>Ga0137407_10002007_pt1 | contig 13371 bp, 27 predicted proteins | sample CZOMad2_2_16fung_FD_108410 | JGI IMG/M metagenome (GOLD analysis project Ga0137407, IMG submission 108410) | Vadose zone soil fungal communities from Angelo Coast Range Reserve, California, USA - CZOMad2_2_16fungal (Illumina Assembly) | ecosystem: Environmental > Terrestrial > Soil > Vadose...
ATGCGAGCTGACGGCAACGGCGGCAGCAGCGCGAACTACTGGCCGAACAGCTTCGATGACATGGCGATTGACCCGCATTACAACGAGCCAGCGCTTGCCCTGGAATCAACGCGTGCCGACTGGTACGACCGCAACGCCCCTGGCGAAGACGACCACTATACGCAGCCGGGGAATCTCTTCCGCCACGTGCTGACCGACGTGGACCGACAGCACCTGATTCACAACATCGTGGTGTCGATGCAGGGGATCACCGGTCCCAAGCGCGACGCGATCATCTACCGCCAGCTATGCCACTTCTGCCGCGCCGATATCCAACTCGGCATGGGGGTCGCCGCAGACCTGGGCATTGATATCGGCGGGCTCTTGCCGAGCGCAGGGGTTCAGGCATAAGCCCTCAACAGAGCGCCTCGTCTGCATCTTCGTGTTGTGTCTTGCCTCTTGCGAGGATTCATCGAGAGAGGTGGGCGGTCTTGTGCCCTCCCCTGCCGCCGAGTGAATCCTATTCGGCCAAGTGCTGAATAAGCTGGAGGAAGCCAAGCTGATCGAACAGCGGGACGCTCCATCTGACGGAGGACAGCCTCCGAAGCTGTTCAGCTGAGTCTCTGTTTCGTCTCTGTGGTCCTTGATCTCTTGCCGCTGGCAACCATTGACCATATCGATGACCTGAGATGACCTTTTCTCAAAGAAATCACGGGGGGTGAGTTCTCTCTTCATAGCCTTGGGGGAAGATCCAGGGGGGCGAGGAACCTTTGAGAAAGGTCCCATGACAGAAGGTGAGCAGGTCAACTCGTGTGTGTTCGATGGCACACACGATTGCCAAACTGCCGGAGGGTCGCTTGCGGCGTCCGGGTAGGCCGCTTTTAGAACCGCCCATCAACCGCGAACTGGTGAGCGCCTGGGGCAGGAGGGCAGACAGGGTGAAAAATCCAGGTTCGCTATAGGGCTCACTTCGCCTGATAGCTGAACTTCTGCCCACCGATGGTGGCTTCCAACATCGCACCGCCGATGGGGCTCACCACTACCGCGACGCCATCGACGAAAGTGGCATTGGTAGCGACCCCCGACTCGAGCACCACGGCCGAGGCGTCGGCGCCAAAGTTGAGCGAGCCCGCCTTGAATCGGTCCAAGGCACCTTGTCCTCGAACACGAGCAGCTCGCTGAAGGTCTGGGCTCCTGCCTGTAGGCCCACTGAGGCCTGCGAGACGTCGCTATAGCCGATGTGCCGCCCCCTGTTCGTACACCACCCCCTGGCCGTGGGCGCCGCCCACGATGAGGCCTCCCTTGGTCACCTTGGGGAAGACGGTATCGCCGTAGCCCCTCCTGACCAACTCTGCCAGCGAGGGGTCCTGCGCTCTCATCTGCTGCATCGTGGACGAGGCCTCCGCGAGTAACGTGTCTTGTTCTGCTCGGGATGCGGGTGCCGTGGCGCAACCCACCAGCAATGCCGCGACGACTATCACCACCACAGCCATGCATGTGATCGCTTTCATGGCAGATCCTCCGGCTCGATGAGGGGTTCTGCGGGGTGTCGTCTACCCTTCCAGTCCCGCCGATACGACTTTGAAAGGCCAACCGCGGCGGAGCGACACAGATGACAGTCTTCGCCACTTGGACAAACATGGCTTCGCATTCTACCCAAACTGTGGTCTCTCGGCTATACGTCGTTCCCAGGGCCCAGGGCCATTTAATTTTCCGGTATGATCCCGACCAGGGCTAACGCCGACTTATTTGGGGTCTCAAGGCGACATCATACCTCAACCGCCCCTCACCACCCGAGAATTAAAATACCCTGCTCGCGTGGGGTGATCCCCTTGACAACAGGTGTGGGCAGGACACTATATGTTCTACTGGTGGGTCCGAAGACCCACGGCTTCTGGTAGGACGATCCGGATGGCAGCAGCCCTGTTGAGAGGAACTCTGCGATGGAGACGCCTCCCTGCTCCTAAGCGCGCCATGGGGGTGGGTTTCCAGACGGCGCGTATTGTAAACACCCCCTCGGGATGTTGTGTGACCGGGAGGGAGTGTTTTTATGCCTGGCGCTCCCCTACTCACCAGGCCTCCATACACGGCACGACCACGTCCCAGAACATCTGGGGCTTGCGCGTCCCCATCCCCCACTTGACTCTCCCATCGCTGCCCCATCAGCAGGCACGTCCCCACCCCTGCGTGAGGCATCCTCGCGTCCCATGCGATGGGCATCCATAAGCGATGCCTCCTCCTAGTGATGTATTCGCCACCATATGACTTGACAATTATACACGCATGTATTATATATATGCTCGCAACAGTCACGACAAGGGCGTAACGAGCTGTGCCTGTAACGTATAGAAGGAGGACATCACCATGGCACTTGTTCCATGGACGCCGATGCAGCATTTCGCGGCCCTTCAGGGCCAGATGAACCAGCTGTTCGATCAGGTCTTCCGCGGCGGTAACGGCGAGGAGACCGGCTGGGGCGTTAGCACGTGGATGCCGCCGGTGGACCTGTATGAGACCGCCGACGCGTTCGTCCTCACGGCTGAACTGCCCGGCCTCACCACAGACGGGATCCAGATCGAGGTCCATGACCGCACGCTCACCTTACGCGGCGAGCGCAAGCCAGAGGCCGGGATGACCGAGGCGCACTTTCAACGGCGGGAGCGGGCCTACGGCAGCTTCCAGCGCGTCTTTGCGCTGCCGACTATGGTGGATGCCGAGCAGGTCCAGGCCCGCTTCAAGGACGGCATCCTCGAGCTGCATCTGCCCAAACATGAGATGGCAAAACCGCGGCGGATTGCCGTGCAGAGTTAAGATCGCTTCCGCGGTATTGCGCACACGAAAAGCCCCAGCCCCGGCTGGGGCTTTGTCTTTCCATACCTTGTTTCCTCGCTCCTCCCGCGTACAACGTTGGACCTTCGTTCGCTGTTCGAGCGTCGGAAGGACACGGTCTCCCTCTCCCTCTTCACCCGCTGTGTCTGCCCCTAAGATGGCGCACCGGCCGAGTCCTGACACCCGCGAGACTGAGGCCGATCTCCGGGGCTGGACGACTCCCCCATGCGGTTGCACCGGGTGCGCCGCGGGCAGCAGGATTTTCGTTGCCTTACATATGGCCTTTGATGTAATCTATTTATAATAATTTTTATCTATTTTAATATTTATGGCATCTGCACCAACATGGAGACAAGACTGATGGACCAGACACCGGCTCCACGTGTGTCCTATGCCGGTCCCATGACCTGTCTGCGCTGTGAGCAGCGCTTTCAGAGCTGGGACCGCCGGCACAATCGCCTCTGCCAGCGCTGCCGGCAGGTGCTCCACACCCAGCCCTCAGACGAACACCGCTATAGGACTCCGAGCCGCCGGCGTCTGGCGCCGGACGACTCGGCCGCCGCTGGGTGATGCCGCGCATGTCCCGTGATGATCCCAGCCCCGAGAGGCCTCGGCCGTGGGAAACCATTGCCGAGGCTCGGCAGGAAATGCCTTGTTGGCAATCGTGAGCGGACCACCGCGGGCCACGGCTGACCACGCCATTCACGAGCGCTGATGCAGGGCGCTCGCCGCTTGCCTGCCTCTCGCTTCGCAGGCGATTGGCCCTCGACTGCCCTATGGCACCACCGTTGCTCTTGGAGAGAGGTACCGTGCAGCGCGCACGTGACTCAAGGCCGGCTCGACGCGTGCAGGCCATGCCGGCCTCGCCGGAACGCGGCAAAGGAGGGCGTACCATGCAGCACCCGATGATGTCCGATGATATCCTGTTCCAAGGGCCGATCATGCTTGAGCGTGCGTTGTTCTGTCTGGACTGCGAGGTGATTTTTACGGGCCTCGCAAGCTGTCCGAGCTGCAGTGGGAGGGTCGTATGGCCATTAGCGCAATGGTTATCGCCAGCCCCGCCGCATCTGCCCATCCAGTCCAGGCCTGCCACGGAGGGCGCCAGGGCAGTCGCGTAGCCCCCGATGGTCGCCATTGATCAGATTACCTACTACGCTGTCCGGGCCGAGGATGAAGGCATGGCCATCGAGCTCGTCCTAGCGGGTCAGGGGCTAGCAATTTCCTCCGAGACGCGCGATGCCTATATCAGCGAGTATCAGACAGCCACCCTCGACCACACCCTTGCCCCCCAGGACGGACCGTCTCAAGAGCGATGCCATAGATCGATGAAGTTTATTCATGATCTTTATGACAATAATTCGTTGGATTTTTGAATGGTAAGGGACGATATTCTGTACCAAGCGGTTGGTTGATCGAACCGCACACCAGAGAAGACGGCAGAAGACGGCCGTACTCAAGCAGTCAAGGAGATCACGATGCACGCCCATAGACATACCACCGTATGGGGAACGCATATTGGTGTCAGCCGCGCCAGAGAGACACAGAGTTGGTATCAGCCGATCCGGGACCGGTGGACAGCCTACAAAGCCGCACGCCACGAAGCGAAGCTCGCCACCCTCAAAGCACGCTGGGATGCCAGGAGCGAAGCGGTCCGTCCCCTCCATGCTGACGCCGCGATAGACATGGTTGTGGCAACGCACGCGTGCTCGACAACCACGGCCCTCTGCGACCTTACCTTGTAGACGACACAGGCAGGCCCCGTCCACGCGACCCGAGTTCACCCCCGAACCATCCGCGCGGAGGCGGGGCCGCTGACACCCCTCGCACACGCCACTCCTGATTACCCCTTGTTGCAGGCCCTGCTTCCCCGCACAGCCTTGTCCTTTTCCCCACCTCACCAGAGCGTGGGGTTCTTCATTGCCTAACCTGTTATCCTCCAGCCGCGCGGCAGCGCGTCCACGCCGAGCCTGTGAGGTCGCATCAATAATCCTCACGGCAAACTGAGGGCCACCAGTTCCGCGGCCTGCGAGGCGCCGCCGATCGGAATCACGATGAACTGCTTCCCCTCCACCATGTAGGTCATGGGCGCCCCAGAGGCATTGCCGGGCAGGGCCACCTCGGCGATCAGGGTCCCCGTGTTCGGGTTAAACGCGCGCAGCATGGCCTCATGGTGTTGAAGCCCCACTTCGAGCGCGTTTCGGCGAGGGGAGAGCCCTAATCCGCGGAGGATGCCTTGCTGGGCCACCCAAAGCACCGATTTCGTGAGCACGGGGAAACTGCGCCGCGGCCAGCCCAGCGGGGGCAGATTCAGGTGGCGCAGGGCGGAATGCTCCCGCGGCCCCTCCCCCACCGGACGCATCCAGAGATGCTCGCCCGTCTGCAGATCGATGGCTGCAATCCGGCCATACGGCGGTTTGACCAGGGGGAGCCCTTGGGGCCCGCGACAGGCCCCAAGTCAGCGGCCCCGATGTAGGGATAGGGCGTATCAAACGCCGCGACTTTCCGAACGCGCAGGATGGCAGGTAAGGCGAAGGAGGTGACATACAGCACGCCCCTGTCCGGATGCCCAGCCGCGCCCGACCAGCTGGCGCGGCCCGCCACCCCAGGCAGGGCAATCGTCCCTTGTTCGGTCGGCGGGGTAAAGAGGGGCCCGTACTCGTACTTCTCGAGAATCCGGAGCGCCTCCCGCCGCAAGGCGGGGGTAAAGTCAATGACATCGCTGCGGGTGATCCCCTGCTGCTCAAACGGCGCGGGTTTGGTGGGAAAGGGCTGCGTGCGGGAGGATTTTTCCCCAGGCACGGCCGATGGCGGCACCGGGCGTTCCTCAATGGGCCAGAGGGGCGCGCCGGTGACGCGATCGAATACATAGCAGAATCCTTGCTTGGTGACCTGGGCCACCGCTTTCACGGGGCGCCCCTCGACCGTGAGGTCGGCCAGATTCGGAGCGGCGGGTAGGTCATAATCCCATAGACCATGATGCACCAGCTGGACGTGCCAGACCCGAGCTCCGGTCTCCGCCTGGAGCGCGACCAGGCTGTCGGCAAAGAGGTTGTCGCCCCGGCGTTGCCCCCCATAATAATCGTTGGTCGGCGTCGAGAAGGGCAGATAGACATACCTAACGCCTCATCGCAGCTCATCACCGTCCAGACATTCGTATTGCCAGTGGATTGCCACGACTCGTCCTCCCAGGTGTCGACGCCGAACTCGGTGCCTTGCGGCACGGCATGAAAGATCCACCGCAGCTGGCCGGTCCGCACATCAAAGCCTCGGACATCCCCCGGCGGCATCTCTTTTCGTTTGTGGATAGTCCGAGATCGTCGCCCCTACGATGAGGATGTTGCGGCAGATGATCGGTGGGGAACTGACCCCATAGAGGGTGCGATTCACCGAACGGCGCAGGCCTTGCGTCAGATCGATGCGGCCATGGTCGCCAAACATGGGGATCGGCTTGCCGGTGTTGGCATCGAGTGCCATGAGATACGCCCCCCCCGTGCCGATGAAAATGCGCTTGTCCTCCTCATCGGCCCAATAGGCGACGCCACGATGCACGAAGCCAAGATTAGGAGGCAAGCCCTGCCAGTAGGTCTCCGGATGATAGACCCAGAGCGTTTGCCCGGTTCGTGCATCAATGGCCGCCACCTGGCTCAGCGAGGTGCTGGTGTACAGGCGCCCATCAATAATCAAGGGGGTCGCTTCGTTGACCATCGTCCAGAGGTCAAGGTGGTCCTCGAGCACCGCGTTCTCCACAGAACTCCAGCGCCAGGCGATGCGCAGATCCTTGACGTTGTCCGGCGTGATCTGGTCGAGTGGGGCATACGTGGAGTTGGCGAGATCAGCCCCGTAGCTGGGCCACATGCCTTGAGCTGCGGTGACGTGCCCGCGGTCGCCGCTATTGGCAGAAACAGTCACCAAGCATACCGCCCAGACGAGGGGAAGCACGAGGTTCCGGGGGGAACACGCTCGCAGCATGACGCACCTCCTGGTGCTCTCACGGAAATGGGACGCGCGCATAGAGACCGTATGACCCTTGAACTCATGGGCGCGGTTGGACGAGGACGGGCGGATCAGGGGTGGTTAAACCCACAGGCGGAGGTCCCTACCTCCGGGCAGGGCGAGACGCGGGTCAGGAGTTGAGGCCTAGCAACAAAGCGGGTTTGAACATAAACACCAAAAATCCAGGGACGCACTGAATAGGCAGGGGGATATGCGGGGGTTATGTTTGTGTTCCTTCTCCATAGGAGCGTCTCGCCACGTTAGTGCCGCACCAGGAACAACAAACATCAACAGGCAGGAATAGCAAACGTGTATCATTGTAATGCATGGATGATCGAATGCAATATATCCTTCGCTATACCTGAGCTGCACCATGCCCCCGGGGACATTAGGTTTTATGCTGGTTGGTTCTCGCCTGGTCATGACCATCTTTCCCATCCACACCCGCCATTGACACCCCCTGTCAAACCTCCTATACTCGCGCCTGCTCGCCAGGATTATGCTGCCCCCAAGGACATATGCACAGACCAGAAGGGGGGCGAACATGCCCGAGCCACAGAACATCACTCAACATGCTCGCGTGTATACACGAATCTCCGAAGTCCTTGAGCTGATCCGAAAGATGGTCAAAGATTTCTGGGGTTCCAATGTATTTACAAAGCCGTCTAGCGAGACTGCAAAAACCGCCCAGTCCCCTGACTCGGCGGTTTTTGCATGTGCAACCCCCATGCGATTCGCCGCATCATTCCTTACCCTTCCTGACGATACCCCCCCATTCTCGGCACCCGCCTCATCTCCCCAACCTCGGCGCCTCGTCTTATCGATGCTTGGCGCCCCGATTGTGACCAAGCAGGGGAACGACCTGATCCGGAACGTGATGGCAGTCCTCTGTTGCGTGCAGGTCCAGGAGCGGCATGGCCCCGTGTTCTCTTCAGCAGGGGCAGCAGACACAACCACGGCCTGACCCTCCTCACACGTGCGGCCCTCAGCTCCTCGGTCTGTACCTTCTCCCCAGACATCCCGCTAGGCATCCAGATAGCTCGGCGACACGGTCTGGGACGACGGCATCTGCGCCACAGCTGCGAGATTTTGCAGGGTTTTCACACAGGCCACGGCGGCCTCTGTTCCCTTCACCTTGAAGTGCTCGTGGAAAAACTGATGGTGAGCCTCATGCTCATGAAAATTCTGAGGTGTGAGCACGAGGGAGATGATCGGGATTTCGGTGTCAAGCTGGACTTGCATCATGGCGTCAATGACGGTGGCTGCGACAAACTCATGCCGATAGATCCCGCCGTCGACGATCAAGCCAGCCGCCACGATCACCGCGTATCGTCCGGTTTTCGCTAATAGTTTCGCCTGGAGCGGGATTTCCAGACTCCCAGGGACTTCGAAGAAATCAATCTGCTCGCGGACCAAGCCTTGTTGTTCGATTTCGGCGGCAAAGGCATCTCGGCCTTGATCGACGATGTCCTTGTGCCAGCATGCCTGAACAAACGCAATGCGATCGGTGGTGCTCGCGCGTCCCATGGTGTCGCGTCCCTCCTGGTTCGATCCATGACAGCCGGGAGGTTATGCGGTAGTGTTGCCGAAGACGCGTGTCCCCTGCACACATAGCAGCGTGCCGCCCCCGCTCATGCGGGCAACCCTCATCACGCGGTCATGGATGCCCGCCTTCGTGAGCATGATCATGTGCCGTACGTGGCTTCAAGTGATCGTCGCCTTGCCGAATGATCCACGGGGCAGCGGGACCCTCTCCTGTTCTTCCATGGACGAGGCCTCCGCTGCAGACGATGGCTCGATCAAGCATTTGGGAGAACATAGTGCCCCTACGGATGAAAAAAATACAATGAATTGTTTTGATGACAATCATGCAAAGACTTCATGCGAATGAATTCCGCTGTATGGCCCTCCACCGAGGCTTCCCAGCCCTCGGCACCCACCGCACCATAGGCGGAAGCGCGCCGGCAAGCGCACCCTCTTGACGATCCGCCGGCCATAGCCTACGGCTGAAGCATTCTCCCCTCACTTCTTACGATGGTTCCCTTCCCTCGGCGCTTATCGCCCATGTATTTTCCTCCCGATCGCCTTCTCCTCAAGCGTCCCCAACTCCTCCAGCAGGGCCTCGAGGGAGAATCCTTCCTCCACGTCAATCTGCCAGATCAGATTTCCTTGGCCCCACGCGACAGAGAATGTCCCCATGCGCGTGCTCTCGAGTGTCATCGCCTCATGGTCCCACGGATGCGTGTAGACATGGATCGCACCGGACCGCCCATCGTACGGTCCACCCCGCTCGATGTCTTCCTCATAGACCAGATCAAAGATCGCCTTGAGGTCCTCCCGGGTATACCGGTAATTCACCTCGACGGCGGTTACCGGCATGGCCAGCCGTGTCTTGCCCTCCTCCAACTCGGGTCTACCGCCCGGCGATCGCGCCTCCGATTTGAATCCCGCTTTCACCTCGTTGACGATGCAGTCCACGATCTCCTGGGAGTCGATGACAAAATCATCCCGCGCTAGCCGTGCCACGATATGCGACTGGACGTCTTCGTACCACGAGAGCGCCAGATCCTCATGAGTCAGCTCCAAGAGCAGCGCCAAGGCCAGCTGCGCCGATCCACCGCCGCCATCGCCCCACGAGAAGCCAGCAGGATGGTGGTTTCTCACGCGCAAGCTCCGGTCGGGGCGGACCTCCCTACCACCGATCCACACCTGTTTTGTCTCCCAATCGCCTCGGATCTCCATCATACCCTCCCCGCACGCACAGGCTGCTGTGTGGACTCGCCCGATCATCACCAGACTATGCTGCTTGTCAATCGCACGATCACGCGCGCGACGTCAATAAAAAAGCCTCAGGCCTCGCGCCTGGGGCTGTTGCGCCTCCTTCCCGATGAGGCGCTTCGCCGCACATCTGCTTAAGGATGTGCTCCTCTTTCATACTGGCGTCGGCATCTCGTCCTTCCGCTTGTCAGTATTCCTCCGGTAACAGAATGGTAGCAGTTATCTGGAATCACCCAGAGGCTCTCACCGTTGGCTGTCTGGTACGCATTGAGCAGACGAAACCCCTGCGGCAAGGACCATTCGTTTTCCTGTCAATCCTCCTCGGAGATTTCTCCCCAGTCCCCCGACTGATGGCGCCGGACGAACTCCATGGGCAACAGTCCGGCCTGTGCAAGGGCTTGCAGCGCGCCGGGCGTGACAACGACATGCCCCAACGGGAATGTTGCCTGAAACGGCTTGGTGATCGACGGGACCCAGCCGCGATGCTCCGCATGCCACCGCACCGCAAGCGTCACGGTCGGCGGGTGGCATCGAAGCGGGCGCAACGCGTCCCTGATGGCCCCATTGAGCGGGTGAACCAAGCGTCGAAGATACGGACGACTGTTCTCGGCCACTTCCATCTGGCACACCATCCCGCGCTCGCCTGTCGGTGGCATCGCGGTAAGCTGGTAGCTGCCAAAGGTGCGCTCGATCTCCTCCAACCATATCGGATCCACGACCGTGCGACGGTCGACCATGATGAGACCGACCAGCCGCCCTGGGCCGACGAACAGCCCATACCCAGAAAATCGATCTCTTGTGCCGGGATGCCAGAGTTAGTACACTCCCACGCCAAGTGGCGCCTGCATGGTCAAGCTCCTTTGCCGGCTTATACCTTCCTCACATCCCGAAACGAGAACCAGCGACCCGTGCCGTTGCTGACGATCACATGATCCAGGGCCTTGATCCCCAGCAATTTCCCGCACTCAACGAGTCGGCGCGTGAGCTCACGATCTTCCGATGATGGGTGAGGTTCGCCGCTCGGATGGTTATGACAGAGCAAAATACTCGACGCGCCTTCGCACACGGCCGGGCCGAATACCTCACGCGGACCAACCAGCGAGGCTTTCACCGTCCCGACCGAGACCTCGGTATGCATCAGATATCGATGCTTGGTATTGAACAGCACGACCCAGCAGTGCTCCCGATCATCGTCTGCGACCGTGGCGAACTCTAGTGCCAAGTGTGCCGCATCGTCCGGGTTGTTGACCCGGCGCGGCGACTGCTCCTCCACTGCTCGCACGACGATCCACGTGGCGAGCTTCAAGCGATACCGTTTTGAGGGCATGGCTCAGCCCTCCCATGTGGCCGACAGCTCATCCTCGCACCGGTAGGCAAAGTGAGCCGCTGCCTCATCGTCCGTGTCGAACAGACAGACCACCTCGTAATCGTCTTGCCCCAACTGGGAGCACGGCTCATCCACAGGCGCCGTGCCCAGTGTGATGAAATCCTGCATCGTCCCCCTCCTTGCCAAAGAACGATCCCTCCATACGACTTCCGAACGCTTCGGAAATCGGACCAAGGGGGCAAGGGAAAACGATTGATATGGAAAGGGTCGGAAGGGATGGCGTCTGGCGTACCTGTAAGGCATGTAGGATAAGAGCTGGAGCGCCGAACGCTGAAGCGTGTTTTCTGCTCTCCTATTATGTACCGTCCTTCATGACTCGACATCCTCCTGCGCTGTGCATAACTGCACGCGCATCCAACATATGGGTAATAAGAAGCTGGTGGAGCTCTGAGCGCCAGCCCCTCGGTGTGGTCTGCACCACGTTGTATCTGCCCGTTATGTTGGAGACGCTGCGGGCTCCCCTGTGCCAGCTGTGGGTTCAGACATCGCTGCGACCATCTCTACCCGCGCAATATGTGTCCACTGAAGCGGCTGCCTTCAGATCGTTGCGGTTAGCCTGTTTACGCCCAACAGGTTGGCGGCTCCATGCCCGGAGTTGCTCCAAGACCGAGGGCCGCCGACGCCAGTTGGAGTCTTTGCCGCTAGGCATACGCAACGCGGCGATTTCTTGCCAGCGCCGCTTCGCCTGGGCGCTCTTCAGGTCGAATGCCTGCCCCATTGACTGACAGGACACGGCCAGCTGCAAGGCTAGGCGCCGGGGGAGCAATGGCGCCTCCGTCCGAGGCTCCCCCTCCCGCGAGGGCGGGTCGCCCAATGGTGGGCATGGGCGAGGAGGGTGGTCATCATCGAGGCGATGCGCGAGGCATGCAGGAGCGTCTTCACCGAGCTGGGACGCTCGGCCTCGACTTGGTCCAGGCGATGGACCGACGTATCCTGTGTGATGCTCCGTTCGACCTCGCAGCACACCCGGTAGAGGTCGGCGACTGGCCGTGGCCCACGCCTCGGGGGCAGATTCGTCAGGAAAAAGCCAGACCCTGTTGGCGTGTGGACCCCGACCGGGCGGAGAGGCAGGGGATGCGTGGTCCCCCCCCACCTGCACATCGGCATCAATAGCCCGGCCATCGAGGACCAAGATGGCCGGCTCACGGAGGGCATCAGGCGGTGGTGGAGCAAAATATCTTTGCCGAAATCCTCTCGCAATTCCTCGCAGCATACCAGTTGCCGCTGCGCACCGACCCGAGCCGGATCGGCGTACACTCGTGGACGCTCACCTCCGACGAGACGCTGCGAGACGACCTCTTTTTGGCATGTGCGTCGCTCCACTCTCCGGCGCTGCGGTTCTCGTTTGCGAGTCTGACTGACGTGACGCCGGAGACCGCCCTCGCGCCGATTTGGCTGCGTTCGGACGAATGTATGGCGTCCTTGCCTGCGCAGGAACCACTCCTTCCTGGTGGACCGCCGGCCGTGCGCCCAGCTCTGGAGAGGCATGATCTGGCGGCACTGCCGCGCGTCTCACTCACCGACTAGCCGGGCGATTCGGGCAAGGGCAGTCGTGGCAGTTGAGGGAAGAGTATGGGTAAACAGGGTGAGTAGGATCGCAACTCTACGGCGAGTTCATGAGGTCCGACGCGATCGAGGTGATGAAGTCAAAAGCTGTGAAAGATCCCTGGGCTTTTCCTGACAAGCGAGTGCCCCTCGTCAGAGATCTTTCCCTTTTGGACGACGCCGCGGGATGAGCAGATTCACCATCTTTTGCAATAGTCTTTGTTTCCCCCATCGCAATATCTGCACGGACGGCGTGAGGTAGCGGTATATATGGAATGTTATGGCATCAACCGTACGATCTTTGGTAGGTTCACACGTTGTGAATCAAGCTGCTGGAGTCGTAGCAGCCCTTCCATAAATGCGAATAAAGCTGCTCCATCCCACTGCGTAGCGTCTTGGATCAGGCTTGATAGTTTCTCAAAGTTTTCAGAAGGGATGCGTTGCTTGTCCCCTACTGATAGTGAGGCTTCCCAATTTCCCGTTATTAAACGGCCATAAGGGCGATAAAAATCTTCGTCGCGAACCGCCAGGAGGACGACAAACGTGTAGTCTCCCAGCCTGAGGTTCATACCAAAGCCGATACCTTCTAGCGTGTAGGCATCCGGGTGATCCAAGAGCCATTGGAGGGGTTCAGACTTTACAAAGAACCAGTCATGCGCGTAATGTCAGACACCTCATTCCGCATCTTCCCCACGGAAAAGTTCTTCGTAGAGTTCTCGGTAAATGCTGAAGGAGAAGTTACACTCGGCATCTGCGTTCACCATCGGCTGGTGGTACCCCCGTGGGACGGTACTCAACGCCCCTTGCGAATCCGACACACGCTGTGATCGCCGCTAAATTGGCATCAGAAAATCATTATC
>Ga0137407_10002008_pt1 | contig 13367 bp, 10 predicted proteins | sample CZOMad2_2_16fung_FD_108410 | JGI IMG/M metagenome (GOLD analysis project Ga0137407, IMG submission 108410) | Vadose zone soil fungal communities from Angelo Coast Range Reserve, California, USA - CZOMad2_2_16fungal (Illumina Assembly) | ecosystem: Environmental > Terrestrial > Soil > Vadose...
GAAGTCGCGCGCGCGATGAACACCGATCCGCGGCGGCTGGCGGACCGCGCCCGCGAGCTTGCGGAGTTCAATCCGATGCTCGGCTTCCGTGGCTGCCGGCTTGCGATCGCCTATCCGGAGATCGCCGAGATGCAGGCGCGCGCCATCTTCGAGGCCGCGGTGGAAGCGGAAAGGCGCACCGGCAAGGCCGTGGGGCTCGAGGTGATGGTGCCGCTGATCGCGACCAAGGCCGAGTTCGATCTGGTCAAGGGACGCATCGACGCCACCGCGCACTCGGTGGCAAGGGAGACGGGTAAGAAGCTCGTCTATCAGGTCGGCACGATGATCGAGCTGCCGCGCGCGTGCCTGATGGCCGGCGAGATCGCCAAGACTGCGGAGTTCTTTTCCTTCGGCACCAACGACCTGACGCAGACGACCTACGGCATCAGCCGCGACGACGCGGCTGGATTCCTCGGCACCTATATCGCCAAGGGCATCCTGGAGATCGATCCTTTCATCTCGGTCGACCGCGACGGCGTTGGCGAGCTGGTGAAAATCGGCGTGACACGCGGGCGCAAGACCCGTCCAAACCTCAAGGTCGGTATTTGCGGCGAGCATGGCGGCGATCCCGCTTCCGTCGCGTTCTGCCATGAGATCGGACTGGATTACGTCTCGTGCTCACCCTACCGCGTGCCGATCGCCCGCCTCGCTGCGGCGCAGGCCGCCCTCGGCAAGGCCGTCGTTAGCCAGGCGTGAGGAAGCAATCCACCTAATCGTCATTTCGGGGCGATGCCAACGGATCCGCGCGAAGCGCGGCCCGATGACAGGCTCCGCATCGAACTACGATGCGCAATTGCGCATCGGGGAATCTCGAGATTCCGGGTTCGCGCCAATGCGCGCCCCGGACTGACGGCGATCGCCGCAATCCGCAACTACGCGGGAAATAATTTCGCACCTCACACAATTATCTTCATCATTTTCGTTGACGCGATATTTACCACTTTATTCGAGCGGCTGTTTACCAACGTTTTCGATGTGATCGGCGCAAGATCAGCAAATCATTGCGTGTGTCGCGCTTGCCACGCCGATTAACCTCCCCGCAACCTAAATTAGTTACTACCAAAAAAGATCGAATTGCACGGATGTACTGCCTTCGATCGCGTGTGCGTGGTGTTGCGTTGCGTGAGCGTAGTGATGTTTCAGTTGCGTACCCGGCCGAAGGGCGCGCGTTTTGCGTTCTTCGGCCTTGGTCTTTGCGGCTTCGCATTGGCCCCGACAGAAGTTGGATATCAGGATATCGCATCGCTCCTGGCGCGGCAGCCGGGCGTCGCTGAGCGCTGGCAAAGCCGGGTATTCTCCTCCGCCAACACCATCCAGGTCGCCACTTACAGCTTCGGCCGCCCGATCGGAACCTTTGCCCCGCAAACCGCAAGCCTGCGCCTGGAGAGCCTCGACAACCAGGGCATCGACATCACGGGCTCAGTGACGCGCAATCCAATTTTGCAGACGCCGCCGCGCTATCAGGCCGCCGATTTCCCCAAAGTCGATCGCACGCTCAAGGGCGACCGCCTCGTGATTGTGCGGCCCGAGCCGGCGCCGCCCGCCGGAGCTGCGCCGGCCAAGGAGGACCCAGCAACATCCAAGGCATGGGTTAGGGGCGCCAAGACCGCTGATGCCGCGCCACCTGCAGCGCTGGCCCCGCTCGATCCGGAACTTGCGGAGGCGCTGAGCGCCCCGCCGCTTCCGCAATATGACGTTTCGATGCCGCGCGAAGCCCAACCGCTCGAGGATTCGAAATTTGCGCCTGGTACCGCATCGATCCTGCTTGAGCCAGGCCAACCGCATGACGGGTTTTCGGTGAAAACCGCGAACCTGTTTTTCGGCAGCAATTCGCTCGGCGCGCCGCTGGAAAGCATGGAGCGGTGGCGGCCCGGCGAAGAGCCGGTCATCGTGATGCCGGGCGGCGGCGCCGATCCCGACATGAAGGTGATGGCTTCGCTGCCCGCCACCGCGGATGCTGTGAGGGTTCCGGACAGCGGTGAGAGCATTGCGGCCAAGGGTGAAGTCAATTCGGATAACCAGCGTGGCAAGACGCCAGCTGAGCGCCTCGGCCTGTTCGACGAGAAGACGCGCGCCAAATCGGAGAAATGCCTCACTGAGGCGGTTTATTTCGAAGCCCGCGGCGAAGCCGTGCGCGGCCAGATCGCGGTAGCGCAGGTGGTGATGAACCGCGCATTCTCCGGTTTCTATCCCACCACGGTGTGCGGCGTGGTGTACCAGAACAAGCACCGCCACCTGGCGTGCCAGTTCACCTTTGCCTGCGATAACGTGGCCGATGTAGTGCGCGAGCCCGACATGTGGGACCGCGCCAGGAAAATCGCCAAGGCGATGCTCGACGGCCAGCTTTGGCTGCCGGAAGTCGGCAAGTCGACGCACTACCACGCCTATTGGGTGCGCCCGTCCTGGGTCAGCGAAATGAAGAAGATGTACAAATTCGGTGTCCACACCTTCTACCGGCCGCGCGCTTGGGGTGACGGCAGCGAGGCGCCGAGCTGGGGAACGTCCGCCGAAACCGCGGCCATATCGGCGAGGCTTGCCGAGGCTGCGCGCAGCTCGGCCGAACTGTCCGACGCAACATTCCGGCGCTAGTGCGGGACCAAGGCGACAACCACTTTCCCAAATATTTTCAACAGCCTGGATCGCGGATGCGCGATTGCCGCCCTAAATCGCAAGGCTGCATTGCGGGCGTCGACCTCCCCAATATCGCGGTTGGGATTTGCATGCCAATGCATTAACCTCGCGGCACGCCGGCGCGCGGCCAATGTCCGTCTCGCGCTGGTCGAATTTCTTTGTTATCTGCCCCAAACCGCGAGGAATTCACATGGCCGCGACTGAAGGCGATCGACGTCCGGCTTCCGCCGCCGTGACCTGGCGGACGCCGCTGGTGATCGTGGTGTGCGGCTGCCTGATCGGCATGCTGACTTTCGGTCCGCGTTCGACCTTTGGATTCTTTTTGCAGCCCATGAGCCGCGAGTTCGCATGGGGCCGCGACGTGTTTGGCCTTGCGCTCGCGATCCAGAATCTGCTGTGGGGCATAGGCCAACCGATCGCTGGTGCGATCGCGGACCGGTTCGGAAGCTTGCGCGTGATTTCCGTCGGCGCACTGCTGTACGCCGCGGGTCTGCTCCTCATGCGTTACGCTGCCACGCCGCTGTCGCTCGACATCGGCGCGGGCGTCCTGATCGGCTTCGGCCTGTCCGGCTGTTCGTTCAATCTGGTGCTGTCGGCATTCGGCAAGCTGCTGCCGTCGGAGTGGCGCGGCATTGCGCTGGGCGCGGGGACCGCGGCAGGATCGTTCGGGCAATTCGTGTTCGCCCCGTTCGGGGTCGCCATGCTCGATAATTTCGGCTGGCAACCGGCGCTGATCGTATTTGCCTGCCTGATGCTCTTGGTCGTGCCGTTGTCGCTGGCGCTGGCAACGCCTCCTCCGACCGCAGGCCCTGTCGCTGTGGCGAAGCAGCAGACCTTCAAGCATGCGCTGGCCGAGGCGTTCGGGCACCGCTCCTATGTCTTGCTGGTACTGGGATTCTTTACCTGCGGCTTCCAACTTGCCTTCATCACCGTGCATCTGCCCGCTTACCTGGTCGATCGCGGCGTGCCGGTTCAACTCGGCGGCTGGGTGATTGCCACCATCGGCCTGTTCAATATCGTAGGCTCGCTCAGTGTCGGATGGCTCCAGAGCAGGCTTCCGAAGCGCTACATCCTGTCGGTGATCTATTTCGTTCGCGCGATGTCGATCGTCGCCTTCATCTCGTTTCCGATCACCACCTCTTCCGCGATCGCCTTCGGAGTGATTACGGGCCTGACGTGGTTGTCGACGGTTCCGCCGACTTCCAGCCTGGTCGCGTTGATGTTCGGCACGCGCTGGCTGGCCACGCTCTATGGATTCGCGTTTTTCAGCCATCAGGTTGGCGGTTTCCTCGGCGTGTGGCTCGGCGGTATCGTGTTCGAGAAATTCAACTCGTACACGCCGATCTGGTGGCTGTCGGTCCTGTTCGGGGTGCTGTCGGCGCTGATCAACCTGCCGATCGTCGAGGCGCCGGTGACGCGCCCGGTTGCGCAGCCGGCCTAGACCGTTCAATCTAAGCGCACCCACGACTTCAAACCGCGGAGAGGCTGCGTTGGGAACCTTCAAGGCGATCAGGATCGACAAGGCGGAAAAAGGCACCACCGCCGCACTCACCCAGTTCGACGAAGCCGAGTTGATGGAAGGCGACGTCACCGTGCGGGTCGAATGGTCGACGCTGAATTACAAGGACGGCCTTGCCGTCACCGGCAAGGCGCCGGTGGTGCGGCGCTTTCCAATGATCCCCGGTATCGATTTTGCCGGCACCGTCGAGCAGTCGTCGCATCCGCGGTGGAAGTCCGGCGACCAGGTGATCTGCAATGGCTGGGGTCTCGGCGAGACTCATCTCGGCGCTTACGCAGAAAAAGCCCGCGTCAAGGGCGACTGGCTGGTGGGTCTGCCGGAGGTCATGTCGACGCGCGACGCGATGGCGATCGGTACCGCCGGTTACACTGCGATGCTGGCCGTGCTCGCGCTGGAACAGCATGGCCTTACCCTGGCGCACGGACCCGTCGTGGTCACCGGCGCTGCTGGCGGTGTCGGCTCGGTGGCAATCGCCGTGCTGTCGAAGCTCGGCTACCACGTCATCGCATCGACCGGCCGGCTGTCGGAGGCCGGCTATCTCCGCAATCTCGGTGCGGCCGAGGTGATCGATCGCAGCGAACTCACGGCGCCGGCCAAGCCGCTGGCCAAGGAACGCTGGGCGGGCGGCATCGACAGCGTCGGCTCGATCACGCTTGCCAACCTTTTATCGATGACGAAATACCGAGGCGCCATTGCCGCATGCGGGCTCGCCGGCGGTATGGACCTGCCGACATCGGTGGCGCCGTTTATTTTGCGCGGGGTGTGTCTGTTAGGTATCGATTCTGTGATGTGCCCAATTGAGCTAAGGAAGGTCGCATGGAGCCGGCTGGCCCGCGATCTGGATTCCCGAAAACTAGCTGAAATTACTCAGGAAATTGGACTCGATCAGGTCATCGAGGCGGGGGGTCGGATCCTCACCGGGCAGGTTCGTGGTCGAATCCTGGTAAAAATTGTCTAGTGGCATTCAGACTTTACCAACCAAGCTGCTCCAATGTTGCCACGGTTAGTATGGTAAGCAGCGGGTAAAGAGGCATCAGCCGATTGCCCGTGCTCGGGTCAAGTTGGAGTTGCAGCATGCTTGCGCGTTTTGTGTTGGGGGCGGTGGTGGCTGGTGCAGCAATTGCGCCCGCTATGGCCGGGCAGATGAATGCCGAAGAAGCCCGCAGGTTCGTATCCGGCAAAGTGTTCGCGTTTACCTGCTTTGACGGAACGCGCGGCGCCGGCCGGATACTCGACGACATGGGTGCGGCTGGCGCGGTGCAGTTCTCGGGCGGCGGTCCCGTTCGTCACCTGCGGTTGCCGGGCAATACGCTTCAGATCCGCGGCCAGGCCGTCTGCGCGTCCATCAAGGGCATTCCGTTCGAGCCCTGTTTCAACCTCGACAAGAGAGACGAGCGCAGCTTCCGCGGATCGGTCTCCGGCATGAGTTTCGCCTATTGCGATTTTAATCACCAGGGCGCGGCGCAGATGTTGATGGCGCGGGCGGTGGCGCGCCCGCGTTCGCTGCACCGGCCGGAGCATACCGGCTCGGTTGAAGTATCGTCGCGCGTCGAGACCCCGCCAGTCGAGCGCGCCCAAATCGAGCCGGTCAAATCCGAAGCGAAGCCGGAGCTGGCAAAACCCGAAAGCGCCCCGGAGCTGCGTCGCTCGACCGACTAAGCGGCCCGGGGCCTGCAATGGTACCGGTTACGTCAATCTGAAAATGCACGGCGAATGGCCGTACGCAATGCGGCCCGGACCGTAGCCATACGGACGAAGCCAAACAGCCCGTGCTCAGAATCCGATTGGTGGCGAAAACGCTTCCGCCAGGCCGCGCCGTCGCGCGTTGAAAAGCGCCAGGGTTCAAAGCGCGCCTTTTTATGCCGCCCTGACCCCGGCGAGGAATTGATCGACCTCTTGTTTCAACCCGGTAGCTTCGCTGGCAAGGCGCGAGGCCGCGTGGAGCACCTGGCCGGCGCTTTCGCCGGTACGGCCAGCAGCGGCGCTGACTTCTCCGATCGTCCTGGAAACCTCCTGGGTGCCGATTGCGGCCTGTTGGACGCCACTGGCGATGTTCTTGGTCGCAGCATCCTGCTCCTCGATGGCAGCCGCGATCGGGTCGCCGATGGCAAGGTCGACGGTTCGAAGCTGCGGGTGTTCTACACGACCCCGCCTTTTGTCGATTACGTTTGGGTCGCCCGCAAGGACGTCGGCGGTGCGACGCAGAAGAAGTTTGCCGAGGCCTTTCTTCGTCTTGCGCCGGGCCGGGACGACAAGGTGCTGAGCATTCTTAAGGGTGTGCGCTATGCCGCGGTCACCGATGCGGAATACCAGCCCGTCCATGATTATGTGAAGAAGCTGTCGTTGTTCTGAAACAGGCCAGCGATCCCAATGCCTCAAGCTTGAGGCGCGAAGGCCCGCTTCGCGCAAGCGGCTCTATTCGCCGGGCTGCGCGGCAGGCGCCACCGGCGGTTTTTGCCGGCGGAACAGAACCCGCTGGTAAAGCCAGCCGATCGCCACCAGCACGAGGCCGAGGCACATGAACGACAGTGCGCGATAGACCCCGGTCAGCGTCGACATGTCGATCAGGAATGCCTTGACGATCGTCAGCGCGATGACGGCGGCCGAGGCAAGCCGCGCGCGCTGCGAATTGACCGCGATGCCGATGCCCAGCAACGCCACGCCGAACGCCAGCCAGGCGATCGAATAGGTGTACTGCTCGGCCCCGCCGGTCTCTCCACCTGTCAATATCGGCCCGTGATAGAGCCTTCGGATTTCGAGCGTCACATAACTCAGTGCGAGGATCAGCGCAGCCGCGGCGATGCTATTGGCATAGGACAAACTGCGTTGGCCTGCCACCGCATAGGACAGTAGCAGCGCGAGCACCGCGGGCAGGGCGTAGCCGAGCAGGATCTGATTGACGAATTCGCGGTCGATCGCGATCCGCCAAATCGCAGGATTGTCCAGGAACAATAGCCCGAACACAGCGGCCAATCCGGCAAACGCCGTCAGCAAGACAGCACCTGCGTTGTGCACGATGCTGCCGGTGCGAAGCCGCAACCGCTCCAGGCCGATGGCCATGGCAAGCGCGGCGCAGACCTGCAAGGCCGTCTCGGTGAGGCCGGCGGTATCGCGATAGACGTCGCCGCCGTTGACGGCATGGCGAATTTCCATGAAGGCCAGCAGCGCCGTGAACAGGATGGCCGCGGCCTCAACCACACGCAGCGGCGCGTCGTCGGCGCGCCGCCGCAAGAAGTGGCTTGCCGCCCAGAACGACAACGCCGGAACGCCGTAACCCCACAACAGCCAGTTGAAGATCGGCGTGGCGCCGACCGCGTCGCCGACAATGCGCGGCTCGTAGCCGATGCGCAGCACCACGAGGCTTGCGAGAATGGCGGAGAGCGCGCGCAGGAACGGGATCGGTCGCTGCATCGAAATCCAGGCCGATCCCGTCGACATCAGCGCGAGCGCAATGGTGAGCCAGCCTTTTTCGAGGGCGAAGGTCAGTGCCAGCGCCAGCGCGCCGAGCGCGCCGGTAGCAAACAGCGCCACCGAGATCGAAAGGCCCGGCCGGCTGTCCCGTTTGGTCAGGGTTTCGGTCGCCGCCGCAAAGGCTGCAGCCAACATGACTGCCAGAATCGCAAATGGAATTGAGCGATCGAGATGCGCGATGCGGGCGTAAAGCGCGATCAACAGCGAAAGCGGCACAAACACCCCCGTAGCCGACCACACCGCAGATATGATTGCGCTCGTCGAGCGGCCCTGCGCCAGGAATCCTGCGGCGCCGAATCCGGCGGCGAATATTGCCGCCGTCATCAGATGCAGCGAAACGGAGCTATCGGTGGCGGCAGGACCGATGCCTGGCAACGGCCCGCCCGGCAGCACCAGCATCTCCGGATTGCCGCGCACCGCCCATTCGGCGAACACCACAAGGACGAATGCGGCAGCGGCGGCGACCGCGCCCGTGGCGCTTGCGGCCTGCCACGCGACAATCAAGGTAGCGGCCACCAGGATGGCGAACACGACGAGGGCCGCGTTGGCGTGGAAGCTCGCGAACACGATCATCATCGCCCCGAGCAAATAGGCTGCGAGCGAACCCGATGAGATCGGCTCGATCCGGCCTTGGTCAGCGGGCGGGCCGAACAGGAAGCCGCAAACCACCAGCAACGCCGCGAGCACAAATCCCGACATGACGTGGAACGCATAGGGTCCAACCGCCGGCGGGTCGAATGTCAGGCAGGGCAGTGTCCAGAGCAGCGCGAATGCGATGGTGGTGACCGCGAGCCAGCGCCACAGCCTGATCCGGGCCAGGCCGAAGGCCGCCGCGGTAACCACGGCGAGGTAGAGATAAAGCGCCCAGAAATCCGGCTTCTCGGAAGAAACCAGAACGGGCGTGGCGAATGCGGCGACGACGCCGAGGCCTGCCAGCGCCGGGCCGTGCAGCAGGGCGGCGGCGAGCGTGCCCAGCGCCACCAGTCCGAGCAGGATGAAGGCGGTCGCCGGCGCAAGAAAGTCATAAAGCGCATACGCTGCATAGACCGTCGCGAAGGCGACCGCGGTCCCGGCTGCGGTGAGGATCGCGGGAATATTCGCGATCGGCAGCGTCTGGATCGCGGAAGTGTTCTCCTTGCGCCGCGTCCATTCGCCGGCCGCAAGCAACGCCAGCGCGAACGCGCCGCTGAGCAAGGTTCGTACGCCAGGTCCGAGCAGTCCGGCTTCGATCGAGTAGCGGACCATGAAGAAGCCGCCCAGCGCCAGCGTCAATCCGCCCAACCAGACCACCCAGCGGGTGCCAACGCGCTCCTCGAAGCCGGGAGGGGCCGATGGAAGAGGCGGGGGCATCGCCGTCGTGCCGCCGATGGCCTCGTTCGCTGCGTGGATTTCGGTCTCCCCGAGGGACGCTTGTTCAGCCTCGGCGATGGTTGCCGGGGGTTCGGCCGTAATATTCGGCGACGAGGCTTCCGGGGTCTGCTCGAAGGGCTGTTGCGCGGTGAGCGGTGGCGGGCCGGGTCTTGCCTGCATCCCGGCCGCTTCGATGGCGTCCAACCGGGCGCGCAGCGCTGCTGTTTGATTGAATGATTTGCGCGCGACGACGAGCGCAAGGATCGCGACCAGCAGCGAGAACAATTCAAACATCAAGCCCCCCCTGGCGATCGCGCCCGGCGCCCGGGCTCACCGCGTCAAATTTTTTGCTGCTTTCGAGATCGCTTCCCTAAGCCTGCCGCGCCCATTGAGTGCGAATTCCCACAACAAAAGTTCAAGCACAACGATACGGTATTTCGGCCAGGCGCGTGCCGCGCGACCGCCGCCGCCGGACATCACTCGAGATCGATGCGGAACGGTCTTCCTTCGACCGTCAAGCTGCCGGGTCCCATCTGGTCGAGCGCACGCAGCATCCGCCCTTCGCGTCCCAACGCCTTGTCCGCCAGGCTGACGATCAGCCGGTTTGGCGAGGCGATCGGGGATGCCGCGCGTATTTGCCGGGCGATCGAGATTTCATCGCGGTGCGGATTGAGCGCGCAGACCGCGGCAAAGGCGCTCGCGGTCGAACGGCTGATGCCGGCATAGCAATGGACGACCAGCGGCGCGCTGCGGTCCCAGCCGCGCACGAAGTTCAGGACTTGCTCGATATGCGATTCCGACGGTGCGACAAAGCCTTCCAACTGTTCGGTGATGTCGTCCATCTGCACCTTCAGGTGATTGGCCGGCAGCACGGATTCCGGCCGCTGCACCTGATCGACATTGGCCATCACCGTGAGGACGTGACTGGCGCCGACGGCCTTGACGGTGTTGGGAAGTGCGGCGAGCGAACAGACGTGAATCATGGTGGTCCCTGGGTTGTTCCGATTATAAGATGTAGGCTCGGCAAAGCGAAGCGCGGCCCCCACAATGCGATATGATTTGGTAGGCGGGAACGGCGAAGATTCGCCTTGCACGCTACTTTGCGAGCGCTTCAAACCTTGCCAAAAACCGCTTCTCGGCCTTGGCCGCGGTCCATGGCGTCAGGTAGTCCCGCCGGGTCGCCGCCGGCAGGCCGGGATCTCGGCCGAACAGGCGCCTGGCTTCGGCCGGCGCAAAGCCGGCAAGTTCTGTTGCCTCGAGGTAGGCAGCACCCCTGTCGGCGGCCTTGACCTGGCGCTCGATCTCCGGCGCCAACACGGCCGGTAGTCCGAAGCGCAGATGAATTGCCGACAGCAGCCGCCTTTCGACCGCTTTGTAGTCGCCGCCAAGCACGGCCTTGAACGGCGAGATCATGTCGCCGATGACATATTCCGGCGCATCGTGCAGCAGCGCGGCGAGCCGGTAGCTGACATCGACGCGCGGCATCTGCTCGCGCATCACCGCCTCGACCAGAAGGGTGTGCTGCGCCACGGAAAAAATATGCGCGCCGTTCGTCTGTCCGTTCCACCGCGCCACGCGCGCCAGGCCGTGGGCGATATCGGCGATTTCGACATCGAGCGGCGAGGGGTCCAGAAGATCGAGCCGCCGCCCCGACAACATGCGCTGCCAGACCCGGGCCGTCGCCTTGTCCACGGGTAGGTTTCCCGCCGTCATTTGACTTTGGGGCGGGGGGTGCGGCGTTTTCCGGCACTGCTTTCGTGGCAAAAGCAGCTGACAAGGTGGTCGTTGACCAGGCCGGTGGCCTGCATGAAGGCGTAGACGATGGTCGGGCCGACGAATTTGAAGCCACGTGACGCCAATTCCTTTGATAACTTGATCGATAGTGGCGTCGAGGCGGGAATGCTGGCCGTCGTCTTGAAGTGGTTGACCTTCGGTGTGCCGTCGACGAAATCCCACATGAATTTCGAAAAACCGGGGCCGTCTTCCATGATCTTCAGGTAGGACCTTGCGCTATTGATCGTGCCCTCGATCTTGGCGCGGTTGCGCACGATACCGGCGTCGTTCATCAGCGCATGAATTTTTTTTGCGTTGTAGCGCGCGATCTTCTCCGGCTGGAAATCGTCGAATGCTTTTCGGAAATTGTCGCGCTTGCGCAGGATCGTGATCCACGACAACCCGGCCTGGAAGCCGTCGAGGATGAGTTTCTCATACAGCGCGCGGTCATCGTATTCCGGCACGCCCCATTCGGTGTCGTGATAGGCGACATAGAGCGGGTCTTCGCCCGGCCACGGACACCGCGTCAGGCCATCGGCATGCAGGCGCGCCGTCCTCGTCATGCCACGGTCTGCCTTGGCGCGGAGCGCAGCTCATCGGGTTCGGCAAGACGGATGGCAAGGCCGCCCGAAGTCAGGGGTATGCCTGCTTCCAGCGCGTCGGCGGTACGATCGGTCCTGATCAGCGCAAGGCCGCGGTGGCCCGCAGTCGTTCCCATGGTGCCGACCGGTTTACCGCCGGCGAGAAGCGTTGCCCCCGGCTCTGGCGCCCCGCCGTCCAGAATGACCCGGACCGTTCGCGTGCGCGCGGTGCCGCGGTGCTGCATCCGCGACACCACCTCCTGACCGACATAACAGCCCTTGTCGAAATCGACACCGTGCAGCCGATCCATATTGGTTTCATGCGGAAATGCGTCGCCATAGATGAAGTCCAGCCCGCCGCGCGGAACGCCCAACGCGATGCGATGGGCGTCGTAGGCTGTGCTATCGACCATTTCCGCCCCGATCAGGCCGGCGGCCTTTGGCGCAAGCTCCTCGGGGACAAGAATCCGCCAGCCAAGTGCGGCGTTGCGCGGATCGGCGAATGCGAGATCGGGCTTCAACGCAGGATCGCCGTCCCATGCCGCCAGCACGCCGAGGCTCTCGGACAGATTTTCGACGCTCACTTTGGCCCGCAGCCTGTAGAAACCAAGCTTCTCGGCGAGAGCTTGCGCGAGCACCAGCGGGCAATCGAGCAGGAAGCCACCGCCATGGCCCGCGGGCGCTTCGGTGATCAGAAAATCCGTGGTTATCTTGCCTTGCGGCGTCAGCAATGCCCCGAACCGACCGAGGCCCGGGCGCAGCAACGTCACGTCCGTGGTGACGAGACCGTTGAGAAAGTCGCGGGCGTCGCTGCCTGTGACCTTGACCACGCCGCGGTCGGGTAGAAACGCTGCCTTCATGTCAGTTTCTCGTGCCAATTTCCTTGCGGGGGGATTGAGGAGTTACTCGGATCTCTCGGAGTTTCCTGGGGAAACGCCGCTGCCGCATATCACACTGGAAGGTAAGACGCTAAGGTGCTGAGAACAAGGCCCGCGCGACACCCAGTTCCTTAAAGCGGGTACCGAGGACCTATGAATCAGCGATTTGATACCATTCTAAAATCCGGCACCGTGGTCAATCAAGACGGCGAGGGCGTGTGCGATATTGCCATCGCCAATGGCCGCATCGCTGAAATCGGCGGGCTAGGACAAGCCGCCGCGGCTGAGGTCATCGACTGCAGAGGCCTGCACGTCCTGCCCGGCGTGATGGATACGCAAGTGCATTTTCGCGAACCGGGCCTGTCTCACAAGGAGGATCTCGAAACCGGTTCGCGCAGCGCGGTGATGGGTGGCGTGACGGCCGTGTTCGAAATGCCGAACACCGATCCGTTGACCATCGACGCGCAGGCCTTCACCGACAAGGTGAAGCGCGGCCGTCATCGCATGCATTGCGATTTTGCCTTCTTTATCGGCGGTACCCGCGAGAATGTGGCTGATTTGCCGGAGCTGGAGCGGGCGCCCGGCTGTGCCGGCGTCAAGGTATTCATCGGTTCGTCGACCGGCGCGCTGCTGGTCGAGGATGACGAAAGCCTGCGACGGATTTTTGAAGTGATCCGGCGCCGTGCCGCGTTTCATGCCGAGGACGAGTATCGCCTCAACGACCGCAAACACTTGCGCGTAGCTGGCGATCCGCGCTCGCATCCGGTCTGGCGTGACGAGATTGCGGCGCTGACGGCGACCCAGCGCCTCGTCAAACTTGCGCATGAAACCGGAAAGCGCATTCACGTGCTGCATATCTCGACCAAGCAGGAGATCGAGTTCTTGAGGGATCACAAGGATGTCGCTACCTGCGAGGCGACGCCGCATCACCTCACGCTGGCTGCGCCTGAATGCTATGAGCGGCTCGGCACCCGCGCCCAGATGAATCCGCCGGTACGCTCAGCCGATCACCGCGAAGGCATCTGGCGCGGCATCGAGCAGGGCATCATCGATGTGCTCGGCTCCGACCACGCGCCGCATACGCTTGAGGAAAAGGCCAAGACTTATCCCTCCTCTCCCTCGGGC
>Ga0137407_10002009_pt1 | contig 13365 bp, 11 predicted proteins | sample CZOMad2_2_16fung_FD_108410 | JGI IMG/M metagenome (GOLD analysis project Ga0137407, IMG submission 108410) | Vadose zone soil fungal communities from Angelo Coast Range Reserve, California, USA - CZOMad2_2_16fungal (Illumina Assembly) | ecosystem: Environmental > Terrestrial > Soil > Vadose...
ACGGGTACCGGCGGGGTCGTTGATCTACATCCCGGCGAACGCGATCCATTCAGCGCTGGCGACGCCGGATCAGGATGTCGTCTTCTTCACCGCGAAGGACATGTCGCACGGCATCGTCGGCACTGCTGTCGATACGTCGGTGTCCGCCCCGGCGTACGCACCCGGATTCGAGCCGAAGAAGTAGGAACGAGACCAGCTCATCAAGACCAGCGGGGGCCCGGCCGCGATCCGCCCCGCCGGGTCCTGATCAGTTGGTCCGTGACCCGCTTCCCGGCGCCGTCGACCGGGCTCCCGAGGATGCTGTGTAGGCGCACAAAGACCTTGACTGATCGTCCCCGATTCTGCTACGGATAAGCTGGATTCGAACCTCGCAAGCAGTCTGGTCTGGCATGACGAGGTCCTTGGTTCGGGTCGGCGATTCGGTCGTGGTGGGACGTGTGATCAACACCCGTACCGCGAGCTTGCTCCGTTATAACGGCCGCTCGCAGGTCCTCGTCGACTCCACTGGGGAAGCGCCCGTATTCCTCGAGGCGATCCCGCCGCTGTCCGCTCCAGCCTGGAACGGTCCCGGAGTGTGGACCGGCGCCGAGACCACGATATACGCACCCTGCGAGGATCGGGGATCCCCCAGGGCATGAAATGCGCGGAGTGCCAGACCGAGAATCCCGCTACCAACACATTCTGTTCCGCGTGTAGAACGCCATTGGCCGTACTCTGTCCGACATGCAATCACGCCAACAGCCCGGGCAGCAGGTACTGCGGCTCGTGCGGTGGTCTCTTTCCCCAGCCGGTCGCTGCTGAGCGGCCAGCCCCAGTCGACAGCGCGCAAACGATCCTGACTGCGGGCGAACGGCGCCAGGCAACCGTCATGTTCTCTGACGTGTCCGGCTACACGGCCATGACCGAGCGGCTGGACCCCGAGGAAGTCAATGAGGTCCTTGGTCTCACCAGGCAAGCCGCCACGCGGATCATCGAGAGGCATGGGGGCACGATCAACCAGTTCATCGGTGACGAGGTCATGGCGCTGTTCGGCATTCCCCACGCGCAGGAGGACGATGCTGTGCGCGCGATCAAGGCCGCCCTGGAATTGCACGCGGAGATCCGCGAGAGGACGGGAGCCTTACGGGCCCGGACCGGCGAGCAGCTCACGGTGCACACGGGGATCAGCACGGGACTCATCATGGCCCAATACCGCAACGATCGTGAGGGCCTCTACCAACTGACGGGCGACACCGTCAACACCGCCGCGAGATTGCGCTCGCTGGCCGACGCGGACGAGATCCTGATCGGCGCGAGCACGCAGCGCTTGGTCGGACCCTACTTCGCGATCGAGCCCCGCCCACCGGTCTCTGTCAAGGGAAAGGCCGCGCCCCTCGTCCCCTACCGTGTCGTGGCGGAATCTTGGATCGGCTCACGCTTCGAGGCGGCGCGGGAGCGCGGCTTCAAGAGCTACGTCGGCCGCGCCCAGGAACTGGACACGATGCGATCGTGCCTCGCGCGCGCCCTCAAGGGAGAGGGCCAACTGGTCACCGTCGAAGGCGAGCCGGGCGTCGGGAAGAGCCGTCTGCTTTACGAGTTCCTCAGTGGTCTCGATCGCGAGCGGATCACCGTCTCGCAAGGCTGGTGCCAGTCGCACGGCAGCGAGATTGCGTATTTCCCCTTTCTCAATGGCCTGCGTCGCGGTCTTCGGCTGAGCGAGCACGACAGCCACGCCGATGCGCTCCAGAAGGCGGTGTCGAATATCAGCCGGATCGATCCGTCTTTGGAGAAGGCTCTGCCGTTTCTGCTCCATCTGCTGTCCATCCCGAGCGACTACGCCCTGCCGCCGGATCTGAAGGGAGATGCGCTGCGGCAGGCGCTCGTGGAGGCGCTCGTCGCCGTCATCACGCTGACCACCAAGGCCGCCCCGGTGGTGTGCGTGATCGAGGATTGGCATTGGAGCGATCCCACATCGCAAGCCGCGTTGCGCCATCTGCTCCGCCTCGTTCCGTCCCACCGGCTGTTGGTCATCGTCTCGTATCGCTCGGGGTATAGCTTCGACTTCGATCAGGTCGGTTGCCGGACAGCGGTCCGGCTCAATCCCTTGGATGAAGGGGAAACCGAGAGCCTCGTGAGGGCGGCCACGGGCGCCGTGACATCGGCGGCGGCGCTGAGCGCGTTGATTTTTCAGAGTGCCGGCGGCAACCCGCTCTTCGTCGAGGAGGCCTGCTATTCCCTGCTCGAATCGGGGGCCGTCTCCGTCAGCGACGGGCGCCTGATCCTCCACCAGCCGCTGGACCAAGTCCTCCTGCCGGACACGGTGCAGGCGGTGATCCGCGCGCGCCTGGATCGGCTGGACACCGGCGCGAAGGAGGTGGTCGGACCGGCCTCCGTCATCGGCCGCGTGTTCAATCAACGGATCCTGGCACGCATCTATCGCGGTCGAACTCCCCTCGAGACCTCGCTGGAGGTGCTGCAAGCGCAGGAGGTCATCCGTCAGACGAGAACGGCGCCGGACCCGGAGTACAGCTTCAGGCACGTGCTGACCCGCGAGGTAGCCTACGACACGTTGCTCCATCAGCAACGAAGGCAGCTGCATCAGACGGTGGGGCTGGCCATCGAGGAGCTCTACCCGGAGCGGCTGGCGGAGAACGCGCCGATCCTCGCCTATCACTACGCCCGCAGTCCACGGGCGGACAAGGCCGTCCACTACGCGCTCCTCGCCGGCGACCGGGCCGCACGGCTCTATGCGAATGCGGAGGCTGCCGTGCATTTCGACAACGCGCTCGCCATCGCAAAATCGGTACCGGAATCGCCCGAGGCGCAGCGTTGGCAAATTGACGCGATCCTCGGGCAGGCCGCGGTCGGTACCGCGCCCCGGGACATGGAGCGTGACCGCAAGAACCTGGAACAGGCCTGTACCTTCGCCGAGGAGCTGAGCGACCGGCGCCGCCTGGCGCAGGTTCTGTACTGGCTCGGCAGACACTGTTACGTGCTCGCAGAGCTGGAGCGCTCGATCGAGTATGCGCGGCGGAGCCAGGAGATTGCCGATGAGCTCGGTGACGCGGCCCTGGCCGCGCCGCCCGTTCACCTGATGGGGAGGGCCTACTGGCAGCTGTCCGACTTCGTCAGATCGGCGCAGATGATGGAGCGCAGTGTCGAGCAGATGCGATCGATCGGAAACAAGAGCGAAGAGTCGACGGCGGCCGGGTTCGTGAGCGGGCTGTTGGCGTACATGGGCGAGTTCGAGAAGGCGCTCTCCTACTGGGACCGCAGCATCAAGCTGGCCCAAGAGCTCAAGAGCCCGTACACGGAGGCGGCGTGCTTTCACTATCGAGGCATCATTCGCGACCAGCAGGGACAATGGGAGTTGGCAATCGCCGACTACGGGGCCGCTCGGAAGATCGCCGAGGCGGCCGGCGACCTGTTCCGCGTCTACCTCATAACATTCATGGAGGGCCGCGCCGTTCACATGGCCGGCGATCTTGCCCGGGGCCGAAAGCTGGTGGAAGACAGTATGGCCCTCGCGACCCAAATCGGAACCACGTTCCTGCTCGGGCAAGCCAAGACCTTGCTCGCCGACTGCTGCCTGGCCGACAATGAGGACGTCCGGTCCCTTTGCACCGACGCAATCAGTCTGGCCGAGAAGGCGGGCGACAGGTTCACGAAGGCGCTCGCCCTTCGAAGCCTCGGGGAAGGCCTGTGCCAGTCCGGCCCGCCGGAGGCCCGCGAAGAGGCGAGACGAGTCATCCTCGAGGGCATCAAGATCCATGAGGAGATCGGGACCAAGCCCGAGCTGGCCCGCAGCTACGTGAGCCTGGCCTCGGTCCTCAAGAGCGAAGGCAAGGCCCAGGAAGCCGCCACCTGTCTGGACAAGGCGGTGCGACTATTCCGAGAGCTGGGCATGAGCTGGGACCTCGCTCGGGCTACAGGGGCCCTCGAGCGCGGCGTCCTGTCAGGTTGAGGAGCGACCGTCTCATGGGTGCCATGAATACCCTGTTTGATTTCTCCGACGGCGGCACAGCGGCGGCCCGACGACCGCGCCCTTCGCTCCCGCTCGGGCCCTCAAGATGTTGGTTGGAGGGTTGAAGGATGGCGGCGGTCCCGGTCACCGCGGAAGTATCCCGTTTCTCGGCAAGGCACGTTGCGTTCATCGTACCGTTGATTCTGGTGCATCTGGCCTGTGGATTGGTGTTGGTCGTCGGCCCGAGCAGAGTCGCGACGACGATCTTTCTCCTCACGGGCGCCGTTCAGATCTTTGGCATCACCACGGGTTATCACCGCCTCCTCGCGCATCGGTCATTCAAGACGAGTCGGGCGTTCCAGTTCGTCCTCGCCCTGTTCGGGGTCCTCGCCGGTCAGAACGGACCGCTCTGGTGGGTCGGCCATCACCGACACCATCACAAGCATGCCGACGGGGAGCAGGACACGCACTCGCCGCGAGCGGGCTTCTTCTGGAGTCACATGGGATGGCTGTTCTCTCCACGCTGCGTGGATGTCCGGAAGGATCTGGTGGCGGATCTCGATCGGTTCTCGGAGCTGCGACTGCTCGAGCGGTACTTCTACGTGGTCAACCTGGCCTATGCGCTCTTCTTGTACCTGCTCGGCGAGGTATGGCGCCACGTCGACCCCGGCGCCGGGACGAGCGGCGTTCAGTTGGTCGTATGGGGCGCGGTGGTCAGCTCGGTCTGCGTCTATCACTGCGTTTGGTCGGCCAATTCCTTCGGCCACCGCTACGGCACACGTCGCTTCCCGACCAGGGACGACAGCCGCAACAACCTCGTCGTCTCGCTGCTCACGCTGGGAGACGGCTGGCATCACAACCACCACTACTGTCCCTCCTCGGCCAGACACGGGTTCCGCTGGTGGGAGATCGATATGAACTACGCCATCCTGAGGCTGCTGGCGAGGGTCGGGATCGTCTGGGATTTGAAGCTGCCGCCCGAGCGGACCATGCCTGGCGATGGTCGCGGGGGCGTGCGCGGAATGCTGTACGATTCGAGTGGCACGGACTCGGCCATGGGGCCGAACTGAGGGACACCACACCGGGGCGGTGTCGGGCTTGCCACCGCCAGGGGAACACACGCCTGCCGCCGGAGGTTGACGCCATGACCGTCACCGTGGAGAAGTTCGGCCCGGTCACGACAGTGATCCATCATCGGCCCGAAGCGCGGAACGCGATGGATCCGGCCTCCGCCGATGCACTCGTCGACGCATTCTTGGTCTTCGACGCGGACCCGGAGGCGAGCGTCGCCGTGTTGTTCGGCGAGGGCGGCGCTTTTTGCGCGGGCTGGGACCTCAAGTATGGCGCGTCGCTCGCGGGTCTGAGCGGCCCGCTCCGCGACCTCGATTTCCCCGAGGACGGCAGTCCGCCCCCACGCGGGGGGCTTGGTCCCACACGTCTCGAGCTGAACAAGCCGGTCATCGCGGCGGTCGCCGGACCGGCGGTGGCCGGCGGCATGGAGTTGGCCCTCTGGTGCGACATCCGCGTCATGGAGGAGGATGCCTATTTGGGCGTGTACTGCCGGCGCTGGGGCATTCCCTTGCTCGATGGCGGCACGGTGCGTCTGCCTCGGCTCGTGGGGCAGGGCCGCGCGATGGAGATCATCCTCACCGGCCGTAAAGTGCCGGCCGAGGAATGCCTCCGGATCGGCGCTTGCGAGAGGGTAGTGCCCGTCGGCGCGGCGCGGCGGGAAGCCGAGGCGCTCGCCCTTGAGATCGCTCGCTTCCCGCAGGCTTGCGTGCGAGCCGATCGCCGGTCGGTCTATCTGCAGCACGGCCTGACCGTGCGCGATGCCATGAAAAGGGAATGGGACAACGGCATTGCGGTCCTGGAAGCCGAGGGCATTCACGGCGCCACGCGGTTCACCAAAGGAGTTGGTCGCCATGGCGACTTCTCGAAGCTGGACGGCTGAACGCCCGGCATCAAGACAGAGTTGGGAAGGATCGAAGTCACACGAGATATTCTTCCGCGACCTGCTCGCGAAGGCGGGGGTCACGGTCAACGGAAATCAGCCGTGGGACCTCCAGGTACGAGAGCCGGGGGTCTACGCGCGCATGCTCCGCGACGGCAGCATCGGCTTCGGGGAGGCCTTCACGGAAGGCTGGCTCGACTGCGAGCGCGTCGACATGCTGGCCGACCGGGCCTATCGCGCCGAACTAACCCAGCGGATCGAGGTCAAACGGGCGCTCCTCGAAGCCCTCAAGGTCAGGCTCAACCCGTTCGGTTCCCGTTCACGCTCCTTCGAGATCGGCGAAAGGCACTACGACACGGGCAATGACCTGTTCGAGATCATGCTCGACCCGTACATGATCTACTCCTGCGGCTACTGGCTGCGGGCGGAGACGCTCGAACTGGCGCAACGGGACAAGCTCGAGCTGATCTGCCGCAAGCTGCAACTCAAGCCGGGCCTGCGGGTTCTGGACATCGGCTGCGGGTGGGGCGGTCTCGCCCGCTACGCCGCCGAGCACTACGGCGTCAGCGTCGCCGGCATCACGGTCTCGAAACGGCAGGTCGAGCTGGGCACCCGCCTCTCCGCGGGCCTCCCGGTCGAGATCCGCTATCTCGACTATCGCGACGTCAACGAGTCGTTCGATCGCGTCGTCTCCGTCGGCATGGTCGAGCACGTCGGTCGCCAACACTACCGGGACTTCTTCGCCGCCTGCGACCGATGCCTGAAACCGTCCGGGATCTTCTTGCTCCATACCGTCGGCTACCTGAAGGAGGAGCCGATCAACGCTTGGTACGACAAGTACATCATGCCGGGCGTGGAATTCCCGACGGTCGCGAATCTCATCAAGACCACCGGCCCGAACCTCGTCCTGGAAGACTTCCACACCTGGGAAGGCGCCCACTACGACAAGACGCTGATGGCCTGGTTCGAGCGGTTTCATGCCGGGTGGGACCGGCTCAAGCCGAATTACGACGAGACATTTTACAGGATGTGGAAGCTGTACCTGCAGGGCTGCGCCGGTGCCTTCCGCGCGGGACGGATGCGCGTGTGGCAGCTCGTCTTCTCCAAGGGCGCCATCCCCAGCGGCTACGCCTACGGCCATCACTACCCGCTCGATTGATTGAAGAGCGCACAGGCAGCACGAACACCCGAGGGAACGGACATCGCGGACACCCGGGCCGCGGGAGGATGTGACCCACCCGCGCAATTCCTCGCATCGGACTCGATCCGAGTGGCCCGCTCGGCTGTCGCTGCGGCAGCATCTGATTCGCCTCCGGCACCATCCCAGCCTCCCCGATCCCGCCGACGGGCGACTTGCCGATAAGGACCGAATGGCGATATCGTTGCGGCTGTGGTGCAGCGACAGGCGCCTCCAGGGCTTCAAGATGCACCCGACCGGCTACATCTTCGGCCACCAGCTCGCGATCTAGCCGGCTTCCGTCTCGCTCACTCCGATCAGCTGAGCCAGGCGGTCGGGATCGGCGCTGAGCGCGGACGACGCCCCGTCGTAGACGATCCGGCCCTTGTCCAGCACGACGATGCGCGCCGAGAACGCGAGCGCCACGCGGCTGTTCTGCTCGACGAGCACGATCGAGAGCGCGCCCTCCCCGCGCAGGCGCGCGAGGACGGCGGTGAGCGTCTCGACGACCACCGGCGCCAGGCCCTCGGTGGGCTCGTCCATCAGCAGGACCGTCGGGTTGGTCAGGAGGGCCCGCGCGATCGACAGCATCTGCTGCTCGCCCCCGGACAGCTGGTGGCCCATGTTCGAGAGCCGGACGGCCAGCGGGGGAAACAGCTCGAAGACGCGCTCCTGCGTCCAGGGCCCCGGCCGCCCCGCGACCTCCAGGTTCTCCCGCACGGTGAGCGACGGGAAGATCTCGCGCTCCTGGGGCACGAGGCCGATGCCGTGGCGCGCGCGGCGGAACACCGGGACGCGGTTGAGGATCGCGCCGCCGAGCAGCACCTGGCCCGCGTGCAGCATGGTGTGGCCCATCACCGTCGCCAGCAGCGTGCTCTTGCCGACCCCGTTGCGCCCGATCACGGCGAGGCTCTCGCCGGCCGCGACGGCCAGGTTGACGTCTTCCAGCACGACCGTCTCGCCATAGCCCGCCGAGACGTGCCGGAGCTCGAGCGCGCTAGCCATGCGCGGCCTGCCCCAGGTAGACAGCGCGGACGTCGGGATTCGACCCGATCTCACGCGGGCTGCCGGTGGCGAACACCGCCCCGCCCACCAGCACCGTGATGCGGTCCGCGAACCGGAACACCAGATCCATGTCGTGGTCGATGATGAGCACGGCGATGTGCGGGGGCAGGTCCCCGATGGCGTCGAGGATGATGTGGCTCTCGGCGCTCGGCACCCCGGCCGCCGGCTCGTCGAGGAGCAGCACCTCCGGCTTCCGCCCGAGGGCGATCGCGAGCTCGACGAGCCGCTGGCGGCCGTAGGGGAGCTCCGCGACGCGGCGCGGGGCGTCGTCGGCCAGCCGGAGCGTCCTGAGCAGCTGCATCGCCTCGTCGACGACGTCGCGCCGCCGGCCCGCCGGCCGGAACATGGACGGAGCCGCGCCGACCCGCTCGGCGACCGGGATGTAGACGTTCTCCAACACGGACAGCCCGCGGAACAACCGGTTGATCTGGAACGTCCGGCTGAGGCCGAGCTTGACGCGCTCCGCCTGGGCGACGCGCGTGACGTCCCGCCCCTTCAGCAGCACCGCGCCCGAGCTGGCGGCGATGGCGCCGGCCAGGAGGTTCACGAACGTGGTCTTGCCGGCGCCGTTGGGGCCGATGAGCGCGTGGCGCGCGCCCGCCTCGAGGCGAAAGTCGATGTCGCGCGCGGCGGCGATCGCGCCGAAGGTCCGGCACAGCGCGCGCGTCTCGAGCAGGGGCACGCTCACGATGTCGCGCGGGGCGGCCGGGCGCGCCGCCACAGCGCCGCGCCGATGCCGAGGATGCCGTTCTTCGCGAACAGCGCGATGGCGACGAGCAGCAGCCCGAGGCCGAGCTGCCAGGCGGTCGGATAGATCTTCGACAGGAAGTGCGACAGCATCATGTAGGCGGCGGCCCCGATGAACGCCCCGTACAGACGCCCGTGACCGCCGAGGGCGAGGATGATGAGCACCGTCGCCGCGCGGTCGAGACCGAGAGTGCCGAGGTTGACGTAGGCGTTCGCCTGCGCCCAGATGCCCCCCGCGATGCCGGCGACGGCCGCCGACAGCGTGTAGCAGACGACGAGCCGCGCGCGGACCGGCGCGCCCACCGCGTGCATGCGGAGCGTGTTCTCGCGGATCCCGGTCAAGCTCTGCCCGAAGGGCGAATGGACCAGGGTGCGGACGAAGACGAAGCAGAGGAACAGCACCGTGAGGACGTAGAGGTACTGCGTCCGCGGGTACAGCGGGTTGAACTCGAACACCCCGAGCAACGGTGCGATGGGCAAGCTGTCGAGGCCGTCGAACCCGCCCGTGTAGGCATGGCCGAGGTTGGCCGTCTCCTCGAGCAGGGCCATGGTGCAGAGCGTGAGCATCAGCAGCGTCAGGCCCCGCGTGCGCAGCAGCACGAGCCCCGAGCCGAGCCCGACGGCCGCGGCCACCAGGCCGGCGAGGAGCAGGCTCGTGATCGGCTCGTTCCAGACGCCGTGCTTGGCCAGCATGCCGACCGTGTAGGCGCCGGCGCCGAAGAAGGCCGCGTGGCCGAGGGTCACGACGCCGGCGTAGCCGAGCGCGAGATCGAGCGAGACCGCGAACAGGATCGTGACGAGCACCTCGGTGCCGAAGCCGAGGTGCTTCGGGAACACGACGTACCACGCGAGGGCGAGGACCCAGGGGATCGGCTCCCACGGTCGCAGCCGGTGACGACCGGCGAGGGCGCGCGCCGCCGGATGCTCGTCCCTCATGCCCTGGCGCCGAAGAGCCCCTGGGGCCGCCAGAGCAGGACCAGGATCGTGAGCGCGTAGATGAACAGCGCGCCGCCCTGAGGCAGGTACTTCTTCAGGACGAAGTCGAGCACCCCGATCAGGAGCGCCGCGTAGAACACGCCGGTGACGCGGCCGAGGCCGCCGACCGCGACCACGATCAGGAAGTACACCAGGTACTTGAGCGCGTACTGGGGGTCGAGGCCGAGGAACTCGGCGCCGAGCCCGCCACCCAGCGCCGCCATCCCGCTCCCGAAGGCGAAGGTGGCGGTGAACAGCCGATCGATGTTGATGCCGAGCGATTCGGCCATGCGGCGGTTGTCGACCGCGGCGCGGATCTGCGCCCCCATCCGCGTGCGCTCGAAGCCGAGCCACAGGCCGGCCACGATGACGATCCCGATCGCGATGAGGACGACGCTGTAGGTGCGGTACCGGGTGATCCCGAGATCGATCTGTCCCTGCAGCATCGCGGGCAGGGCCACGGGCTGGTTCTCGGGCCCGAACCACAGCGTCACCGCGGCGATCATGATGAAGACCAGGCCGATCGTGAAGAGCACCTGGTCCAGCTCGGCCGCCTTGTAGAGGCGGGCGTACAGCAGCCGCTCGAGCACGGCGCTCCCCGCCGCGGTGACCACGAAGCCGAAGACGAGAGCCGGCACGAAGCCGAGGCCCCAGACCTTCATCGCGTAGACGATCGCGTACCCGCCCAGCATGGCGAAGCCGCCGTGGGCGAGGTTGACGAAGCCCATCAGGCCCATCGTGATGGACAGGCCGACCGAGACGATGAAGAGCACCATGCCGGCCGCCACTCCGCCAAGGAGGACGCTGGCGACGTCGGCGCCGACGATCACGGGACGCTCCGGCGGAGGGCGATGCTCATCGGGGCCGGCGCCCGCGGAGGCGGGCGGCGCCCGGGGTCGGGGGGCGGGCCGGGGGCCGCGGCGCCGCGATCACTTCGGGGCGCAAGGCCCGATCTTCTGCTCCTTGCACGCGTCCTTGACGGCATCGATCCTGCCGATCACCTTCTGGAAGACCCGGCCGTCCTTCATCACCGCCTCGGACAGGTACTCGTTCATGACGATGTCGCGGGTGACGGGGTCGATCATGATCGGCCCGCGCGGACTGTTGAACTTCCACCCCTTGAGGGCCTCGAGCGCCTTGTCCGCGTCGACCTTGCCCTTGAGGGTCTGGACCACGTGGACGATCGCGGCCATCCCGTCGTAGCCGCCGACCGCCATGAAGTCCGGCGTGGTCGCGGCGCCGTACTCCTTCTTCCACGCCTCCACGAAGCGCTTGTTCTCCGCGTTCTCGAGATCGGCGTGGTAGTGGTGCATCGTGACCAGACCGACCGCCGCGGCACCCATGGCCTGCAGCTTGGTGTCCTGGGTGATGTCGCCGGGGCCGATCAGCCGGATGCCGGCCTCGCGCATTCCCAGCGCGGCGTAGGTCTTCACCACGGCGGCGGCATGGTCGCCGGCCGGCACGAACACGAAGAACACGTCGGGCTTCTTGTCCTTGGCGCGCTGGAAGAAGGGCGTGAAGTCGGGCACCGCGCCGGCGCTGCCCATCGGGATCTCGTCCACCACCTTGCCGCCGTGGCTCTCGAAGGCGCGCTTGAACGCGGCGAGGCTGTCCTTGCCCGGCGGAAAGTCGGTGTAGCCGACGACCGCGGTCTTCGCGTGCATGAGCTTCGCCGCCGCCTCGCCCAGGGCGTAGCCCGCGTGCCACATGCTGAACGAAGTCCTGACGTAGTAGGGCGACAGGGTCGTGATGTGCGCCGTGCCCGCGTTCATGATCACCGCAAGCTTCTTGCCGGCGGTGACGATGGGGGCCGACGCGATCGCGTTCGGCGAATAGATCCAGCCCGCGAGGACGTCGACGTTGTCCTGGGTGAGCAGCTCCTGGACGACGATCTTGGCGTTCGCCCCACCGGGATCCTTCACGTCGCGCTTGATGAGCGTGATCTTGTACGGCCGGACCTTGTCGGGATTGAGCTTGAGGTAGAGCTCCATCCCCCGGTCCACGAGCTGGGCGAACTCGGCGCCGATGCCGGTGTACGGGAGATTGACGCCGACCTTCACCTCCTGGGCCTCGGCCCCGGCGGCGGTCAGGGCGAGCGCGGCGAGCACCGCAGCGATCCGCTTGATCATGGGCCGTTCCCTCCTGGGGCGTCGAGACCGGGAGCCTCCGCCCCACGTCGATATCGGCGCCGCGCAGTTCATGGCGTGTGCCTCGTCAGGATCATCCAGGGCGGGGCGGCGTCGGGATTGCCTGGGCTGTGGCGCCAGAACGCGAGCTGCGAGCGCAGGCCGCCCGGCGCGAAGAGCAACAGCGGATAGCCCGACCCATGCACTTCGTAGTGGATCTCGGCCTCGGGACGCGTGAACACGGCCATCGCCATTCCTCCCCGTTGGTTGTCGCGGTACCGGGCCACGATACGATCGCCCGATTGCTCGAGGCCTTCGAGCGCACGCGAGTGATTGTACCGCATCCTTCGCCTCGTGCCCGTGACGGCCCCGACTCACGTTGCCGGCGTCGTCCGGAAGGGTTGACGGGAGACCGCCTTGACACGTTCGGGACGCCGGCGGTACTGTGCCAGCGGCTGGAAGCCGATACCTCGGGTTCCTCCATTCGAGCGCATGGCCGAAACCCTCGTCTTCCTCCTCTCCAGCTTCTGGCTGGGCGCCGTACACGCAGCGACGCCGGGGCACGGCAAGACCATCGCCGCCGCCTACATCGTCGGCGCGCGCGGCCGCCCCGTCGACGCGCTGGCGCTGGGCATCTTCGTCACGCTGTCGCACACGAGTGGGATCGTTCTCGTCGCCGTGCTGGCCTCGCTCGGCTCGGCGTGGCTGATCCCGCACCGGGTCGAAGCCTACCTCGCGCTCGTCACCGGCGTGCTCGTCATCGGGATCGGCCTGTGGATGCTGGGCGCGCAGCGGGCTGCGCTCTGGCCCGCAACCGAGCCGGGTCCGCACGATCCGGCCGAGGTCGGGCACGCGCATCCGCACGCCGACGGGCAGCACCAGCGCGCGCGCGACCACGGGCACTCCCACGGCCACGGGCATTCCCACGACCACGGCCCCGAGCACGACCACGCGCATCCGCACGACCACACGGAGGGCGAGCAGGATCACGTCCGCGCGCACGCAGCGGGAGGCGACCTCGATCATCACAGCCACGGCTGGGGCCGGCGCCACACGCACCGCATCGACATCGTCGCCGAGAACCGACCCAAGCTCGCCGTCCTCCTCGGCCTCGGCATCGCCGGCGGCCTTCTCCCCGACCCGGGCGCCCTCGCGATCCTGTTGGCGGCGATCGCGAGTGGACGAGTGATGCTGGGGCTCTTCACCGTCGTCGTGTTCAGCATCGGGTTCGCCTCGGTGCTGGTCGTCGTGGCCGTCGTCGCCGCGCGCGTGGGGCAGATCGCCTTGACGTGGCTCCAGGGCCGCTGGGTCGCGTGGGTTCAGTCGGGCGCGGCCCTCCTGATCGTCGCCGTCGGTATCGTCCTGACCGTCGTCGCCGGAC
>Ga0137407_10002010_pt1 | contig 13359 bp, 7 predicted proteins | sample CZOMad2_2_16fung_FD_108410 | JGI IMG/M metagenome (GOLD analysis project Ga0137407, IMG submission 108410) | Vadose zone soil fungal communities from Angelo Coast Range Reserve, California, USA - CZOMad2_2_16fungal (Illumina Assembly) | ecosystem: Environmental > Terrestrial > Soil > Vadose zone...
AATGAGCAGGATTTCGTCGACGGAGTCTATCGGTCGTTAAGGCGCGGCGATTTCCTGCTGCTGATCGTCGGCGATGGCATCCGTGAAGGGGTGGGCGCGATCACGCAATTCCTGGAAGGGAATGGAACGCTCCACTTCACGTTCGGCCTCGTAGAGATGGCGATCTACCAGATGCCCGATGGCGCGAGACTCGTGCAACCTCGGATCGTCGTGCAATCCAGCATCGTACGGAGGTTCGTCGTGACGCTCGCGGGCGATGCCCTCACAGCAGTCGAGAGCGAATTGCCAGCAGAGGCAAGCGATCTTGTGCCACCGGAATTGCAGAAGGACCGGGAGAAGTTTCAGTCCTTCTGGCGAGAACTTCTGGACGGGCTGAAGCTCGACAACCAAGCGCAGCCAATTTCAGAAGCAGCCCGGAACACCAATCAGTTTTTTAGGATGCCGTCGGAATCCAAGAGTTGGGTGAGTGCCTACTGGCGCACGGCCTTGTAGGTCGCCGCCACCTGCGACACGAACGAACAGGTCAGGCGCAGCTCAAAGCGCTCCACGGACGCAGGCGTCTCCGCCACAGCCGGAAGGCGCAGGCGTCCACAGAAATGCGGGGCAGCCTGCGCAAAGCTCAAGGCGCTCACCGCCAGCGGAACCGCCCGGTTCTGCTCTCGCCAGCGCGCGATGATGGTAGAGAGGTTCGCCGCCCGCTGGTCCGAGTGAACGAGGAAGGCGAGCTCTGCGCGCCACCCGTCCGGATACTTCTGCGCGTAAAAAGTCTGCTGCGCGCCTTCCACGACGAACGCCGCATACCGGTTGATCTTGGACAACGCGGAGCCCAGCGCGTTCTCATCTGCGTGCGCCGAGATCACCTCCCCTTGCGCCTGCAGCGACTCGGCGCGCATCCGGTTGCGGTGCAACACCGTCTTGCGATGCGCTTCGATCGCGGCGTTCAGGTGGCGTCACCGCTGCGACGTGCGCCATCACAAGTTCCCATCCGCGGCCGTCCCAGCGCTGCACCTCGAGGCACGGCGTCCCGTGAGTACACTACCGGGACCACGGCCTTGCAATCCCGCGAGCATCGGGGCACCGTCGAGCGAACCGAGAAAGGCTCCGAGATGCGCCTATCCCGTCTGTTGCTTTTCGGAATAGTCGCCTGTGGAGATTCACAGGCACCGTCAACCGCAGGCGTTACGTCGGTCTTGGTGAGCGGGCCCACTTCGCTACAGTTTCTCGCCAGCGCGACCCTCACAGCCTCGGTGCAGGGCACCGGTGCCTTCTCGCCCATCGTGAATTGGGTGATCAACAGCGGCGGCGGCCACCTTTCTGCCGCAACGGGAGCCTCGGTTCAGTACACGGCTCCGCTCGTGCTCGACCCTTCCACGGTGGAGATTTACGCGGTGGCCGACGCCGACCATTCGAAGGTCGGCAAGCTCTCAGTCGCGATCACACCAGCTCCCGCGGGGGTGGTGGCTATCGCCGGAACCTACATTGGCGATCTCCACGACTATGAATTCCGCAGGCCTGTTGCCGGGCAGCCGTTGAACGTGATCGTGGATCGGCACGTGACTCTTAGCTACGTCGTCAGTCAGGCGGGTCCGCACCTGGCCAAGCTCACCGGATGGCTCAACGGGGACGCGTCATGCACGGATGGCGTTCCATTCACTGTCAACGATGACGGCACACTCATCTTCGCGCAGAACTTCGCCTGCCCTTCCTACTACATCCCGTATCCCGGGGGCGGCGGCGGGCAGTGCCAGGTCGGCCAGTACGTGTTCAACGGGGCGGGCACCTGGGACTACCTCGGGAATCTGCAGTTCGTGCTGCACATGGACCTGAGCAGCTGCCTGGGCGACGTCTACGGAGACCAGACCTTCGCCGGCCAGAAGCGGTGAACGCCGAGAGCGCTGGGTCGCGATAAGCGACGGTTACCGCGAGTCAGCCGTCGTAGGGCGTTCGCGATCGGCGCACGTGACCGCTGTCGAGAAATGAGGCAGGGCGCCTCGCAAAAGGGGGGATTTTCACGGGGCGCCCCTGAGTCGTGACCCCTCCCCACGAGCGGACCCGGGTCGCGATTCTCAACTGACGTTACTCCACGCCGCACACCTCGTTGCGTGACGCGCGTCACAATGCAGTTTTACAGTTGCCCGACGCCGGCCTCGATCGAGGACCCTAGACCGCTGGCACCTTCTGCCGGAGCGCCGCCCGCGCGAACGGGGCGAACGAGCCCGCGCACCTCCTGGCCGCTCTTGATCAATGCGCGGACCAGATCTGCTCCGACGTTACCGGTAGCGCCCGTCACGAAGATCATGAGGAATCACCCCTGCATTGGGCCACCGAACCGTCCGAGCACTCGTGCGATGATGCGAGCATGCGTCATGCCCGCGCGGTCGTCCCAGCGGTAGCGGTCCTCCTGATCGGTTGCCGCAATCCTTGCGGAAACAACTCCTTCACCGAGTCCCGATCGCCAATGGGCACGCGGAAAGTGGTCGTCTTCCAACGCAGTTGCGGAGCAACAACGGGATTCAGCACTCAGGCATCTCTCCTGGCGGGCAACGCCGGCCTGCCGGAAGAGTCCGGAAACCTTCTTTCGATCGACGATGACCACGGAAAGGTCCCTTTGGACGGGAACGGCAAGATCGAAGTCAGGGTCGCGTTCGCGAACGAATCGACCGTGACGCTTGCGTATCCATCTCGGGCAAGAGTCTTCACCCACGTCGCGAGCAGAGACGGAGTGGTGATCCGACACGAACGGCTCCCGGTTCGGCGCCGTCGCCGGAATGGTGCTGAATAGCGCCGCCGATCCTGGGGGGGCGCAATGGAACCGCCTTGGGAGCATCCTGACTGGTACGACCTGCATGACACGGCCTTCACCGCGGGCTCCGAGCGCGAGCCCGAACACTATCGCGAGCTTCTGCTGGCCCTGCCGCCCCTCGGCGAGAGCGATCACCTCGTCGACATCGGCGCCGGCACAGGCAAGCTCTCGCACTTGATCGCGCGCGGCTATCCGGAGCTCGGTCGGGTGACGCTGATCGAGCCGAACGAGGTCAAGCTGCGGCGCGCTCGTGCCAGGTTGGCCGAGGCGCTCCCCCGTGCGCGCATCGACACGCTGGCAATGCCGGCGGGACAGGGCAAACTTCCGCCGTCGCGCAATGCGCGCGTCGCCGTGTTCGGCAGCGTGCTCATGCCGGTGCTCGAATTCGGGGACATGGCGTACGCGGACCGGCGTCGCCTGGGTGGACCGCGCGCTGGCAGAAGCGGCGGCGCTCCTGCAGCGTTCGCCGGACACCATTCAATAGATTTCTGGTCGTACCGCTTCTCGCGCAGCGCGGCCCGTCATCACGGGCGGCGAGTCAGCGCGTTCGCGAGGGCCTGGAGGCGCGCCCGGCCCTGGGCGTCGAGCGCGGCGGCTTGCTTGCGGAGAAGAGCGGCTGCGGTGGGGTCGGCGATGCCTTCCTGGCGGATTCGCAGCGGGTCCAGGCCGATGAGCGCGTCGTAGGCGAACTGACGGACGTTGGCGTCCTTGGCAGCGAGCGCGGTTGCCTCGCCGCGGATTGTCGCGGCTTTCCCGGCGGGGCTCGTCACCGCCCAGAGGTGCTCGTTCAGCCACTCCAGGGCGGAGATGCGCAGGAAGGGCTCCGCCGAGTCGTCACCCAACACCGCCGCTGCCGCGGCGGCCGCCTGCCCATCCACGTCCATCCGTGGCAGCGCGTCCCGGGAAAGCGCCTCTCCCGCGAAGAGGCGCCGCAGCAGGCGGCCCTTGCCCAACCATTCGAGGTACCGGTCCTTCCGCGCCTCCGCGTCGCGTGCGTGCTTCCGCTCGAAGGCTACCACCTGGCGCACGGCCTCGAGCGCGGGATCGTCGGCCGCCGTATTGCCGGCGAAGAGGGCCTCTGCCTCCGCCGCCGGTCCGTCGGCCACGTAGAGCAAGAGAGCGCCAGGGCGAAGCTCGACGTTGCCCCAGACCGGGATCTGCACCTTCAACCGGACCAGGGGCGATACCGGCCGCTGGAACGAGGACCGGCGCTCGTCCGCTGCCTTGGGCCCCCAGAGCGTCTCCACCGTGGCGAGACGAACCCGGACGACCTCGTCGTCGCCCGCCGGCTCGACGCCGATGCCTTCGATCCGGCAGAGGGAGATCGAGCGGTCATGGCGAAGCCACTGCCAGAGCTGAATCGACGAGTCGTTCATCCGGTTCCCCTGCGCCGCCAGCGCTGCTAGCGCCAGCGTTGCACCTGCGACGCTCCTCACCTGGCGTCCATCACGAACGTTTCCGTATACGCCGGCCGGCAATGCTCGACGCCGGTATCGTCCGCCTTCTTGGGCGGGTTGTGCACGGTCGGGCCGGCCTTGCTGTGATTCCCGGTCTTCTGCCAGCCTCCCGCGCCGGGATTGAAGCTGCCGTAATGTGCCGACCACGTTCCTTCGACCAGGACCGTGAAGTTCTCGTCGAAGTCCTGCGAGAACGCCACAGCATAGACGTGGAAGTCGTTCGTCCCGGCAAGCGATGCAAGCGGGGAGCCCGAAACCGGGTGGGTGGTCGAGACGCCAATCGCGGGGGGATCCAGCATGCGCAGGCGCCATGTCTGGCCCGCCTTCGCTGCCCCGGCAGGAATGTCGGTCCGGTCGCTGTCGTCGGAGCCGTTGATGAAGGTCCCGGATCCCCGGTCGCTCCCGCTCTTGTGGTCGCGCACGGGCAGCGCGAGGAGTGGCAGCGCCCCCGCGGTCACGATGCCGCCGACGCCCACGCCAGGCGGGAGCGGAAGTTGGGCGAGCACTTCTTTCTCTGTCTTGCCGTCTGCGTACGTGGCGACGACGCTGTCCGCGACCACGTCCTGGATGTAGCCCATGCCGATCCGGTCGAGGCCGCGCAGCCGGTTCGGCCCGCCGCCGGTTACCTTCACGGTCACCTTCATGCCGAATGCGAACAGGGTCAGCTGTCCGTCGCCGTATCCAGCTCCCGGGAGTGGGTTGGTGCCGGTGCGGACGCTGAGGAACCCGCCGCCCACGGAGGCAGTGCGCAGATCGGTCGTCACCATCTTCGTGTCCGCGGCGCCAGTCTGCACCTCGCAGTTGACCATGTGCAGGTTCAGGGTCATGCCGGACTCCGCCGGGGCGCGCTTCGTCTCGTCGCCCTTCTGATCCATGAAGGCGTGGATGGCGAACGAGCCCTCCGCATCTGCCGTCAGCTTCATCTTCGCGAAGTTCGCCGCGTCTCTCTTCACGGCCGGGGTCTTCTTCGGCCCGGCATCGTCCGTCGCCTGCACCGCGATCCAGGACAGCGGGGTGGCCGCGGGCTTCACGGTAGCGACGAAGTCGAGATCGCCACAGTGCTTGGCCACGGCCGGCTCCCCCGCCGCGAACGGGGCCTGGTCCGCGTTGCTGCTCACCTTTGACGCGGCCGCGCGCACGCCGGTGCGCCTGCACTTGGTGTTCGCCAGGCTGGCCTCGATCTGCGTGATCTGGAATACGGTGAGAACGGCCCGGTCCCCGTCGGGCTCGACGCCCTCGATGCCCACCTGCAGGAACAGGTCCCGCAGCCCGTTGCTCACCGCGCTGCCCTCCACGAACACCGGCACTCCTTTCGACCCGCCGATCGCCTTCGCCTTGGCAAAGTCGGCCTTCGCCACCTTCAACGCAGCAGCCGCCCCGGCGGTCTCGGCGTCGAAGAGCTTCACGTCCCCGGCGCCGGACTTGACCAGGTGAAGCTCGAGCGTCGCGCCGATGTCCGGGTTCGAATCGCGCACGACGGCCATGGCGCGGGAATGCTTCGCCCCGCTCTGCAGGTGCAGGAACCGGCCCACTTTCGTCTTGTCCGCGTCGGGCATCTTCGCCGGGTCGGCGGCGGGCGCGGTGCGGGCCAGGAAGAGATCGATCGTCAGCTCCACGCAGGTGGCCTTCGCCGTCGCAGGTGTTCCAATGGCGTTGGACCCGACCAGGAGCTCGAGCTTCAGCTCGGTGTCCTCCTTCGCGGTGCTGGTGGCGCCGCCTTCGGCGAAGAGCTGCTTGCCGGCCGTGAGGTCGGCGGCGCTGAAGACGTTGTCCTTGCCGTCGAACTTGATCTCGGCGCCGGCGCTGGCCGCCGTGAAGAACTTCACGGTGTCCTTCGAGCGCGTGAAGCGGCCGGTGCCGCCGCCCGTGAACGTGCCTTTCACCGAGAGCGTGATCTGCTTGCGCGCCGGGGTGCAGGGATCCTTCTTCTTCACCACCACGAGCGGCAGCGTCACCGGCGCGGTGGCGGCGATCGACGCGGTCACGTTGGCCGGCGTCAGCGTGATGGTCTTCTTCTGGCCGGCGGCCGCCTTGACCTCGATCTCTTCCGGCGCGGGCGCGGTGAAGTTGTCGAGGCGCGCGCTCACCTTCCACTTGCCGGCGGGGACGTCCTTGAACGGCGGAGTGTCTCCGGACTTTTCCGTCTTTGCCTCGCGGCGGTCCTTGTCCCGCTCGAGCACGACGACGGCGTCCTGCAGCAGCTCGCCGGACGGCGTCACCACGGTGACCGTCAGCTCCCCGAGCTGCCGCTTGAGCTGGACGGGCGTCTCCTTGGTCTGGGCCGCCACCACGTCCGCGCTCGCATCGCCGTCGGCAAATCCCGGCTTCGACGCGACGATCTTGCACTTTCCGATCGGCACGTTTTCGATCGTCGCCTTGCCGCTGGCGGTGGGCGCCGTGAGCGCCTTCGCGGATCCGGGCGGCTGTACAGTGACCAGCACGTCCTTGTCGTCGACGGCGGCGCCGAGGTCGTCGGTGACGTGCACCACCAGCTTTCCGGTGGCCGCGTCCAGCGCGACTTCGATCGTCGTCGTCGTGCCGCCGGTGAGCACCGCCTCCGCCTGCCCGGCCTTGAAGCCGTCCGCCTCCACCCTGACGGTGGCCTTGCCCGGGGGAAGGTTGTCGAAGCTCGCCTCTCCCGCGTGCGCCTTGTCCGACTTGTCGTTGGTCTTCTTCGTCTGCTCGGCGCCGCTGCCCGGCGGCAGCACGCGCACGGTCGCGCCGCCGATCGGCTCCGGCACCGCGGGCGGCTTCGCGACGGCATTCACGACCTTCACGACCAGGGTCGCGGGAGTGGACTGCAGCTGGATGGGGACGGGCCCCTCGCCGCTGCCGTCGCCCGCCGTCGTTGAATCGCCGGAGTCGGACGGCCCTTTCGCCCGCGCCGGCGGCACGGGCGTATCGACCGTTCCCTTGTTGAAGCCGGGATGCGCCGCCGTGAGCTGGAACTTTCCGCCGGGGACTCCGGTGAGCCGGGCGATCCCCTCCTTGTTCGTCTTCGCCGAAGAGATCCCGGGCGCGTTGATCTCCACCACCGCTTCCTGCAAAGGCTCCTTGGCGTCGCTCTGCACCAGCACGTCGAAATCGAAGAGCCGCGCCTTCAGCGAAAGCTTCGCCGTGACCTGGGAGCCGTCGCCCAGCACCGCGCTGGTCTGGCCATCCTCGAAGCCCTCGCGAACGGCGGCCACCGTGTAGGAGCCCGCGGGCATGTCCGGGAAGCTCGCGGTCCCCTTCGCGTCCGTCTTGCCGTCCTCGCTGAAAGGGCCTTCGAGGTGGATCGCGGCGCCCTCGATCGGGGCGCCCGCGGGATCCTGCACCTGCACCGTGAGCGTCCCCACCCCGCGGTCCAGATCGATCGTCTTCGTCGTCCGCTTGACCCACTCCGGGTACTCCGGGCAGCCCTTCGGTCCGGGGCACGTCTTCCGCGGCGGAGGCTTGACCGGCCCTTCGAAGAAGAAGATCTCCGCGCGCCGGTTCCGCTGCTCGGCGACGCCCGGCCCGGTGGGCACCTCGTTGTGGAACGGGCCGCACCCGTGCGTGAGCGGCACCACCCCCTTGGGAAGGGTGGTGTCGGGTTGCGCCATGTACGCTGCGACCAGCTCGCGCCGGGTGTCCTGCGTGATCTTGCCGTCCGTCGGCAGGCTGGTCCCGCGCGTCTCGTTGCTGAGCTTCTGGAAGGCGCTCACGTTCCCGGTGGTCGCGGGCGGAGGGCTTCCCGGATCCGGGAGCTTGTCCGCCGGAACCACCTGACCCAACATCAGGCCGTCCTCGCGCGCCCCCCAGCGCTTCTCCTCCGCGATGTTCTTCCCGTAGAACTTCATCCATTCGTCGACCGCGTCGCGCAGGTACGCGGACATCGACTGCGCCCGCTCGTTCGAGAGCGTCAGGTTGTAGTCGTCGGATCCGGCGCGGTCGGTGTGGCCGGTCACCAGCAGCTCCAGCTTCTTGTGCTCGTCGAACAGGCGCTTCAGCGCCCGCATCCCGTGGACCGCGGAGGGCAGGAGGAACGACTTGCTGGTTTCGAAGAGCAGTCCGGTCAGCCGGGCCCGGAAGACCGTCCCCGGCAGCTCCACCTGGAACCGCTTTCCCAGCGCCAGGCTGATCCCGCCCTGTTTGTAGGGCACGCGCTCGGAGGGCTCGGTCATTCTCCCTTTCCCTCCGCATCGGCTTCGGGCAGCCGCAGCTTCAGCTCGCCTTCCGCGCTGGAGCGGACCCGGATGAACCCGTCGGCTTCGGTGCGGCCCTTCACCGTGCGCCCGTCGGGGAGCGTCACCTCGAAGGTACGGGCGGCGAGCGGCTCGCCCGCCGCGCTGATCACCTGCATCTCGACGAAGAGCGCGCCTTCCTGAAGCTTCTTCGCCGGCGGCGGAGGTGGGGGCCGCTTCCGGTCCGGGAACACCTCGAGCTTCGCCTCGCCCTTCTTCGTCGAGGTCGCGCGGATGATCCCATCCGCGCCGGTGAAGCTCGACACCTTCTTCCCATCGGGAAGCGTCAGCTCGTACGCCACTTCCGCCTGCGGGCGGTCCTGCGGGTCGACGAGTTGCACCGCGATGGTGAAGCTCTCCGGGCTTTCGGCCGAGGATGGCTGCGACGTCTTGGGAAGCTTCTTCTCGCCCGTGCGGACGGCCCGGAAATCGACCAGATAGCCGTGCCTGCTGAAGCGGTGAGCGGCGTTCTCCACGCGGTAGGTGCCGTCCAACTGCGCGTCGACCTTGTCCAGCGTGACGCTGGCGCCAGGGACGATCCGGGGATCGCCGGTGAGCTGGGCCTCGAAGGTAATGTAACCCTCGGCGATCCTCTGCAGCCGCCCCTTCGCCATGGACTCGGCGGTGGCGACGTCGGCCGGGGGGACCTCGTGCCCGGCGAAGGACAGCGTGCCCTTGCCGTGCTCCTTCGCTCCCTTGCCGCCCTCGCCCTGCGGCTTCGCCTTTCCCACGATCTCCCGCTTCGATTTCGGGTCCCAGCCCTGGATGGTGACCTCGCCGACCTGGGAGAGCGTCTTGATCCGCAGCCTCGCCCGCCGGATCCCGCTGCCGGGCCCCAACACCACTCCCGGCCCCTTGGGGGGGTCGCCGATGATCAGCTTCTTCCCCTCGATCCGCAGGTAACGGCCGTGCGTGTGCGCCAGCCTGCGCAAGAACCCCGCGTCGCTGACGTTGGACTGCAGCGAATGCCCGCTGGTCCCGGAAGGGGCTTCCGCCGTCAACCCGTGCTCCTGGGCGATCTTGGTGACGATGGCCTTGTCGTCGACGTCGTTGAGCGCACGGGTCACCTGCTTCAGCGCGAGGCGGTGCAGCGAGTCCTGGCAGACCACCTCCAGGGAGGGCGGACGGTCGTGGACGAAGCTCGGCTGCAGCTGTACCACCTCTCCCTCGAACACCCGTTCCAGCTTGTGCGCGAACCCCATCTCCACCTTCACCGCGGTCCCGCTCTGGAACTTGCCGGAGTTGATCACTTCCATGCCGGGGTCGTGGAACAGGAGCTTGCACTGCCCGAAGAGATCGACGTCGAGGTCCACCTCGATCCGGGTGAGGCGGGCTTCGTCGTCGAGGGCGAGCTTCTGCCCTCCAACCGAGACCCGGCAGGCGGGCACGAGGCGGCTGAGATCGGGAGAAGCCACGGACCTCATCTTGGGGGAATGAGCCCGCTCGCGTCGACCACCCGAGGGAAGGTCCCCCCGGGGAAGCTCCCCCTTGATCAGTTTAGCATCGCGCTCGACGGCCATACAGCGACGGCGGTCACGGTCGCGAAGGATCCTTGGGGAGCGTGGAAAGTCCCCTGCAAACGCGGGCCCTTCGATCTCCGCCCCTGAAGCGGCATGCCTGGACATCACGATCGCGTCAGCGGCCAGCCCGATGAGCGTTCCGCCCGACATGGCGTAGTGCGGGACGAAGACCGTCACCCAGGCCTTGTGGTTGCGGATGGCGCGCGCGATCTGCGTCGCGGCCAGGACCAGCCCGCCCGGAGTGTGAAGGATGAGGTCGATGGGCACGTCGGGGTCGGTCAGCTCCACGGCGCGCATCACCGCCTCGGAGTCGTCGATGTCGATGTACCTCATGACCGGGAAGCCGAGAAAGTTAGTCGTCTCTTGCCGGTGCACGAGCAGGATGACGCGCGTCTTCTTCGCCGCTCGAGCAAGGCCAGCAGGCGCTGGCGCGAGCCTGGGGAAGCTTCTGCTGGAGCGCCGGCTGAAGCGCCGAGAGGATGAAGAACAACCAGACGAGCTGACCGACGCCCATGCCGACCTCCGGCTGCGGAACAAGCCCCGCTACGGCCAGTTCCTCCGGTAGGCGCCCAGCACGCCGGCGATGGCGCCCGAGGCCCCAACGGTCGGAACGGTGGTTGCTGCCGATGATGTGGGCCCAGCCGCCGTGCAGGAACATGCAGGTGAGGAACGGCCAGTAGTTGTCGAATCTCAAGCCGACGAACTGCGCGATGCGGATGTAAAGGCCCTCGCGTGCGGCGTTCGCTCGACCGCCTTCATGTTTGTCCGCCATCGAGCAAAGTCTACGTATAGGATTGTAGTCGCGGCTGGCAGTGAGCGAATGGCTGATCGGCTGCAACCCGTAGAGAGAGGCTTCGATGACCGAATCGGCCGTGGTCTACACTAGCGAAACCGACAGCGCCGCCGCGGCTGTGGATCTCTCCCGGAGGATCAAGGCGGCGCTTCCCGGCGCGCCTCCCGACGCCCTGGTTCTCTTCGCCTCGCCCCGCTACGAGCAGGCGGTCCTGCTGCGGGGCCTTCAGCAATCCTGCCGGCCGGAGTTGCTCGTGGGCGCGTCCTCCGCGGGGGAATTCACCACCGACCATCGCGGCGAGGGCCTGGCGTGCGCGCTCGCGCTGCGCTCCACCGAGATCACGTTCGCGGCCGGCGTCGGACGCGGGTTGAGAAAGGACCGCGGCGCCGCTGCTCGCAGCATCGTCTCTGCCTTCAAGGGGGTCGGGTCGGACACCCACGTCTTCCGCTCCGCGCTGGTCATGACCGATGCGCTCGCTGGTCACGCAGACGATCTGGTCGAGCAACTCACTCTGGCAACGGCCGGGAAGTACCAGTTCTTCGGCGGCGGCGCTGGCGACGACGCGCAGTTCCGCCGGACGCAGGTGTTCTACGGCAGCGAGGCGTTCAGCGACGCAGCCGTCGCGCTCGAGATCCTTTCCGCCAAGCCGCTGGGTGTCGGCGTGGGCCATGGATGGGAGCCGGCGAGCCCGCCGATGCGCGTGACGCAAGCGGAGGGGATGAGCGTGGTCAGCCTGAACGGGCTGCCCGCGGTGGAGGCGTTCGACCAACATGCGCGGCGGACCGGGCAGCAGTTCGACGCCGCCGCTCCACTACCCTTCTTCCTCCACAACATCCTCGGGATCGAGACCGGCGCCGGGTTCAGGCTGCGCGTGCCGCTCTCCGTCAGCCAGGACGGGGCGGTCACCTGCGCCTCGGAAATTCCCACGGGCGCGACGGTGCACGTGATGCGCACGACGGAGAAATCGGCCGTCGATGCGGCGACCCGCGCTACCCAGGCCGCGGTCGCAAGCCTGGACGGCCACCCCGCGCAAGTGGCGCTCTTCTTCGATTGCGTGGCGACGCGGCTGAGGATGGGCGACGTCTTCGGCGTCGAGCTGGAAAGCCTGGCCGCCGGCCTGGGCAACGCGAAGTTCGTGGGCTGCAATACGCACGGCCAGATCGCCCGGGCGCCCGGTCAGTTCGGCGGCTTCCACAACTGCACCGCGGTGGTTTGCGTGCTCCCCGCCTGAGTCGGGCATGGATGAGATGAAGACGATCGAGCTGTACTGCGCGCTGGCGCGGCTGGCCGGGCGGGACGCCGCAGCCGGGCGACTGGCACGCCACCTGGGCGCCGATGCCTTGCTGATCTTCGTGCGCGATCCCGAGCTCGGTGCGTTCCTGCCCGCGCCCGGCCTGCCGCAGACCATTCCGGGCGGTCCGGAGTGGGCGGACCTGTTGTCGCGGTGCGAGTCGCCGGGAGAGCACCGCGGCAAGGTGGCGTTCCCCGACAAGGCGTCGCGGTGCGACGCGCTCGCGCTGTCCGGCGAAGACGGCCTCGTGCTCGCGTTGCTGGGCGGCCGGCCCAGCGTGGGAGACGTCCGGATGTTGTGCCTGCCGCTGCTCACGGCGGCGCTGCGGGCCGAGCTGGCGGCGGAGGCCGCGCGGGGACGGGAGAGAGCGGCGCGCGTCGAGGCGCGGCACGCGGCGACCCTCACCACGGCGCTCGACGCCACGCGCGCCGACCTGGAGCGGACCCTGGGCGAGACCCGCCGGCTCAACGCCGAGCTGAAGTCGTCCGACCAGGCCAAGGACGAATTCCTCGCCATGCTCGCGCACGAGCTGCGCAACCCGCTCTCCCCCATCGTCTCGGCGGTGGACATCTTGCGGGGGCAGGGACCGGGCGCGCCTTCCTTCGGCAAGCTCCTCGACGTGATCGATCGGCAAGCGCGTCACCTGACACGGCTGGTCGACGACTTGCTCGACGTCTCGCGCATCAGCCGCGGGCTGATCGAGCTCCGGCGGGACCCGATCCTGCTCAGGAGCGCGCTGCTCCAGGCGGTGGACAGCGTGCGGCCCCTGATCGAGAGCGAGCGGCACACTGTTTCCGTGTCCCTTCCCGAGGAGCCCATCTTCGTGCTGGCCGACGCGGTGCGTCTGACGCAGGTCTTCACCAACCTGCTCACCAACGCGGCGAAGTACACCAACCCCGGAGGGCGCATCGAGGTATCCGTCTCCCTCGAGGGAGAGACGGCTTCGGTCCACGTGCGCGACACCGGGATCGGTATCGAGAAGGACATGCTCTCGCGCGTCTTCGATCTGTTCATGCAGGCGCCTCGCGCCCTCGATCGCGCCAAGGGTGGCCTCGGGATCGGCCTCACCCTGGTGCGCCGGCTGATCGCGCTTCACGGCGGCTCGATCGAGGCGAAGAGCGAAGGGGTGGGCAAGGGAAGCGAGTTCATCGTCCGGCTGCCCGTCACCGACCAGCGATCGCAGCGGCCCACGGCCGCGCCGCCGGCGGCACGCGCAGACTCGCGGCGCGTGCTGGTGGTCGAGGACAACACCGACGCCGCGGAGATGCTGGCCGAGACCCTGCGGCTCAG
>Ga0137407_10002013_pt1 | contig 13351 bp, 11 predicted proteins | sample CZOMad2_2_16fung_FD_108410 | JGI IMG/M metagenome (GOLD analysis project Ga0137407, IMG submission 108410) | Vadose zone soil fungal communities from Angelo Coast Range Reserve, California, USA - CZOMad2_2_16fungal (Illumina Assembly) | ecosystem: Environmental > Terrestrial > Soil > Vadose...
CGATTGCCCGGGTCGGGATGGTCGCTGAGAAATTGTGGGACTCCGGGGCCGCCTTCCTTCTCCAGCTTGGTAAAGAACTCGACCATGGAATAGGGGTCGTAACCCGAGTCATACATGATTTGCGAGCCCAGCAAGTCGGCCTCGCGTTCCGCATCACGCGAGTACTTCAAGAAAACCGATTGTGCTCCGAAAGAAACGCCCAAGCGGGCCAGCTGACCCAGCGTGCTCTGTGGCATTACTCCCCCCAGCGCGGCCAACGGTAATTGCGCGATCATGGACTTGCTCGCCTGTTCGGTCGAATGCCGCAAGACCACGTGCGAAATTTCATGAGCCATCACGCCCGCTAGCTGGCCCTCGTCATCCGCCGCCTGAATGGTTCCCAGGTTCACGTAGATCGGACCACCCGGCAGTGCGAACGCATTGATCTCTTTTTGGTTGACCACATGGAAACTGAACGGCCATTTGTTGGGCCCCGGCGCATGCGCTGCCAATTCCTGACCGATGCGCTGCACGTATTTGGTGACGGGACTGGAATCGGGAAGGAGAGGCATCGTGCGGTTCACTTCGCTTGCCGCCTGACGTCCCACTTGAATGTCCTGCTCTGGAGAAAACTGATTGAAGCCGCCCGATTGCAGTTCAAAACGCCCAGTCGGCGCTTGCACGATGTTGTGGGTCGAACAACCCACTGTCCCCAGCACTGCTGCCAGCAGTACGCTAAAACGTTTGCGAAAGAAATCTCTCCTCATCACCCCTCCTTGCGCGAGAGCAATTGTTTTGGATGCCGTCGAGCAGCAGGTTTGTTTTCTGAGCCCTTTGTTTTGGCTGGGTGCTTGTTATTGGGGATTGATATGCTTTAAGCATGGCGGAGCTACTCTTGGACCGACGGGCCGCTGCTCAGCATGGAAAACGTTTGGAGTACTTCACCATCGTGTGGAACAGCCTGGAGGGACTCGTGGGCATCATCGCGGGAGCGATTGCGGGCAGTATTTCGCTGGTGGCTTTCGGAATCGACAGCTTCATCGAGGTCGCTTCTGGCGCAGCCTTGCTCTGGCGCATGTCGGTGGATGCCAACGAACTTCAGCGTGAGCGCAATGAAAGATTGGCGCTACGGATTGTGGGTGCTTGTTTTATCGCACTGTCGATTTATATAGCGTATGAATCGATCACTGACCTGTTGGCCCACCATGCTCCTGAACACAGTGTGCCGGGCATCATCTTGGCCTGTGTTTCGCTGGTTGTAATGCCGCTTCTTTCTCGGGCCAAGAAGAAAGTGGGCAACGAACTCGGCAGCGCAGCTATGCACGCAGATGCTAAACAGACTGATTTTTGTGTGTATCTGTCAGTCATTCTGCTCGTTGGTCTGCTTCTCAATGCAATTTTTGGATGGTGGTGGGCGGACCCGATTGCGGCTTTAGCGATGGTTCCCATCATCGGCAAAGAAGGAGTCGAAGCCCTAAGAGGCAATTCGTGCTGCGACTCTTGTTCTTGAATTGTCCCACCCACTTAACCATGACTTAGTTCAGCAGAAGTGAGTACGAACCTGTTTTGCACCTAAGATCCGCTTGCGTTGGCCGCTTCACCCTGTGATAGACTGCTCAACCGACCGCAGCTAACATCAAAATTTTAAGTACTGAAAGCATTGCGATGCGGCTTCAAAAATCTCCTGGTTTGGAGGCGGTGGATGGGCCTCGCGCTCCTCTGCATCATCTGGCTGATCACCTTCGTTAGCTCGTACTTCTTCGTCGCCAAAGACTGGTGGCCCCATGCAATTTCAGCAAGTGCGCCCTTACTCGACCATCAGTTCCGCATTACCTTTATCGCGATGGGCGTCGTGTTCTTGCTGGCACAGCTGGCGCTCGGTCTTTTCGTCTGGCAGTATCGCGACCGGGGGTCGCAGTCGAAGGTGGCGTTCTCGCACGGCAATACCACTTTGGAAGCCTTGTGGACGGTCCTGACCGCGGTTCTGTTTATCGGACTAAATCTTCTCGGCAGTCCCATTTGGGCGTCGGAACGTTTCCGCCCGGCCGATCCTGGAGCGGTGCAGATCGAGGCTTCGGGTTTGCAATTTGCCTGGTATTTCCGCTACCCCGGTCCCGACGGCAAATATGGTCGCACCAAGCCGGAGCTCATTGATGCCTCAGCCGGTGGCGAGGCCGCTGTGGGACTCGACACTTCGGATCCGGCTGCCAAGGATGACTTGGTCACCGGAACGCTGGTGGTGCCGGTGAATCGCGAAATTGATTTCCAGTTGCGCGCTCAGGATGTGATTCACAGCTTTTTTATTCCTGCCATGCGTTTCAAACAGGATGCCGTCCCCGGACTATTGATTCACATGCACGTTACGCCTAAAGAAACTGGAAATTATGAGATTGCCTGCGCCGAGCTATGCGGCCTGGGACATTACAAAATGCACGCCATGATGAAAGTGGTCAGCGCGAGTGAATTTGACAAGTGGTTGGCGACGCAGGAGGCGGAAAAGCAATAATGGAAAGCTCGCACACCCCGCACACAGCACACGGCAGCACGGCCGCGATCAGCCATGCCCACGCCGCTCCTACCGGATTTATTCGCAAGTACATTTTCAGCCTGGACCACAAAGTTATCGGAATTCAGTATTACTTTCTGGCCCTGACCGCCGTGTTCATCGGGATGCTGCTATCGCTGCTGATGCGCATCCACCTGGTTTGGCCCGGGGCCCATATCCCTCTGCTTGGCGACATCAAGCCGGAAACTTATTTGGCCCTGTTGACCATGCACGGGACCATCATGGTCTTTTTCGTGCTCACCACGGCGCCGCAGGGCGGCTTCGGCAATTATTTCCTCCCCATCCAAATCGGAGCACCGGACATGGCTTTTCCGGTTCTGAACATGCTCTCCTTCTGGACAACATTCGTGTCCTTCATGGTGATGTTGGCGGCGTTTTTTGTGGAAGGAGGAGCACCCATAGCCGGTTGGACGAATTATCCGACCTTGAGTGCCATCCCCGCAGCCGGGCCAGGACTGGGACTAGGCGAAGATTTGTGGATAGTCAGCATTGCCCTGTTCTGCGGCGCGTCTCTGATGGGTGCGTTAAATTTCATCACTACAACCCTCGATATGCGGGCCAAAGGCATGTCCCTGATGCGCATGCCGCTTACCTGCTGGAGCTGGTTTATCACGGCAATCCTGGGACTGCTCGCGTTCGGCGTGCTGCTGGCCGGCGGAATTCTCCTGCTCATGGACCGCAACCTCGGGACCAGTTTCTTCGTGCCCGGAGGATTGATGGTCAGCGGCATCGCAGTCAAACACAGCGGCGGTTCACCGCTCTTGTGGCAGCATCTGTTCTGGTTCTTCGGACATCCTGAGGTGTACATCGCCATCCTGCCGGGAATGGGCGTAGCCTCTCAGCTCTTGTCCACCTTCTCCCGCAAGCCGATCTTTGGTTATCGTGCCATGGTTTATGCCATGCTTGGGATCGGACTACTCGGCTTCATGGTCTGGGGCCACCACATGTTCATGAGTGGCATGAGCCCTTATTCGGCATTCGCTTTTTCGCTGATGACTATGGCCATCGGAGTGCCTTCGGCGATCAAGACCTTCAACTGGCTAGGCACCTTGTGGAAAGCTAAGATTCGTTTCACTACGCCCATGCTCTTTGCTATCGGCTTCGTGTCACTGTTTGTTTCCGGTGGGCTAAGCGGACCTTTTCTGGCGCAGCCGGCTCTCGATATTCCTTTGCACGACACCTACTTTGTGGTCGGACATTTCCATCTGATTATGGGCGTGGCAGCCATTTTCGGCATCTTTGGCGCAACCTATTACTGGTTCCCTAAAATGTTCGGCCGTATGATGAATCGCAACATGGGCGTAGTCCACTTTGTATTCACCTTCATTGGAGCCTACGCCATCTTCATGCCCATGCATTATCTGGGGATGGCGGGAAATCCGCGGCGCTATTCTCAATTTACGGAACTGGCGTACCTGCAGCACCTGATCCCAGTGCACAAGTTCATCACGTATGCGGCAATCATCACCATCGGTGCCCAGTTCATTTTCCTGGCTAACTTTTTCTGGAGCATGTTCAAGGGACAGAAAGCTCCCGACAACCCCTGGGAGGCCACCACGCTGGAGTGGACCGCTGCTACCCCGCCGCCCCACGATAACTTTGGTGGCGTAACTCCGGTGGTTTACCACGGTCCCTATGACTACAGCGTGCCCGGAGCAGCCAAGGATTACATTATGCAAAACGATCCAGCTACGGTTTCCGCCCACTAGTTAGGTATGGCGAGCTTGTCTCCAACATTGACCATTAAGGAACCGCGCGGACGCCGTGGCGGAGGTGGCGACACTCCTCACTTCCCCGGCGGCGGCGATGGCCGCGGAGACAGCGGTTCCCCCGATTACTTTGAACGTCTGCGGCGCTACCGTTTGGGCCTGGCGGTGGGAATTGCTCCCATCATCATGCTGTTCGTCGCTTTCACCAGCGCGTATATCGTGCGCCAGGGCCTGGCGTCATGGGACATTCGAACCAATCGCTATGTGAATGACTGGCTGCCGGTGAGCCTGCCCATGCTTCTGCTGGCGGTGAACACCTGCATTTTGGTAATCAGCAGCGTGACTGCCGAACTGGCGCGACGCCAAACCGCCCGCCAAGCCGCATTGGCCCCGGTGACTTCCCTACCCGGAATCGCCAACGACGACCAGCATCCTTTTCCCTGGGTGACGATCACGTTTCTGCTGGGCGTGGGATTTCTGGTTGGACAGTTCATGGCTTGGCGGGAGTTGGCGTCGCGAGGCTTCTTTATTTCGACCGGCCCCAGTAGTTCGTTTGTTTATTTGCTGACCGGTATGCACGCCATTCACCTCCTGGGCGGAGTACTGGCGCTACTCTATGCAGCCGCAACCTCCTGGTTGAACAAACCGATTGAGGTGCGCCGGATCGTTGTAGACATCACGGCCTGGTACTGGCATTTCATGGCATTACTGTGGATTTACATTTTCGCCCTGCTTCAAATTGCACGGTAGCAATCAGGAGACAGAAACGATGGCCGATGTTGCAGTGGACCATATAGCTGCGAGCGGAGTTTACGAGCCTTCGCTGTTTGGAACCTATTCCAAGAAGATTGGAATGTGGCTGTTCCTGCTTTCCGACTCGCTAACCTTCGGCGCCCTTCTGTTCGCGTATTCCTACGGTCGCATCTCTACGCCCAATTGGCCCACGCCCTTCGGCAAGTCGAGCATCATCAATGCAACCATCATGACCGGCTGCCTGCTCTCGAGCTCGGTCACCATGGTTCTCGCGGTACTGGCAGCGAGGGTCAGCGACCGGAAGAAGACTCTCCTCTGGCTGCTGGCTACCATGTTTTTTGGCACGGCATTCATTGTTCTGCACGCCAAAGAGTGGACCGGACTGATTGGAGAAGGTTTGACGCCATTTAACAATCCCTGGGCAGCCAATGTGCCCCAGTTTGGCGGGACCTTCTTCACCCTGACCGGTATGCACATGTTGCACGTAACCTTGGGGGTGATTTATCTGGGCGTGGTGGCATTGCGAAAAAAGTTCCTGCCCGTTCTCCTGGTCATCTGGCTGGTGGGATGGCTGGTGATTCCCGCCGGTAGCGTCTTCCACACCGGAATCCACGTCCTGCTTGCGGCGGCCATAGTGGCTGCCATTGTTCTTTTTCTGAAACCTAAGATTTACGATGCCCACGATGTGGAAGTGGCCGGCTTGTATTGGCACTTCGTGGATTTGGTCTGGATGTTTATTTTTCCGCTGGTGTACTTGATGTCCACCAAGGTTGTGTAAGCGAGTTCTTCGGAGCTGACAAAAACGATGCATCATATCACTCCTGGGCGCGCAATTGCGGCGCATCATGAAGAGAGTAAGACGCCCTATTTCGTGGTCTGGGGCGCACTGCTGGTACTCACCGCCATCGAAGTTGTGCTGGCCTATAAGCAGGTGTTTAGGCCGCTGCACATGCTGGAAGTGCTAATGGCGCTTTCCATCGTTAAGTCGGCCTTGATTATCGGCTATTTCATGCACTTAAAGTTCGAAGCGGCGACCATGAAGTGGATCCTGATGATCTCTCTCGTGCTCTGTCTGACATTGATGTTCGTTTTCTTTGCGGACGCGTTTAGAATTCTTTCTCTAGGTGCACGATGAAGTCACGTTTGGCATTTCTGGCATTGCTGGTGGGATTGGCGACGGCGCCGGCTTTCGCTCAGGGCTGCGCTATGTGTTACACCTCAGCGTTAGGTGCGAGCCCTAAAAGTCAGAAAGCTCTCAGCCGCGCTGTTACCGTACTCTTAGTTCCGCCCGTAGGAATGATGTGCGCCTTGGTTGGTGCAGGATTTTTGTACGCCCGACGTCGGGACGGAAAAAACTCCGATCTACCCTCCTGAGAATATTTCCTCGAAGACCTCCTCATCGCCTATAGGTTTGATTTGTCATTCAGAGCGCAGCGCAAGATCCCGATCCCCTCCTCCGCGTTCCCCTTCTCAGCGAGTTGGATTTGTTCCTCATCGCAGCACAGGATCCACCTTTCTGCCGAAGGGTCGCTCATCCAATATAATCATAAGATTCAGCAGCCCTCGCCAAGCCAATAAGGGAGGCCGCCCGAACAACGGGCGTAGTTGCCGCACTCTACCGATGTCGAATGAAAGCATTGTTGTCCGGGGCGCCCGGGTCCATAACCTCAAGGGCATCGATTTCGAAATCCCCCACAATTCGTTGACCGTGGTTACCGGGGTCTCCGGCTCGGGCAAGTCCTCGTTAGCATTTGACACCATCTATGCCGAGGGTCAGCGCCGGTACGTCGAGTCGCTCTCTGCCTACGCGCGACAATTCCTGGAGCGGATAGAGAAGCCGGATGCGGACCTCATTGATGGCATTGCACCCGCAGTTGCTATTCGCCAGAAGAACACCACGCGGAACCCGCGCTCCACTGTCGCGACCGCAACCGAAATCTACGATTACGTGCGCCTACTATTCGCCCGCATTGGTCGAACCTTCTGTTTGCAGTGCGGCGCCGAGGTCAAGAAAGACACTGTGGACGAGGTCGCTGATGCAGTCCTGCGGCTGGGCGGAGGAACCCGGCTCAATGTGCTGTTCCCCCTGCAATCCTCGCCAGCCACACCTCCTGTTCCAAAAGCGAAGAAAACCAAACGTAAGACCGTCAAAGCACTGGCCGCGGCTGACACTGAAGCCTTGAAGTCGCGACTGTTCGAGTTGCGCAAGCGGGGCTTCAACCGGCTGTATCAGGACGGTCAAGTGTTTGAGTTTTCCACCCCGGAGTCGCTGCTCGACGTTGACTTTTCCGCTCCGGTATTCCTCCTGGCGGATCGCATCGTGGTTGCACCAAACGCCCGGACACGCATTGTTGATGCCATCGAGAGCTCTTATCGCGAAGCTGGCGAGGTAATCTTTGAACCTGCTCCGGCCGATGGCAAACCTTCCCAGCGGCTACGTTTCGCCCAACGTTTCGAGTGCAAACATTGCGGCATCCGTTATGAAGAGCCCGAACCGCGCCTGTTTTCTTTTAATAATCCTTACGGCGCATGTCCCCGCTGCCAAGGTTTTGGAAATACCATCGATTTCGACTTGGATCTGGTAATTCCCGACAAGGGCCTCACTTTGTCAGAAGGCGCTATCGAGCCTTGGACCAAGCCCAAATACCGGCCGCTCTTCACCGAATTGAAGCGCTATGCTCGGCAGCGCAATATTGCTCTCGACGTTCCCTGGTCGCAGCTTGATCCCGAAGTACAACAGGCAATCATCGATGGCGACGGAAAATACCTTGGCATTCGCGGATTTTTCGCCCATCTGGAACGCAAGAAATATAAACTGCACGTCCGCGTTTTCCTGAGCCGCTATCGTGGTTACTCGACCTGTGCCAACTGCGGCGGGGCCAGGCTGCGTCCCGAGGCTCGCCAGGTACGCATTGCGGGAAAGAACATCTGCGATATCTGTAGCATGACCGTGCAGCAGGCCATGCGCTTTTTCGCAGCGCTGCAACTCACGCCTCAAGAAATCGGCATCGCGGACAAGCTTCTTGAGGAAATTGACGAGCGCTTACGCTTTCTCAACGATGTCGGACTGGAATATCTCACGCTCGACCGACTGGCCTCAACTCTATCCGGAGGGGAGGCGCAACGCATCCAACTGGCATCCTCATTGGGATCGCGTCTGGTCGGCACTCTCTACGTTCTTGATGAGCCTTCGATCGGATTACACAGCCGCGACACGTACCGGCTTATCAAAATTCTGCACGACTTGCGCAACCTGGGAAACACGATCCTGGTCGTCGAACACGACCCTGATATCATGCGCGCCTCGGACAGCATTCTCGACCTCGGGCCGGGAGCAGGCGAGCATGGCGGACGCGTAATCGCTGCCGGCACCTACGAACAGATCAAGCGCGCGCCCGGTTCACTTACCGGCCGTTATCTCTCTCATGATCTCAGCATTAAGCTGCCCAATGCGCGGCGCGTTCCCGGTCCGCAACAAATCAAGATTCGCGGTGCCCGTGCCCACAATCTCAAAAAAATGGACGTTGCCATCCCGCTCAGAATGCTGGTCGCGATAACCGGTGTCTCGGGTTCTGGAAAGTCCACGCTCGTTCACGACGTTTTGTATCAGGCCTTGGCCGCCGCAAAGAAACACGATAACGGTACTGGCCCGTTGCCTGGAACGCTGGAGGCTCTGGAAGGCGCGCAGTTCATCGACGATGTCGTGTTGGTGGACCAATCTCCCATCGGACGCACTCCGCGATCTAATCCGGTCACTTACATCAAGGCGTTCGATTGTATCCGCGAAGTTTTTGCATCCTTGCCTGAAGCCAAAAAACGCGGCTATAGCGCCGGACATTTTTCCTTCAACATTCCCGGCGGTCGCTGCGAAGTCTGCCAGGGCGATGGCACGGTCACCGTGGAAATGCAGTTTCTCGCCGACGTGGAACTAATCTGCGAGGAGTGCAAGGGCACGCGCTATAAGGCGCAGGTGCTCGAGGTTCGATATCGGGGCAAAAATATTCACGAGGTGCTGAATCTCACCGTCCGCGAGTCGCTTCAGTTCTTTGCCAGCGTGCCCAAAATCACTGCCAAGTTGCGCGTGCTCGAAGAAGTGGGCTTGGGATATTTACGGCTTGGACAATCGGCCACTACGCTCTCTGGCGGCGAAGCACAACGCATGAAGTTGGCCGCGCACCTCCAGCCAAAATCCCGTACTCAGGAAACTGGACGCAAGCGGCAGCGCGTCCTTTACATTTTCGACGAGCCCACTACCGGTCTGCATTTTGATGATGTCAGCAAACTATTGTCCGCATTTCGCCGCTTGATCGATGCCGGCGGTTCCGTGCTGGTGATCGAACACAACCTGGACGTCGTCAAGACCGCGGACTGGGTGATCGATCTCGGACCGGAAGGCGGCGACCGGGGTGGTTACGTGGTGGTCGAGGGCACGCCCGAAACCGTCTGCAAGAGCCCTAAGTCGTACACCGGACAATGGCTGAGCCGCATCCTAAATGGAGGTGAGATCTCTAGCGGGAATGGTCACCGGTAAACTCCGCTTGGCGTGGATTCTGGTAGCGGCTCTATGCCTTTTCACGGGCTGGGGCTTTGGCCAGAATACCGGGCAAACAGTAAGGCATCAGCGGGTGGCAGTCGAGGAGCCTGCGCCGGCCGAACTCCTGCAGGCGGAAACCGCTCTCGATAAAAAAGATTTCGCCTCTGCGGAAACTCTTCTCAAACAGGCTATCGCGCACGATGAGAAAAACTATCGCGCCTGGTTCGACCTGGGATACGTTTACAACGCCACCGGTCGCAAGAATGATGCCATCGAAGCCTACCGCAAATCAGTCGCGGGCAAGCCGGATGTGTTCGAGTCCAACTTAAACCTTGGTCTGACGCTGGCCCAAACTGGCAGCCCTGATGCCGCACAGTTTCTGCGCGCGGCCACGCAGTTAAAACCGTCTGCTCATCCTGAAGATGGCAAAGCTCGCGCCTGGATCTCGCTTGGGCACGTCTTGGAAAGCAGCAATCCTCGCGAAGCCTTGGAAGCATTTGGGGAAGCGGCCAAGCTGCAGCCCAATAATCCGGAACCGCCACTTTCGACAGCTGGCATTCGTGAAAAACAAAATGATCTCGCCGGTGCGGAACGCGAGTATCAGCAGGCTTCCAAGCTTGCCCCTAATTCCACGGAACCTCTGGCCGGGCTGGTCAACCTTTACATGAAGATGAAACGGCTGCCGGAAGCGGAGAGTAATCTCCGCCGTTACCTCGCTCTCGATCCACAGAACGGCAGAGCGCATTTACAACTTGGCCGGATTCTCACAGCCGAGGGCAAACCCGACGAGGCACTGAAGGAATTAAACCAGGGGTTACTGCTATCCCCGCATGATGCTGAGGCCGAACGGGATATGGCTTCCCTCTACGAATCTTCTGGGAAACTCACTCAAGCCGAAGCGCAGTATCGTTCCCTGCTGAGCAAACGTCCAGACCAGGCCGACTTGCATTATGGTTTGGCGAACATCTTGATGAAGCAGCATAAATTTCCCGAGGCCCAGTCGGAACTTCTGAGCGCTCTGAAGCTGCAGCCTAATCTCGCCGAAGCCTACGGTAGTTTGGCCGTGACCGCCTCGGAAAATGGCAACTATCCGTTGGCGGTAAAAGCACTGGCCGCACGCCAGCAATTTTTGCCCGAAACCCCAGCAACCTATTTTCTCCGAGCCACCGCCTACGATCATCTTAAGCAGTTCAAATTAGCAGCCGAAAACTACCATCAGTTCATCGCCAGTTCCGGCGGCAAGAATCCTGATCAGGAGTGGCAAGCCAAACACCGTCTGATCGCCATCGAGCCGAAGAAATGAACGTCGCCGTCAAATCTGCGATGCTCGTTGTGCTGGCGGCCACATGGTGCCTGGGCTCTGCGGCGGGCGGGGACCAGTCTGTAACCGATCTAAAAGCCAAGGCCGAATCTGCCAAGGGCGCCGACCAGCCAAAATTGTTTTTGGAAATTGCCCGCCGTCAACTGGAGGCCACCGAGAAGGCGTATGCGGCCGGTGATACGCAACAGGCCGAAGCCTTGCTGAAAGACGTCTCTACGTTCGCCGAAAAAGCCGGGGGCGCCGCCACTAAAAGCGGCAAGCAATTGAAACATATTGAGATTGAAGTCCGTAAAATGTCCCGACGCCTGAGTGATACGGAGCGGGCCCTCACAGTGGAGGAGCGTCCGCCGGTACAAGACGCCATTGATAAGCTGGAGCATGTCCGGACTGAAATGCTGACTGCAATGTTTTCCAAAAACTAGCCATGAAAACCCTCGGCAACATCGTTTTCGCCAGTTTCTTATTGCTGGGAACAGCGGCAGCGGCTTGGCCACAAACCCACGACCCCTTGAACCCCAACGAAATTGACGATCTGCGCGACAGCAACCAGGTACCGGACCAGCGTCTCAAACTTCTAGTACAGTTCGCCGGAGCCCGTCTAGTGCAAATTGCCCAAGTTCGTTCTGATCCCAAGATTGCTGCTGCCGACCGCCCGGAGCGCGTACACGAACTTCTCCAGGATTTCACATCCATTTACGACCAGTTGGGGGACAACCTGGATATGTATCGCGATCAGAATGCCGATCTGCGCAAGCCGCTGAAGCTGATCATTGAAGGCGATAGCAATTTTCAGGGCAGGTTGCGCCAGCTTAAGGAGAGTTCTTCCCCGGAAGAAATGAAGCAATACGCGTTCATCCTCTCAAATGCCATTGACGCGGTCCACGATGGCGCCGCAGAACATCGCAAGCTGCTTGCCGAAGAAAATGCTAAACCGCGCAAGAAAAAATAAAACATCGCTAGGAGATTCGAAGAAGTAAAGCATTTCCTGTGCTGGTTCCCGCCGTCTCATTGGCCGCAGGATCGTGCTAACCTGAGTTTGCGTGAGCGAAAAACTTTTTTCTATCTTTCACGATACCTACCGCGATCTACGGCCCCGCGCGCCCATGCCCGAGTTGGCAGTGGAGTTCTTCGCATTCGCCAATGTGAATAACACCATCCGCTTGCGTGAGGGACGTTTGTTGGTGCGGCTTTCGGATATTCTGGAGGGCGCGCCTGATGCAGTGCTACGCGCCATTGCGCATATTCTGCTGGCCAAAATGTACCGTAAGCCGATCGAGAGACTGCACGCCACACGATACCGCCGCTATGTTTCCAGCCACGGCATCACCCATAAGGTGCACTTGTTGCGCCAACTACGCGGTCGTAAACGCATACAGTCCCCGCGCGGCAAGGTGTACGACCTCGACGAGATCTTCGAGAACCTCAATCAACGTTTCTTTTTCGGACTCCTGGCACGTCCCCAGATGACCTGGAGCCGCGATCACGCCCGCAACAGCCTCGGCCATTACGATCCGGCGCATAATGCCATCGTGATCAGTCGGATCTTCGACCATCCCCGCGTCCCGCGTTACGCGGTCGAGTACATTGTTTACCACGAGATGCTTCACCTGAAACATCCCGTGAAACTGCGGGGCAGCCGGCGCTGTGTGCACTCCGCGGAATTCCAGCTGGAAGAGAAGGTCTTTCCTCAACTGGAAGAAGCGAAATTATTCTTGAAGGGCTTATAGCGATCTGATCACGCTGCCAATTCCGATACTGCTTGCCACTGCAATTCGACAATGCGGGACAGCTTTTCCCAAGGCGTGTCAATTCTAAACAGCAGAACGGAAGATGTTGCCAGGCGCATCTTGTGCGGCTGTTCCCCAGTCATGTAATCGCAGTTGAGTCCATTCGCCAGAGACTGCCGCGTCACCTCCCAGAGCAGCGACACTCCGGGCGAGAATCGGGCCCACTCGTGGTCGTGGTAAATGGTGTAAAAACGACGGGTGTCGCCATCCCGAAACGTAACCAGTGCAGCGATAATATTTTTCTCTCGAGTCAGCGTGAAGAGATCACATTTCGTCTCGCCGGACGCGATGGCCTCGACCATGAAGTTAACCCGCACGAAGTCGCTGAAAAGACTTCCCGGAAAGTGTTCCGCCTTCAGTTGATAAACCTGCCGCACCAGCGCCCGATCGGGCGCTGGGTGGTAACCAACTTCTACTCCTTGCTCCTCAAGCCTCCGCAGGTTGCGGGCCAGACGCGGGTGAGCGCTTGCAAAATCACTTGCGTTAGTGTCCGCGGCCAAAACGCACGGGGCGTTCACAAAAGGCTGCGGACCAAACTCCGCCCACGCGCCACGAGACTCTGTCCCGCGCAAAGCAGTAAAGAAAACCGGCAGACCCAGCTTGGCAACTTCCCGCCACGCACAAGTCAGAATGTTCGCCTCGCCGGTCCACAGAACATTCCGATAATCAAATAGTGCTTCCCCCAGCAAAGTGACGCCGTGA
>Ga0137407_10002016_pt1 | contig 13343 bp, 11 predicted proteins | sample CZOMad2_2_16fung_FD_108410 | JGI IMG/M metagenome (GOLD analysis project Ga0137407, IMG submission 108410) | Vadose zone soil fungal communities from Angelo Coast Range Reserve, California, USA - CZOMad2_2_16fungal (Illumina Assembly) | ecosystem: Environmental > Terrestrial > Soil > Vadose...
ATGCGCTGATAGCGAAAAAGGAACGCACGCCACAAGAGGATGCCGAGATGTTGGAACTGACAGGCCAACTCGGCGGACTAAGGAAATCTCGGGATTCGTCCCAACATAATGCTATAATTTCAGGTTCCCGTTCGACACCGTGAGGATTAGGAAATCGTGGCGAATCAAAAGCTTAACGTAAAGGCCCGCGCTAAAGCCATGGCAAGGCTGAAGGCGCAGAAAGCCAAGGCAGCCCAGCGGCTGCGGGCGCAGAAAGAGCGCTTGCGAGCACGCAAGGCGCAGGATCTCGCGCGCGCCAAGGCTGCCAGGGAAAGAGAAAAGCTTCGCAGGAAGAAACTGAAGGAAGCGGCCCGGGCGAAGGCGGCTCGGGAGAAGGAAAAGGCCCGCAATGCCCTGAATGCGGCACGAGTGAAGGCCGCGAAGGAGAAGGAGCGTGCGCGCAAGGTCCTAGATTTGCAAAGGAAGCGCGAGCGCGCGGCAAAGGAAAGCGCGCGCCTCAAGGCCGCCAAAGAGAAACAGCGGGAGCGCGAGCGCATCGCGCGCGAAAAAGCCAAGGCGAAGGAGCTCGCCGCCCGCGAGAAGGCAAAAGCCAAGGAGCTCGCTGCGCTGGAGAAGGCAAGGGCGAAGGAAGCGGCGCTTCTTGCCAAGCAGAAGGAAAAGGAACTCAAGGCCCAGCTCAAGCAGCAGGCGCAGGAGCTCCTCAAACTGCGCAGAGCCGGCCGCCCGCGCCGCAACGGCGACGCCGAACGCGCGCTGCTGCTGCGCGCGGAGGCCCGGCCCGAGGACGCCGAAGCTCGCCGCACTCGCCTCAAGAACCTCATCAAGCTCGGAAAAGAGCGCGGCTTCCTTACTTACGCCGAGATCAATGACCACCTGCCCGACGACATGGTGGATGCCGAGCAGATCGAGTCCATCATCTCGACGTTCAACGACATGGGCATCCAGGTGTACGACGAGGCTCCGGATGCGGACACGCTGCTCATTTCCGAGACCGCGCCGGCAGGCGTGCCGGACGAAGACGCCGAGGAGGAGGCGGAAGCTGCGCTTTCCACGGTCGACCCCGAATTCGGCCGCACCACCGACCCGGTGCGCATGTACATGCGCGAAATGGGATCGGTCGAGCTCCTCACGCGCGAAGGCGAGATCGAGATCGCAAAAAGGATCGAGGACGGCCTGAAGCACATGATTCAGGCGATCTCGGCCTGCCCTACGACCATCGCCGAGATTCTCGATCTCTCCGCGCGGGTCGGACGCGACGAGATGCGCATCGACGAGCTGGTCGACGGCCTGATCGACCCCAATGCGAAAGACGAGCCGATCCAGGAGCTCGCCGACGACGTCGAGCCCGAGGAAGAGGAAGAGACCGAGGGCGAGGACGACAGCGCCGCAATTTCGGCCACCCTGCTGCAGCTGAAGGAGGACGCGCTCGCGCGCTTTGCCAAGATCAACCGCCTCTACGAAAAGATGAAGCGGGCCCTGGTCGACCACGGCCACCGCAGCAAGGAATACATCCGGGTGCGCGACCATATCGGCAACGAGCTGATGAACATCCGCTTCACTGCGCGCATCATCGAGAAATTGTGCGACAGCCTGCGCGGGATGGTGGACGAGGTGCGCAGCCACGAACGCGAGATCATGAACCTGTGCGTGAACAAGGGCGGAATGCTGCGGCCCCACTTCATCAAGGAGTTCCCCGGCAGCGAGACCAACATGCGCTGGGTAAAGAACGAGATCGCAGCCGGAAGGCCCTGGAGCAACCTGCTCTCGCGCTTCGAGCCGAACATCCTCGAGCAACAGCAGAAGCTGCTCACGATCCAGAAGCGGATCGGCATTCCTCTGAAAGACCTCAAGGACATCAACAAACAGATGTCCACGGGCGAGGCGAAGGCCCGCCGCGCGAAGCGCGAAATGACGGAAGCGAACCTGCGCCTGGTGATCTCGATCGCGAAGAAGTATACCAACCGCGGCCTGCAGTTCCTCGACCTTATCCAAGAGGGGAACATCGGCCTCATGAAGGCGGTGGACAAGTTCGAATACCGCCGGGGTTACAAGTTCTCGACTTACGCCACCTGGTGGATCCGGCAGGCGATCACGCGCTCGATCGCCGACCAGGCCCGAACCATCCGCATTCCGGTGCACATGATCGAGACCATCAACAAGATGAACAGGATCTCCCGCCAGATCCTCCAGGAAACGGGGCAGGAACCGGATCCCGCGACGCTCGCCCAGAAGATGGAGATGCCGGAAGACAAGATCCGCAAGATTCTCAAGATTTCGAAGGAGCCGATATCGATGGAAACGCCGATCGGCGACGACGACGACTCGCATCTCGGGGACTTCATCGAGGACCAGGCGACGCTCGCACCGAACGACGCTGCGATGTATGCATCCTTGCGGGAGGTCACCAAGGACGTTCTGGATTCGCTCACGCCGCGCGAGGCCAAGGTGCTGCGCATGCGCTTCGGCATCGAGATGAACACCGACCACACCCTGGAGGAGGTCGGCAAGCAGTTCGACGTCACGCGCGAGCGCATCAGGCAGATCGAGGCGAAGGCGTTGCGCAAGCTTCGGCACCCGTCGCGCTCGGAGCGGCTGAAGAGTTTCCTGGACAACAATTGATATTGCGGACGCCTTCGGCGCCGCAATATCCGCTCGCGTTGCAGCGGACGCTGCGCGCCGCAGAACGCTCGGTCAGACAATAACAAAGTTGGTAGAAAATGGCGAAGTGCTTCAGCGGGCCTGTAGCTCAGCTGGTTAGAGCAGAGGACTCATAATCCTTTGGTCCCTGGTTCGAATCCAGGCGGGCCCACTCAGGATGGGTAAGCAGTCTTGGAGGAGGGAATGGTAAAGCGATTCTTGTTTTTCGCCGCGCTCGCCGCGCTCGCGGCGCCGGCTCACGCTGCGACGATGGAAGACGAGGTGCGCGCCGTCTTTGACAAGTACATAGCAATCCAGAACGCGCATGATTTGAAGTCAATGCGAAGCCTTTTAGCGGACTCCCCGGACCTCCTGTGGATCAGCCGAGGCAAACCTGTCTGGGGCCGGGAGGCCGCGCTCAAGAACCTCGAGGAGCGCTACAAGGGCACTTGGCGCATCGATGTCGACAAGAAGGAACTGCGAGTCATTTCGGTCAGCCGCCGGGTGGCGCAAGTCTACGCCCCGACGCAACTCACCGTCGGGGAACCGGGCGTCGAACCGGCCAGGAACCGCGTCTACATCAACCTGATGATGGTCAAGAAACCCGAAGGGTGGCAGATATTCAGCATCCTGCCCATCCTTGTCCCGCCTCAGTAAGCGGGTCGTCGATCAGAACTGGTAGTAAAGAAACGGCGAGGCTTGCTCGCCCGCAATTACCAGGGCGATGATGATCGATGCGGTAAATGCGACACCGCGAGCGTCGAGTTTCCACCGCCAGCTCAGGATACCGCTTGTTTTTTGCACCGAATCCGCACTGATATTCCAGCCGTCCATGACCTGCGGCGTGTTGGGCGCAACCAGACAGGCTACCGTCACGAGCAGGATCATCGCGAGCGTTTTCGCAAGCACAAGCTGGGACGGGACCGCAGCTGCGCCGAGGCCGGCCATGGAAGAGAGCACCGTAGCGCAGGTGTGAAGATCCGGGGAACGAAACATCACCATGCCTATCAGGGCCCCCAGCATGGTGAACACCCACGCGAGCCAGACAGGCAACCTGACCAAGCGCGCTTGCCGCCAGGCGTGGTTGATGACGAGCGCGATGCCCCACCAGGCCCCGAATACCGCAAAAGTCCAGCTCGATCCGTGCCAGAGCCCCGCCAGGACAAACGTGACCATGACCGGCATCGCGTAGACTCGAACGAAACCGGCCGCGCGCCCTATCTTTCGAGTGGCAACGTAGCGGGCCTGCCTCACGGAAAGCGGCATGAACAGGTAACCGGTGAGGAATCGGGTCAGGGTCATGTGCCATCGCTGCCAGAATTCGATGGCGCTCGTCGCCCGCAAAGGGGAATTGAAATTCAAAGGAAGGCGCAGCCCGAGAAGCACGCCCAGACCCAGCGCCATCTCCGAGTAACCCGAGAAGTCGAAATAGAGCTGCAGGAAATACGACCATGATCCCAGCCAGGCGTCCCAAGTGCCGACCGCGCCGTTCCTTTGTGCTTGCTCGAAGACGTGGTTGGCATACGGGGCAAAGCTTTCCGCGATGATGACTTTCTTGAGCAACCCGATCGAAAACACGGTGATGCCCACCGCGAAGCGGTCGGTGGTGAGCCTGCCGATCTGGTCTCGTTGCGAAAAGAATTCCCGTGCCCCCACGATCGGGCCGGCGGTCACGTACGCGAAGCACGACACGAAGAGCAGGTATTCCCAGAAACTTTCCGGCGGCTCCATGTCGTTCGCCACGGCGACTAGATAGGCGATCTGCTGAAAAGTGAAGAAGGAGATGCCGATCGGAAATGCGATATCGGCAAACGGGACTGCGAGTCCCGTGACCGCATTGACGTTGTCGATCAGAAAATTCGTGTACTTGAATGCGATCAGAATCACAAGGTTGACGGCGATGCCGGCGGCCAGCCAGCGTCTTCTGGAGCCCCCGGTGCTGCGCAAGATCGAGTACGAGACCCGGTAGTTCAAGCCGGCCACGAGGATCAGGACCGGAAGCAGCTTCCATCCCCACAGGCCGTAGAACACGAGAGAGGCTGCGGTGAGGGCGAATCGCGCTCCGGAAGAACCGTAGAGCCGCCTGCCCAGCAACACCGCGGCCAGCGCCAGCGGCAGGAATGCCAGGATGAAAGTCAGCGAAGAAAACAGCATGTCCGATCTCCGATGGCCGGCCGATTTTCCCGATGCGATTTCAAGACGGCTCGGCGGGAACCGGTCCGTCAAATTTGTCGAGGAAATCGCGCGGAACGTATTTCAGGAGCAATCCCTCGATCCGCAGCAGGGGTCGGCCCCGTTCGTTTCGGATCTGGAGATCCGCGAGGACATCATCCGCCTGGCGCGTCAAAGCGGACTCCCCGACTTGGACGAAGCACGTCCCCTGGACGCTGCCATGGATCGAAAGGCGGCGGATGCCCGCGGGCACCAGCAACCCGCCGGGTCGAATCGGTTTGTCCGAGTGCTGCAGCAGGCAGAAGACCGCCTGGATTGCGCCGTCGAGGAGAGCCGGGTTCATGGTTTCGCTGCGGCAGTCCCGATGATTTCCGGCTGACAGGTTGAACAACATGCCGTCCGCCAACTTGAGCACGGAGCGAATCACTTGGAGGCCGGGACCGTAGCGATAGCCGATCCGGTCGAGGTCCGCGTACAGCGCCCGAGGTTCGACCGGTTCGCCGCGGGCAGCCACGTCGAACATCAGGATGTTCGCCTTTGGCGCGCTCTCGCGTTCCTCCAATCGTCCGATGCACAATAAATTCCTGCCCTCGTGGATGGTGAAGGAGGAGTTTCCCCATCTGACCTCGACTTTCAGTTGTTCGCGCGCCACGCCCGGCCGGCAGATCAGCACATCCTTGAGTGCTGGGCACGGCCGCTGCCGCGCCTGCGCCGCCGCGATCGCCAGATCGACCATGCTGGCGCCGGGCAGAATGGGCCGACCGGCAATGACATGATCGGCGAGGAGCCCTTCCGACACCCCATACGCCGCCCTGTACACGGAATCGTCCCGGTAGGGTGCGGGCGCATGCTCCTTGTCGGGCTGCGGCATGGCTTCAGGACGCGGGAAGGGCGGGGGCTGCCGGCGCCGCGGCCGCGCCAGGCGGTGTTTCCTGGCGGGTTTGCCGGCGGTTTTCCGGATCGGCAAAAATCATCAGCACGTCGGTGAACGACGCCGACGGAGCATCTCGCGACCGGCTGACGTAGAGACGGGTGTTCTCGGGCCGGAACTTGTTCTTGAACTGGAAATTCCCATCGTTGTTGAAAATGCGGGAGGCGTGCAATCCCCGCAGCATTTTCCCCACCCGGGGATCCTCCTCCGCACAGGCTTCCATTTGAGTGCCGAAGGTGGCTCCCAAGCTGAGGGACCCCACCCCCTCTTTGGCGAGGGTCTCCTGGATGCGGGAAATGGCGAATTCCAACCCTCCCAGAGGCATGTCAGCACTATAGAACTCGAGATCCATCAAGTAGCGGTTCGCCGCCGGGAGCCGGCTGATCACGATGGCGCTGTCGAGCTGCCCGTTGCGGTAAGTGAGAAACAGCCGGCAATGACCGGGCAACTTCCCGTTTGCGATGCCGCTCTTGAAGTGCTCGACGTAGGGACCTATCTGCTTCTTGCTCCCCTTCCATTCGTCCACCAGCCCGGCCACAGCGCGGTCGGTCGCCGGGTCGCTGCCGGCCATGTATTCACGCGTCTCGCATTGTCCGTGCTTTTCGTAGTGACCGATCTGATAGCGCAGGCGGCGCATCTTGGTCCCATCCAGCGAGAACCCGGCCAGTCGGGGCAGCGTCTGCATTACGCCGAACGGAGTTGCTGTATAGCCCAGAGCCGCAAGTTCCCTGGCTTTCGGCTCCTCTTCGAGAATATTGGCGACCCGTTTCTCCTGCGCTGCATATTCGAAAAAGTCGCGCGCGGCATCTGCGAAGCGCTCGTCCGGGCCCGCGTAGGCGAATGCGAACACCGTGCTCGGGCGCCGGTTGACGAAAAAGACGCCTCCAGCGTCCCGCGAAACGAACAGATGCGGCGCCAGGCTCGAGCGCGCGACGGCCACGCTCAACTCCCTGCCGAACCGCGCCACCAGAGACTGCACCCAGTCCTGAAGGGCCGGGTCGCGGTTCAGTTCGTCCTGCTCGACCCAGCGAGGCGCTCTCGTTTCCATTTGACGTGCCGCTTCGACCTCAGTCCTTGACCGGGATGTCCCTGAAGACTCTTTTCAGGCAGATCTCGTCTGGATGAATGAAGTCCCTCATGTTCGACGCCTGGCATCCGACGCGGTCCGGATCGAGGCTGCCGACGACCGTGGCTCCCTGGGTCGCCGCGATTGCGCGAACGCGCTCTTCCATCGAGACGAGACTGTTCCCGTAAGGCGAGCCCATGCTGCCTTTCCAGTACGCGGGGTGAAACGGCGTGATGGCGATCGTGACGTGAGTGCCTTGCTTCTTGAGGAACGCGAGGAGAACGCCCAGCGCATCCAGGCGCTTGGGATCGACCGGCCACGCGGCCCGCTTGCTCATCTTGGCCGCTCGCTGCTCGGAATCCTGGTCTATGGTGTCCGCGTTGGAAAACATGTTGGTCACGCCGCGCGACAACAGAATCGTGCGGAAGGAGGCACTGTGTTCTTTCGAGAAGGCCATCGAGCCGGCCGCATGAATGACGTCCATGTCGTCCAGGGTCGCCGCGTCGACGGGACCTTGCCGCTTTCCATCGAGCCGGTACGAGACGTGCCTTACGATGTTGTCCACCGACAGCAGATGCGACCAGTAACCCAGGGGAAGGACGTCGAGCAAGGATTCCTTTTCTATCCCGAGGCGGTCGGCCATCGATCGGTACTCCGACCAGAACAGCTTGAACTCGTCGGTCTCGCGCAGCGCGGGGTCGATCGGCAGGAAGGTCTTGAAACGGACGGTCAGCACGAGGTTTTTCGGCAGGCGCTTGTGCTCGTAGAGCAACCCGGAAAAGCCGACGAGGTCCTCGAACACGTCGTTGTGGACGAACCCGTTGTAGAAAGTCCTCCCGGGAAAAAGATCCGGTGTCGCCAGCTCGAAACGGCTGCCTCCGAACACGATGACGTCCGGCGTCCGTGTCATCTGCGCGATCGCCTCGCGCCGCAACCCGCGAAAATCCATGTTCGCGTCGAACACGGCGTAGTTCCTCCCGGAGAGCAGCACGGCTGCGACCTGTCTCTGGCCGGAGGCGCTGAAGTGCAGCGGATCGAGGAAGTAATTGGCCCCCGCGATCAGCAAGACCCCCGCACTGACGGCGGCAACGAGCGCGGTGAGAAAGCGCTTTGCCGAGAAGCCGACGGCCGCACGGCCCGCATCGGCGCCCGCACCACGGCCCGGAGCCTGCGGGATCATTCCATCTACGCCCGAACGTACGCTTGACATGATTTCGTCCTGAGTGGTGTCGTCGATTTGCTATCGCATCTTCTTGAAGCGGGCTCCATGGATATTCTCTGACACGAGAAAGACTTTCTGCGGAATCTTGAAGCGCGGCAGTTTCTCACGGCAGTATGCGAACATCCGGTTGCGAAACTCGGAGACGGTTTCGTTTGTCCGCAGCTTCACTCGGGCCGCGACGATCTGACCCGTGATCGGGTTGCTCTCGCCCTTGACGGATGCGTCTTCCACGCCTTCCATCGCCTGAAGGACGCTCTCCACCTCGACGGGATAGACCTTCTCGCCCCCGACGTTGATGAGCTCGGATTTCCTCCCCAGTATCCGGAAGTATTCGCCGTCGACCTCGACGGCATCGCCGGTCTTGAACCAGCCGTCGGCGGTGAACGGGCTGGCCGCATTCAGATAGCCGAGCATCGCGGATCTCGCCTTGATCTCGAGCATCCCGTCGACCACCCGGGTCTGGAAGCCGTCACCCCCCACCTTGACCCACAGGGAGTCGCTCGACCTCGAGGTCGAGCGCAGGATGCCAACCTCGGACAGGCCGTAGGTCTGCAGCAGCCGCACCTTCGGAAACAGCTCGTGAAAGCGCTTCAGCGTGCTTCCCGGCATAACCTCGGTTCCGTAGGTCACCAATTCCAGGCTGGAGAGGTCGTGACGCCGGTACGCCTCGCTCACCAAGAGGAGGTTGAGGAAGGTGGGCGAGGTCGGCAGGAGTTGCACCCTGTGCCTTTCGATCTCCGCGCAGACCGGGTCCGGCAGGCGTTCCTGCACCGTGACGACGCAGCCCGCATTCGAAAGGCTGTAAAGCAGCGTGTTGATCCCGCCGATGTGGTCGAACAGCAGAAACGTAATGGTTCGCAGCGTCTGGCGTCGGACGGCGAATTTTTCGAGCAGGGGCACCAGATCGTGCACCACCGCTTTGCTCTTGCCCGTCGAGCCGGAGGAAAACAGTATCAGGCCGGGGCGTTGTTGCAGGCGAAGGCGCAGCAGCAGCTCGTGCTCGACGCGGGCGCCCGTGCCCCGCACCTGCGAAGTCTCGCCGTCGGCGAGGCCGATGACGGTCTCCACCTGGGCGATCTCCCTGAACTCGTCTTTCTTGACCTCTACGGAAGCGGTCAGTGGAACGACGATGCACGACCTCCGGATCAGTGCCAGCAGCAGACCGATTGCATTCGGCGAAAAATCGGCTTCGAGACTGACCACGCTCCCCGGTCTCACCCCCCGCTCCTCCAAGACCGCGTCCCAGCGGGAAACCGCCTCGTAGAGCCAGGCGTAGCGGTAGGCGCGGCCCTGCCAGATCACCGCATCCTTCTCGGGGTTGGCGCGAAGCACATTCATCAGGTTTTCGAGGAAGTGCACGGTTCAGACACCGCCCAGGTAAATGGTCTGACCGGTCACGAACCCGCTCTCCGGCCTCAGGAAGAAGTCGACCGTGTTGGCGACGTCCTCGAACGTCCCCATCCGCCGAATCGCCTGCTGTGCGAGAAGCCGGTCGATCGTCTGCTTTGGCACGGAGCGAATCAGGTTCGTTGCCAGAGGCCCGGGCCCCACACAATTCACGGTAATGCCGAACTCGGCGAACTCGCGCGCCAGGACATGCGTCAGCGCGACTACGGCGGATTTCGAGGCGACATAGGCCGCCTCGCCGGCGAGCTTGAGGGGCACGGCCACCGAGGAAAAATTCACGATGCGCCCGTACCCTTTGCGCTTCATCAGCTTCGCCGCCTCGCGCGAAAGCAGGAAGGTTCCGACCGCGTTGGTCGCAAGGATTGCGCTCACCGTCGAGGTCGGCGTGAGCAGGGAGTGATTCATGGAGGCGATGCCGGCGTTGTTGATCAAGTGGTCAAGTCGCCCGTACAACCGGCGAATCTCGGAAAACATCGCCTTGACGCCTTTTTCGTCGGCCACGTCGGTTCCGTAATGCTTGTAGCCCTCGCGGGTCCAGTCGACCGGCGCGCGGCTGCAACCCACCACCCTATGGCCGAGCCGGAGATAGTGCTCGGCCAGATGCCTGCCGATGCCGATCCGCGTTCCGGTGATGAGCGTGACCGGCGCGTCCATACTCCTGCCGAACGCGGAGGATCAACCGGCCTGCAGCCGCCGGAGTGCATAGTCGGCCAAAGCGCCGATCGTGCGATACGGGCTGTGCTCCTGGGACATGGCGCCCGGGTCTGCGAGGCTCACGTTCGTGCCGAACTTCTCCTCGATCGCCTGCTCGACTGCCACGACCAGCGTCACCAGCGCCATGGAGTCGAGGAAGCCATCGCCGCCGAAGAGAGCGGTCGAGGAATCGAGACGCGCAGGCGCTTTCAGGCCCTGGGTGTCCTTGAGCTGGTTGACGTTGTCGATGATCAGGTCGACGACTTGCCGCAAGTCGTCGCGAGGCACCTCGTGCCGCGCCGCCCGTGGTTCCTCCAGTTGCGCTTGCTCCAAAACGGAGTCTCCTTCCCTCAAAAGTGTCAGCACCGTATCCCCCTTTTCTTAGTGACTGCTCTGCGGAATGAAAAAAAACCTGCTGCGCCATGAGACTATGGAACTGCGGCAAGAGTGTCCATCAGGGGAAACCTTATCACCGTGGTCGGGTATGACCCGACGATCATGTAAGGGAAGTACCTATATGAAGGACTGCCCGCAGAATCGAAAACCGCCACGGATGGGATAATCGCGGTGACGGTGGAAGCGAGGGAGACCGCATGAGCAGCACAATCTACGAACTGCGCGACACGGTCGCGGTGATCACGATGAACAACCCGCCCGTAAACGGGCTGGGTTTCGATCTGAGGCACGACATCGTCGAGGGGCTGGCCCGCGCCGAAGCCGATGCGAACGTAAAGGCCGTGGTGCTGATCGGCAGCCCTCGCGCGTTCTCCGGAGGAGCGGATATCCGGGAGTTCGGCTCGCCCAGGGCCTCCGCGGAACCCACTCTCAACACCGTGATCCGTATGCTGGAAAACGCCGGGAAACCCGTCGTCGCGGCGATCGGCGGAGCCTGCATGGGCGGCGGGCTGGAACTGGCCCTGGGTTGTCATTACCGCGTCGCGGTCAAGGGGGCCCAGATCGCCCTGCCCGAAGTGAAGCTGGGGCTGATGCCCGGCGCCGGGGGCACCCAGCGCCTGCCCCGCCTCATCGGCGCGGAAGCGGCGCTCAACATGATCGTCTCCGGCAATTCCGTGCCTTCGGAGCAGCTCGAGGGCAGCGGGCTGTTCGACCAGGTGTTCGAGCAGGGTCTGCTGCCAGCGGCGATAAGCTTCGCCGAGAGGGTCGTCTCCGAAAGGGGCCCTCTGAAGCGCGTGCGCGACCTGAAGGCAAGTCTCGCCAACGCGGACGGATTCTTCCAGTTCGCCCGCAATACCGTGCGCGCGGCGGCGAAAAATTTCCCCGCCCCGCTCAAATGCGTCGACGCCGTCGCGGCCGCAGTCAGCATGCCGTATGAGGAGGGGGCACGGTTCGAGCGCGAATCGTTCCTGCAGCTGATGCAGACGCCGCAATCGCGCGCGCTGCGGCACGCTTTCTTCGGCGAACGCGCCGCAGCGAAGATTCCCGATGTGCCGGAGGACGCGTCGCTGCGCAAGATCGAGAAAATGGCGGTCGTCGGCGCGGGTACCATGGGCGGGGGCATCACGATGAATTTCCTCAGCGCCGGAATTCCCGTTACTTTGCTGGAGATGAAGCAGGAGGCGCTCGACAAGGGAATTGCGACCATCCGCCGGAACTACGAAGCGAGCGCCAAGAGGGGAAGGCTCAGTGCCCGACAGGTCGAGGAGCGCATGGCGCTCCTCAAGCCTACCCTCTCCTACGATGATCTGAAGGATGCCGACATGGTGATCGAGGCGGTGTTCGAAGAGATCTCGGTCAAGGAAGCCGTGTTCAGGCGATTGGACCAGGTCATGAAGTCCGGCGCCATTCTCGCGTCCAACACCTCGACGCTGGATGTGAACAAGATCGCGGACTTCACCCGGCGACCTCAGGACGTGGTCGGCACGCACTTCTTCAGTCCGGCCAACGTGATGAAGCTCCTCGAGGTGGTGCGCGGCGCGAAGACCGCCAAGGACGTCCTCGCGACGGTGATGGGCCTGGCGAAGAAGATCAAGAAGACGGCGGTGGTCTCCGGCGTATGCGACGGCTTCATCGGCAACCGCATGGTCGAGCAGTACCTCCGCCAGGCCCTGTTCCTGCTGGAGGAGGGTGCGACGCCGAGCCAGGTGGACCGCGCGCTGGAAAGCTGGGGCATGGCGATGGGCCCTTTCCGCATGTCGGACCTGGCGGGCAACGACATCGGCTGGGCCATTCGCAAGCGGCGCTACCGCGAGCGGCCCAACTTCAAGTACTCGAAAATCGCCGATCGGCTGTGCGAACAGGGTCGCTTCGGCCAGAAGACGGGGCTGGGCTGGTACCGCTAGGAAGCCGGTCGTCGCGACGCGGTTCCGGACCCCGCCGTCGAGCAGATGATCGTCGACTACCGCAAGGAGATCGGAGCGCAGCCCCGCGCGATCGGCGAGGACGAAATCGTGCATCGGCTGATCTTTGCGCTGGTCAATGAAGGGGCGGCGATCCTGCAGGAAGGCATTTCATCGCGCGCTTCCGACATCGACATGGTCTACCTGACCGGTTACGGTTTTCCCCTGCACCGCGGCGGGCCGATGCTCTACGCCGACGAGGTGGGCCTGTACAACGTCGTCGACCGCATGAAGCGCTTCGCTGCCAATCCCCACGGGGATCCCGGTTTTTGGAAGCCCGCGCCCCTGCTCGCGAAGCTCGCGAGCGAAGGAAAAAGGTTCAACTAGGAATCCTGGAGAGCGTCAATGACTGAAGCCGTGATCGTTTCCACCGCCCGCACGCCGCTTTGCAAATCCTGGCGGGGCGCCTTCAACATGACCCACGGCGCGACCCTGGGCGCGCACGCCGTCCGCCATGCAGTCTCCCGCGCGGGCATCGACTCGGCGGAGGTGGAGGACGTGATCATGGGCTGCGCCAATCCCGAAGGTGCGACCGGCGGGAACATCGCCCGCCAGATCGCGCTGCGCGCCGGCCTGCCCGTCACGACCGCCGGGATCACGGTGAACCGCTTCTGCTCGTCGGGGCTGCAATCGATTGCCATGGCATCGCAGCGCATCCTGGCGGGGGAGGGCGGCATCTACGCGGCGGGCGGGGTCGAGTCCATCTCCTGTGTCCAGAACGAAATGAACAAGCACATGGCTCGCGAAGATTGGCTGACCGAGAACAAGCCCGAGCTCTATTGGCCCATGCTGCAGACCGCGGAGACCGTCGCCAGGCGCTACGACATTTCGCGGGAGCGCCAGGACGAATACGGCGCG
>Ga0137407_10002018_pt1 | contig 13330 bp, 12 predicted proteins | sample CZOMad2_2_16fung_FD_108410 | JGI IMG/M metagenome (GOLD analysis project Ga0137407, IMG submission 108410) | Vadose zone soil fungal communities from Angelo Coast Range Reserve, California, USA - CZOMad2_2_16fungal (Illumina Assembly) | ecosystem: Environmental > Terrestrial > Soil > Vadose...
ATTCGGATCCTGCACGACGCGGATCAGGTCGGCGCGCGTCTGCCCCTCGTATTGATTGGCGCCGCGTTCGAAGGAGGCACGCGTCACGTCGAAGAGGTGCACCGGAAAATCGTACTTCGCGAGCCGGGCCAGCGCTTCGACCAGGTGATAGATCGCGTTGTCTTTGGGAGGCAGCGAACTGTGGCCGCCCGGATTCGTGACCTCCAGTTTGAAGCTGAGAAAGATCTTCTGCGCCGCTTCCACCCCCAGCCGAAGCCGCTTCCCGTTCTTCATCGGACCGCCGGCGCCATCGGTGTTGATGCAAAACTCCGCGTCGATCAGCTCCCGGTGATTCTTCACCAGCCAATCGACGCCGTTCGTCGGGTTGTTGGTTTCCTCGTCGGCGGTAAGCGCGAGGATGAGGTCGCGGACGGGGCGGAAACCCTCCTGCTTCATGCGCAGAAAAGTTGCCACCATAACCGCATCGTTGGCCTTGGTATCCTGCGTGCCGCGGCCGAAGAAGAAACCGTCCTGCTCACGAAAGACAAACGGGTCGAACGACCAGTCGGCGCGCAACGCTTCCACCACGTCGAGGTGGCCGATGAAGAGGATCGGCTTCGCGGGTCCAGTCCCGCGGAGGCGTACGATCACATTGCCCTTTTTCGGCGCAGGCGCCAGCACGTGGACGTCGCTCTCCGGAAAGCCGGCCTTGCGAAAACGTGCAGCCATCGCTTCGGCGGCGCGCGTGTTGTCGCCCGCGCTCTCGGTGGTGTTGATCTCGATCAGTTGCTTGAAGATTTCGCGGGCGAGTTGCTGGTGCGCAGTCTGCGCCCACAAGGGCGCGGCCGCGAGGAGCAACGGAAAGAAACGCATCTTATCAATGTGGGACAGACGCTTCCGTCTGTCAATCCGGCCGTTCCGGCGGCAGACAGGATTCCGCGCCTTCGCGAAATGCGGCAGGATGTCGCAGCGGCATCGCGCGGCGGTCGAACGGATGGCGTCGCGGCGTTGAAATCGCGGCGTTAACGCGAGGCCTCCGAATGGCATGAATCCTGCATTGGCAGAGGCGTCTTCGAAAGAAAAATCATGACCAAACACTTCGCACCATTCGTGTGTCTATTCGCCTCCGCGATCGCATCCGGCGCGGACATCGCCGTTGAAGGTGGCGCCGCCTCCTTCGTGGTCTCGACCAGCGTCCCCGCGATCAGCGTCAAGGGCAAAACGACAGCCATGCACGCGCACGCCCGTGTGCAGCAGAACGCAGACGGACTACAACTGGAACAGATCGAAGCGTCGATACCCGTCAAGTCCATCCTCACCGGCATGTCCATCCGCGACGAGCATATGCGGCGCTACATCTTCACCACGGCCGATGGAAAAACGCCGGACCTTCGCTTCGAAGCCGCGGCGGCGGCGTGCTCGACGAGCATCTGCCAGGTAACCGGCACGCTCGCGATCCGCGGTGTCGGGCGGCCGTTTTCGATTCCGCTCAAGCTCCGCGGCGACGGCGCAACCTTTCACGTCGCGGGCGATTCCACGGTGAGGCTCAGCGACTACGGAATCGAGCAGCCCTCGCAGTTCGGCGTCAAGACGTCCAACGACATTCAATTGCACCTGGAGTTCACGGCCAAGGAAGCGCCCGCTGCGATTGCCTCGGGAGGACGCAAGTGAGGCGGACCGTTCTCGTCCTACTTGCGCTCGCCGCGCCCGCGAACGCGCTGCCCACCATGATCCGGCTGGGGTACGTGAATTGCGCCGCATGCCATGTGGCGCCCCAGGGCGGCGGACTGCTGAACGCGTACGGGCGCAGTATCGACGAAGCGCAGAGCCTTCGCGCCGGCGAGTATCAGCCCACGACCAACGCCGTCATTCGCGCGCTGAGTTGGGGCGGCCGCATCACGGAGGACCTGCGCTTCGTGGGCCAGGAACAGGTCAGCACATCGACCAACGCGCCCGTGCTCGGCCTGTTTCGCGGACGATTCATGTACCGCAACGCGACCGAACTCGGCAGGAGCCTGCGCGTTTCGGCGACCTTGGTCGGCGAGAACGAAAGCGCCGCACGGCCCGCGCTGGTCTACGAGCCTGCGGTGCGGCCGACGCAGGTCTACGTGACGAGCGCGCTGGTTTCGTGGCGCGCTCGCAGCGGCGCTGGGAGCAATCTGGAGTTCTCAGCCGGCCGTGACCAGTTGCCGAGCGGCGTCAACCTGCCCGACCTCGCGATTTACGTCCGCTCGCGCAATCGCCTGGGCTACTACGACGCGCCCACGCAGATAAAGATGTTCTGGTGGGGCAAACGCTACCACGTGAATCCCTACTTCTTCGGACCGGCGGGCAATGAGCGGTCCGGCTTTCACGAAACCGGAGGCGGCACGCTGGCGGAGTTCGACGTCCTGGGACATGGCCGTACAGTGGCCGGAGTGAATGCGCTGCATGGAACCTCGGCGAAGCTGGATCGTACCATGGTCGGTCCTTATGCGAGACTCGGCTTCGGCAAGTGGGGCGTGTTCGCCGAGCACGATATCACGACGCGGACCCCGAATCAGGCGGGCGGCTCGTCCACGTTCCGTCAGGACGCCAGCTATGCCCAGGTATTCTGGGCCGCGCGCGAATGGCTGGTCGCGGGTGTGGCTGGGGAGCGGCTGACGGTTCAGAGCCCGTACCGCGAGTCGCTGGTCGCGGGCGGCTTCCAACTTACGAGCCGGCTGAGTCCGCAGTTTACGCTGGCCATCAGCACGCGGATTCAGCACAATCAATTAAACGGAAGGACGTCGCCCGCGTTCACGCTGCAACTGGCGATGAAGACGCCGCAGTGACGCTCTAGAATAGGGAGCGGTGAAGGTTCGGGATTTGGTGAAACACGTGGAGGCAGATGGTGGAGGAGAAAAAGTGAATGAGCGTCAGATACGCGGTTATTTTTGAACAGGCTGAGCGTAATTGGGCGGCGTATGTTCCCGATTTGCCGGCTGCATCACAACCGGTAGCACCCTGGAAGAGACCGAACGCAACATCCGCGAAGCAATCGAAGGCCGTCTGAAAACGCTTCGCGAGTTCGGCGATCCCGTTCCGCATCCAAAGAGTGTCGCCAGGGAAATTGAAATCCACCCGGCGGCGTAACAGCCCCGGCGGGGCGGCGTCACGATGTGCGGCGCCTCTCTTCTTTCAGCCTTTCGGCCAGAAAAACCTTTAGTAGCGATTGGTAGGGCACGTCACGCTTGTTCGCCAAAATCTTAAGGTCCTCGATCATGGAAACCGGAAGGCGTAACGAGATCGTTCGCAGCGTCGCTTTCAGATTTGGAAACTTGCGACGCTCGGCAGTGCGCCAATCAATGAATTCCGTTGAATCGTGACCGGCCCAGAACTTGCGTTCTTCACCTTCAGTTCGGAAATCAGGCACCGGCTTCTTTTTGGTGATAGGCATAGGCGCTCCTTTCTTTCGATTCATGTCTCGAATGGAGATTACCCGCAAAAGCGAACCTCGGAGAGTGAACGCAACGAAGAGATAGCGCCCGAGATCGGTCCGCCCAAGCGCGTAATACCTTTTCTCCCGTCCTGAATGTCGAACGTCACTGCGGACGACCAGTGGCTCATTGAAGAAGACATCCTCGGCTTCCTCCGGGGTGACTCGATGCCGATCCCAGTTCTTCTGCGCGTTATCCTCATCCCATTCGAACCCGGTACAAGCATCCAGCGGGTCTCTGCGTTCTGCCACTCTTCCAGTATATGACTGCCATATACATCATACAAATGCCGCTCCTGGGGAGCTCGCAGGTTTCTCGAAGATGGTGACCGTCTTTTACCTACCCACCGTCGCAGACCGCCGGGCCGGCGGAGTTCGACCTTCTTAGGCTTGGCTGGGCCGCACACGAATGGCTGGTCGAGGGCTGACCGGGGAGCTGAGTCCGCAGTTCACACTGGCCATCAGCACCGGTCAGCGCAATCAATTGACGGGTCGCAAATCGACCGCGCTCACGCTGCAAATGGCGATGAAGACGCCACCGTAACCCCGTACTACCCCATGAAACCGCCGACTGTCCCCTATTTGAGGGTAGGGCCGGATAAGGCCATCTGTTGTCTCACCGGGGCGTTCGATGGGGAGCATGCCCCGTTTCCAGAAGCAGTCGGTCTATAGCCAATTGGGTAACGAACGCATGACCAGCTGATACGGAAGAGGGGGTGGGCCCACCCGAGCTGACGGTACTCACGGTCCATTTACACCGATGACCCAAAGGGGTAATCTCCTTAGCACGGTGCAACCGAAGCATCATCTTCGGGAGATGGAAAAGGTGTCACGTCAGGTCAACGAGGCCCGGCGGGAGTACGAACAGGCAAGGGTGGAAGCTGAAAGAGCCATTGAGCAAGCGTTCTGCGACACCACAAGGGAGGAACTCGATGCGCTCCGGGAAGCACATCGCCGCGAGTCCGCAAGCCTGGACGAATTTATGCGTCTGTTGCGGATTCTCCATGGCTTCGTGGCCGAGGGCGAGAAGCGCGGGCATCACTAGAGTCGGGCCTGACGGTTTGCCTGCTCGTGCTCTCCGACGCCAATTGATCCTCCAAGTATTCGTCAACCTGCCTTTGAAACTTAGCGTACAGATGATTGGCTTCCTGACACGCACTCCAGGCGCGCTCGAAGCCAGGATTATCGGAACACCCGCCGGCCCGATCCAACTCGGCAACGCGTTCGAACAACGCTGCGGAAGCGCGGGTGTATCGATCAAGGAGACGCTCGCGTTCGGAATTTCCCATGTGTCTTTACCTCTGGGGGATCTCAAAGATATCTTACAACGTCCATTGCAGCATCCGGCCCCTCCGCGGTGCCACCTCAGAGGGACATTCCGCGCGTGGTGTGCTTAAACCGCGCGCATGGTGATTTGGACGCTCACTCCGATACCTTTTTGCCCGCCATCTCCAACATGCGGCCCGACCACAGCATCGTGAGCTTCATTTCCTTACCTTGCACCCGTCCCCATGAATTCCATCCGAGGATATCCGGTGGACGATGGCCCCTTACCAATCACCGTGAACGAAATGAGATCGCCATCGAACTCGCCGTCAGAGGTGGGAGCATCGCCCGAACCGCGCTTTCCACGTCCCGCTGACATCGGCCGCGAATGCGTTGAAACTGAGCGTCGCAAACAAGACAATCGCCCAGCGCGTGAGGTGCATACCAGAACCTCTCCGCCCCCATGATACCCTCAGACACCACTAGTGGAGAATCGTGCCATTTGACCCCTTCGCGCATTAAGAATACAATGCTGGATAGAGACGTGTAGCGATCAAGGGTCTATGACAACGAGCGCGCCGCTCAATTTGCGATATCAGAGGATACTGAATTCGATCGTCCGGGCGTACATCGAAACCGGCGAACCGGTTGGCTCGCGCACGATTTCGAAATCGGGAGAGAGCAGCCTCAGCCCGGCGTCGATTCGCAACGTCATGGCCGATCTGGCCGACGAGGGGTACCTCGCGCAACCCCACACCTCCGCCGGACGCATCCCTACCGAAAAGGCATTTCGCGCGTTCGCCAGCTCGCTCACCTTCAACCGCATGGCCGCCGAGTCGGACCGCATGGCCAACGAGCTGCGCCAGCTGGACACGATTCCGGAGCGCGTCTCGCGGTCCAGCTACATGCTCGTCGAGCTTACCAATAACTGCGGGATCGCAGCGGCGATTCCGGAATTGGCGCAGGAGTTGGACCATCTCCAGCTTGTGCCGCTCAGCGACCGCCGCATTCTGATGGTGCTGGTGACGCGCGATCACATGGTGCGCAACCGGGTGGTGACGGTGGACGAGCCGGCGTCGCCCGACGAGCTCGGGTCGATCTGTAATTACGTCAACCAGAATTTCCGCGGGTGGCAGTTGGGCCAGGCGCGGCGGGAGCTGTTGCGCCGGTTGGCCGAAGATCGCGAATTGTACAACAACGTGCTGCGCAAGCTCGAAATGCTTTACCAGAAAGGGCTCCTTGCAGTGGACGTCTCGCCGGAGATCCACATGGAAGGCGCCAGCAACCTGCTGGGGCTGGATCTTCACCTCACGCGCGAGAGGCTTCGCGATCTGTTCCATGCGCTGGAGGAAAAGCAGCGCCTGATGGAATTGCTGGATCGGTTCCTGGAGCAGCCGCCGGGGGAACTGACCGTGCGAGTCGGTCTGGGAGAAGCGCATCCGGCGATGCAGGATCTGGCGCTGATCGGGATGACCATCCGGATGGCCAACGGCCTGCCGGCCAAGATCGCGGTGCTGGGCCCGATGCGCATGCAGTACGAGCGCGTAATCACGGCAGTCATACAGACCAGCCGCGCGCTGGAAGCGGCACAGTTCTAGGAGCGGGTAGTGTCACTGCCAACCTGTAAAACGCTCCCTGACGGTCGCGGCTCGGATCGGTCCCGTGGACACACCTGATAAACTGAAAACAGTGGACACAGAGAAGCCTCAAGAGAATACTCAAGAGATGGTTCCCCTGGATGAGGGCCTTGCCGCGGAGCGGGACCGTCTGGCCGCGGATAAAGCCGAGCTCGAAGACCGGCTGCTGCGCATGCGCGCGGAGTTTCAGAACGCACGCACGCGGGCGGAACGGGAGCGGAGCGATTATCTGCAGTTCGCCTCGATGGACCTGGTGAAAGACCTGCTGCCGGTGCTGGATGATCTGGAGCGCGCCCTGCGCGTGGAGACCAGCGATCGCGAGCACGCCAAAGGCGTCGAGCTGATCTATCAGCGGTTGTACGAGACGCTCAGGAAAATGGGGCTGGAGCCGATCGAGACGCAAGGCAAGCGATTCGATCCGAACAAGCACCAGGCGATCGAGCGCGTGCAGACGGAAGACGCTGAGGACCAGGCGATTCTCGGCGAGTTCCAGCGAGGGTATCAGTTCAAAGGCAAACTTCTCAGGCCCGCGATGGTAAGGGTCGCGGTCAGGCCGTAGCATAAAAATCCCGTGGCAAAGAGAGATTACTACGAAGTATTAGGCATCGGTCGCGAATCGGGCGATCAGGATATCAAGGCGGCGTATCGCGAGCTCGCCAAGCGCTTCCACCCCGATAAGAACCCGGAGGATCCGGCGGCAGAGGAAAAGTTTAAAGAGGCGAGCGAGGCGTACAGCGTGCTGAGCGATTCGCAGAAACGGTCGGCGTACGACCGGTTCGGGCACGCGGGCGTGCAAAGCGCGGCCGGCGGTCCGCAGTTCAACCCGGAAGCGTTCGCCGATTTCAGCGACATTCTGGGCGATTTCTTCGGGTTTGGCGATCTGTTCGGACAGGGCGGCGGGCGCCGCGGGGGCAGGTCGCGGGCGCAGCGCGGCGAGGACGTGCGGTATGACCTGGAGATCTCGTTTGAAGACGCGATGTTCGGGATGAGCGCGGAGATCCAGGTGCCGCGGATGGAGCGCTGCGAACGGTGCAAAGGCGCGGGCAGCGAGCCGGGGTCGGGGCCGACCCAGTGTCCTACGTGTCACGGACGCGGCGAGATTCTGTATCAACAGAGTTTCCTGCAAATCCGGCGCACCTGCAGCACGTGCAACGGCAGCGGGCAGATCATCCGCAATCCCTGCACGGAGTGCCGCGGACATGGGTACCGGCAGGTGCAGCGCAAGTTGAAGGTGCACATTCCGGCGGGGGTCGACGACGGCAACCGGCTGCGGCTGGCGGGCGAGGGGCAGCCCGGAGCGAACGGCGGCCCGCCGGGCGACCTGTACGTTTTTATCAAGGTGAAAGAGCACCCGTTCTTCGAGCGGCATGAGAACGATCTGCACTGCACGATTCCGCTCAATATGGCGCAGGCGGCGCTGGGATGCGAGATCGACGTGCCGGGGATCGAGGGGTCGCAGAAGCTGAAGATTCCCGAGGGCACGCAGAACGGAGCGCAGTTCAAGATGCGGCACCGGGGCGCGCCGATTCTGAATACCAACGGGCGCGGCGATCTATATGTTCATATCAGCGTGAAGATGCCGATGCGGTTGACGCGCGAACAGCGCAAGCTGCTGGAGCAGTTGCGGGATACTTTGCCGGTGGATAATCGTCCGGCGGAGAAGGGCTTGTTCGAAAAGGTCAAAGACTACTTCGTGTAGGCCCGTGGACCAACTTGGTCCATTTTAGGACCATTCTAAAGCACTTAGCTCCATTTTCGTGGACCAAGTTGGTTCACGGCGCATCAAAAACAGCATGCGCGCAATCCAGGTGTCTGCTCCGCACGGTCCTTTTGAGATCGTGGAACGCGAAGTTCCCGAACCGGGAACGGGCGAGGTCCGGATCAAAGTGGAGGCCTGCGGCATTTGCCACAGCGATGCTCTGGTCAAGGAAGGCCTCATGCCGGGCATTCAATATCCGCGAGTGCCGGGGCACGAAGTAGTGGGGCGAATCGACGCGGTGGGTCCCGGCGTCGCCGGACTTCAGACCGGGCAGCGCGCCGGCGTGGGCTGGTACGGCGGGCATTGCGGGCACTGCGATTCGTGCCGTCGCGGAGACTTCTTTGCGTGCGAGATCGCGCCGCAAATCACGGGTCTTACCCGCGACGGCGGATACGCCGACTATATGGTCTGCTCTGCAGACGCGGTCGCGCTGGTTCCCGCTGAGCTCGGATCGGTGGAGGGCGCGCCGCTGATGTGCGCCGGGATCACCACGTTCAACGCGCTGCGCAACAGCGGCGCACGCGGCGGGGACACGGTCGCGGTGCTGGGGCTCGGCGGACTCGGTCACCTGGGCGTTCAGTTCGCGGCGAAGATGGGCTTCCGGACCATCGCCATCGCGCGCGGCTCGGACAAGGAATCGCTCGCGCTTCAGTTGGGCGCGCGGCATTATATCGATAGCCAGGCGCAGGATCCCGCGGCGGAGCTGAGGAAGCTGGGTGGCGCAAGGGTGATTCTCGCGACGGTGACGAATGGCGATGCGATGTCGGCCGCGATGGGCGGTCTGGCGGTGAATGGGACGTTCATGATTCTGGGGGCTCCGGAGTCGCTGACGGTATCGCCGGGCCTGCTGCTGCAAGGACGCCGATCGATCAAGGGCTGGTATTCGGGGACGTCGATCGATTCGCAGGAGACGCTGGGGTTCAGCGTGCTATCGGGCGTGAGGTCGATGAACGAGGTGTTCCCGATGGCGCGGGTGACCGAGGCGTACGACCGCATGATGAGCGGTAAGGCGCGCTTCCGGGTCGTGCTGACGATGGGGTAAATCCACGCCTAAGACTCTGCTTCCTGACGGTCGCGGCTCTATCGGGAACGTTGGCTCAATGTGGAGCCGCGACCGTCAGGGAGCGGAGTCTTCACCCAGCGTGTCCAACCCAAACACGCAACGGTGAGCGAATGCACCTGCGGCGATTTCGCCGATGAAGCTACAAGTCTCTCTTGATCTGTTCCGGAATTGACGGAACAAATCTCCTTCCCCTGATAGGTTTATTAGCAAGACCTAAATCTATGCGACCTCACACGATATACGACTATCTGTTGATCGCCATCGTCGTGGCCAGCCTGTTCGCGGCAATCGTCGCTTTTCTTGTGGCGCTTTACAAAGTGCTTGAGGAAGTTCGCGAGCGCCGTTACGAAAGGGAACGCGCGGCCGCAGGCGTCGCCCCCGGCCAATTACCTCAGCGCGCTGCCCGGTCAGCTTACCGGGTCTCAGTTATCCGTCATTGACTTTTCGGCCAGATCGCCGATCACGGGCAGCGCATACTGCTGCCGGTGCGCGGCTTTGATCATCATGAAAATCGAGGCGCCCAGCAACACCGCCTGAAGCACGTTGTGCAGAGGCCGTAGAGTAAAATCATTGTGCCGCAGCATGGGCCATATGACCTCGTTCTCCATGAGCCACGCGACGAACAGGTAGAGCGCCTGAAAGCCGTGGAAACGCAGGGCGCGGTCGCGGCGGTAACGGTCGCTGGCCAGCACGATGATCGACATGATCCACCCCAACCAGGGGACATAGCAGAGGATTGAGGCGGTGCGCCCATCGATTCCGGCGAGCGGATCGCGGCCTGGCATCGGCGGACGCGGTGGCGGCGATCCGGCCGCCGGTTGCGGCGCTCCGCAACGGCCGCAGTACACATCCGCCGCTCCCAACTGATTCCCGCACTGGCTGCAAAAAGGCATCTGTTATTTCATACGCTAGCTGAGGCGAATGTGTTCCCGCAACCACTACTCCTGGTAGTGGCAGCCCATGTTAAGATTTCGCCATGCGAAAGCTGCTTCTTCTGCTGGCTGCGGCGGCTGTGCTGCCCGCTGCCAAGAACCTAGAAGTTTACTCTATCGACGTGGAGGGCGGGCAAGCCACCCTGGTGGTTTCGCCCTCCGGCGAATCGCTCCTGGTGGATGCCGGTTGGGCCGGATTCAACAAGCGCGACGCCGACCGCATCGCTGCCGCCGCCAAATCGGCCGGAGTGAAGAAGATCGATTACCTGGTGATCACGCACTATCACAGCGACCACGTGGGCGGTGTCCCGCAGCTTGCGGAGAAACTGCCGATCCTCAACTTCGTGGATCATGGGCCGAGCGTGGAGGACAGCAAGCCGGCGCAGGTTCTGTTCAACGCGTACACCTCGTTCCGCGAAAAGGGAAAGCACATCGAGGTCAAGCCCGGCGATACGATTCCGATCAAAGGGATCGAGGTCAAAGTGCTGTCCGCGGCCGGCAAGACGATCGACCAGCCGCTGCCGGGCGCCGGGCAGCCGAATCCCGATTGCGGAAGCTTTGAGACGAAGGAGATCGATAAAACCGAGAACGCGCAATCGGTCGGCATTCTGATCACCTACGGCAAATTCCGCATGCTGGACATGGGCGACCTGACGTGGAATAAGGAGAAGGACCTGGTTTGCCCGGTGAACAAGATCGGGCCCGTCGACCTCTACCTGGTATCGCATCACGGCGGGGATTCGAGCAGCGCACCGGGGTTTGTGCATGCGCTGCGTCCCAAAGTGGCGCTGATGAACAACGGCGCGAAAAAGGGCGGGACGGCCGAGACGTGGCAGACGATTCACGATACGCCGGGTTTGCAGGATCTGTGGCAGCTTCACTTCGCCGTCGCGGGCGGCAAGGAGCACAACGCCGCTGATCCCTTTATTGCCAACGTGGACGAGATCTGCGAAGGCAAAGGGATCCGTGTCGAGGTGATGAAAGACGGATCGTTCAGGCTGATTAACGCGCGGAATAAGTACCAGAAGAGCTATCGTTAATTCGTGGCAACCTCCGGGAACTGATCCCCCGCTCTGCAGCTCGACGCCTGGCGGCCCTCGGCGGAACAATGCCGAAGTTCGAGGCTGGCCGGCGCCGATGAGGCCAGGCGGATGCGGTCGTTGGGGCTGACGATCTGCTGGCCGCGTCGGGGGAGTGGTGTCGGATAGTCATCGGGGTGTAATACTTTACTCCAAACGATAGAGCCGCGACCGTCAGGTAGCGGAGTCTTTGGCGCGAAGATTTGTCTGCGGACTCCGCTCCCTTACGGTCGCGGCTCCATTAGCGTGGCGGCCAGTTTCCCCGGAACCGCGCCACCAGCGCGGCCTGCGGATTCTCTTGGTACTCCAGAATTGCTCCGTGCGTCACCAGCGTGCGTGTAAGCTGCGCCATATCCACGTCCTGCACCGCGATGTTGCGCCGGATCGCCATCGCGGCCGCGACCCCGGCGGCCTGCCCGAGGATCATATACTGCGGCTCCATGCGGAGCGTGCTGTAGGCCACGTGGGTCGCGGAAAAACAGACCGGCACGAGCAGGTTCTGCATCTCGGCCTTTTTCGGGAGAAGCACGCGGTACGGGATCTGATAAGGCTTCACCGCCACCTGCATGTCGCCTTCATTGCGCACAAAGCCGTCCTTATTGACGACGCGCTGCACGTTGTGGCTGTCGCTGTTATAGGAGCCCATGCCGATCGGGTCGGGCTTGGCGAGCTCGGTCTGGATGTCTTTCTGCGACATGACATATTCGCCCACCATACGGCGCGCTTCGCGGATGTAGAGCTGGTAGGGCCAGTGGTCGTTGTCGGTGAACTCGTCTTTGGCGAGGCCCCATTCGCTGGCCTCCTTCTGTAGCGGCGCGGGGACGCGCGGGTCGTGCGCAAGCCACCAGAAAAACGCCTTAGTGTACTCCTCGTGGTCTCTCCAGATCTCGGCGCGCCGAGTATAACTGGCGGTCGGATAGTCCCACGACTTGCCGATGTAGTCGGTCGAAACCGGACCGTTGTTATTCATGTCGGCCTTTTGATTCGGGATCGGCGAGATGGAAATAACCTCAGCCAGACGCGGAGGGTGGCCCTGCTTCTTCGTGATGGCGTCGAAATATCGGGCGAACAGGTCGAAGCGCGCCGCGTCGTAGGTCGCGGGCTTGGGATATGCAACCTGGTTCGCCGGATCGTGCGAGAGGATCATGCGGAAGTTGTAGGCCTGCACTTTGCGATCGGCGGCGCCGGACTCGCCCGCGGGAGCGGCGGAGATCTCGGGAAGTAGTTTGCCGTCAGCGCCTTTCGGCGAGATGTCGGCCAGGAACTGATGTTTGGGGGTTTCGTCGCGCACGCCTGCGAGCGATTCGCCGTACTGCGACGAGGCCTCGCGACCCCAGGTGAAGGTGATGCCGGCCTGCGCCATGAGGTCGCCTTCGTAGGTGCAGTCGGCGAAGATGCGCGCGACGTAAGTGTCGCCATTTTCCATCGTGATGGACTCGATGCGCGTGCCGGATTTGCGGACGCCGTCCTTTTCGCGGAGGCGTCGATTGAGCACGACCGTGACGCCGGCGTCGCGCAGCATGCGATTCAAGATGGCTTCGGCGACGTGCGGCTCAGGCAGCCACGCGATCTCCTGAAGGTGCTGCGACATGTTATAGGCGTTACCGGCGCGCCAATAGAACTCGAGCGCGTAGCCGCCGATGACCTCGCGGCGACCCACGTCGGTCCGCGAGAGCCCGCCGGTCACCATGCCTCCGATGTGCTTGCCCGGTTCGAGCAGCGTGACCTTGACGCCTTGCCGCGCGGCGCTGATCGCGGTCATCGCGCCGCCGGCCGTGCCTCCGTAAACGACGAGGTCGGGGTTCTGCGCCCAAGCGGAGGCGCACAGCAGAATCGGGAGGAGTTTCATGCCGATTACGATATCAGGAGTCAAGATTCACCGCAGAGACGCAAAGACGCAGAGGCAACGCAGAGAAACCCAACTGAGTTCTTCTCTGCGTTGCCTCTGCGTCCCAGCGTCCCTGCGGTGAAGATCACTCCGCGCCACCCACCTCCGGCGCGTGTTACTATTCCGTTTTAATTAAGGGAGCAACCGCGTGAAAGTCTACGAAAGCAAGGACATTCGGAACGTCGGTGTGGTGGGCCACGGCGATTCCGGTAAGACATCGCTCACCGCCGGGTTGCTCTTCACCGCCGGAGCTACGAACCGCCTCCTCCG
>Ga0137407_10002020_pt1 | contig 13322 bp, 12 predicted proteins | sample CZOMad2_2_16fung_FD_108410 | JGI IMG/M metagenome (GOLD analysis project Ga0137407, IMG submission 108410) | Vadose zone soil fungal communities from Angelo Coast Range Reserve, California, USA - CZOMad2_2_16fungal (Illumina Assembly) | ecosystem: Environmental > Terrestrial > Soil > Vadose...
AGCAGCATCAGGATCAGGGAGTAGAACGGGACCTTCCGCTTCTCCGAACCCTCAGCGGCCCGGTCCGGCAGCACCCGGTCGAAGGCCGCTGCGAAGATGACCCGCGTCGAGGACAGGAACAGGGTTCCCACCCAGCCGAAGAACCACAGGCTCATCACCAGGATCAGGATGACCTGGAACGCGGTGTTGTGCACCAGCCAGGCCGCGAACAGGACCGGATACGGCCAGACGGGCAGGACTCCCGAAGCCTGGAAGTTCAGCTGGTTGGAGTTCTGGTAGAAGGCCCAGCCCATGGTCTTGTCGATCAGCAGCAGGAAGGCGATGGTCAGCGCGACCGTGATCCACAGGCCGCCGAACATGCCGGTGAAGACCCGCCTGAAGTCGCTCGCCCCGCGGATCTCGCCGTACAGCGTGGCGCCCCAGTTCGGCCACAGGATGAAGAACATCATCACCGGAACCAGCAGCATGGTCGGCCCCAGCGGGCCGAAACCGAGGTGCTGCGGCGTGTAGCCCGGGATCTTGGCGGCGGCCGCCTGCGTCGCCCCGTATGCGTTGTTCAGGCCGAAGAGCCTGTGCGTCTCGAGGTTGAACGAGCTGACGAAGCTGGCGTGCGAGTTGACCAGCAGCAGCACCACGATGACGCCGAACCCGACCAGCCCGCCGTAGAAGCACCACCTCTGGATCCTGGCGTAGCCGGCCATCCCGATGGACACCAGGACGCCTGCTATCACGATGGTGATCATCGAGACGAGGAAGATCCCGTTGTTCGTGCCGAACCACGCGGCGCCGCCCGATGGCCACGTCCACTTCATGGTCGCCCAGATCGGCTCGAAGAACTGGACGGCGAGGATGTTGCCGTAGATCGGCGCCCACAGCCAGAGGATGAACCACCACCCGGTGGCTGCCATCACGAAGCCGATGCCGCTGCCGAGGATCCGGGTCTGCCAGACGTAGTCACCGCCGGCCCGCGGGATCGTGACGACCAGGCCGGAGTATGCGATCACAAGGAACGACACCCAGATCCCTGAGATCAGCACCGACGTAATCAGCTGTCCCTTGGGAAACGCCGGGGCAGCGAAGGCGAACTCGTAGATCGCCAGCGTGACGAAGTTGGTCGCCAGGACCGCGTAGATCATCGAATCTCGGACCGACCAGCCCCGGACCAGGCCAGTCGCGTTGCGGAGGAACAGTGTCGGCGTCTCGCCGCCGACGGTTCCAGCAGCCATGCTCGCCTCCCAAGTGATGATTTATCAGGATCAAATCGTAGCCCGCTCGTGCCCTGAGATCACTGAAGTTCGGCTGTGCCTAGCCATTCACGAGAAGGTATTTGCTGACCTTGCCCTTCTTCGCGTCCAGGTCCAGCACCGCACCTTGCAGCACTCCGTCGCCGTAGACGCTGCCGGGGTTGATGGCGAGCGTCCGGCCCATCTTCTTGATCCCGCGGCTCTCGTGAATGTGGCCGTGCACCGACAGCATCGGCTGGTGCGCCAGGATGGCGTCGCGCACCGCGGTCGAGCCGACCGGCTTCATCATCGCGCCCCCGTGCGTCGGCCGCAGCGTCTCGTCCAGCGCAGGCGCCTCGTCCAGGCCGGTGCCGTACGGCGGCGCGTGGAAGTTGAAGATCGCCCGCTCCATGTCCGGTATCTGGCTGACCACGGCCTCGATCTTGGCCGCGAGCTGGTCCTCCGGCGCCTCGCGGAAGGTGTTCCACGGGGTCGGGTTCGTCCAGCCCATCGAGACCAGCTGGAACCCGCCGAGGTCGAGCAGCTTGCCCTCGCCGAAGCTGACGCTGGGCGACGCCTCGATGATGTCGTCGATTTCCCAGATGTCGTCGTTGCCGCCGTTGAGTATGCACGGGATGTCGCTCTTGGCCAGCTTCCCGTCGGCCATGTCCATCCACCGGTCCAGTGACTGGGTCATCTCGACGGTGAACCTGCGGTCGACCGCACCTTCGGTGTCGCTGAGGTGCCTGAGCTCGTCCGGCGTGACGATCGCCGGGTAGGACCCGGTGTTCCGGATCCGGGTCCGGACGTTGTCCAGTTCCTGCTGGGTCTCCATGCGCAGCGTCTCGCCGCGCACTACGACCTGCCAGTACCCCGTATGGGCGACGATCGGCACCATCACCTTGCCGGTGACGTCACCGCCCAGGACCACGATGTCTGCTTTATAGAACGCGGCGGAGTTGAGGAACTTCCGCCAGCAGATCTCCGAGCCGTGAATATCGGTGGCGAAAAAGATCTTCATGCGAGTACCACGCCCTTACCGCGCTCCCTGTGCAACGGTGTAGCACCCGGCGCAACCGGGCGTCAAGCATATGTGCTGGTCGAAACCGTCCTGAGACGTGTCAGTGGTCGACCTCTTCCGGCAGCTCGTACCAGCGGACGCGGTCGCCGATATTCGACCGCAGCTTCCACTTGACTGTCTTGGGCGCCGACCGGGCTATTTCCAGCAGCCGCTGGCTCTGCGCCACCGGGTCGAACGGCGGGCTCGGCGGGGCCAGGCCCGGCTTCTCGGCGACCAGGCCGGGCAGCTTCGCCAGGTTGATGGTCACCGTGCGCCACCAGCCCCAGTCCGCGCCGAGCAGCTTGGCGAAGCGGTCGGTGTCGATGGCCGGTTCGCCGGGCGCCGGGGCCGCCGCGTGCCTGCCGAGGGGCTGGCTGCCGCCCACCGGCAGCGCGCCCAGGATCTGCAGGATGTCCCGGACGTCCTTCTCGTTCAGCTCGACGATCTGCAGCTTGGACAGCAGGACGTCGATCGCGTCGACGGTCAGCGGCAGGCGGCCGAAGGACGGGCGGAAGTCGAGCGTGTGGCACATGGTCAGCCGGTCCACCATCACGTCGATCGGCCGGCCGGACGGCGCGGTGAAGTACATCTGCCGGTCGCCGTTGAGGTTGTTGAACCTGCGGTCCCCGGTACAGCCGGCCCGCTCCAGGTAGGCCGCCACGTTCTTGCGCTCCTTGGACACGCAGGCGAAGTCGATGTCCTGGTCCCGGCGCAGCCGCGGCGGGAAGTCCGGGCAGATGACGCGGACCGCCAGCCCGCCGAGCAGTTTCAGCCCGAGCCCGGCGTCCGCCGCGCCGCGGGCGAGGGTGAGTGCCTCGGGTAGCGGATCGTACTGGTCGCCTGGTGTCAGGTCGCCTGGTGTCAGGTCGCCTGGATGGTCAGTGCCCACGACTGCTCCTCTGCCGGCCGGCCGCGCATGGCGATATCGGGCGCCACGACACAATATCGCCCGGCGCGGCGTGGCGCTTCCGCCGCGCCAGGTCGTGGTTGACGCAGATCAAGGGGATCGTCATCCTAGTTGCGTGACCGAGCACGACGTTGCTGCCGGCGCAACCTACCAGTCGGCGGAGCGGGCCCTTGCCCTGCTCACCAGCTTCGACGAGACCCGGCACGAGATCGGCGTCACGGAGATAGCCGAGTCGCTCGGGGTGCACAAGTCGACCGCGTCGCGGCTGGCGGCCGCGCTGGAGCGGGCCGGCTTCCTCAGCCGGGCCGGCCAGCGCTACCGGCTCGGCGTCGAGCTCATCAGGCTGGGCACGCTGGCGCTGCGCGGCTTCGACGTGGTCGCGGCCATGCAGCCCGCGATGGAGAAGCTCTCCCGGCAGACCGGCGAGACGGTCAACCTGGCCGTCCCCGACGGAGCCGACATCCTGAACGTTGCCGAGCTGCCGAGCGCGTACATCCTGAGCTGCTCGGGCGGCTGGACCGGCCGCCGGACGAAGCCGCATGCCGTCGCCAACGGCAAGGTGCTGCTCGCCTACGGCGCCATCCCGCTGCCCCGCCAGCTTGACCGGTACACCGAGCACACGATCACCACGCAAGCCGCGCTGCGGGACGAGCTCGCCGCGGTCCGCCGGGATGGCTACGCGACGGCGGTCGCGGAGCTGGAGGACGGCCTGGTCGCGGTCGCAGCGCCGGTGTTCGACGGCACCGGGGCGTGCGTGGCGGCGCTGTCCGTTTCCGGTCCCGCGTACCGGATGCCGCCCGAGCGCCTGGCCGAGCTGGGCAAGCTCTGCGCGGAGTCGTGAACCAGCCAGCGGCGCGGACACAGGGAACGGAGAGGCGGGCACCGTGCGGGAGCACTTGCTGTACACCAACGGCGGCTGGCGCGGCGGCCGGGCCGCGCCGGCGGCGGCGGTCAGCCCTTCGTCCGGCGAGACGTTCGCGTCGGTGGCGACCGGCACCCCGGCCGACATCGACGACGCCGTCGCGGCGGCGCAGGCCGCCTGGCCGGACTGGGCCGCCGCCTCCCCCTTCGACCGCGCCGCCTGCTGCCAGCGGGTCATCGCCGGGATCACCGGGCGCCGGGAGGAACTGGCCCGCGCCCTGACCGAGGACCAGGGCAAGCCGCTGGCCGCCGAGGCCTATGACGAGGTCGACGAGCTGGCCGAGTATTTCCGGATGGCCGGCGAGGACGCCAAGCGCCGCGAGGGCGGGCTGCCGGCCTCCACGTCGGCGGGCCGGCGGATCCTCGCCACCCGGGTGCCGCTCGGCGTCGTCGCGGTGGTGAGCCCGTGGAACTGGCCGTACACGATGGGCGCCGAGCTGTTCGCGCCGGCGATGGCGGCGGGTAACGCCGTCGTCTGGGTCCCGGCCCCGACCACGTCGGCCTGCTGCGCGGTGCTCGCCGACGTGCTGGCCGCCGCGGGCCTGCCGGCCGGCGTGTTCAACTTCGTGCCCGGGCCGGGGCCGGTCGTCGGCGACGCCCTCGTCGCCCATCCCGGCGTCGCGGGCGTCGGCTTCGTCGGCTCGGTCGAGACCGGCGGCCTGGTCGCGGCCCGCGCGGCCGGGAAGGCCCAGCTGCTCGAGCTCGGCGGCAACGGCCCGATGGTGCTCCTGGAGGACGCTGACCTGGCCCTGGCCGCCGAGGCTGCGCTGGAGGCCGCCTACCTCTGCGCCGGGCAGAGCTGCACGGCAGGCGAGCGGTTCCTGGTGCACGCCGCGGTGCGCGATGAGTTCGTCGAGCGGGTGGTGGCCGCCACCAAGGACAAGGTCAGGCTGGGCGACCCGTTCCGGCCGGAGACCACGATGGGGCCGCTGAACAACGAGGCCACCGCGGCGAAGTTCGACCGGCACATCGCCGGCGCGCTGGCCGGCGGCGCCCGGGTGTGCTGCGGCGGACGGCGGGCGCCCGGGTTCGCGACGGCGCTGTACGCCGAGCCGACCGTGCTGGACGGGGTCACTCCCGGCATGGCGATCGAGCGGGAGGAGACCTTCGGGCCGGTGGTGCCGGTGGTCGAGGTGACATCGGCCGCCCAGGCGCTCGAGCTGACCAACGCCTCGCCGTACGGCCTGACCGCCGCGGTGTTCACCGAGGACCTGGAGCGCGGGCTGGCTTTCGCCGAGCGGGCCAGGGCCGGCTGGGTCAACATCAACGCCTCGACCAACCTGTGGGAGTCGCACCTGCCGTTCGGCGGCCGGTCCGGCAGCGTCAGCGGCCGGGGCCGGGTCGGCGGCCGCTATCCGATGGACACCTTCACCGAGCCCAAGACCGTGGTCTATCCCGCGCCCAGATATGGCGACGGCGCCAGGTGAGGCAGCCGGGGCAGCCGGCCGCCTGGCGTATCGACATCGACGAGAACGGCGACGCGGCCGGCCTATCGTGACAGCCTGTAGGACATGACGCATGACGGCATGACGCTTCCTGGCGTGCCCGAGCCCGCCTATCTTGACATGCCGCTCGGGCAGTTCCTCACGGTACTGGCCAGCGGCACGCCAGCGCCCGGCGGCGGGGCGGCGGCGGCACTGTCGGTCGCGCTGGGCGCCAGCCTGTGCGCGATGACGGCACGGCTGTCGGCCCGGCGGCTGGACAATGCGGTGACCAGCCAGCTGACAACCGACGGGGAACGGATCCTCCGTACGGCCGCTTCGCTCATGCAGGCCGATGGCGAGGCTTACAGCCGGGTGATCTCCGCGATGCGGAAGTCCACCGGGGCCGATCCGGCCGCCCGCGAGCGCGCGGTCGCGGCGGCGCTGTCCGACGCCGCTGACGTGCCGATGCAGATCGTCGAGCTAGCCGCAGAGGCGGCCGGGCTCGCCTCGCGGCTGGCCGCCGACGGCAACCCGGCGCTGCGCGGCGACGCCATCGCCGCCGCCCTGCTGGCCGGGGCCGCCGCGCGCTCGGCCGCGACGATGGTCAGCATCGACCTGGCGGGGACACCGGACGACGAGCGGCACGCCCGCGCGGATTCGCTGGTCGCTGACGCGGGCCGCTCGGCCGGGGCCGCCACCCGGGCTCATGCAGCCGCCCTACAGGCGCCGAATTCGATGGAACCGTCCGCGGGCAGCGACCGTCGAAGGTCGTGAATCCCGGATCGGCCACCTAGGAAGGGGCCGATCGCGGGATTCACCACCCTCAGTCCTCGCCGCCGGACCGCCCGCCGTCACCGCCTAGGACACAGGCGGCGTGCTCACTGGCGGGCCTCGGCGGCCGAGTGGGGAAAGCGGGCCGGCCGGAAATGCATCGCGCCGGCCGGGACCATAGGGCCGGCCACGGCCGCCCGGGCAGTCAGCGCGCTGGGGCCGGGCGGAAGGCTCGTATCAAATCTGTCCTGAACGAGCTCAGCGCCGCCGGCTACCGACGGGCGGCGATCTGGTGCTGGCGGAGCTCGCGCATGACCCGGCGGCGCTCGGCGCCGGCCAGCTTGTCGATGTAGAGCTCGCCGTGCAGGTGGTCGGTCTCGTGCTGCAGGCAGCGGGCCAGCTCGCCGGTTCCCGTGACGGTGACCGGCTGCTGGTCGAGATCGACGCCCTCGGCGGCCGCGTGCCAGCTGCGGATCCGGTCCGCGCTGACGCCGGGGATGGACAGGCACGCCTCGGGGCCTTCGTAGCTGCCCGCCGCCTCGACGATCCGCGGGTTGATCAGGTAGCCGAGCTGCCCGTCCACGTTGTAAGCGAACGCCGCCAGGCCGGAGCCGATCTGGGTGGCGGCGAGCCCGGCCCGGCCTGGTACCTGCACGGTGTCGATGAGGTCGGCGATGAGCTGGGCGAGCGCGTCGTCGAACCGGGTGACCTGCTCGGTCGGCGTGCGCAGGACCGGGTCGCCCAGCAGCCGCAGCGGCCGGACGGTCACCGGGGCCCACCAAAGCGCACATCCAGTAGCTTAAAGCAGCCCGCGCAGGCCGCCCGGCTAGCGGAGACTGCGCCAGGGTCCGATGAAGGGAGCGCACGTGGATCAGCTCAGCCTCGGAGTCGTATCACGGTCGCGGAAGGAGCACGAGCGCAGGCTGGCGATCCACCCGCTGCATATCGAGCGGATCGATGCCGACCTGCGCGAACGCCTGTATCTCGAGCGCGGCTACGGCGAGCAGTTCGGGATGCCCGACGAGCGGCTGGCGCCCATGGTCGCCGGCCTGCGCACCCGTGACCAGCTCATCGCCGGCTGCGATGTCATCCTGCTGCCCAAGCCGCTGCCCGAGGATCTGGCCGGCCTGCGGGAAGGGCAGGTCCTGTGGGGGTGGCCGCACTGCGTGCAGGACGAGGAGATCACCCAGCTGGGCATCGACCGGCGGCTGACGCTGATCGCCTTCGAGGCGATGAACCACTGGTCCGCCGACGGCTCTTTCAGCCTGCACGTCTTCCACAAGAACAACGAGCTGGCCGGGTACTGCTCGGTGCTGCACGCCATGGAGCTCATCGGGGCAACGGGCGAGTACGGCCGGCGCCTGCGGGCGGCCGTCATCGGCTTCGGGGCGGCCGGCCGGGGAGCGGTGACGGCGCTGAACGCACACGGCGTGACGGACGTCGACGTGCTGACCCACCGTGCGGCCGGCGCGGTTGGCTCGCCCATCCACTCGGCGCGCATCGTGCAGTTCGATCGCGACCCTGACGACCCCGGCCGCTGCCGTGCGCTGCGCGAGAGCGGCTGGGTGCCGCTGGCGGCCTTCCTGGCCGAGCACGACATCGTGGTCAACTGCGTGCTGCAGGACACCGACGCGCCGCTGATGTTCGTGACCGCCGGTGACCTGGGCTCGCTCGCCGGCAGCCTGCTGGTTGACGTGTCCTGCGACCGGGGCATGGGCTTCAGCTGGGCGCGCCCGACCTCGTTCGCCGAGCCGATGCTCATGCTGGGCAGCCACGTGCGTTACTACGCCGTCGACCACAGCCCGTCGTACCTGTGGGACTCAGCCACCTGGGAGATCAGCGAGGCCCTGCTCCCGCACCTGCGCGCCGTGCTCAGCGGGCCCGGGGGGTGGGCCGGGCACGAGACGATCCGGCGCGCCATCGAGATCCGCGCCGGGGTCATCCAGAACCCCCGCATCCTGTCCTTCCAGCACCGTTCCCCGGACTACCCGCACCCGCGGGCGCGGTAAGCCGCGGGCAACGCGGTTGAGCCGGGCCAACGTGCCGCATGCTGCCCATGCGGCTAGGCGCTGATCACCTGAAGGGTGGCGAGGGTCGGGTCCACCGCGTAGGCGATGCGGCCGCCGTCGGCGAGGACTTCCCGCAGCGCGTCCAGCGCCTCGGCGGTGATCAGCTCGCCGGGAGCGAGCACCGGGACGCCGGGCGGATACGGCGCGATCAGCTCCGCGCTGACCCGGCCCACCGCCCGGGCGGCGCTGACGGTCTCGTTCGCCGCGAAGAACGCCTCCCTCGGCGCCAGCACCGTCTCCGGCACGACGGTCCAGGCCGCGGCGGCCACCGGGATCCGCGGGCGGCCCCGGTGCCGCTCGACCGACGCGATCAGCAGCTCGGTGAACGCCCCGACGGTGTCGGCGTCATCGGCCAGCGTCACGATCGGGATCACGGTGTCGCGGTCGGCCAGCTCGACCGGCATCCCGGCCGCGATCAGGTCCGCCTCGACCGCGTGGCCGTGCGCGCCGGTGCCGGCCAGCAGGACGACCAGCTTGGCCGGCTCCACGCCAGGGCCGTCGAGCACGCCGAGCCCCGGTACCTCGCGCAGCCGCTGCCTGGCCGCTGCGACGCAGGCAAGGAGCCGGGCGCACAGCTCCTTGCCGTCCCTGGCGAGCAGCGCCCGCGCCGCGTCGATGCTGGCCAGGATCGAGCCGGTCGGGCTGGTCGTGTGGGTGGCCTCGAAGGCGCGGTCCAGCCGTGCCGGGTCCAGCCGCCCGGTCCTGGCGAACACCATCGCGCCCTGCGTGTACGCGGGCAGCGCCTTGTGCGCGCTGGTCACCATCGCGTCAGCGCCCGCGGCGAGCGCGTGCGGCGGCAGGTCGGGGTGGAAGCCGAGATGCGCGGCCCACGCGGCGTCCACGATGAGCGGGACGCCGGCCTCGTGCGCCGCCGCGGCGTGCCCGGCCAGGTCGCCGGTCGTGCCGACGTAGGACGGGTCGCCGAGGAACACGCCGCAGGCGCCGGGGTGCGCCGCGAGCGCGGCCCGCACGGTCTCGACCGCCACCGCGCCCGGCAGGCCGGAGGCCGGGTCAACCTCCGGCCTGACCCAGACCGGGCGCAGCCCGGCCAGCACCAGGCCGAGCAGCAGGGACCGGTGCAGGGTCCGGGTGACGACCGCGTAGTCCCCCGGCTTGCCCGCGGCCAGCGTCAGTGCCTGGTTGCCGTGCGTGGAGCCGGCCACCGAGAACCGGCACCAGTCGGCGCCCCAGAGCCGGGCGGCCCGGCCTTCCGCGTCGGCCAGCAGGGTGTCCGCTCGCTTGATCGGGCCGAGGCCGCCGTACAGCGGCGCGTCGCCGGCCACCACGGTGCCGACGAGGTCGTGGCGCTGCTTGTGCCCGGGGACGCTCATCGGGGTCAGCAGGCCGGCCTCGGCCTGGCTGGTGAAGCGCAGCCAGGCATCCAGCAGCGGAGCGTCCGCCCGCAGCCCGCGCGGGTCACGGGCATCGCGCGGGCCGCCGGGGTCGCGGGTGGCAGGTGCACCGGTGTCGGCCATCCGCCCAGTCTGCATGATCAGTCCGCGGCGCAGCATGCTGGGGAAGGCGGTCCGGGCCGGCCAGCGTCTTCATCAGCGTGGCCGCCGCGCTGACCGGGCCGCCGCCCTACTGCTGAGGCGGGCTGCCGCCGTCGGCGCCGGGCGCCTGGGCCCGGTCGTGCCGGTAGAACTCGACGGCCGCCGGCGGCAGCGGCGTGTTGCCCAGGATCAGGTCGGCCGACTTCTCCGCGATCATCATCACCGGGGCGTAGATGTTGCCGTTGGTGATGTACGGCATCACCGACGCGTCCACCACGCGCAGCCCGTCCAGGCCATGCACGCGCATGGTCGACGGGTCGACGACGGACTGGCCGCCGGTGCCCATCGCGCAGGTGCACGACGGGTGCAGTGCCGTCTCCGCGTCACGGGCCACCCAGTCTCGTATCTGCTGGTCTGTCGTGACGGCCGGCCCCGGCGACAGCTCCCCGGCGTTGTAGGGGGCGAACGCTGGCTGGTTCAAGATCGTGCGGGTGATGCGGATCGCCTCGACCCACTCCCGGCGGTCGGTCGGGGTGGACAGGTAGTTGAACCGCAGCGCCGGGTGCACGGCGGGATCGGTGGAGGTGATCGTGACTGAGCCGCGCGAGTCGGAGTACATCGGGCCGATGTGCACCTGGTAGCCGTGGCCGCCGGCCGGCGCGGATCCGTCGTAGCGGATGGCGATCGGCAGGAAGTGGAACATCAGGTTCGGGTAGGCGACCTCGTCATTGCTGCGCAGGAAGCCGCCGCCCTCGAAGTGGTTCGTCGCCCCTGGCCCGCTGCGCAGGAACAGCCATCGGGCCCCGACCAGCGGGCGGTTGCGCCACTTCAGCGCCGGGGCAACCGAGACCGGGAGCTTGGACGCGAACTGCACGTACACCTCCAGGTGATCCTGCAGGTTCTCGCCGACGCCGGGCAGGTCGGCCACCACGTCGATGCCCAGCGAGCCCAGCAGCCCGGCGTCGCCGACCCCGGAGAGCTGCAGCAGCTGCGGTGAGTTGATCGCGCCGCCGCACAGGATGATCTCCCCGGCGCTGGCCTGGCGCACCGCCGCGTTGCCGCGCCTGAACTCGACTCCGGTCGCCCGCTTCCCGCTGAAGAGGATCTTCGTCACGAAGGCCCTGGTGGTGACGTCCAGGTTCGCGCGGCCGAGCACCGGGTGCAGGTACGCCCGGGCGGCGCTGAGCCTGCGGCCGCGGTGCACGTTGCGGTCGAACGCCGCGAAGCCTTCCTGCCGGTAGCCGTTGACGTCGTCGGTGAGCGGATAGCCGGCCTGCTGCACGGCCTCGAAGAAAGCCCGGAAGAGCGGGCTGGCCGCCGGCCCGCGTTCCAGCACCAGCGGCCCGTCGCTGCCGCGGAACTCATCGCCGCCGGCCAGGCAGTTTTCCATCCGCTTGAAGTACGGCAGGCAGTGCGCGTAGTCCCAGGCGGCCATGCCGGGATCGGCGGCCCAGCGCTGGTAGTCCAGCGGGTTGCCGCGCTGGAAGATCATCCCGTTGATGCTGCTCGATCCGCCGAGCACCTTCCCGCGGGCGTGATAGATCCGGCGGCCGCCCATCTGCGGCTCGGGCTCGCTTTCGTAGCGCCAGTCGTAGAACTTGTTGCCGATCGGGATGGTCAGGGCCGCCGGCATGTGGATGAAGACGTCCCAGCGGTAGTCCGGGCGGCCGGCTTCCAGCACCAGCACGCGGCTGGCCGGGTCGGCGGAGAGCCTGCTCGCCAGCGCGCAGCCCGCCGAGCCGCCCCCGATGATGATGAAGTCATACTGGTCGCGTCGTCCCCCGGCGTCAGCGGTGCCGCGTTCAGGTCCCATTTCGGGATGTTATATCGCCGCGGGCAGTCGAATCAGCCGGCCAGCCGGCCGGCGGCGGCCGGCGGCGCGGCCGCCGCGGACGCGGCCGGCCGGTCACTGCGGCTGGCGGCCCCGGCGCACCTGCACAACAGCGCGCTCACGCTCGCCCTCCAGGCGGAAGCGCTGATCAAGCAGGGCGAGATCGACGATGCCTGCCGGACGCTTGCCGATGCGGCCCGGCTGAGCACGCTGAACAGCTCACCGCGGATAACGCGGCGGATCGAGCGGCTGCGGGGCCAGCTGCGCACGGCTGATCACACCGCGGCCGTGCGGGACCTGGATGAGAAGCTCGCCTCGTTCCGGCGGGCGCGGGCGGCCGGCCTGCCCGCCTGAGTCAATCTGCGCTGGCAAGAAATTCCCCCGGGCTGTCGATCGGGGCCTGGCTCGTTCGTGTGGGAATTGAGAGCCGGCGCGGCGCCGGCGAGCACAGGACAGGAGCAAGGACATGGCAAGGATCGTGCTGACCGAGTTCATCTCGCTGGACGGCGTCATGGAGGAGCCCCGCTGGACGTTCCAGTTCGAGCGCGGCCCGGAGGGCGCCAAGTTCAAGTTCGATGAGCTGTTCGCCGCCGACGCGATGCTGCTCGGGCGGGTCACCTACCAGGCGTTCGCGGAGGCCTGGCCGTCGATGGGCACCGACGACTTCGGCAAGCGGATGAACAGCATTCCCAAGTACGTCGTCTCCTCGACGCTGACGGACGCCGAGGCCACCTGGGGTGACACGACGGTGATCAGGGGCGATGCCGCGGCCGAGATCGCCAAGCTGAAGGCCAAGCCCGGCCGCGACCTGCTGGTCGGGGGCAGCTGCCAGCTCGCCCATACCCTGATTCAGCATGGCCTGGTCGACGAGTACCGGCTGATGCTGTTCCCGATCGTGCTCGGGGCCGGCAAGCGGCTCTTCCCGGACGAGATGAGTGAGCCGGCCACGCTCGCGCTCACCGACGCGACGCCGGATCGGGACGGCGTCATGCTGCTCCGCTACCACCCGGCCCCGGCGGCGCCCGCCGAGGCGGGGCCGGCGTAGGCAGCCGGGGAAGTCCGGGCAATGCCCGGCCGCGGACCGGGGGGCGGTATGTTGCGTGTCCAGCGGAAAGGAGAACCCGATGAAGCAGTACATGCTCACCGTGCACTCCGTAGCGGACAGCGCGCTCCCGCCGGCCGAGGAGATGCAGCAGGCATTCGAGGACGTTGCCGCCTTCAACGCGGAACTGCAGGCCGCCGGGACGTGGGTGTTCGCCGGCGGCCTGCAGCCGCCGAGCACTGCCACCGTGGTCCGGGTCGCCGACGACGAGGTACTGACCACCGACGGCCCGTTTGCCGAGGGCAAGGAGCATGTCGGCGGGTTCTGGGTGATCAAGGCCGCCGACCTCGATGCCGCGCTGGCCTGGGCCGTCAGGGCCAGCCGGGCATGCGCTAACCCGGTCGAGGTGCGCCCATTTCAAGAGGAAGCCGAGGGCTGACGCCGGAATGCCGGCCGTGGACGCGCCCGCCATCGAGCGGGTGTTCCGCGAGGAATACGGCCGCGCCGTGGCGGTTCTGGTCCGGGTGTTCGGCGATATCGACCTGGCCGAGGAGTCGGTCCAGGAGGCCTTCGCGGTGGCG
>Ga0137407_10002024_pt1 | contig 13308 bp, 16 predicted proteins | sample CZOMad2_2_16fung_FD_108410 | JGI IMG/M metagenome (GOLD analysis project Ga0137407, IMG submission 108410) | Vadose zone soil fungal communities from Angelo Coast Range Reserve, California, USA - CZOMad2_2_16fungal (Illumina Assembly) | ecosystem: Environmental > Terrestrial > Soil > Vadose...
CACGACCGAGTGAATGGTTCCGTTTGTGTTGCCTTGGGCAACGCGGATTGCCGTTTGGGTGCAATCCAGGTTTCCGGCAAGGTCGGTTTTCACGATCTGCGGCACGTCGCCCCTGAGGGTCAGGGCCACGTAAATGATTGTGCTGTCCTGCGCTACTGCGGTAGCGTCAATCGCATTCGCAAGTACGGGCGCAAGCGAGGTTCCCGAAGCGCATGAGAACGGCTTCACGGAAAGGAAAGCCCCGGTGGATGGATTCAGAGTGAACGCTGTCGGCACGGCAGCGGTGTTGCCTGCTGGAATATCGCTGCCAATAGCAAATGCCGTGGTCGGGTTGAGCAACAGCATCCCGGTTATGTCGGACGTCTCGGAAAGAGAGCTAGGTATGCCCGCAGTGGCGCTCGTTCCGTTATCAGTAAGAGATGCGGCATATGCATTCGTCCCGGTTGCCGAAGCATTGGCTTTCACTCCTGCTCCGAAAACCGTGCTGCCGGTCGTAATCATTGAAAGCAGGTTGGCGCTCTGTGCGGGTGGTACGGCAACTTTCCACACGACTTGGCTCGTCGGATTCGGCGTGGGTGTCGAAACGGGGGTTGGGGTTGGTGTGCTGCCGCCTGCCGAAGGCGAGCCACCGCCTCCGCAGCCGCCTAATAATAGAGAAACAGAAAACACACACAAGGGCATGATTGGTCGTTTGCTTGTCATGGACATGATTCTCCTTAGCTAGGGATAACTCCCTATAGATAGCCTTCCTATAAGTGGTAGACTGGGCGGAGAGCATACACGGACAATGCCGTGAATGCAAGAAGTCCATAAAAAACTTGGAAAACGAATCGTGGAATTACGCAAGAAGCAAGGGTTCTCCCAGGAGGGGTTCGCCCACGAATGCGGATTCCATCGGAGCTACATGGGAGCGGTCGAGCGCGGCGAGAAGAACATTACGCTGGCAATGGTGAACCGAATTGCGAAGACCTTGAGGATATCGCTGTCTGAATTGTTCAAGACCGTTTGAAGGGCTGGCTTCAACTCGTAGTTCTAGCGCATAGCGGCAGCCAGCTAAAGGCCGAATCATTGGTTTTTGTGGAGCCGTCCCGCCAAAGCCGCCTCCAACAATTGTGATTTGCTGACTCGCTGGGCAAAAGCTGAATTGCAAAAGTGATCCGTGGATTCCTCACGGTCGGCCATATTCTCTTCCTCATTTTTCTGTCTCCGGATCACTGTCTTTTCCAGAAATTACGGCCACGGTGCTTGTTGCTGGCCCAGCGCCAGTTTGGGGATTCCAAATCTGAATGCGGACGATGTCGCCGCTATTTAGGTGCCATTGATCACCATACGATCCTGTGAAGCCCTCGATCTTGATCTGAGTATCAGTCCAGCTCACAACGTCGAGTGTCACGAGGTCGCCGTCTCCCGAGTTGCCCGCATTCCAATGGCCGGTCAGATCACTGACCAGAATGTGAGGTGAGTTCCCGTCGTATGGGATCTGATAGCCAAACCCATTCCCTAGAATTGTGATTGTCTGTCTCGCTTGCGCCAGAACGGGAACCGGAGACGTGATCTGTGGACCGTAGGAAGTCGTCTGATCCCTCCGATAAACATTGAAGCCGGTCGCGGCTTCACCAGTTTGCGCTGTCAAGTTGTTGCGCACAACCACTTGAACCGTATATTTGCCTGGAAGGGAATCTGCCGCAAGTTGGAATTTCGCATCGTCAACTGACCAACCATCTCCGGGTATGTTATTGCCCCCTTGTGTATAGTGGCGACTTTGTCGTCGTCCATTGGGCGAAATCAGATCAATACCGAAGGTGACATCGATTCGTCTGTTCACGCTAACATTTCGCGCCTCGGAATAGACCCACACTTCATCTCCAGGTTTGAATTCATCTTTCCGCGAGCACTGCCCAAATCCCCTAATTTCAGAGCATGTCGCTATGGTGCCCATCAGCACTGGGCCACGGGCGGCACTCCCCAAGGCTTCGCGCCGATGTTGATTTCCAGCCAAGTCAAACGCCTTGGCACCGAGAAGCGTAGCAGCCGCGAGAATGATTAATGGGCCCGCGATCTTAAGGGTGATCGCAATTGGCCCCAGCCTCTTGGGCGCAGCACTCGTTGTCTGGTTCGCCATCACTCCGCAGGGACATACTGTGCCGCTCTGAACCTTATTTCCACAGTGGACGCAGAACATGGTAATCTTCAACCTCGCAATTCCTTGAGTAACGCCATTGCTCAGAATCAAAGGCCAATGGCGGATTCATTTCTTCTTTGCCGGCTCAAATCTGAAATTATCACTGAAGGGTTCCTTAACCATCTCACCCAAGTGCTCGCCCTTCTCAGTTTCGACACGATAGGGGCGGTCGGTATCCAAGCCGAGCAGGGTCCTGTTTTCCACCAGGCGAAAATTAGGTCCGAACATATTGGAAGTTTCTAGCGTCTCAAAATCGCGCCGATGCAGTTGACCCAAGTCCCGCTCTATAATCCCGACCCTGGTGAGGCGGCCGTCTTTGGATCGGAGGATCGTTCCTCGTTCCAAATCTGGAGGTCGCTCAACAGTTGGGGATTCCGGCTCGGATTGCCGCACATCATCAGGTTTGTCAGATAGCTTGTCTAATGCCCACAAGACAAAAAAGACAAGAACGAATCCGACGACTAAGACGGCAACTATAATCACAACATAAATTACTAGCAATGCGGCGATGCTACCGAAAACCAACCAGAACGGCACGTCAAGGCCGGTTCGAATGAACGGATCCTTTAAATGCTTGGTCAGCATAGGGATCGCATCACAAATGCTGTAGAGGGGTCTCATGGCCCAGCGGGCGAGCCTCCCACCCTGTCTGGCACGATCTTTTTCACGCGAGATGGCGTTGGCCAGTTGTTCTCCAACGCGGGCTGTGAATCGGAATCTACTAACTACAATCACACATCCAACCGTTACACTGAACAGGAATGCCTGCACAAGGACGGACGGAGACATAAAAAATTGTATTGCGAGCATCGCAAGGGCAAGTGCCAATGCGATCAGCTGAGACGGGTAGATTTTCGATCCTGTGACGGAAAGCGAGTGAATTTTATTAGCCGTCCGGCGAAGAGATACACCGCAGATATCACAGAATAGAGAACTATCCTCAAAGACTCTTTCACATACAGAACAATAGGCCATAATCAATATTTCCTTCGCGCACCCTGAAGAAATCACTACTTGACGTACCGAGGCAAGTGGGGGTGACTAAGGCCCAGTGCCCGATGATAGCAGTGCGGCCTTGGCTTAACAGCGTTGACCGAAGGGTTGTGTCCGACATTGGTATTTTGCAATCTTGACAGATCTTTTCTCCGATGAGTGTTGACGGCAGTCAAGTCAATTTCTGGTCAGTCACAACCCTCTTTGAATATTCTGTTTTTGCAACCTTAGCAACAGGCAGAACACGCCAGAACACGGCAGAAGCCGTCACGAGCCAATCATGTAGGCGACAGCAAGTCAATGGCCTCGTCAAAACTGTAGAAAAGAGATTGGAAAGTGAGGAACTGCGGGTTTGTTCCCCGACACGAACGGGCACCCGCCTAAGCCCACTCGCGCAGGGCCTAAAAACGGCAGAATTCATACCCGCGAGCGGGCGGAAGAACAATCTGGAGTGTATTACTGGAAATTATCAACATGATCGGTCGATGCTTCCGTTTCAGGTTGATCTTTGGAATTGATTATTGCTTGTTCGCATCTTTTAGGGTCACCGATATGCTGGTTATGAATTTCTTTTCTTCGGCACCCACAGGGTACTTCGCAATCTGCATGCTGACCCTAACCACCTTGAAATCAACCAGATCGCCGCTTTCTATATATTCTTCAAGCGCCGGTGCAAGAGTATTCCGGAACTCGGAAGTCATCAATTCAGCAGCCTTAGCACCATTTACCGCCACTTCCAGGCTAGGGTTGAAATGATCGAGCATGTCCTCTGTCGCGTCTGTAATATATTCATCAACGAATCCCTTCCTTAATTCCTTCAGATTTTCAACAAAGCCACTCAGATCTTCGCCTGGATGTTCATTGAGGCGATCAATCCACTCCTCGCCCATTGTATAAATCTCGTTCCTGAAGTCCTTCAATGCTTCAGGTGGGACGTTGCCTAATAACTCTTTTTCGGCCATAAGCGTCGATAGTTCGGACCGCATTTCGGAAAGGACTTCCTGACGCTTGTCGGGCACTCTCTTAATCGGCTCGTCCGCCGTCTCAGTGATTCCGCCCAGCGCAGGTTTCTGACTTATTTTTTCGGTAAGAGCATCAAGACGCTTGTCATTTTTAATTTCTTTGTTATCGGCGGGAGAAGCCGCATTAATGCCGTCATCGGCGGATTCGGGACGTTCAAAATGTTGTGACATGGTGGTAAAGATTCGGGTCTTTGATGATTTGTGGCGGAAGAATGCAGTTTAAATCTTTCTTAAGAGCATAGCACTCCAGCTGCGCTCGTCAAGGGCATCTGGCTTGGGCCCAGAGGGCCTAGGGAAGTCGATCCGCACAAAGAGTTTTACGTTTCAAGGAGATGGCTCGACCCTCTGGCGCGTTTGCGTCCGAGGTGTAGATAGAAATGAGGCTGCGATTTCCTCTTCACTGTAGACGATAGATGGATTTCTCTTCAGCCCCTACAATACTGATTTTTGGTTTGGCTCGGATGCGACGAAGGCAGCTTACTGGCTGACTAGACGGGAAGCCGAAAATGACTGTGTCCTGTTCGAGAATCACCGAATTGTCATCGCTTCGTTAGAGGGAGGAACGCACATCTGTAGCGGCTTCAAGGTGGAGGAATTAGCGCCCGACAGATTTGTCATTTTCTGCGAAGCCCCGTTCATTTTGAAAGACGGGTCTGCGAAGCCCGTGAGTTAGGTCGTCAATCAAAAGAAATCCCGAACTGATTCGCGATCCGCTCCAGTTCTTGCTCTGGATACACTTCATTCCATGCCTTGCGCATTGCAGTGGAATCATTCACCAATCTTTCGTAGATCATCAACACTTCGGGCTGCCATGTGAAGGCACTCGCTTTCCCGGTGTCGATTTGCTGAGCATACAGTTGTTCCAGAAAAGCATGATTGTCCTTGACAAACTTTTCCATACGGCCGGTTATGTCGTGAATGTTCGCATGATAAAGAGGAATGAGAAAATTCAAGACTTCTAGCGAGAGTTCCACGTCTGGCTGACGAGAAGTGAATTGGTAGTAGGAATGCTCGAGGGCCTTGAACACTTGGATGTTCGGTTCAGACGGCAGCTCTTTGTTGAGACGATCAAATTCACGGTCAGCCACTTCGATTTGCCCCGCCATCAAATTTACTCTCCGCTTGATTTCCAGCGGCAGAGCCGATACGGTGTCGTCATTCTTGTAAACCGTATCGTGAGACATCTCAGACCAGAGATGCTGAGCAAGCGTCCTGACTTGCAACTCGACCCAGAACTTGTCGCTCGTAAATCTTACAATGTCTGGATCGTTTTCCAACAACGAAACTCCGTCCAGGTGCACACTCTGGTAACCGACTCTTTCGACTCCAAGATCCTTTGGGTCTTCGTTTTTGCAGACCAAAGCTTTTCGTATCAGTTCGAGCGCGGGTTGAATATCTGCGCGAAACCGAAGAATCACCCTCGCTCCAACCTTGTCGGGCAAGGAGTTGTAACTGTGCCTGCGTTTTTTGAGCAATTTCTTGACCAGGCTGTCAATTTCCTTTGCTCGTGCAGACACTTCAAACCAAAAGCCACCCGGCTTCAATGCCTCCGTCAATCGTGCCGCAACGATCTTTCCGAATTCTTCGTACTGCGGTCTCTCCTTAATCCATTTTTTTCTGGCCGCCTCAACGGAGCTCATTTGCTGACCTTGGTGACCGTGTCGTTCACGATGACTTGTTGGGGTTTGATCTCCACTAGGTCCACCGCTTCCTCAGGAACGGAAATTACCGCTCCGCTGGCAGTCAAGTATGCCCGTCTTCGCAGACGATGCTTTATGTCGCTGACATCCTTCTCAAAAGCAGTGAGCGATATATTTTGGATTTGCAGATGTTCCTTGAAGGGTTTTTGATATTCATCTGGCACGTACTCCTCGATGAACTGCTTCGGCGAGAAATTCTTCTTGTTCGATTTGATATCTGCGAGCAGGGCATCATAAATCTCGCTCTTTTCGACGGGGTCGGTAATAACGTCATTCACAAACCTGACCGCCGAGTCATAAAATCTTTGAGTCGCCACTCGCGGCTCAATCAGGAACATGCATCCAAGGAATTTCAGCCAAAACTTAGCGAGGTCACTGCTTGAGGTTACGCTTAGCTGGCTATCACACGCCGTCACGCGAAAGTCATTATCCCCATTACCAGTGCGCAAGAACATGGCGCTCTTGAATAGACGTGTTCCGTCAGTAAGAACCAAATTGTCGAATACCGACATTGCGAATGTCTTCTTGCCGTCCTTGCTGTGCAGTTCCAATTGTGCACCCTCTTCACGCTCCAATTTCATTAGTATCGTGGCAGCGAGTCCGGCGACAGCAACATCAACCACGCAAAGAAGGCCAGGAGAAATTGAGCCGCCTTGCTGTTCGAAGAGATAGTTTGCAAGAAGCTGGGAAGATTCAATAAATGATTTAGTGGTATATTTCTGCGTAATCTTGCGTACCTCAACTGGCACCGGCGAGGAAGAGCTTGGATTGAACTGTACTGGGTACGCTTTAGTGGAATTGAGCACACGTACCAGTTTGGTTTTCAGCAAGGCTTTTCGCGCTGCATCCACATCGGTCTCTACTTCAGAAAGTGTTGGGTCTACACCGTGGGTTCCTTTAACGGTGCTTGGCACATCATGGAAAATCACATGACGCACGACCATGGTGGCTAGTTCTGTATTGGTTATCACTTGCTCTCCCGCCAAACCAGAGACTGTTGGATTAGGGGGTGTCTGAGCCTCTATTGACGCTTCAGGAAGATTCTCTGGAGGACTCCGAATTGTAGCACCTGGGTGGTCCTCCCTCTTTCGGCCCAGACGTCTTGGACTTTCAGCCGACTCGCCGCAAGGGATACAAGCCCGCGATCCGTCTTCCGGCTGTTTATCCAATAATGATTATAAAGCGAACAAAGAGCGACTTTCAATGCCTGTGAGACTCATCTGGCGTCCTGCCCCCTTGTCCCTCGGCTAGTTTGTATGATTGCTTCAAGTGTTTAAACAGCCTGCCGTTCTTTTGGTAGGGGGGATACTCGTGGTGATCGTTAGGAATTTCGGGACTGCTTATCAACTAAATATTGCGCTTCGCCCTCGCGAATGCCTTTACGTGCCTTCATATAGGCCCTCCGCGGTATCTGGGGACAGCTTTGATTCAATTTGTCCTTCTGCTCTGAAAAATGTTTCAGCTTGTCGGTCAAGATCTGGTCGGACTCGTGTCCTGAGGCCTCAATCGACCAGAATATTCTCACTTTGTTCATAAGGGAGTCGTAATTGTTGCCTGCGTTCAAGTGTGCCGCAACCTTCTCATGAGGATTTAGGAACGTGATGACTCCGCCCAGGGCAGCAACGACAATGGACAAGAATCCCGCCACAAAGTGCTTTGGATCGAATTGGGACAGCGCGGACGCTCCAGCAATAGCCGAAAGCAGAACCATCGGCACCCCAATCCACAAGTGAAAGGCTTTCCAATTTTGTGATGCTGTGAAATGACCCTTCGAAGAATACAAGAGCGCCTCTTCGATGCGCTTGGCTTCTCGAATGACTTCTTCCTTCGTTTTAGAGGACGGACGCTCGGCCGTCGTGGGTTGCTGATTATCCATACGCCGGAAAATAGTCGCCAAATATTACACGCCACTTCCCAAAAGCTTCTTGTGTCCTGCCCATCGCAGCTAATTGTTCCGCTTCGACAGCCTTTTGGTATGCCGTAGCCAAGCGCGTGACCACTTCTTCAATTTTCTGCTGAGTATTGATATATGCCCCGACATTACCGCCGTATCCTGCGGGATCAGGAAGTTGCTCCGGGATTGTTGCACGAGCCTTGTCAAATACGTATCGCACACCTGAAGGAAAATCCGAGATAGCTACATTGTTGAGAACTGTGAGCACCATGGCTTCCAGGTGGAATGACCGCAAGAGCCAGCTGTGTTTTACGTTCCACCCTTTAATCATTTTCATAAGAGGTACAAGGTTCCCGTTGTGGACTTTGTTCGCAGCCTGCAAGATATCGATGTGCTTCTTGGGGTCGGTCGAAATCCACCGCTGCATGGTTGAATCTGGAATTAAATACCCTCCCCCCTGTCGGTAGAATGCAGGGACGACATCCGCCCTAAAGTCGGTGAAGGTAATCGTGACGGCCTGCCCGTTGCGACTAATCTCGGGAGTTTTGGGATATGTCTTCTTGAGCACCCGCTTCACACGATCAAGTAATGCTGCTTGACCGTTCTGGTCAAAGTACGTCGGATCAAGAACGATGAAAACGTCAACGTCGGCGTCCGCAAGCGGGCCGATCAAAGTGTTGCGCCGGTATGAGCCAGCAACAAAGCTCTCTTTCACGGTCATCTCACTTTCCAGGGCCGACCGTATGTTCGTCTGTCGGGTGGAAATTGTAGATTCCTGAAGACCGCTGATACTCAGATTTCTTTGGAGGCCGTCAAAGCCACTCGTAATCGTACTTGCCATGCACTTAGAAGCATACCCCTTCTGCGAATTCTCACAACGTTCTTGTTTCCAAACCAAAGGCATGAAGTCACCGCGGGAAGTTGTCACTGAATACAATATTCCATTGGTGGATTGCCTCCGGTGTATCGTAGGCAACTTCAGCGTCGATAGCTCTCTGGCAGTGACAAAAAACACGCTGGATCGCAGCGTTTAGGCTTCTTTGTTTCGCTTCGGTGCCAGCCGCTTTTATATAGCCTGCGACCCCTAACGGGTCCTGCAGTGCGCGACAATTCCTGTTCGCTAGCACTCGCATGATTTCGGTGAATGCTGTTGCATGCGTCTGGGGCCGAGCACAGGTCTGGGTTTGTGCGAGTAGCATTTCAATGTGAAAACCACTCAATGACTCCGATTGCTGGCGTAAGTGCGCCCAAAATTTAATGAGACGTGCAATGCTTTTCAGCTTTCCGGCGCTTTGCGCGTCACCGGTCGCAATGTACTTGTTGTGCAACTGCGGCGAGGTTTTCATCCAGGCTCCTGCACCATCTGGAATGCAAAAAATCGGATAATTGCGAGGTCCCGTTCCCCAGTAGAAACCGGGAACAACATCAACTGGATGGTGCCCATCGCCGAAGGAAATAACGACTGCCTGGCCGTCACGACCAACTTCAGTTTGTGCGTATCTATCTTGCAGCTGGTCGCGAACATTCTTTAGGACAGTCGTCGATGATTTGTATTGCTCTCCCCACCGAACCTCATCTCGGGAGAGAACTAACAAGAGGTCTACATCGCTCCAGTCCTTGATTGCCGATCTTCGCGTATAGCTTCCGATGCGCTCTACCCGATTCGTGAGAAAGGCCGACTTGAGCCGACCCTCGATGCTGTCCTGATGCTGCAGAAATATTTTCTCCTCCGCTAAGTCAGGTGTGATCCGATCCAATAGTCGGGCGAATCGTGCAGCTATCGCAGTCTGCGCTCTTGTTTGCAAAGGGCCAAGTCCTCCAACTGATTTCAGGGTTTCCAAAACGGGTCGCCGAGGTCCCCAATGGGTTCAAAGTGTTTGCACGCACCGGCGAATCTGAAGCGGGCATCGTGCTCCACGGTGAGATTGTTTCCGTCGTAGCCCAAAAAAGAAACAGGCTGGCTAACATCACACCAAGGACTAAACAAAAGAACAAACACGCCCACCGCGGAAGATGCCAGCGTGCCGTTCGGCCAAATCACTTGTGGATTAGTGCCAGCCTCTCCGTATCGGGCTCCTTCCCTTTCTAAGTCCTCCTGCTTGATGAACTGAACGCATCGGAAGCACGGCTCTCCTGGCATGGACGTTATCACCTGCCCGGCTATCGAATACGGGCTCCCCTTGTAAACGTCCATTCCAATGTCAATGAGCGGTATGAGTGCCCGGCGACAGCTCTTCTCCAGTTCCGCCCGTCGTGTAAGCCCGTCTAGGCACCCAAAAACGACATCACATGAACGTAGTGTTCTTAAGCTCCTCCTGCCACGGCGCCCGAAGAGGCCAGACTTCGGCATACGGATTGACACCGCGGATGAGCCGCTCTGCGACCCGGACTTTCGGCGTCCCTTTGAGAGCATCCTCGTGCGTCGCTCCAACCGTTCTGTTCAGGTTGGGAAATTCCATGACGTCCGGATCAAGAATGGCAAAATGGCCAACGCCGATATGGGCGAGCTGCTGGGCGATGTGCGATCCGCCTCCGCCAAGGCCAACGATGCCAGCACGTATGTTTGCGAATATCTCTTCGCTTAGCGGTCCGAGGAAACTCTGGCGCGAAAACTGCCCGTCCATCTCAGTACCTTCCTAGCTCTTTCATTGGCCAGCCGACCTGCGACAACTTCGCGATTCGATGTGGCGTTTTGTGTCCTGGATACCAGCAGAGGCCTGCCGCCCGATCGCGGCTCAAGACCAAGGTGCCGTGCGGCAAGAGCGCGCTCACGTTCCAAAAATCCGGCACGAACTGCGCCGATTCTTTAAGATCGGTTCGGCTGAACCAGGGCAGTCCACGGTGATCATGGAGATGAACGTGGAACATGGATGCTTGATTTGTCTTTGAAAACTGCATTGCGTGCAGGATGGCTTTCGGGCCAAATACGCAGCCGTATCTGGGATCCTCAATATACCAATCGTCAGGAATCGTAAGATACGAGTGCGCAAGTATGAGAAGTTCTTCGCGGCCAGACGACCGTTTGCAGGCAATGAAACCAAGGCGTTCCGCCGCAAAAGGATGCGGCCGGGATAAATCCGCTCGAATCTCATCGAGCAAGCGCCTATTAATCTTGAAGTGGATCTTCATGCCAGAGCTTTCAAATGGTTGAGGAGGACTTCCAGCGGGCGACCGTCATTCGTCACGTCTTTCCATGAATATGCAAACCAGTTGCTTTCGAGAATTACGACATTGCTTGAGTTCCAATTCAAACCAGACTTGCCGGAAATCTGCTTCTCAAAGAAGAGCCGGGTCGGATAGTTATCCCGAGCGCCCAAACAGAGCAGGGCGTTGACGGGGTTCGGCGTGCACCCTGGAGGAAGCCGCAGACTGGGTAGCAGGACGTACTGGATCTGCTGCTCAAAATACTCCTTGGCTTCCCCGGCGCACTGTTTGTTGAGCTCCTCTAAATGTTCGTGGCTAATCATTCTGAGGATGAACCTCCCCGATTCACGTGGCTCGCAAAAACCTCGCCACCTTTGATATGGACTTTCTTGTCAACCGGCAGGTCCGTGAGTACGCCGTTGATCTCTTCAGCGAGTACACGGTTCGCGGCGACGCCGAGCGCCGTCTTCAACTCCGGCACGGTATACTCGCCCTTCTCGATCTCTTTATTGACGCCGTCGATCTCCACGGTTACTAACTTTTCATTTTTCTCGCCGCGGTCATCGCCGCGGCCCACAACAAGGTCAGACATGATTTTTCTCCTGAAATGTGTTATGTTTCACGGGTGAAGATGTTTTTTCAATCGTGAGTAGATCATAGGCCGACGTGTATCTCGTGTCAATACGTTTTTTCTGAGGTGAAACACCCGCGTGAGCATGCTCAAATTAGGCAAACTGTTGATGGAACGGCGAGGCAGTATGGGCATTCGCGACTTCGCGAAGTATCTGGGAATAAGCCCGGCGACATTGTCCCGCGTGGAAAATGGCAACGTACCTGATCTCGAAACCTTCTCGAAACTCTGCGCGCGGCTCAAGCTCGATCCAGCGGAGTTCTTACAGCTCGGCAAAACAGGCGAAAATACGGGACCCGGCAGCGCGGCTGTGCATTTCCGGGCTGACGCCCAGCTGAACCCAGATGCTGCCGCAGACCTCGCGAGATTGATTTTGGCCGCGCAAAGGCATGTGGCTGCAAGACAATAATGTTTCGTCGAGGGTTCAAGACATGGTGCGAACGAACGGCTGAGTCGCTCCGAGAAAAACGGGGTTTGATCCCTTCCGCACCGCTTCCGGCCCGTATCCTCGGCGAAGAACTGAGTGTGGAAGTAGTGACGCCGCTCGAACTTCATGAGCTCCGCCCACAGGATTTACCCCTCGATTCCGCGCAGCGGCTCTTGACCGTCCATTCTGAGTGCTGGTCTGCTATTACGATTCCGAACAATCAAGAACCGCTTATCGTCTACAACCCCGGTCACTCACCAGCCCGGCAGAACAGCGACTTGATGCATGAGCTCTCCCACCTTCTCTTGGGCCATGAACCGGGCATGACATTTATTGACCCGCACTCGGAGCTCGCCCTTCGCACTCACGACAAGGTGCAAGAAGAAGAGGCTTCGTGGCTGAGCGGCTGTCTGCTCCTGCCGCGCGAGGCGCTCTTGAGGATCAAACGGATCGGTTGGACCGAAGAACACGCGTGTAACGAGTATCTCGTAAGCGGCCAGATGCTCAGGTATCGTCTCAACACGTCAGGAGTGAACATCCAGCACCGACGATCGAGGGGATGATAATCGGTACTAAATTGCGTGTTTCAGATCGGCTGAATTGATGGGCGCAGTCCGTGCCTTCGCTTGTAGATCTCTGAGGTTCTCGCAGCTACAAAATCGCCTACAGCGCTGTAGACGGAAAACCAGAAATCGCGTGTAAGTTATTGGAAAAATTGGTCGGGGAGAGAGGATTTGAACCTCCGACCCCCTGGTCCCGAACCAGGTGCTCTACCAGGCTGAGCCACTCCCCGACGCAAACCACCCAGGCGGATGGTCCATGGTAGGCATCGATTATAGCAGAGTATTCCGTACCGAAACCCAGAATCCCGGTGCTTATGGAGCAATGCCAGTCTCGGTCAGCATCGAGTATTTCATCGGCAAGAACTCGAGAGCCCAAAACCGAACTCGTTCATGACCGATTGTTCATCAACAGCAGGTATTCACCTGATTGTAGCTTAGAGAGCTATAGCGAAGAATACTGGTTCCCCCCTTCGTCTATATGCTTTCACTTGATCTCTGTGAGCGAACCGCCCTGGCGGGGAACACGGCCACCAATGAGTCTGAGGTGGTCGACGCTGCCATTGCCAGAACGGACGACATCCCCTCTGTTGTTGCCGCAGAAGGTCCAAACGCAAATACAGATTCAAATTGCAGTACCGGCATCCGATGGCCCTGGCGGTTTTCCACACGACGCGTGATCATACTGGCCGCCATCGTCATGGGAATGCGAATCTTTGTTGGTGAAGCTTCTGTTGTGCCCACCGCATCCATGG
>Ga0137407_10002025_pt1 | contig 13307 bp, 12 predicted proteins | sample CZOMad2_2_16fung_FD_108410 | JGI IMG/M metagenome (GOLD analysis project Ga0137407, IMG submission 108410) | Vadose zone soil fungal communities from Angelo Coast Range Reserve, California, USA - CZOMad2_2_16fungal (Illumina Assembly) | ecosystem: Environmental > Terrestrial > Soil > Vadose...
GGCCGGACCCGGAACCGGACAGGAGGCCGGAACCGGACAGGAGGCCGGAACCGGACAGGAGGCCGGAACCGGAGCGGGACGGGAGGGGATCGGGCCGGGCTGAGGGCAGGCGGGCGGTCAGGACTGGGGCCAGGCGGGCGGTCAGGGCTGAGGGCAGGCGGGCGGTCAGGGAGCGGGTGATGCCGGCCAGGCCGTCGGGGTCGATGAGGAGGACGGCGGTGAGCAGGACGCCCTCGACGACGAGGATGTTGACGCTGACCCAGTTGCTGGCGCCGGACAGGTACTGGATGGCGACCGCCCCCGCCACCGCGCCGAGCACGCTGCGGCGGCCGCCGACGAAGAGCATCATCAGCAGGGCGAGCTCGGCGGTCGGGCTGGCCAGGGTGGCCGGGACGAACAGCTGGGTGCCCGCGTAGACGGCGCCGCCGAGCGCGGCGAACACCGAGCCGAGCACGAACAGCTCGAGCCGCCGCCGCGGGGTCCGCACGCCCATGGCGGCCGCGGTCGGCTCGTCCACGCCCAGCACGTACAGCTCGAGCCCGATGTCGGAGGACAGGATCCGCGCCGCGGCCAGCACCACCAGGCCGAGGACGGCCACGGTGACCAGGCCGTTGCCGATGGCGATGGACTGGGTGCCCGAGCCGGGCCACAGGTTCCCGGTCAGCGGCGCGCCGACCGAGCCGCCCAGGTAGCCGGCCGAGCTGATGTAGCCGGTGGCGATCAGCGGCAGCATCAGCGTGGCCACCGCCAGGGCCAGCCCGGAGGCGCGGGTGACGACCGCGCCGAGCACCAGCGCGGCCAGCCCGGCCGCGACCATGACGACCGGCGTGGCCAGCAGCGAGGCCAGCCCGAGGTGCGTGTTCAGCATGGCCACGCCGTAGGCGCCGAAGCCCATGAACACGCACTGGCTGAACACGATCTGCTGGCTGAAGCCGATCTGCACCGCCATCCCGGCGGTCACGATCCCGTAGCACAGCGCCAGCACGAAGACCGAGCCCGCGTACTGCTGTCCGAACGTCGTCACGACGACGACGCCCACGACGACGACCAGGGCGAAGGGACGGAGGGGACGCAGGAGGCGGAGGAGGCGGGGAGCGCCGGACTGGCCGGCTGGCCCGGTGCGGCGCAATGCCCTCATCCGCCCACCGCCGGTTCGAAGCCGAGGCCGCGGGGCCAGGCCAGCACGAGCGCGGCCAGGATCGCGTACAGCACGGTGTCGCCGTACTCGGCGCTCACGTACCCGCCCAGCAGCGCCTCGGTGATGCCGATGACCAGGCCGGCCACCAGCGCGCGGCCCGGCTGGCGGAAGCCGCCGTAGGCGGCGGCGATGAACCCGGTGAGCGAGATCGTCGCGCCCGACAGGTAGGTGTAGCCGGTGATCGGCGACTCGATGATGCCGAACACCGCGGCCAGCACGGCCGTGCCGGTGAAGATGATCCGCCGGTAGCTTTGGGTGTCGATGCCGACGATGCGGGCGCCGAGCGGGTTCTCGCCCGACGCCTCCATCGCCTTGCCGCCCAGGGTGTACCTGATGTACAGCCAGAACATCGAGCCGCAGATGACCGCGCAGGCCAGGACCAGGACGCCGGCCCGCTCCACCCGCAGCCCGGACAGCAGGGACAGCGACCGGCCGCTCCACAGCGCCGGGGCGGCGTGCACGTCGGTGCCGAACAAGATCTTGGCCACGCCGTCGATGAAGAAGGACAGCGCGAACGTGAAGAAGAACGTGACGACGATGCCTTCTTGCGCGCTGCGGCCTTCGGTGGCCAGAGTCAGCACGACCCGGTCGTAGAGGTAGCCGAACACCGCCACCACCACCAGCGTGGTGGCGATCGCCGCGGGCAGCGGCCAGTTCCTGACCCGGACCAGGTCGTCCACGCCGAGCGCGCCGAGCATGGCGAAGTCGCCGACGGCGAGGTTGAGGATGTTGCTGACCCGGTACCAGACCGACACGCAGACCGCGAAGACGGCGTAGATGGACCCGGTGACGAGCCCGGCGATGACCAGCTGGCCGAACTTCACGACGCGCTCGCCCCGGTGGCCACGCCGTTGCGGACCTCGACCCGCCGGGCGCAGATGGCCAGCGCCCGCTTCGGCGCCTCCTCGACCACGATGAGCGTCGTCCCGGCCTCGCCGATCCGGGCCAGCGCGTCGTACACGCGCCGGCTCACCGCCTCGGCCAGGCCCAGGCAGGGCTCGTCCACGGCCAGGATCTTCGGGTCGCTGGCCAGCCCGCGCATGATCGCGACCATCTGCTGCTGGCCGCCGGACAGGGTGCCGGCCGGCTGCCGCAGGTGCGGTCCGATCTCGGGAAAAAGATCAAGCGCCAGGCCGAACGGGGCTGACCTTCGCGCCCTGGACAAGCTCGACGTCCAGCTGTAGCAGCCGAGCACGATGTTGTCCGCCGCGGAGAGACCGGGATAGAGCTGGCGGCGTTCGGGCACCAAGGTCAGGCCGTGCCGCGCGGCCCAGCGGACGTCCCCGTTCGGCGCCCGGGTGCCGAAGATCCGGACGTCGCCCGCGCGGCGGCGGACCAGGCCGGCCAGGCCCATCAAGATGCTGGACTTGCCGTTCCCGTTCGGCCCGGTGAGGGCGCAGGCCTCGCCGGGAGCGAGGGCGAAGGTGGCGTCGTGCACCGCGACCATGGCGCCGTAGGCGACGGACAGGCCGGTCACGGCCAGGGCCGGGGTCTCAGCGTTCATCGGGGCCCGCTGGGCTGAGCACGGCGCCCTCGGGCAGGGGGCGGACGAGGCGCTGGTAGATGGAGAGCCAGCCACGCTCGGGGGTCCGGGGGTCGCCCCCCGGATAAGCAGGGCCGGCGGTGGGGGCGGGCGTGGCCAGGGCGGCCCGGCGGGCCTCGAGCTCGGCTGCGGGCACGTCCAGGTCGGCGGTGCGGCCGGGGACGTCGATGCGGATCACGTCGCCGTCGCGGACCAGCGCCAGGGGGCCGCCGCGGGCTGCCTCCGGGGATACCTCGCCGACCACGATGCCCTTGTTGACCAGGCCGGAAAGCTGGCCGTCGGTGACCACCGCGACCTGGCCGGTGAGCCCGGCGCCGTCGAGGGCGAAGACGAGCCGGGAGGCCATGCCCATGCCCGGCGACCCGGCCGGGCCCTGGCCGCGCAGCACGACCACCTGGCCGGGGCGGACCCGGCCCGCCTGGACCGCGTCGAGCGACTGCTCGGGCGACTCGAAGACGACGGCCGGGCCGGTGAAGTCGAGGCGGCGGTCGTCGGCCACGGCCAGCTTGACGATCCCGCCGTCGGGGACCAGGCTGCCGCGGATCAGCACGATCGTCGGGCGGCGGCCGAGGGCGCGCTCCGGTGGCCTGATGACGTCCGGACCGGCCACGGTGACGTGCTGGAGGTTCTGCGCCAGGGTTTGCCCGGTAACGGTGAGCGCATCGCCGTGCAGCAGCGGCTCGAGCTGCTTCAGCACCGCGCGGGCCCCGCCGGCGTCCTCGAACGCCTCGATCGGCACCTCGCCGTTGGGCCGGATCGCGGCCAGCAGCGGCACCCCGGCCGCCAGCGTCTCGAACAGCCGGTACACGTCGGTGCCGCACTGTGCCTCGGCCGCCACCGCCTGGAGGTGCTTGACCGCGTTGATCGAGCCGCTGACGGACAGCACGGCCATGACGGCGTTGGCGAAGGCGCCCGGGGTGAGGATGTCCCGCGGCCGCAGGTCCTCGCCGATCATGGCCACGATCCGCTGCCCGGCCTGCTCCACCGCCCGCCACATCGGCTCGCTGTTGGCCCGGACCGGGGTGCTGCCGGGCAGCGCCATACCGAGCGCCTCGCAGGCCAGGTGCATGGTGTTGGCCGTGCCGAGGCCGGCGCAGACGCCGGGGCCGAGCACGGCGTGCTCGCTCATCTCGGTCAGCTCGTCCACCGAGAGGGAGCCGCTGGCCACGTGCCCGGCGGCCAGGAACACGTCCTCGATGTCGCAGTGCCGCCCGCGGTAGCTGCCGCTGGGCTGGTAGCCGCAGGCCACCACGATCGACGGGATGTTCAGCCGGGCCGCGGCCATCAGCTGCCCCGGCGCGGTCTTGTCGCAGGAGGCCAGGCAGAGCATGCCGTCCAGGAGCGCGCCCTCGACCGCGACCTCGATGTCGCAGGCGATCAGGTCGCGGGCGGACAGGATGTAGCCGCCGCGGTGCCCGGCGCTGGTGATGAAGTCGCTCGGCGCGACGGTGCGCACCTCGAAGGCCACGCCGCCGGCCCGCTCCACTGCCCGCCGGGCGCGCCGGGCGATCTCGTCCAGGTGGCTGAAGCAGATGGCCAGCTGCGAGGACGAGTTCACGATGGCGACCTTGGGCTTGACCATGTCGTCGTCGGAGAGCCCCAGCGCCCGCCACTGCGCCCGCCTGGTCGCCCAGCGGGACGTTCCCGGCTCGAAGTTGCTGCGCAGTGACCTTAGCCCCGGCATGGGCGTTAACTCCCTTCGGTCGGCCTCTTGACCTCGATCAGCCCGTGGGTGGCGTCGACGCGGACCCAGTCGCAGGTGCGGATCACCGCGCACGGGTCCTGGTCCAGGTCGGTGACGGCGGGAACGCGGGTGACCACGGCCCCGAGCGCGGACTTGGTACTGATGCGGGCGATGACCAGGGCGACCGGGGCGGTGCCGAGCAGCCGGCAGGCCTGGAAGAACCCGGACCAGCCCGAACTCCCCTTCGCCGACGGGAAGACCAGGACCTTGCCGGTGAAAGCCACCCCGTTTAGTCCGTGCCTTGACTCGGTGATGACGCCGGTGCTGGGGTCGATTCCGCCCCAGCCCGGGACGGGCTCGGGCGAGACCAGGGCCTCGCCCTCGGCGTAGCCGGGGACGACGGTGCGGCCGTGCAGGGTGATCATCTGAGCTCTCCGTGTTCCAAAGAGCCGTGCCAGCGGCCGGTGACGGCGGCGTCCACGCAGTCCTCGAGGGTGCCCAGCCAGGCCTCGACGCCGCAGATGGCGGGCAGGTAGTGGGCCTGCTTGGCCGAGTCGGTGGCGAAGACCCTGGTGCCGTCGGGGACGGCCCGGGACATGGCCGGGCACGAGTCGCCCAGCAGGCGGCCGCCGGCCCGCTCGATCACCTCGGTGTACCCGCTGCGGTCGGCCACCACCTTGAGCGGCCGCGGCACCATCAGCCACAGCTCGGTCCCGGGCGACAGGCGCCGCCCGTCCAGCGCGGCGGCGGCCCGGCGGACCTGGTCGACCGAGGCGTGCGGGCAGCCGAGCAGGACGAAGTCCACGTCCGGGCGGGTGCCGACCGAGTTGAGCGCCTCGTAGACGGCGCGGCGCTGGGCCGGGCCGTAGACGGCCGGGGCCGGCGGCCGGGCGCCCCCGAACGCGGCCGCCAGCGTGGGGGCCTCGGGGGTGATCCCGGGCAGGTGGTAGAGCTCGACCCCGACGGCGGTGGCGGCGGCCGCGCCGAAGTGCTTCAGGTCGGTCAGGTCGGGCTGGCCGAGGTCGCCGGTGACGACCGGGTGCTCCTCCCCCGCCACCTCGCCCGCGAAGTAGCCGAGCAGGCCCCAGTCCAGGAAGCTGTCCACGCGGGTGCGCACGTCGATCAGGTGCGTGCCGGGGCGGTTCTCGTCCCGGTGGTTGCCCCAGCAGGGGATCTTCCCGGTCAGCCCGGCCGCGCCGGACGAGGCCAGGCCCTCGCAGTTGGTGCGGGCGCCGAGGACCGAGTTCGCGTAGATCACCGCGGAGGACTCCATCCAGGCCAGGTGCTCGCCCCGCACCGGGATGTTGCCGACCTGGTAGGGCGTGCAGGTGGCGAGGATGTTCACGCCGCGGCGGCCGTAGAAGGACTCGGCGTCCTGCTGGAGCTCGATGTTCCTGGCCGGGTAGGGGACGATGCCCGCGGCGTCCGGGCCGAAGCCGTGCTGGAGCTGGCAGACAGGAACCCGCATGGCGGGCACCTCGATGTCGTCGTCGCAGTCCAGGTTGATGACGGCGAACGCCTTGTCCCAGCCGCCCTCGCGGACCAGCCGTTCCTTCACCGGGGAGGGCTGGGTCATGGACCCGGCCACGTTGCGCACGTCGCACAGCCGCTCGCAGGCCAGCGCGTCGCCGTAGCGGATGAGCAGGTCCATCGCGGCGGCGACGGCGGCGCCCTCGGCGCCGTCGCGCATCCGTTTCTCGTCGTCGGTGAGGATCATGCTGTGCCGTCCAGGGCCAGGTCGTCCAGGTTCTGGGTCACGCGGGCGTGCAGCCGGTCCAGGTCGACGTCGTGGACGCTGTTGTCCCGGGCCAGGTCGAGGGCGTGCGCGGCGGCGGCGCCCATGGCGGCGCACGGGCCCATCACCCGCACGCTGGACAGGGCGGCGGCGTCCCCGTCCACGCACCGGCCGGCCGCGACCAGGTTGTGCGCCCCCGGCGGGGTCATCGCGCGCAGCGGCACGTAGTGCACGTGGTCCGGGCCGAACATCTCCCACACGTAGCCGTCGGACCGGTCGTGCAGCTCGATCGGCCAGGCGGTCCTGGCCACCGCGTCCTCGAACCGGGCCCCGGTTCTTATCTCCTCGGTGGTCAGCTGGTGGCGGCCTTTGATCCAGCGGGTCTGCCGCCGGCCGGGGTAGCCGTAGGCACGCACCCGGGCCTCGCCGAACGCCTTGGGGAACTCCGCCTTGAGCAGCGCGATCACCCGGTCGGCCTGGTCACGCCCGGCGAACTGGGCCCGGGCGGCCTCGACCGGGTCCAGCGGGGCGTCGATGTGGGTGACGTTCAGCACCGCGGTGCCGCGGCCGGGGAAGAAGAAGGCCAGGCCGCCGCGGCGGAGCAGCCCGTGCTCCTCGCCCCGGGCGGCCAGCAGCGCGTCGATCTCCCCCTGGTCCGGGCGGTGGCGCTCGTCCACGTGCTCGACGATGACCTGCTGGGAGCCGTAGATGGGACGCTCGGGGACCCGGCACGGCAGCCCGGCCTGCCAGGTCAGCGCGGCGTCGCCGCTGGCGTCGACGAACCCCTGGGCTCGGAGCGCGACGTTGCCGTAGCGGGAGGCGAGCTCGATGGTCTCGATCCGGCCGTCGTGCAGGTCTGCCCGCTGCAGCACCGTGCCGAGAATGGTCCGGACGCCGAGCCGCTGGATTGTCCGCTCCAGCCAGCGGCCGAGGGCTACCTCATTGTAGAAGACGGTCGTGGTGTGGCCGCGCTGGAAATGCAGGTCGCCGGACGGGCCGAGGTCGCGGAAAATGTCGTCGAATATCCCGTGGGTGAGCTGATGGTGAGCGGGGGCGTTGCCGAAGACGCCGCAGAACAGCCCGATCAGGGAATGGACCATCTGGCCGCCGATCAGCGGCAGCGCGTCCACCAGCACCACGTCCCGGCCCAGCCGGGCCGACTCCGCGGCCGCCGACAGGCCGGTGATCCCGGCGCCCACCACGCACACGTCGGCGCTGATCTCATGGGCGCCCGCGGCGGCGGGCCGGGTGACCTCGGCCAGCCTGAGCTCGGTCAGGGCGTGCGGCATTGACGCTCCGGGCTTTGTGCGTTAACCGTGTGGGAAAAGAGCGGCGAGCGATAAATCCTTCTTGCCCGGTACGTTAAATTCGCCCGGTCCGGCTGGCAAACAAATGAATTGTCTGGCCGGCATAAACGCGGTTTATACCTGGCGCGTTTCAGCGCTGCGTCAGTGGCACTCCAGGGGTCCGGCGGACAGTGGACGCGACCGCCGCCACGACTGTTCCCGCTGTCCGGATCGCCCACCCGAGAGGAAAAGTGATGAGCATTCGCAAGGCGATCGTCGCGGTCGCCGTGACCGTATTCGCGGTCGGCCTGAGCGTCGGCCTGTCCCAGACGGCCATGGCCGACCCGGTCGTCCCTGCGACCACCTGGAACGAGATCTTCATCCCGTTCGACAACGCCGCTGGCAACCACCTGTGCGTGGACGTGCCCAACGGGAGCACCTCACCGGGCCTGGCGCTGCAGTTCTACAGCTGCCACGGCTACAGCTCCGGCGGTACCAACCAGCGCTGGCACTTCCAGACCTTCTCCAGGAACGGCCAGCTCGCCGCGATCATCACGAACACCGCCAGCGGCCTGTGCATCGACGGGCAGTTCAGCTTGGCCAACGTGCGCGTGGTGCAGCAGACGTGCACCGCCGAGACGCCGTCATGGCTGATCGTGCCGCAGAACGATAACGGCACCGACCCGCTCGTCCAGCTGGAGCTGCTGGACGCCAATGGCTTCGCCAGCGGCCTGTGCATGGCGGCCGGCAACATGGGCGACCACAACTCCACGCCGATCGTCGCCACCACCTGCCAGCCGCTCCAGCCGACCCCCGGCGACCTGTCGCAGGCCCTGGAGCTGGCATGAGCACGCGCGCGGTGGTCCTGATCGTGGCCGCCTGAGCGCGTTTCAGTGCCACGTCAGCGGTGCTCCAGAGGTCCGGCGCACAGTGGGACGCGTCTGCCAGCAGGACCATCAGCTAGGGGGAACCGATGAGAGCACCCAGGCTGGCCGCCTTGAGCGACCGGGCGGTCCTCCTGCTCACGGTGGGCGCGTTCCTGGCGGTCGTGGCCGGCATCGCCGTGATCGGCGCCATCGTGGCCGGCTAGGCCGTCCTTCAGCTCGGGTATCCGCCGACCCGGGGCCGGGGACGGCCGGCAGCGTAGCCGGCCGTCCCCGGCGCACGTCCGGCCGTCCCGGCAGCTCACAGGCGGCGGGCGGTCTCCACGATGAGGCGGCGCAGCCAGGCGTGCGCGGTATCGTCCTCGTACTGCCGGTGCCACCACAGCGCCTCGGCGATGGGCTCGGGCTGGCCGGGGCACTCGAGCACGCGCAGGTCCAGCCGGTCGGCCAGCCGGGCGGCCAGCCGCTCCTGCATCAGCGCGATCCGGTCGGTGCCGGCCACGAAATGCGGCACGGCCAGGTAGCTCTCCACCCGCACCGCGATCCGCGGCCGGATGTCGAGCAGCTCGAGCTGGTGCATGATCGGCGCCGCCGACGGGTTCGGCGGGCTCCGGTAGTACGGTGCCACCCAGGGCAGCCGGGCCAGGTCCGCCAGCCGCAGCCGGCCGGCGTCGAGCGCCGGGTTGCGCGCGTCCACCAGGCACACCCAGCGATCCCTGAACAGCTCGGCCGAACGGGTGTCAGGCAGCGCGAAGCCGTGCGTGGGCGGGGCGACCATGCCGTCGATGAACCGGATGCCGTCGGCGTACTCGGCCGACAGCGACTCCCGGACGAGCCGGATGTGCAGCCGGGTCCGCGGCGCGGCGCGCGCGATGACCTGAGACAGCGCCTCGCCCATGACCACGATCGTGTAGTCGGCCATGACCAGGGTGAACTCGCGTTCCGAGGTGGCCGGGTCGAAGTCGGCGCTGGCCGCGAAGACTCGCTCGGCCGCGGTGCAGGCCACCTCGGCCTGCTCGGCCAGCTGGGCGCCGAGCGCGGTCAGGGTGTACTCGCCCCGGTCCCTGACCAGCAGTTCGTCCCCGAAGTGGCGGCGCAGCCGGGACAGCGCGGCGCTGGCCGCGGGCTGGGTCACGCCGAGTCGTTCGGCGGCGCGCGTCACGCTCCGCTCGCGCAGCAGCTCGCGCAGCGCCACGAGCAGGTTCAGGTCGAGATTGGCCAGGTGAGCCACCGGACGCGGCATCGTGCCACCATCTAACGACAGGGCGGTGCCCGTGACAAGATGGGCGGTCATGGACCGCGGCATCCTGTCATCGGGGCTCACGTCTTCGGGGCTGGGGTCGCACTGGCGGCGCGAGGTCCTGCGGACCAGCCTGTGGTGGGTGCCCGCGCTCGAGGTGGCCGCCGCGGTCGCGCTGTTCGCCGGCACGCTGGCGGCGGACCGGGCCGCCTACCACGGCGATTTCACCGTGCCGGGCTGGGTGATCAGCGGCAGCGCCGACGCGGCGCGGCAGATCCTCACCACGATCGCGGCGGCCATCATCACCGTGATCGGCGTGGTGTTCTCGATCATCCTGCTCACCCTGACGCTGGCCTCGACCCAGTTCGGCCCGCGGATGCTGCGGAACTTCATCCGCGACCGCGGCACCCAGCTGACCCTCGGCACGTTCGTAGCCACGTTCGTGTACGCGGTGCTCGTGCTCGCCTCGATCGGGGTGAGCTCGCGCGGGGACTTCGTGCCGCACATCAGCGTGACGGTCACCCTCGGGCTGATGGTCGCCGACCTGGCCGAGCTCATCTACTTCATCCACCACACGGCGGTCTCGATCCAGCTGCCGCGCGTGATCGCGAGCATCGCCGCCGACCTGACCGTGGCGATCAGGGAGCAGGGCAGCGGGAACACCGGGTCGTACCCCAAGGCCGGCCCGGCCGCGGGCGAGCTGACGGCCCGGGCCGAGGCGGACGGGGCCGTGCTGCTCGCCCCGGACAGCGGGTACGTCCAGTTCATCAGGCACCAGCACCTGGTCCGGCTGGCCACCGAGGCGAACGCGGTGATCAACCTGGAGCACCGGCCCGGGCACTTCGTGGTGCGCGATCACCGGTTCGCCACGGTCTGGCCGCCGGAGGCGGCGCCGCACATCCGCCAGGCGCTGGGCCGCGCGCACGCCGTCGGCCCGCACCGGACCCTCAGCCAGGACGTGTCGTTCGGCATCGATCAGCTGGTGGAGATCGCGCTGCGCGCGCTCTCGGCCGCGATCAACGACACGTTCACGGTCCTGACCTGCATAGACTGGCTCGGGGAGAGCCTGTGCAAGATCGTGGCGCAGTGGCACCCGGCGCGGGTGCACCGGGACGAGCGCGGGTTCATCCGGGTCATCGCGCCCGAGCCCTCCTACGACCGGCTGATGCAGCGCTCGTTCGAGAAGCTCAGGCAGTCCAGCCTGGGCCAGCCGGCCGTGCTGATCCGGCTGCTCGACGCGCTGGCCCGGATCATGGCCGAGACCACCAGCGAGACCCAGCGCCGGGTGCTGCTCGAGCAGGCGGCCATGATCAGCCGGGCGTGCGAGCGCTCGGTCCCCGAAGCCGCCGACCGGGCCGACGTCCAGCGGCGCTACGAGGCCGTGCTGACCGTGGAGGCGAGGCTGACCGCCCGGGCGGGCGAACCGGGCACCTGAAACTTTTCCGCGGCGGTGTCGGATCCGGCGCCGCCCCGTTCGTGGCATAGATGAGGGGACGCCGGAGCGGCGCCCCGCCTGACACTGGAGGCAATCGTGAAGTACGTGATCCTGCTGCTGAACACCGAGGCGGCGCAGAACATGTCCGAGGCCGAAGGCCAGCAGTGGTACGCCGAGATCGGCGCCTGGTACGAGAAGGGCGGCGGCGGCTCGGGCAAGCTCGTCGAGACCGGGTACCAGCTGGCCCCGCCCGCCACGGCCAAGACCGTGCGCGTCGGCGGCGTCACCGACGGCCCGTTCATGGAGACCAAGGAGGCGCTCGGCGGGTACTCGGTGCTCGACACCGACACCCTCGAGGAGGCCATCGAGATCGCCAAGACCTGGCCCGGGGTGGACAAGGGCTGGATGACGATCGAGGTCAGGCCCGTCATCGAGATGTAGCAGTCTCAGGGGTCTCAGGGGTCTCAGGGGTCTCAGAACGACAGGCGGCGGGCGAGGAGCTCGCGTTCGGCCGGGTTGCCGGCCAGCGCGAGCGCTCGCTCGCTGGCGTCCTTGGCCTCGTCGTCGCGGCCCAGGCCGGCCAGCAGCCCGGCTCGCAGCGCGTGGAACAGCCGGTACCCGTCCAGCTCGCTGGCCAGCGGCTCGATCTCGGCCAGGGCGGCTTCGGGACCGCTGGTATACCGGGTCGCCACCGCCCGGTTGAGCAGCACCACCGGGGACGGGGTCAGCTCCTGGAGCCGGTCGTAGAGCAGCCGGATCTGGCGCCAGTCGGTGTGCTCATAGCCGGAGGCCTCGGCGTGCAGCGCGGCGATGGCCGCCTGGACCTGGTAAGGACCGGGACGGCGCCGGGCCAGCGCACGGTCGAGCAGCCCGGTCGCTTCGGCGATCAGCGCGGCGTCCCAGCGGGCCCGGTCCTGGTCGGCCAGCCGGACCAGCCGCCCCCAGCCGTCGAACCTGGTCGCGGCGCGGGACTCGTGCAGCAGCATCAGCGCGAGCAGGCCGAGGACCTCGGGCTCGCGCGGCATCAGCCGGTGCAGCAGCCGGGCCAGCGCCACCGCCTGGGCGGCCAGGTCGCGCCGGGCCGGCTGGCGGCCCGCGCTGGCCAGGTAGCCCTCGTTGAAGACCAGGTACACCACGGCCAGCACCTCGGCCAGCCGGTCCGCGAGCACGTCGGGGTCGGGGACGCGCAGGTCGGCGTGCGCGGCCCGCAGCGCCTTGCGCGCCCGCAGCAGCCGCTGGGTCATCGCGGGCTCGGCGGCCAGAAAGGCGGCGGCGATCTCGGCCGTGGTCAGGCCGCAGGCGGCGCGCAGGGTGAGGGCGATCTGCGATTCGCGCGGCAGCGCGGGGTGGCAGCAGGCGAAGATCATGCCGAGCAGTTCGTCGTCGGCGTCGTCCGCATCGTCGGCGCCAGAGCCGCTGCCAGAGCCGCTGCCGGCGCCGCGGCGGGAGCCGGGGCCGCGGCCGGCGCCGGCCCAGGCCTCCGTCGCCGCCAGCAGGGCCAGCTTCTCCTGGCCAGCCCGGGCCCGGCGGAGCCGGTCGACGGCCTTGCGCCGGGCCGTGGTGGCCAGCCAGCCGCCCGGGTTCGGCGGCGGGCCGTCCCGCCAGTGCTCGATGGCCTCGACGAACGCGTCCTGCACGGCGTCGGCGGCGAGGCCGACGTCCCCGGTCCGCGCGGCCAGCGCGGCGGTGATCCGGGGGGCCTCGGCCCGGTAGATCCGCTCGAGCTGCGGCGCGTCCACGCTCTTGGAGGGGGCTAGGCGCCGGTGAACCGGGCCGGACGCTTCTCGGCGAAGGCCCTGACCCCCTCGGCGAAGTCGGCCGAGGCGGACATCTCCCGCTGGATCTGCGCCTCGAACTCGAGCTGCGCCTCCATCTGCTCGTACAGCCACCGGTTGAGCTGGCGCTTGGTCCCGGCGTAGGACATGGTGGCGCCGCCCGCCAGCCGGTCGAGCAGCTTGGCGGACTCCGCGCCGAACTCCTCGTCCGGCCAGACCCGGTTGATCAGGCCCCAGTCGAGCGCGGAACGGGCGTCCAGCCGTTCCCCCAGCATGGCCAGCTCGGCGGCCCGGGCGAACCCCACCCGGGACGGCACGAACAGCGACGACCCGCCGTCGGGCACCAGGCCGATGTTGACGAAGGCGAGCGAGAAGTACGCGGACTCGGCCGCCACCACCAGATCGCAGGCCAGCGCGAGGGACAGCCCGATCCCGGCGGCGGGGCCGTTGACCGCGGCGACGACCGGCTTCGGCATCCGCCGGATGCCGGTGATCAGCGGGTGGTACCGCTCGGTGAGGACGGTGTA
>Ga0137407_10002026_pt1 | contig 13302 bp, 6 predicted proteins | sample CZOMad2_2_16fung_FD_108410 | JGI IMG/M metagenome (GOLD analysis project Ga0137407, IMG submission 108410) | Vadose zone soil fungal communities from Angelo Coast Range Reserve, California, USA - CZOMad2_2_16fungal (Illumina Assembly) | ecosystem: Environmental > Terrestrial > Soil > Vadose zone...
CAGATAGCGCGCGGCCCATACCGTCGGCAGACCAACGTCGCAGGTGAAGATGGCATCCTGCGAAGCCTGGTCGCTGAGCGCTTTGGCGACCTGCTGCGGGTGGATTGGCTTGCGGCCAGGCTTGTTGATCGCTAGCCCATCGAGATCCTTGCGCGTCTTACGGTAATGTTCCGTTGCACGGGCGAGATGGGTGCGGTCGCGCTCCTTGCTGATGAGAGGCAACACAGTTTCAATAGTCGCGCGAACGTCGCCGACCACGCCGAGATCGACCGGCGCGCGGCGGCCGATCTGTTCGGGCCGCATATCCACCTGTGCGATGCGAACCCCGGCGCCGCGGGGATAGAACTGGCGATACGGAAAATCGGTACCGAGCATCAACAGAATGTCGCAATCGAGCATGGCGTAGTAGCCCGACGAGAACCCGATCAACCCGGTCATGCCAACGTCGAACGGGTTGTCCCACTCGACATGTTCCTTGCCTCGGAACGCGTGCACGATGGGAGCCTTCACGCGATCGGCCAGCGCGAGGACTTCATCATGTGCGCCCTGACATCCCGAGCCGCATAATATGGTCACACGGCCATCGCTATTGAGAAGCGCCGCGAGCCGGTCGACATCGGCGCGTGTGGGCATCGCGACGGCTTGGCTGGGGAGCAGACCGGCTAGTTTCGGCGGCGGCGCGTCCGCGGCGGGCTGAAGCGCGATGTCGCCGGGAAGTACCACGACCGAGACGCCGCGATTGCCCACGGCTTGCCGGATTGCGATCTCCAGAACGCGGGGCATCTGGTTGGCGCCCGAGGCCAGCTCGCAATAATGACTGCACTCCTTGAACAAGGTTTCGGGATGGGTTTCCTGAAAATACCCGGCGCCGAGCTCGGCCGACGGGATCTGCGCCGCAATGGCTAGCACAGGCACGCGCGACCTTTGACAATCGAACAGACCATTGATGAGGTGCAGATTGCCGGGCCCGCAGCTCCCGGCGCAGACCGCAAGCTCTCCTGTCAGGTGCGCCTCGGCCCCGGCCGCGAAAGCCGCGACCTCCTCGTGCCGTACATGGACCCATTCGATCTTGCCCTGGCGCCGGATCGAATCGGTCAGGCCGTTCAGGCTGTCGCCGACGATCCCATATATCCGCTTGACGCCGGCTGCAGCGAGGGTCTCTGCAAATTGGTCAGCTACCGTTTTTGCCATAACTAGATCTTCTCCAATGATGGAATCGGGAATTCCTTTGGATCTCCGGCTTCCTTACCGCGCCGATATGCTGGTCTTGGCGAGGTCAATTTCCTTGGCGACATAGGGCCTGACCATCTTTGCGGGATCGACGACGCGGTCGAACTCCTGCTCGGTAACGAAGCCAAGCTTCAGCGCCGCAGCCTTGAGCGTGAGATCGTTGTCCATCGCGTAATGCGCAATCCTGGACGCCTTATCGTAGCCAATCACCGGCGCCAGCGCGGTGACAAGCATCAGGGAACGGTCGACATATTCCCTGATCTTCTTCACGTTTGGCCTGGTGCCTTCGATCAGGAACTTGCGGAAATTTGTGCAGCCGTCGGTCATGATGGTGATCGAATGCGTGATGTTGTGGATCATCAGGGGCTTGTAGACGTTCATCTCGAGATAACCGCTGGCACCGCCGAAGCCGATGGCCACGTCGTTGGCCATCACCTGCACAGCGATCATCGTCAACGCCTCCGCCTGAGTCGGATTGACCTTGCCCGGCATGATCGACGAGCCCGGCTCATTCTCGGGAATCATTAGTTCGGCGAAGCCGGCGCGCGGACCGCAGGACATCAGGCGGATGTCGTTGCCAATCTTGTAGAGCGAGACTGCAAGCGTGCGGAACGTGCCGGAGAGCTGCACCAGCGCGTCATGCGCGCCCTGCACGGTGAATTTGTTCGGCGCACTGACGAAGGGCAAGCACGTGAGCTTGGCAATTTCAGCAGCGGCGGCCTCGGCAAAACCGGGCGCGGCGTTGATCCCGGTGCCGACAGCAGTACCGCCAAGAGCCAGGCGGTAAACACCTTTGAGCGCGTCGTCAATCCGCTCGAGATCGTCCGCCAGCATGCCGGCGTAACCAGACCATTCCTGCCCCAAAGTAAGAGGTGTCGCGTCCTGCATATGGGTTCGGCCAATCTTGACGACGTCATCCCATTCTTTTGCCTTGGCGGCGATCGCGGCGTGAAGTGCCTTCACCGTTGGCACCAGACGCTGCGTCACATTCACCGCGGCGGCGATATACATCGCCGACGGAAAACTGTCGTTCGAAGACTGCGACATGTTGACGTGATCGTTGGGATGAACCGGTTTCTTGCTGCCGAGCGGCGTGTCCGCGAGTTGACAGCATCTGTTAGAGATCACTTCGTTCACATTCATGTTGAACTGAGTTCCGCTGCCGGTCATCCAGACGTGCAGCGGGAACATGTCGTGGTGCTGGCCATCAATGATTTCATCGCAGACCTGAATGATCAGGTTATGGACTCGATCATCGAGCCGTTTACCGGCATGATTTGCGTTGGCCGCGGCCTTCTTCAGGGTCGCATAGGCTGTGATCATTTCGCGCGGCATAAGGTCCTTGCCGATGCTGAAATGCTCAAGCGAACGTTGCGTCTGCGCACCCCAAAGCATATCGGCTGCAACATCGACCTCGCCGAGGCTGTCCATTTCCTTGCGAATGTTGCTTATCAAGTCGCGGCTTGTCTTTTGTTTTGACTCCGCCATTCAAATTCTCCGGTTTAACATGAACTGAACTGGCCGAGCGATGCTGGCCTCGATCCGCGACGAACACCTCTTGGGTCGTCGCACGAGCATTGCTATCGCGTCCGTCCTTGGGTTTACAATTACAAAGAAACTGGGCTTCTGCACGTTAGACGTTGTTAGAATCTGTTGGAGTCAGCTCTCTCGGCTTGAGTCCCCGCAAGTCCAGGTAAATTCTTCGCGAGCGCTGGAGTCGCGCTGAGAACGAATCCTTCGCCGCGGATATTGCGAATCATGGGGACTTCATTTGATCCGTCGACCTTGCGACGCAGCCGGCCCATGTGCACATCGACGACGTTTGTCTCCGGAACGAATTTGTAATGCCAAACATCTTTAATCAGGTCAGCGCGCGTCAGCACTTGATCGTTCCGTTGCATCATATATTTGAGCAAACGAAATTCGCGCGGCAGCAGATCAATCGGCCGGCTGCCGCGCCTCGCGGTGCGATCGATGAGGTCGAGCTCTAGTGATCCCACGCGCAGCACCGTTTCGCGCGGCTCGATCGGCGAGCGGACAGAAGAGTCCAATCTCGAGATTATTACCACCATCGACAAGGGCCGTTTCGAGAGACCGTGGTCCTTTGGCTTTTGCGCGCGATCGTGCTCGAGCGAACGTTGTGTCCGTGCTCCGCAGAGCTTGTCGGCGAGGACATCAACCTCGCCAAGGCTGTCCATTGCTTTGCGAATCTTGCTGCTCATGCTTTTCAACCTCCTTGAAAATCACGTCGAGCCGCGGCGCATTCGATGAATGCCTTCGGCTGTCGCAGGTGATCCAGAGCCGTTGTGCTCAGTGCTCCGTTCAATGCGCGCCTTGAGCGCCGGGAACAAACGACCGGCATTGCCGTACGATAGGCTTTGCAAATCGGCTTTGTTGAATGCCGGGTAATGTCCAATGTCGGCGATGGCCGGTGCAAATGTCGATTTCGGCATCAGTGGGTAGTCAAGTCCCATCACCAGCTGCGATGCCGGCACTAGTTTGAGAATGGCTCCGAGCTGGGCCTCGGAGGTGGCAGCCGTCAGGTCGTAGTAGAAGGAAGCGATGCCTTCCCGGACCTCCTCAGGGGAAAGCTCGAGCCGTCCGGGCGCCACGCCGAAGGTGTGCTCAAGCACTTGGATCCGGTTGACCAGGTAGGGGATGGTGCCACCGCCGTGGGTCGAGATGATCTTGATGTTTGAGAAGCGTTTCTTGGCGCCGGTGGCGACCATGTTGGCAATCATTCGAGTAGTATCGAACATGAACTCGAGCACCGACGGGTTCAGCCCGATGAGCAACCTCTGCGCTGCTTTCGTGAACGTGGGATGGACGAACAGCGTTACACCGCGCCGGTTCAACTCCTCGAACCACGGATCGAATTGCGGCTCGCCGAGATAGACATCGCTGATGCTCGTTGAAGTGCTGACCCCGTCCATCTTCAATATGTCGAGCGCATAAACGATCTCGGTTGCGACCCCGTCTGCATCCTGACCGGGCAACGTCGCGACCGCCCCAAACCGGCTGGGCCATCTGGAAACGATGTCGGCCAGCGTTTCATTGACGCGCCTGGCGATGTCGCGCGCCTCTTGCCCCGTCGCGTGGTTGGCCGAGTCAGGGTCGGAGAGGACGCAGGCCGAGATGTCATGCTCGTCCATATACGAGATCGCGCTTTCGACAGACCACTCAGGCTGCTTTTGCCCAGGTCCCATCGGCGCACCTGGCCCGTAAGGCAGGATAGGATGTGAATGAACGTCGATGATTTTGGCGAGACCAGCCATCGGAGTACCTCCTGATCAGAACGGAATAACAGTAAGAAGAGCTGAACTGCATGAAGCCACTGCATTTCTCACCTCTGCACCGTCGCTCCAGCGGTCGAAGTCCGCTCCGCTTCGCCGAAATGGTTACTTCGCTGTTGCGCAACCGTTGAGAAATTGAACGTGCAGCGCTGTCGTCGCTAGGTCGTGACTCCAGAATTGCAGAGAAGCCGCGTCTCGGCACGTTAGACGTTGTTGAATTTCGTTAGCCTCGGCCTTCTCTGCCTGAGCTTTCCGCGTGCAACTTCAAAGTAGAGTTTGGGTTTCGAGCAAATGTGCTGGCCAGCGCCCCGGTCGTCTTCGCACGATGAGCCAGTAAAGACATCCGTGGAACGTGGCGATAGGCGCCTTTCCCATGAGGGCGATAGGTCGCGCCTGCGTCAGACCAATGGCTCCGCTGGCTCATACATTGGTTTGATCCACATCACGATTTCTGCCATGCTATAGGTGGCTTGACGTCACCGTATACGGCCCACACCAATGCCGTTCGAGACGAGCAATAGCGCGGTTGTGCACGTGGTCGACGACGACGCCGCCCTGCGCGGCGCGTTGGAGAGCCTGTTCGACTCGGTGGGACTTGACACCCGAACCTACGGAGCCGCTCGCGACTTTCTTGACGCGAGCCTTGCGGATAAGCCCGGATGCATCGTTATCGACATCCGCTTGCCCGATATGAGCGGGCTCGAGTTCCAGGCCCAGCTCACCCAGTTAGGCGTTCGCCTGCCGGTGATCATGATGACCGGATACGGCGACATTCCGATGACGGTCCGCGCGATGAAGCGAGGCGCGGTGGATTTTCTTCCGAAGCCATTCCGTGATCAGGACATGCTCGATGCCGTGATGGTGGCCATCGAACGCGACCGCCAGCGGCGGACTGCCGACGACAATGCTTCGCAGGTGCGACAACGGTTCGGAACACTGACCCCTCGCGAACAGCAGGTGATGATGCTGGTGACAACCGGGAAGATGAACAAACAGGTGGCGGGAGAACTTGGAGTAAGCGAGATCACTGCGAAAATTCATCGAGGCGCCGCCATGCGCAAGATGGGCGCACGGACATTGGCTGACCTCGTGCGGATGGCCGACGTAGTCAAGCCCAAGCCCCCTTAAACGCTGGGTAACACCTCTGTATAATGTTGTGGTGGCCCGGCCAGATGCAACAACTGCTCTCTCGCCACCGCCGACCCGCACCCATACCCGAGGATGATGTGTGTCAAGAGAGTTCTTAATCGCCGTCATCGACGACGACGAGCCATTCCGACTAGCGCTGGTCGATTCGCTCTGTTCGTTGGAATACCGCGCGCGCGGGTTTGCATCCGCGGAAGAGTTTTTTGCTGCAAACGGGGAAAGCTCGTGCGACTGCGTCGTCACTGACATTCATTTGCCCGGAATGAGCGGGCTTGATCTCCAGCATCTGCTTATGGCACGTGATTTGCGATTGCCTGTCATCATGATTACCGCGCGCGGAGAGCCGGGGCTGGACGCTAGGGTGGTAGCCAGTGGCGCTGTCTGCCTGCTCAGAAAGCCATTTGGAGCAGATGCCCTGATTGGCTGTCTCGAAAAGGTTTTGGAAGTCTGATCCCAGCGCCGCTTGCCGGTCTCCGAGTTGCATGCATGGCGACCGCACTCAATCCCCGGTCGCCGCCATGTTTTGGGCCGCAATCGCGGCGCAACCGTCGCCGTCTAGCCATAATATAGCATCGATCGTGATATGATCGCATTTTTAGCCTCTGTTTCTGGATTGACGGACCAGAGCAAACGTCACCTAATCAACGTACTAGAGTAGTCCTCCTGGCGGAGGCCCTCGTGAACGAGCTCTCAGGCTACATATTCTCCTCGCTCAGGGAGGGAGACATCGCTCTCTACCGGGGCTCCGGCAACGGCTTGGCGCCGATCCTGCTTGCTGTCGCGGAAGAAACGTCACTCGGTTGCGTCGAGCAGCTTAAACACGAATTTGCGCTCAAGGCCGAACTTGACGCTGACTGGGCGGCGCGACCCGTCGCGCTGACGCACTACAACGACTGCATGACGCTGGTGCTTGAGGATCCCGGCGGTGTGCCGGTCGATCGACTGCTTGGCCGGCCGCTGGACCTATCGCAGTTCCTGCGCATTGCGATCCCTCTTGCGGGGGCGCTCCGCCGAGTGCATGAGCGAGGCCTTATCCATAAAGACATCAAGCCGGCAAATATCCTGGTGAACGAGGCAAGCGGCGGGGTGTGGCTGACGGGGTTCGGCATTGCCTCGCGTCTACCGCGTGAGCACCAGGCCCCGGCGCCGCCGGAGGTGATCGCCGGGACGCTCGCCTACATGGCGCCGGAACAAACCGGCAGGATGAACCGCTCGGTGGACTCCCGTAGCGATCTCTACGCTCTGGGCGTCACCTTCTACGAAGTGTTGACGGGGCAGCTCCCCTTCACCGCCGCCGATCCGATGGAGTGGGTGCACTGCCATATCGCCCGGCAACCGGTGCCGCCCAACGAACAGGTCGCGGGCGTCCCAGGCCCGCTATCGGCAATCGTGATGAAGCTCCTCACCAAGACCGCCGAGGAGCGCTACCAGACTGCCGCGGGTGTCGAGGCCGATCTGCGGCGCGGTTTGGCAGAGTGGGAATCGCATGGTCGTATCGACCCGTTCTCGCTCGGCGCTTACGACACATCGGACCGGCTACTGATTCCGGAGAAGCTCTACGGCCGGGAGCGCGAGATTGAGGCACTGATCGCGCTCTTTGACCGGGTCGCGGCGAACGGCACCTCGGAACTCTTGCTCGTCTCCGGCTATGCCGGGATCGGCAAATCCTCTGTCGTGAACGAGCTGCACAAGGCGCTCGTACCGCCGCGTGGCCTGTTCGCGTCGGGCAAGTTCGACCAGTACAAGCGCGACATCCCGTACGCCACCCTGGGCCACGCATTCCAGAGCCTTGTCCGCTCGCTCCTCACCGAGAGCGAGGAGGAGCTTGGCCGCTGGCGGGTCTCCCTAAGCGAGGCGCTGGGTCCGAACGGTCAACTCATCGTCAACCTCGTTCCCGAGCTGGAACTCGTGATGGGGAAACAGCCGCCGATCGTGGATCTGCCGCCGCAGGACGCGCAGAACCGTTTCCAGATGGTGTTCCGACGCTTCCTTGGCGTATTCGCGCGCAAGGAGCATCCACTCGCCCTGTTTCTTGACGATTTGCAATGGCTTGATACAGCGACGCTCGACCTCCTCGTGCATCTGGTCACGCATCCAGAGGTGCGGCACCTGCTGCTGGTCGGGGCCTACCGTGACAACGAGGTCGGCCCCGCGCACCCGCTTCTGCGGACGCTGGAGGCGATCCGCGCTGTCGATGCGAGGGTGCAGGAGATCGTGCTGGCGCCGCTCGAGCTCGATGATGTTGGCCGGCTCATCGCCGACGCGCTGCATTGCGAGCCGGAGGATGTGCGGCCCTTAGCGCAACTGGTGCAGCAGAAGACCGGCGGAAATCCGTTCTTCGCAATCCAGTTCTTCACCGCGCTGGCCGAAGAGGGGCTGCTGGCATTCCACCCGGTTACGGGAGCTTGGCGATGGGACATCAACCTCATCCGTGCCAAGAGCTACACCGACAACGTGATGGATCTCATGGTCGGGAAGCTGAAACGGTTTTCCTCCACCACCCGGGAAGTCCTCAAACAGCTCGCCTGCCTGGGCAATGTGGCCCCGACCGCCACTCTGGCCCTGGTTCACGGGTCTACCGAGGAGTCGGTGCATGCGGCCCTCTGGGAAGCCGTCTGCGCTGGGCTCGTCTTCCACCAGGAGAGCGCCTACAAATTCCTCCACGACCGCATCCAGCAGGCGGCCTATTCGCTGATTGCCGAAGAGCAACGGGCCGACGTCCACCTGCGCATCGGCCGTGCGCTGCTGGCGAGCATGACACCGGATGAACTCACTGAGCATCTTTTCGATGTTGCGAACCAGTTCAATCGGGGCGCCGTGCGGCTGATCGATCGGGACGAGAAAGCGCGGGTGGCGACGCTCGACCTGCGTACCGGGCGAAAGGCCAAGGCGTCGGCGGCCTATGCGTCGGCGTGCGCGCATTTAGCGGCCGGCATGGCCATGCTCGACGAAAGCTACTGGGGCAGCCAGTACGAGTTGACGTTCAGCTTGTGGCTTGAAAACGCGGAGTGCGAGTTTCTGAGGGGTAACTTCGGCAAGGCGGAGCAACTGATCGTCGAGTTGGCGCAGCGCGCGGCATCAAAAGTCGATAAGGCGGCCGTCTGCCACCTGAAGGTCCAGTACCACGTCGCGAAGTCGGAGAACCCGCAAGCCGTGGACAGCGCACTCACGTGCCTGCGCCTGTTCGGCATCGACCTCCCGGCCCACCCGACCTTGGAGCAGGTCCAGGCCGAATACGAGGCGGTCTGGCAGACCCTCAATGGGCGCCCGATCGAGAGCCTGATTGATCTGCCCCTGATGAGCGATCCGGAACTGCAGGTCGTCATGCAAGTGCTCGCGGTCCTTGGTCCTCCCGCCTACTTTACCGACTTTCGTTTGTATTGCTTGCAAGTGTGTCGCATGGCGAACATCAGCATGCAGCACGGGGCGAGCGGCGCGGCCGCGCACGCCTATGGCTTTTTGGGAATTGTGCTCGCGGCAGTCTTTCACCGTTATCGCGATGCCTACGGCTTCGCCAAACTCGCCTGCGACCTGGTCGAGAAGCACGGCTTTATTGCCTACCAGTCGAAGGTTTACTCGGCGATGGCAGCGGTTGCATTTTGGACGCAGCCGATAGCGAACGTGATCGATTTCATTCGGACGGGCATTCGCACGGCAATCGAGACGGGTGATCTGTACTTTGCGTGCTACGGCATGCACGGATGTATCGCAAGCCTTCTCGTGCGGAGCGATCCACTCGACGTTGTCTGGCGCGAGTCGGAGATGGCGCTGGACCTCGCCCGGGAAGCCAAGTACGGCGACACGTCCCACGTCATCATAAGCCAGCAACGCTTCATCGCGACCATGCAGGGCCGGACCGCGACCTTCTCCAGCTTCAGCGACACTCGGTTCGACGAGGCGACATTCGAGGCGCAGCTGACCGCGGACTGCATGAGCTTGACGAGCGCCTGGTACTGGATCCTCAAATTGAAGGCACGGTTCCTGTCAGGCGACTACGCCGAGGCTCTCGCGGCGGCCGACAAAGCAAAGCCGCTGCTTTCGGCCACATTCGTGCTGATAGAGCTGCTTGACTACCATTACTACACCGCACTGACGGTCTCAGCGCTGTATGAGAATGCGTCGGCCGACGAGCAGCCCGAGTGGCGTAACCTCCTGGCGGAGCATCGGGAACAATTGCGTGAGTGGGCCGAAAACTACCCGCCGACGTTCGCAGACAAGCACCAACTGGTGTTGGCCGAGATCGCCCGCCTTGAAGGACGAGACGCCGATGCCATGCGGCTGTACGAGCAGGCCATTCAATCGGCTCGCGAGCATGGCTTCGTCCAGAATGAAGGGGTTGCCCACGAGCTTGCTGCGGGATTCTACCTGGATCGCGGTTCCACGACCGCTGCACGTGCTCATCTGGAGAATGCGCGTAGTTGCTTTGCGCGGTGGGGTGCGATCGGCAAGGTGCAACAGCTCGATCAGCGCTTCCCGCGGCTGCGCGAGAAAACGGCGCCGTCTCCGCCGACGGCGACGATCGGCACCACGCCCGTCGACCAGCTGGATGTCGGGACGGTCGTCAAGGCTTCGCAGGCTGTGTCGGGCGAGATCGAACTCGGCAAGCTGACCGAGATCCTCATGAAGATCGCACTGGAGCATGCAGGGGCCGAGCGCGGCCTGCTCATCTGCCTGCGCGCGGGCGATGAGCCGTGGATCGAGGCGGAGGCGACGACCAGGGGCGGCCGGGTGGAGGTCACGCTGCGCGAGGAGGCCGTGTCTCCGGCCGAGCTTCCCGTATCCATGCTCCATTACGTGATGCGGACGCGGCAAAGCGTGATCCTTGATGACGCCTTGGTGCAGAACCCGTTTTTGGCGGACGAGTACATCTGCCAGAAGCTCGCCCGATCGGTCCTCTGCCTGCCCTTGGTCAAACAGTCCAAGCTCATCGGGGTGCTCTATCTCGAAAACAAGCTGATGGCGCACGTGTTCACGCCCGCACGGAGCTCGGTGCTAGAACTGCTGGCATCTCAAGCGGCGATCTCGCTGGAGAACGCGCGCCTGTACAACGATCTTAGGGAACGGGAGGCCAGGATACGTGGCCTAGTCGATTCGAACATCATCGGGATCGTGATCGGGGATGTTCAGGGCCGGATAATCGAAGCGAACCAGGCCTTTCTCGATATTGTCGGATATGCCCGGGAAGATCTCGTTTCAGGTCGGCTGCGATGGACAGAGCTGACACCGGCCGAATGGCGCGATGCCGACGACCAGGCCTTGGCAGAGCTGAAAACGTTTGGAACGGTGCAACCGCGTGAGAAAGAGTACTTCCGCAAAGACGGCAGCCGGGTGCCGATTCTAATCGCCCGGGCGCTTTTCGGGTGGAAACAAGATGAGGGAGTTGCCTTTGTCCTCGACATGACCGACCGCAAGCGGGCAGAAGAGATGCTGCGCGCCAGCGAGCAGCGATATCGGCACCTTTTTGAGCAAATGCCGATCGCCATGTGGCAAGTCGACGGTCGTGGCATTGCGGACTTGTTCGCTGGCCTGCGAGCCGCCGGCGTGAGGGACTTGGGCACCTACCTGGATCAGGATCCGGATTTCCTGCTTCGCTTGATGGACGCTCTCATCGTGGAAGAGGTGAACGAGCACGCAATCAACATGTTTGGCGCGAAGGATCGGAATCAGCTGTTGGGACCTAGCGGATTTTTCTGGCAAAGAAGGCCCGATACGTTCCGACGCGCAATGGAATCCAGGTTCCGCGGACTGCCTACGTTTCAGGAGGAAACGAAGTTTGTCACGCTCGACGGGCGCGAAATCGACGTCCTGTTTACAGCCGCAAGGCTGGAATCGATCGGCGAGCGTGGAATCGGTCTTGGCGGAGCTATCGACATAACAGACCAGATTCGCGCCCAGGAACGGCTTCAGCAAGTGCAGGCGGATTTCGCGCACGCGGCGCGGCTTTCTGTGCTCGGGGAGATCGCTGCGTCGATCGCGCACGAGGTCAACCAGCCGCTGGCCGCCGTGAGGACCAACGGCGAAACCGGGCTGCGTTGGCTCGATCGACCCGAGCCGAACATCCCGAAAGCGCGCGAATTGATGCAACGTATCCTCAATGATGCCGGTCGCGCCGCCGATATCATCGCGCGAATTCGGGCGATGGCAACAGGGCGGGCGCCGCAACAGACTGCACTGGCGCTCCATGACGTGATCGCGGAGTCGATGCTCTTCCTTCGCCATGAGCTCCAATCTAAAGGGGTCTCCGTTTCCCTCGAGTTGGCGCCGGCGCTTCCTCAGGTGACCGGGGATCGCACCCAGCTTAATCAGGTGATCGTGAATCTGGTGATCAATGCCGTGCAGGCGATGGTGCAGTCGGGAACGGGGCGCCGCAGCATTTTCATTCGGACCGTGCTGTCCGATCCCGAAACGGTGTGCTGCGTTATCGAGGACAGCGGCCCGGGAATAGATCCGACGCATCTCCCCCATCTTTTTGACAGTTTCTTTACGACAAAGGATACCGGCATGGGCATCGGCCTGTCGATCTGCCGATCCATCATTGAAGCGCATGACGGCCACATTGAAGCCGATAACATGTCCGCTCTCGGCGGAGCCCGGTTCAGTTTTGCCTTGCCCGCGAATCGGGTTTCGGCAGGCTGAGACTCCATACGATCGCAGCGTTCGCGCGTCATCGCCGCTGTAGCTCGCAAAGGGCCAAACACCCGTTCGTTTCCACCTATACGTTGATATGAGCTATCTTTCCGGAAGGTGGATGGGCGCATGCGCAAGCGCGCGTAGGATGGGTTTGACGCTGCTTTCGAGGAGAACCGCCGCGAAGATGACCAGCTCAAGTTCGTCCGGTCTTTTCGCGGCGCGCCGGTCCGGCGCGTAGTCGTTGGAGACACGCGCTAGGCGATTTGTCAGATATTCAACGTAGCAATGAAAGGAAGACCGATCTTGAACAAAGTTCTCTCGGAAATCGGAAATGTCGATGCGCGACGCGGCGCCGACGTCTTCCTTGAAATACTGTTGAGCAAGGGGGGCCAATATATCTTTGTCCGGAAGCTGGTCGGGGGAAACAGATACTTCTCCAGAGTGCACATGAAACGCCAGGAGGGACCTGGGTGACAAGCTTTCCGGGAGTGGCGAGCAGGCGCGCAGAAACACCGGCTTTCGCCGACCTTGTCGCTCCGCCAAAGATCATCCTTCCGGAGATCGAGTGGCGGAAGCGTCCGGTCAGGAAAGGCGTGCCCCCAGACGCAGGACATCGCGTAACGCTCGCCCGCTGGACGGTGACGAAGCCAGTCAAGCCATTGGAGATGGAGGCGAACCATCCCGATGACTCGCACCTCATCACATTTCCTCTCGTTCCGAGCTCACTAGAATTCTTCTTTGCAGGTAAGCAGGTCATAAGCGGCAGAATTCAGATGGACGCCGTCTTGATAACGGGTCCCGGAGAACCGAGTCGCACCGTTTTCACCAACACATTCGATTGCGTTCGTATTTATCTCTCGCAGTCATTTCTCGCCGAGTGTTTTACAGAAATCTATGGACCCGCGCCGACTGGTCCGATCGAGCTTTTTGATCCTCACTTCATGGCTGATCCCGTTGTCTTTCAATTGGCCAGCCTGCTGGCGCAAGTGGATGATGATGGAGG
>Ga0137407_10002027_pt1 | contig 13302 bp, 9 predicted proteins | sample CZOMad2_2_16fung_FD_108410 | JGI IMG/M metagenome (GOLD analysis project Ga0137407, IMG submission 108410) | Vadose zone soil fungal communities from Angelo Coast Range Reserve, California, USA - CZOMad2_2_16fungal (Illumina Assembly) | ecosystem: Environmental > Terrestrial > Soil > Vadose zone...
CGCCAAGGCGCAACTCGAAGCCTTCGTGGGACGCGCCCTGTGAAGCCCGCACTGATTGCCGCCGCCATGGCGGCCGCGGTGTGGGTTGTCGGATGCAAGAAGGCCGCTCCGGCAGCGGTGTACGAGGCCATTCCGGTCGAGCGGCGGGACATCGTCGTCTCGGCCCACGCCACCGGAACCATTCAAGCCGATACGACGGTCGAGGTGAAGACCCGGGCCTCGGGCGAGGTGCTCCAGCTCAAGGTGGAGACCGGCCAGGTGGTGAAGCGGAACGCCTTGCTGATGCAAATCGACCCGCGGCTCACTCGCAACGCCGTCGCGCAATCCGAGGCGGCCCTGGAAGCGGCCCGAGTGCAGCTCCACAATGCCGAAATCCAGAAGGGGCGTTCGGACAGCCTCCTGAAGGCGCAGGCGATCACCGTCCAGGAGCACGATCAGGACGTCCTGACCTACGCCAACGCGAAAGCGGCGCTGGTGTCGGCCCAGGTCACGCTGGAGAACAACCGCATCAACCTGCAGGATGCCGACGTGCGGGCGCCGATCACGGGAACGATCATCGAGATCGATGTGTCGCGAGGCAACGTGATCGCGTCGGCCACGTCCAACGTCGGTGGCGGTACGACGCTGCTCAGAATGGCCGATCTCAACCTCGTGCAGGTATCGACGCCGATCGATGAGACCGACATCGGCAAGATCCAGCCGGGCCAGCGAGCCAGCGTCACCGTGGATGCGTACCCCAACCATCCGTTCCAGGGCGACGTCCTCAAGATCGAACCGAAGGACACGGTCCAGCAGAACGTGACGATGTTTCCGGTAAGGGTTCGCATCGATAACCGTGACGGCCTGCTTCGGCCCGGCATGAACGCGGACGTCGAGATCCACGTGGGACAGGCACGCCAGGTGCTCGCCGTGCCCAGCGCCGCCCTGCGCACCACCCGCGATGTCGCGTCCGCCGCCCAGGTGCTCGGCCTCGACCCTCAAGACGTGCAGGCGGAGATCCGGCAGCAGGCGACGCCCGCGTCGGATACCGGCGCGGCGGTTCAGCTGGGCGGGCGGGCCCAGCCGGAGGCGGCTTCCGGCGGCGGCAAAGCGCCATCCAGGGCGCGCGACTCGACGGGACCGCGCTCGCGCGCCGCCTCGGATACCGGGGCCGCGCGCCAGTCGCGCCGCCGTGCCCTCGACGCTCTCACGGGCGGGCGCTGGATCGTGTTCGTCCAGCGGGGCGGCAAGCCGACGCCCGTCTGGGTCCAGACCGGGCTCACCGACCTCGACTACAGCGAGGTGCTGAACGGTCTCGGCGAGGGCGACTCGGTCTATATCCTGCCGAGCGCGAGCCTGGTCCAGTCGCAGCAGCAGTTCAAGCAGCGGATCACCAACATGACCGGCGGCGGCGCGCTGCCCGGGATGCGGCAGCAAGCCGGCGGAACCGGTGCAGGCGGCGCACCGGGCGGTGGCGCGGCGGGCGGGGGCGGCGGCGCACCTCGGCAACGGCAATAGCATGCTTCTAGGCGAAACCGTCGCGGCGGCACTGCAATCGATCCGGGCGAACCTGCTTCGCGCCAGTCTCACCGCGCTCGGCATCATCATCGGCGTTGGGGCGCTGATCGCCATGGTCGCGCTGGGAAGCGGGGCCCAGAAGGCGGTCGAAGCCAGTATCAGCGCGCTGGGGACCAACCTGCTGCGCGTCTTTCCCGGTCAGAGCTTCACGGGGGGAGTCGCGAGCGCCAACCGGGTGAGTCTCACGCTGGATGACGCGCAGGCGCTCGAGCGCGACGGCCGCCTCTTTTCGGCGGTGGTGCCGGAGCTCCAGCAGCAGATGCAAGTGAAGCTGGGTAGCCGCAACGCAAACCTGGCGATCATCGGCACCACCGCCAACTACACCGCCGTGCAGAACTCCACGATCAAGTATGGCCGGATGTACTCGGCCGGGGACGACGCGGCACGCCAGCGCTACGCCGTGGTCGGCGCGTCGGTCCCCGATCTCCTCGGCGCCAACCAGGCGGCCATCATCGGCCAGGAAATCCAGATCGCGGGCGCGGGCTTCCAGGTGATCGGCGTGCTCTCGGAGAAAGGCTCGTCGGGGTCGTTCGTCAACGTCGACGAGCAGATCCTGGTGCCGCTGCAGACCGCGCGGTACCGGCTGTTCGGAAGCGACCGACTTCGGGCGCTCACGGTGCAGATCATTCCCGGCATCCCGCTCGAGCGTGGAATGGTGGACATCGAGCGGGTGCTTCGGCGCGAGCACAAGATCCGGCCGGGCGCCGACAACGACTTCCAGATCCGCAACCAGCAGGACATCCTCTCCACTCAGCAGCAGGCCACGCAGGTGTTCACCTACCTGTTGGCTGGCATCGCCGCGGTGAGCCTGCTGGTCGGCGGCATCGGCATCATGAACATCATGCTGGTGTCGGTCACCGAGCGCACCCGCGAGATCGGCGTGCGGATGGCCCTGGGCGCGAGCCGGCGGAACATCATGCTGCAGTTCCTCATCGAGGCCCTGGTGCTCTGCACCCTCGGCGGCGTGCTCGGCATCCTGCTCGGCACGGGCGTCGCCGAGGCAGCGAGCTACCTCCTGCACTGGAACACGCTGGTATCGCCGGAGTCGGTGGTGCTGGCGTTCGGGTTCAGCGCGGCAGTCGGTGTGATCTTCGGGCTCTGGCCCGCCCGGCGGGCCGCGCGATTGGATCCGATCGAGGCCCTGCGGTACGAGTAGGCCAGGTGGGCAGGCGGGCAGGCGGCAGGCGGGCAGTGAGGCGCGAGCGCTGGCGTGGGTGGCCCGCAGGGCGCGTCAGTTCCCGCCACCGGATCGAGGGGGCTGCTCGACGAGTGTAGCGGGAACTGCAGCGCCCCAAGGGCCACCCATGCCGGCGGAGCGCCATCGGCTCTGTCCCGCCGCCTGCCCGCCTATCCGACCCGAAACAGCTCGACTGCCCGCGGATATCGCGCCACCGCACGCTCCCGAAGCGCCCGATGCTCCGCGTGCTGCAGCGCCGGGTCGCGGGTCAGGACCTCGGCCGCGAGCTCCCTGGCCCGGGTCAGCAGGTCGGTATCGTCCGGCAGGCGGGCGTGGCGCACTTCGAACCCGCCCGACTGCCGCGCCCCGATCAGGTCGCCCATCCCCCGCTCCGCCAGATCGAGCTCCGCGATGCGGAAGCCGTCTTCGGTGGCCGCAAAGGCCTTGAGCCGCTCGGGGACCGCTCCGTCCGCCAGCAGAATGCAGTAGCCCCCGCCCGCGCCCCGTCCCACCCGGCCCCGCAGCTGGTGCAGCTGCGCCAGCCCGAACCGCTCCGGATGGTCGACCAGCATGACCGTCGCGTTGGGCACGTCGATCCCGACCTCGATCACGGTCGTCGCCACCAGCACCTGAATCTCCCCCGCGCGAAACCGGCGCATGACTATGTCCCGCTCGTCGGGCTTGAGCCGCCCGTGCACCAGCCCGACTTGGAGCGCGGGCCACCGCCCGCGCAGGGTCTCCGCCATGGTCGTCGCCGCGCGCAGATCCGCCCGCTCCGACTCCTCGATGACGGGAAGCACGACATAGGCCTGTCGCCCGCCGCCACACTCCTGCTCGACGAATTGCAGCACCCGTTCCCGCTGGGACCCGGTGCGCACAGCCGTGCGCACCTCGCCCCGTCCGGGAGGCCGCTCGCGCAGAGTCGAGACGTCGAGATCGCCGTAGAGCGTGAGCGCGAGTGAGCGGGGGATCGGCGTGGCCGACAACAACAGGACGTCGGGCGCGGCGCCCTTTCCGATCAACGCGGCCCGCTGCTCTACCCCGAACCGGTGCTGCTCGTCGATCACCACCAGTCCGAGCCGGTGGAATGCCGTGGTCTCGTCCAGCAGCGCGTGGGTCCCGACGACGAGCCGGGCCTGCCCCGCCGCGAGCCGCTTCCGCACGGCGGTCTTCTCCAGCGCAGTGAGTCGGCCGACCAGCAGCTCGGGGCGCAGCGACAGCGGCTCGAGCATCCGGGTGAGCGTTGCCAAGTGCTGCTCGGCCAGGAGCTCGGTCGGCGCCATGAGCGCAGCCTGGTAGTCGTTTTCGACCGCGAGGAGCATGGCGAATAGCGCCACGACGGTTTTGCCGGTTCCCACGTCGCCCATGAGCAGCCGGTGCATCCGCTCCGCCGCCGTCATATCCGCCGTGATCTCCTTCAGGGCCCGCTGCTGATCGTCGGTGAGCGACCAGGGCAGACTCTGCCGGAGCCGGGTGGTGAGCTCGCGTTTGACCTGGAAAGCAACGCCCGAGCGGGCCCGTTTCGCCAACGCCCGGGCCCGGACCAGCATGAGCTGGAGATCCAGCAGCTCGTCGAAGGCGAGCCGGCGGCGGCCGTGCTCGGCCTCGTCCACCGTCGCCGGCCGGTGCACCATCCGGAGTGCATCGGCCAGCATCGGGAGGCCGGCCGCCGCCCGCACCCGCTCGGGCATGATGTCGTGGGATGCGGCGATGAGCCCGTCCAGATGCCGATCCACCAGCCCGCGGATCACCTTGTGGCTCAGCCCCTCGGTCGCGGGGTAGACCGGCAGCACTTTGCCCGCGGCCAACGGATCGGCGTCGCCGTCCGCCTCGCCCAGGATCAGGTACTCGCGCGGCGCCATCTGGCGGCCGTGGTAGAATCGCACCGGTCCGGAGACGAGCAGGGTCTGCCCGACTTCGATCGTGCGGTCGAGAAACGGCTGCCCCGGCCAGGCGCACTCGAGCACGCCGCTCGCGTCGCGCAGCACCGCGTGAAAGATCCGGAGCCCTTTCCGGGTGGGAAGCACGCCTTTGCTTACTACCCGCCCGACACAGGCCACCTCCATCCCCACGCGCGCGTTGGCCAGCGGCGTCACCGACGATGCGTCTACGTAGCGATGCGGGAGGTGCCAGAGGAGATCCTGCGCGGTACGAATGCCGAGTCGCGCGAGCGACTCGGCTCGCCGCTCGCCGATGCCCTTGAGGAACTTGACCGGGGTATCGAGACGGATAGGGCGCGCGGCGGCCGGGGGCATGGTCGAGCCGGGCGTTAGGCGGCCTCGCCTACCAGGTTCGCCGCGAATCGGTCGGGGTCGAACGGCTCGAGATCGTCGAGCGACTCGCCGAGCCCGACGAAGCGGATCGGGAGCCCGAGCTCGCGGTGGAGGGCGACCACCGCGCCTCCGCGGGCGCTGCCGTCCAGCTTGGTGACGATGATCCCAGTGGGCGACACCGCCTCGCCGAACAGCCGACCCTGCTGGAGCGCATTCTGCCCGACGGTGCCGTCGACCACGAGCAAGGTCTCATGGGGCGCGCCGGGCACTCGGCGGGCCACGACCCGCGCTACTTTGCGGAGCTCCTCCATGAGCCCTTCCTGGGTATGGAGCCGACCGGCTGTGTCTACGATGACCGTGTCCGCGCCGCGGGAGCGCGCCGCATCGATGGCATCGAACGCGACCGCGGCCGGATCGCCGCCGGGCGCTCCCGACACGCAAGGCAGGTCGAGCCGGTCGGCCCAGATCTGAAGCTGCGCGATCGCGCCGGCCCGATAGGTGTCCGCGGCCGCGAGCAGCACCTTGCGCCCCTCGCGGCCGAGCAGGTAAGCCAGCTTGGCGGCGGTGGTGGTCTTGCCGGTGCCGTTGACGCCGACCATCAGCACCACGGTGGGCCCATCGCCCTCAGCCCGGGCAATCGCGCCCGGCTCGGCAGAACCGGCGAGCATGGTGGCGATCCGGGAGCGGAGCGCCCGCTTCAGGTCGGCCTCGGTCTTGAGGGTGCCCTTCCGCACGTCGTCCTCCAGACCCGCGGTGAGCTCCACCGTGGCCGGCACGCCGAAGTCCGCCTCGATGAGGAGCCGCTCCAGCTGCTCCAGGTCGTCGGCATTCAGCCCGCGGATGATCGCGTTGACGTCGGTAAACGCCAGGCGCTTGAGGCGGGACCAGAGAGACTGTTTGTCGCCGAGCCGAGTGGACATGGACAACCGCGTGAAAAGTGAACAGTGAACAGTAAACAGGGGGGCGGCTAATCACCGAGCCCCCTTTTCACTTTTCACTTTTCACGCTCTTTACCGGAGCCCCATCCGCCGCCTCGCCAACCATTCTCCCGCCAGCCCAACGACGCACAGCGCAAAGAGCCAGGGCCACTCGCGGGCGGAACGCGTGGTAGATGCGAGAACGGTTCGGGCATTGTGGGGCGTCAGGGCGACCGGCCGGGGCAGCAGCTCGTCGGAATATTCCTCGACGGCCACGGTGCCTGAGCCGCCGAGCTCCAGCCGGTACCGGTACTCGCCCGGCCTGAGCCACACGGTTGCCCGCCCCGCGCCGTCGAACCGAAGCGTGTCCGTCCCCGTCTGGCGCGCTCCGGCTTCGCCGGCCCACTGCAGCGCGACCGGTCTGGCCGCTCCGGGTCCAACCCACTCGAACACCAGGGGGCGACCGTTGGTCACAACGCCCCGAACCGGGCGGGCAACCCCCTGCACCGTATCGACGCCGCCCAACAACCAGCTCACGGTAGCAGCCACCCACGACCGGTAGCTCTGCTCGCTCGAGCCACCGTGAAAGGCCCAGCGCCACAGGCCATCGGCCAGCACCGTGACCTCGCGCACCCGGCCCGCCTCGCGGCCGAACACCGCCGCCCATTGCTGACCCCGGCGCCCCGCCTGGGCCGAGAGAGCGACCCAGCTCGCAGTGGGGTTGCGCGCCTCGATGAGCTGAATCGCGGGAGGAAACGAGTCCACCGGGAAACCCGCGAAGGCACCATCGAGTGGAGATGGCCCCGCCGGTGTCAGGTACCAGTCTCCGGCGGTCGGCGGGCTGTCGTTGGTCTCGCCGCTGGGCCAGCGCCAGACCCCGCGGGCATGCAACCCATCCGCCATCCCGCCGGGGTTGCCCTTGAGGATGACGAGATCGGCGCGTCGCGCGGCCTGCCGGGCCACGTCGGCGCTCACGCTGGAGAGATCCTGCAGCGACCGCCACCGCTCGCCCTCGAGCCGGGCAAAGCCGCGCACCGGTAGCTGGGCCACTTCTTTGAGTGTCCGATAGAGAAAGCGGCTATCCCAATCCGCGGGGTCGGCCAGCAGCACAACGCCGGGCGTCGGTACGACGTTGAGCAGATGCAGCCGCAAGTCGGTCCGCGGCTCCGCATCCCGCTGGTCCACCAGCGTCACGTGGAGCACATGGTCGCCCGGGGCGAGCCCAGCGGACGAGGCGGACAGACGCACCCGGCCGGCTCGGCCAGGACCCAGCCGAACGGTGCGGCGGGCGAGCCTGCGAGAGCCATCCTCCAGCGCAACCACCACGCTATCCGGCGACTGGCCTCCTATGGCGTTGACGTCGGCTTCGAGGGTGAGCGAGTCGCCGCTCGCAACGCGGTCGGGCCCGGTGACCCGGGTAATGGCTACGTCCGCTGTCGGCGCGCGGGGAAACAACCGAATCGTGGTGCGCGCCAAGAGGTCCGGGGGCACGTCGCGCGCGTCCTCGATCTCGCCATCGGTCACCGCCACCACCGGCCGATCGGCTGCCGCCGCTGCACGGAGCGCCGGGGCGAGCAACGAACGGCCCCGATCCGGCGCCGTGTCTCTGCCGGCGCGCTCGTCGCCGAACACCTGCACGTCACCCCAGCGGGCGGCCGAGTCCCGCGCTTCGCGCCAGCGTCCGCCAGCCGCCGTGAGGCTGAGCGACCCGTCCAGCAGGACCAGCGGGCGCCGAGCCGGACTCGCCACCGGACAGCTCAAGTTGATGAGCAGGAGACCCAGCGTGCTCCATGCCACGGCTCGGCACACCAGCGGGACCAGCCCCCGTCGTCCGAGTCGTTCCAGATACAGGTAGGTGAAAGCCGCGAGAGAAGAGCCGGCCAGGACGATGAGGAGGGGGCGCATTGCCGGTAAGAAAGCGTGAAAAGTGAAAAGTGAACAGTGAAAAGGGCGCTCCGAGGTCAGCCGACCGACCTCCCTTTTGACTTTTTACTTTTCACTCTTCACGCTCTTTATCGCCTCCGCCACCGTAAACCGCCCTTCGTATATCGCTCTCCCCACTATGGCCCCGGCCAGCCCGGCGTCCCGCACTCCCCGCAGATCGTCCAGCGAGGCCACGCCGCCGCTCGCGATGACGCCGGCGCCGAGCGCCTGGAGCGCGAGCGCGCCTTCGATGTCGGGACCTTCCAGCATTCCGTCGCGGGCCACGTCGGTGTACACCAGCGTCCGAATACCCTGGCCGACGACCCGGCGTGCCACGTCATCGGCGCGCTCACCGCCGGCTTCACGCCAGCCGCGGATCGCGATGACTCCGTCCCGGGCATCGATCCCCACCGCGAGTCGCTCGGCGCCGGCTTGTGCCAGCGCCTGCGCGAGGAGCGCCGGCTCGCGGACCGCCGCGGTGCCGATGACGACGCGAGCGGCGCCGAGCTCGATGGCCTGCTCGATCCGCTCGATCGACCGAAGGCCTCCGCCCACCTGCACGCTCACCCGATCGCCCACGGCTGCGATTACCCGGCGAACCAGCTCGGAGTTGTCGCCTTCGCCGAAGGCGCGGTCGAGGTCCACCACGTGCAGCCACCGCGCCCCGTCCGCCGCGAACCTCTCGGCCACGGCGACCGGGTCGTCGCCGTAGATGGTCTCGCGCGCCGCTTCACCCTGACTCAGGCGGACGACGCGGCCGTGGCGGAGGTCGATGGCGGGGAGGAGATCCATTGGCTGCTCCAAGCTACAACGGCCCTCCCCGTACACCGAGGAAGGCCGTTCGTCATCGGAACCCGCAGCCGCCAGCAGCTAATTAGCGATAGCCACTGCCTGATTGAGCCTGAGCAACCCCAGCATCCGATCGCGGTCTCGCTCGAACGCCGCTCTGAGCGCTGGAGAGAGAGCCGCACCGTGCCCCAGATCGACCCGGCGGGAGTCCCGGGCTGCCCCGTTCACCCGGAACTCATAGTGCAGGTGGGGACCGGTGGCGAGCCCGGTGGATCCGACGTAGCCGACCACCTGCCCCTGGGACACGTGGCTGCCGGCGTGAACTCCCCGGGCGAATCCGCGCAGGTGTCCGTACCGCGTGGTAATGCCGTTACGATGGCGGATCTCGACCAGGTTGCCGTAGCCGCCGGCCACCCCGGCCCGGAGCACGACGCCGTCGCCCGCGGCCATGACCGGCGTCCCCGGTGCGGCAGCGTAGTCGGTTCCTTCGTGATGGCGCCAGGTCCCCAGGATCGGGTGGTAGCGGGCACTGCTGAAGCCGGACGAGATCCGGCGGAACTCGACCGGCGCACGGAGAAACGCGCGGCGGAGCGAATTGCCGTCGGCATCGAAGAACGCGCCGGTCGCCGCCGAGTCGAACCGTATCGCCGTGAGCAGCTTGCCGCCCATCGTGAGGTCGCTGGCCAGGATCCGGCCCAGCCGCGTCTCCCCTTCGGGCGAGACCAGCCGCTCGAACAGCACGACGAACCGGTCGCCGGGCTGGATGTCGCGGGTGAAGTCCAGCTGCCAGGCGAACACGTCGGCCAGGTCCCAGGCGAGGCGGACCCGGTCGCCGGCGTCGAGCTGATCGTCGCTCACCTGCGCATCGAACGCCTCGTAGAGTGAGTTGTCTATCCGACCCTCGATCCGGACCGTCTCGCTGGTCCAGGGAATCGCCTCGGATGCGGCCTCCCATCCGGCCGCAGCCCGGGTGAACGTGACCAGGCGTTCAGGGGTCGTCTGCACCTGAATGCGGGACGGCTCGGCATCGAGCCGAGTGCGCCCGATGGCGAACACGAGACCGGCGCGAAGCCGGCGGGGATCGAGAACCGTCCTGGGATCGAAGCGGGAGAGATCGAGTCCGGTGATGCGGTGGCGACCGAGGAGCGCGCCGACGGTCTCGCCCCGTCGCAGGGTGTCGAGGGTCTCGATGAATGCAGGCCCGGCGGGCGCCGCCGGGAACACTGAGGCCGCCGCCAGCGCCGGGCGGGTGCGGTCTCCCAGCCGATGCCAGGGCCAGCGCCCGGTGCGGGCCGCCAGGGCCGCTCCGACCAGCACGACGAAAGCGAGGGCGAGTCGGAGGCGGCCCATCAGTCCATCTGTCGCCGGATGAAGGTGGGGATCTCCATGTCAGGCACGTCGGCAGCGGCCGGCGGCTGCGCCGGCTTGGGCGCGACCGGCGCGGCCTTCGGCTGGACCGGCGCCTGCACCGCCCCGCGACGCGCGAAATCGAGCACGCCGGGCCGGGTGGGACGCACGCCCGGGGCCGGCGTTTCGCCGGTCACGGCGCGATCGAATCCGGTCGCGATCACAGTCACCCGCACTTCGCCCTGCATCGCCGGGTCGGTCACCGCACCGAAGATGATCTCTGCTTCCTCGCCCACCGCGTCGTGAATGACGTCGTTGATTTGCGTGGTTTCACCCAGGGTCAGGTCCTCCCCGCCGATGATATTGATCAGGACGCCCTGCGCGCCGGTGATCGAGATGCTGTCGAGCAGCGGGCTCGAGATCGCTTGCTGCGCGGCCTCCAGCGCCCGATTGTCGCCCCGGCCGATGCCGGTCGCGAGCAACGCGGCGCCCCCGTTCTGCATGATGGTCCGGACGTCGGCAAAGTCCACGTTGATGATGCCGGTCGACGTGATCAGGCTCGAGATGCCCTGGGTGGCATGAAGCAGCACCTCGTCCGCCTTCTTGAGGGCGTCCTGGAACGGGATGCCCTTGCCCACCACGGCCAGGAGCCGCTCGTTCGGCACCACGATCATGGTATCGACATTTTTCCGCATTTCTGCAATCCCAGCCTCCGCCTGGCGCATCCGGCGGCGGCCCTCGAACAGAAACGGCTTGGTGACGATGCCGACGGTGAGGGCTCCGGCTTCGCGGGCGAGCTGGGCTGCGATCGGCGCGGCGCCCGTGCCGGTGCCGCCGCCCATGCCGCAGGTCACGAAGACCATGTCCGCGCCTTGCACGGCTTGGGCCACCTCGTCCTTGTTTTCCTCGATCGCCTGCCGCCCGATCTCCGGCCTGGCCCCCGCGCCCAACCCCCGGGTCAGCTTGCGCCCGATCTGGATCTTGATGTCGGACTTGGACATCCGCAGCGCCTGCGCGTCCGTGTTGACCGAGATGAACTCCACTCCCAGCAAGCGCTCGTCGATCATGCGGTTGACCGCGTTGCCACCGCCTCCGCCGACGCCGACAACCTTCATCTTGGCGTTCTGCGGGACGCCGGTCTCTTCCAGCTCAAAGATCATGGCGGGTTACCTCGGGTTCGACTCAGAAGAAGTCCTGGAGCCAGCGCTTGACCGGACCGAACACTTTTTCCACCGCTGGCGACCGCCGGACCCCGGAACCAAAACCGCTTCCCAGGGCGACCTGACGAGCGCCGTAGAGTGCCAATCCCGCCGCCACTGCCATTCTTGGAGATTCGACGCTATCCGCGAGGCCGCGGAGCCGCTGACCGGGCACGCCGACCCGGGCCGGCATTGCGAACACGTCTCGCGCGAGCTCGACGATGCCCGGGGTCAGCGCGCCACCTCCGGTCAAGATAACTCCGGCGGGCAGTCGCTGGTGATACCCCGCGCGGCTGATCTCGTCCAACGCGAACTCCAGGATCTCCTGAAATCGCATTCGCATCACGTGGGCGAGCATGAACCGCTGGGCGGTGCGCGCACCCTGTCCCGGGGTGGACGGCAATTCGACCAGATCGGCCTCGGGCACCAGCGCCTCGAACGCACCGCCGTGGCGCTCGCGCAGTCGCTCCGCCTCCTGCTGAGTAACTTGGAAGCCGTGCATGATATCCGCCGTGACGTGGCCGCCAGCGCAGAGCAGCGAGCCGGTATGGCGAATCTTGCCGCCGTGGAACACCGCGACGTTGGTCGAAGCGGCCCCCAGCTCGACCAACGCGCATCCCAGCTCGGCTTCGTCCGGCGTGAGCACGGAAAGGGATGCCGCGAGCGGCTCCAGCACGAACTCGCCCACGTGGTAGCCGGCGCGCTCGACACACCGGCGGAGGTTCTGCTGCACGCTCGACAACACGGTGACCAGGTAGACCTCGGCCTCGAGCCGCGACCCGGTCATGCCGATCGGTTCGTTGATGCCGCCTTGCTGGTCGATGATGTAGTCGAGAGGAATCGCGTGGAGCAGCTCGTGATCGCGGCCGAACGAGACATTGCTCGCCATGTCGTTGACCCGGGCGACGTCGCCGGTGCGGATCTCGTCGCCGGTGACGGAGACCATCCCGTGCGAGCTCCGGCCGGAGACGTGCTCGCCGGCGATGCCGCAGTAGAGGGTACCCACGTCCATGCCCGCCATCCGCTGAGCATCACGCATCGCCTTGTCGATCGCCCGGGTGGTTTCCTCCATGTCGCGCACCACCCCCCGGCGGATCCCGTGACTGCGCTCGACCCCGAGCCCGAGGACCTTGGCACCGGCCTCCCGGCCGTCTCCCGCAACCTCGGCGATAATCCCGACCACCTTGCTCGACCCGAGGTCGAGCCCGGCGACCAGCCGCTGGGGCTGCGGGCTCACGCGCCGGCCCAGCGCACGATCACCTGCCCCGCGAACCGCCCGTCCAGCTCCCGGTAGGACCGCTCCCGTCGGGCGAGGTCCTGTGCGACCGCTGTCACCGCTCGTACGTCCTCCACCGTTGCATTGGCCGTGAACCAGACGCGTCGCCCGTCGAGATCCAGCACGACATCGTCTCTGACCCGCGCCGCGCTCGCGATCTGGCTGAAGAGCGCCGGGTCGGTTGTTCGCACCGTGGCGAGCACCCGGGTGAGACCGGAATCGGCGCTGGTAGCGATGGGCAGGTCGGGGACCACCTGCGCCGGGTCGTACGGAAGCACGCGACCGCGGTCGTCCACCGGCGTCAGGGCTCCCCGCCGGGGAATGAGCGCCACCGGCTCGGTCTCGGTGACCGTGACGATCAAGGTGCCCGGCAGCCGTCGGCCGAGTCCCGCTGCCCTGACCCCCGGAAGGGCGCGAAGCCGGCGCTCCATCCCCGCCAGGTCATCGAACACGCTCGCGTCGCGACCCAACGCCAACGCCCGGGTGATCGTCCTGGGCGCGAGGTAGCGCGCGCCCGCGATCTCGATCCGACGGACCCGGAAGAACTCCAGCCGTCGGAGAAGCCGCGGTCCCCCGAACCACGCGGCCACCACCACGGCGAGCCCGCCGAGAATCTTCCAACCCGGTTTCAGGCGGCCCGGAGCCACTGCACGAGCTCACGGCTCACGCGGGTGATGTCGCCGGCGCCGAGCGTGAGCACCACGTCGCCCGGCCGGACCAGCCCCAGCACCCGCCGTCCCAGCGCCGGCCGATCGGCCTCGAAGACCGCATTGGCACCGGCACGCTCCGCGGCTTCCGCCACCTGCCGGCCGCTCACACCGGGGATAGGCTGTTCGCGCGCCGC
>Ga0137407_10002029_pt1 | contig 13296 bp, 11 predicted proteins | sample CZOMad2_2_16fung_FD_108410 | JGI IMG/M metagenome (GOLD analysis project Ga0137407, IMG submission 108410) | Vadose zone soil fungal communities from Angelo Coast Range Reserve, California, USA - CZOMad2_2_16fungal (Illumina Assembly) | ecosystem: Environmental > Terrestrial > Soil > Vadose...
GGTGCTCGGCGGATCGTTCGGCAGCGCGCTCGGCATGCGGAGCAGCGTTGCTCCGGACATGGGACTGACCTCACCGCGCCAACTCCTCGACCAGTACCGTTAGCAGCTGGAGCAGCGCCGCCCGCTCCTCCGGTGCCGCGCTGCGGACCTGGCCGCGCCGGATCAGTAGCTCCTGACCGTCACTGAAGAGGGGGAGGGGCGTGGCCCCTGCGGCTGCCTCAACGCCGGCAGCCTCGGGCTCAGCGGCCGCGACGCTGGCGCGACAGAAGGATTGCACGCGTCGGAAGCTCCAGCGCTCGGAGAGTGCGCGTTGAATGGCGCGCGCGCTGCGCTCGTCGGCTTTCTTCGGTGAGGACTTCAGGGCATGCGCGTGGAGCTTTGCGAATTCGAGCGCGGCCATGAGGTCGAGCCGGCTTCGCTGGTGCTTGGGATTGCCGGAGGGAAGGAGCTTCACGGTTCCACGTTCATCTATCTCATCGACCAAGACGCCCTGGTGACACGCGTCCTGGATGACCTTCGGCGCGCGCGCAAGGCGAAGGAGCCGCTTCACGCGGTCGAGCTCCAGGCCGGTGCGTCTGGTCAGGCCCTCGGTGGAGAGCTGATGCGCTTCCTGGAAACTCGACAGCCCGAGAGCCGCGTCCAGTGGAGACAGGTCGTCGCGCTGAAGGTTCTCCACGAGAGCGAAGAGCGCCATCTCCTCGTCCGTCACGTCGAACTTCTCGTGCGCAGGGATCGTGCTGTAGCGCTCCGCCTCGTCCTGTCGTCCGGCTTCTGCGCGCAGTCGTCGGAAAGCTTCGAGCCGACGATGTCCGGCAATGACCTGGTACCGTGTTCCGAGTTTGCGAACCGTGATGGGCTGCAGGAGTCCGTGGTCACGGATGCTCGACATCAATTCAGCGAGCGCCCTTTCGTCCATCTGCGAGCGAGGCTGGTAGGGATTCGGATCCAACAGCTCCAACTCGATCCGCCAGGTCGGCGGTGGCGCAGATGGATGGGTGAGGGCGGGGATAGAAGAAGGCATCAGCAAGCTCCGGATGAGGTTCACTCCCGGCCCTCGCAGGAAGTGTGCCGAAGCGCTCCCCTTCAATGGAGCCGCGACCACGTGGTCGCGGATCGAGGTCGGTTCCGACTTGCTGCTCTGCCTGACCGGACTTGCTTCAATGGAGCCGCGACCACGTGGTCGCGGATCGACTCCCAAGAGCAAGGGAGGGCCGCTCCGGCGCGAAGAGCTTCAATGGAGCCGCGACCACGTGGTCGCGGATCGGCGACCAGATTCGCCGTTCCGACGAACGCAGGGCAATGCTTCAATGGAGCCGCGACCACGTGGTCGCGGATCGCCGGATTCGAAAGCCCCCAGCATCAGACCAGCTGGTTGCTTCAATGGAGCCGCGACCACGTGGTCGCGGATCGTCCCTAATGGCAGCTCCGACCTCGCGCCACCGCAACAGCTTCAATGGAGCCGCGACCACGTGGTCGCGGATCGGTGGCCGTCTCCTCCTCCGGCGACGTGGTGATCTAGCTTCAATGGAGCCGCGACCACGTGGTCGCGGATCGGAGAAGTTCCGGTTTGTCGGCGAGCAGGTCAAGCAGCTTCAATGGAGCCGCGACCACGTGGTCGCGGATCGTCGCCGGCCGGCGCGTCCCAGACCACTGGCGGGAAATTGCTTCAATGGAGCCGCGACCACGTGGTCGCGGATCGTGACAACGCCGGGCTCATCCGTACTCGCGTCACGATGCTTCAATGGATCCGCGACCACGTGGTCGCGGATCGGAGAATGACCGGAGCGGAGTTGTACTTGACGTTCTCGCTTCAATGGAGCCGCGACCACGTGGTCGCGGATCGGACGAGAATTGCCCGGAGCGGCAAGTGCTCTGGATGCTTCAATGGAGCCGCGACCACGTGGTCGCGGATCGCGCCCAAGCGCTTGCGCAGCCAGGCATCGCATCGCGCGCTTCAATGGAGCCGCGACCACGTGGTCGCGGATCGCTATCATCTGCTCAACAACGATATCGCAGAAGTCGCTTCAATGGAGCCGCGACCACGTGGTCGCGGATCGCTACTGGGGGCACCGTCGGGAGGACCCCGGCCGAATTGCTTCAATGGAGCCGCGACCACGTGGTCGCGGATCGCATGGAGCAGCGCGGTGCCAGGTTCGGATTTCGCAAGCTTGGCTTCAATGGAGCCGCGACCACGTGGTCGCGGATCGATATCAAGGCGGCAATGGAGCAGGCGCGCCGCGACGCGCTTCAATGGAGCCGCGACCACGTGGTCGCGGATCGAGCTCGAGCTCGTCGGGGTTGAGCCGCTGGTGCGGGCTTCAATGGAGCCGCGACCACGTGGTCGCGGATCGACGCCGTTACCGGATCTTGCTGGCCGTCGGTCCGTACAGCTTCAATGGAGCCGCGACCACGTGGTCGCGGATCGAGCAACGAACCCCAACGTACTGTCGGGTTGGCAGTACGCTTCAATGGAGCCGCGACCACGTGGTCGCGGATCGGGATCCCGCAGGAGCTAGGAGCCTGGCGGGAGCAGGCTTCAAACGAGCCGCGACCACGTGGTCGCGGATCGTTCGACATCCACTGTCTGGAGGAGGACTTGTTGGTGGCTTCAATGGAGCCGCGACCACGTGGTCGCGGATCGGCCGCTGTCATCCGTCGGAACCCTGCTACCAGCCTGCTTCAATGGAGCCGCGACCACGTGGTCGCGGATCGCTGTTTCGGAGGCAGGCCGTTGTGCTTCAGGTAGTCGTGCTTCAATGGAGCCGCGACCACGTGGTCGCGGATCGTTGCCGCTGTTGCCGTAGTTCGCCCTCCTTGTCCTTGCTTCAATGGAGCCGCGACCACGTGGTCGCGGATCGCCACCATCTCCTGCGCCGGACAGACTCCGGCATCCGGCTTCAATGGAGCCGCGACCACGTGGTCGCGGATCGGCGGGGCGATGGGCGTCGTCACCCTGAACGCGGTGTTGCTTCAATGGAGCCGCGACCACGTGGTCGCGGATCGTCCACCACCAGGGTCAGAATTACGAGTGGCAACGTTGCTTCAATGGAGCCGCGACCACGTGGTCGCGGATCGTCATCTTCTCCATCTCGCCCTTCCGGAACGCCGTGTAGCTTCAATGGAGCCGCGACCACGTGGTCGCGGATCGCCGGATGAGTGGGTGGACGACCCTCCGGCGAAGGTGCTTCAATGGAGCCGCGACCACGTGGTCGCGGATCGTTCGTGACTGCTACCCGCCGTCCCTCCGACCCTTGCCGCTTCAATGGAGCCGCGACCACGTGGTCGCGGATCGTCGACCGCCCGCGACTTAACTCGCGCCTCAGAGAGCGCTTCAATGGAGCCGCGACCACGTGGTCGCGGATCGTCGGCCAAGGCTGGCTGGCCTGGAAGGTGCTCCAATGAGCTTCAATGGAGCCGCGACCACGTGGTCGCGGATCGGCCCCTGTTCACGCGCAAGGGCCATCGCGTCATGTGGCTTCAATGGAGCCGCGACCACGTGGTCGCGGATCGATGGGGGGTAATGCTCATACGGGCGGTGCACTTCGCGCTTCAATGGAGCCGCGACCACGTGGTCGCGGATCGCCGTCTGGGCGGAGTTTCGACCGCTCGGCGGGCAGTTGCTTCAATGGAGCCGCGACCACGTGGTCGCGGATCGGGGCACAGGGTCAGCGCCAGCATGGCGCGAACGCCGAGGCTGCTTCAATGGAGCCGCGACCACGTGGTCGCGGATCGCCGCGCAATCCGCTGCCAGCGCTCCCGAAGATCCTGGCTTCAATGGAGCCGCGACCACGTGGTCGCGGATCGTGAGCGTGCCAAGCTCGGCATGGAGGCGGCGAAGATGCTTCAATGGAGCCGCGACCACGTGGTCGCGGATCGAGGGCGTCGTCGCGCGAATGACCGGCGCCATGAGGCTTCAATGGAGCCGCGACCACGTGGTCGCGGATCGCCGCCTCCGCGATACGCGGGAAGAGGGAGCGGTAGTCGCTTCAATGGAGCCGCGACCACGTGGTCGCGGATCGTTGGATTCCGCTGCTGCTGAAGAATCCTGATCACAAGCTTCAATGGAGCCGCGACCACGTGGTCGCGGATCGGCCATCGCGCAGGGCGTCCTGACGCTCGGGATGGAGCTTCAATGGAGCCGCGACCACGTGGTCGCGGATCGGCGTTGCCTCGACGGTAGTCGGCTCCATCGTTACCTAGCTTCAATGGAGCCGCGACCACGTGGTCGCGGATCGCCGACGCCGAGCGGCGACTGGCGGCAGAGGAACTAGCTTCAATGGAGCCGCGACCACGTGGTCGCGGATCGGCGAGCCGCCGTGGAGCTAATCGTGCGCAAGTTCCCTGCTTCAATGGAGCCGCGACCACGTGGTCGCGGATCGGCGACGGCGGAGGCTGGTTTCGAGAACGTCAAGTAGCTTCAATGGAGCCGCGACCACGTGGTCGCGGATCGTCGCATCCTTCGCGTCAACCGGCTCGGTCTCGCGCACGCTTCAATGGAGCCGCGACCACGTGGTCGCGGATCGCAGATCGCCGGCACCGCCGCTACCGCCATGACGCTGGCTTCAATGGAGCCGCGACCACGTGGTCGCGGATCGCCGGCTCCCTCGGACAGCAAAGGGTGAACGCGCAGGAGCGGCTTCAATGGAGCCGCGACCACGTGGTCGCGGATCGAACAACCAGGCCCCACCGGCATGGTTGCTCGAGAGATGGGCTTCAATGGAGCCGCGACCACGTGGTCGCGGATCGCCATGGCGAATGCGGCGGATTAAACCCCTTACCGCCTTGCTTCAATGGAGCCGCGACCACGTGGTCGCGGATCGTGCCCACCAGCGACGTTTGGGTGCAGGATCGATCTGCTTCAATGGAGCCGCGACCACGTGGTCGCGGATCGCTCGCCGGCGTCGGCGCCCTCTTCCTGTTCGGCAAGAGCTTCAATGGAGCCGCGACCACGTGGTCGCGGATCGGAGCGGGCCGGCTGGGCAGTCAAGAAGACCATCTTCGAGCTTCAATGGAGCCGCGACCACGTGGTCGCGGATCGGGGCCGGCTTCGCTGCGGGGTTGCGTTGGGCCGCATTGCTTCAATGGAGCCGCGACCACGTGGTCGCGGATCGTCGTCGATCGGGTTGTGCACATGAAGGCTGGCCGCGCTTCAATGGAGCCGCGACCACGTGGTCGCGGATCGGCGGCGCGCGCTCGGCGTGTCATCCGACCGAACGACGGCTTCAATGGAGCCGCGACCACGTGGTCGCGGATCGACGATATCCGTCAACGGTACATTGTTCGCCGATATCGCTTCAATGGAGCCGCGACCACGTGGTCGCGGATCGAGCCTACGAGAAATCCTGTGGAGGTTCCACCGCCTATCGCCGTACTTTCGAGCGGCATGAACGCATCGACAAGAATCGGGCTTACGCTGAGGGGGCTATCGAGAGCCAAATCAGCGATGACCTTGTTCCGTCTCTCTGATTCTTCTTGCGAGCGGTCCTGCCCTGCTGCTCGCCATCGACCCGCTCGCATGCGGTGAACAACTTCGTATTCCGTTGCCAATGAACGTCCTCGCCTCAGACGACGTTCGGCTTTCGCGCTTCGTCTACATACGCCCTTCCGACGCTCTCCACCACCTCTTCGCCGCGGCCTTCGGTAGGCCCGACGTCGATGATCAGGATCTGGTCCTCTTGCGCGTGGATGATCGCGGTGAGGTCGGCCTTCATCGTCGCCAGAGTCATCTTGGTGAGATCGCAGCGAAACACGGAGAGCTGCAAGTGCTCGCCATACCCCTTCATCAGCTTGAACACCTTCCGCAGTCGGGCCGGATCCGAGATGTCGTATGTGACGATGTAGCGCTGCCGCATGGGGACCTACCGCGTGCGGAACTCCGGGAAGGCGTCGATCTCGCCCAGCAGATGCCGTGCGAGCAGCCGGCACTGGACCTCGAGAACGCGCCGATACGAGATCCGGTACCCGAAGACCGGATGGGTGACTTCCTCCTCGAGCCGCCGCTCGTACGCGCGCATGAAGCGCTTGCGCGCCTCGGGCTTCATCGCCACACCGAGACTGCTGCGCACGAAGTCGGCGCCAGTCACCCCGCCCGTGTTGATGAGCGAGAGAACCACGGAGTCTGCGATGATCGGCCGGAACTCCTCCATCAAGTCGAGTGCAAGCGCCGGCCGCCCGTATCTGGGCTGATGATAGAAACCAAGGAATGGGTCGAAGCCGACCGCCCGCGCTGCGACCGCGATGTCCTTGACCAGCAGCGAATAGCCGAATGACAGGAGCGCGTTGACAGGATCCTTGGGTGGCCGACGGGAGCGGGTGGTGAAATCGAAGCCGAGCCGCTCTTGCCCTTCGCCGCCAATCAGCGCCGGGAAGGCCTCGAAGTAGAGACGTGCGGCGTTGCCTTCGATTCCGAGCAGTTCAGGGAGGCCCGAGGCCGACTCCGTGGCGTCGATCAACATGCTCATTTCACGCAACGTCGACTCCGGCGCGTCGGGATGGTTCCGACGCAGCAACGTGCGACAGTTGGCGATCTTGTTGCGCACGAAGCGCCGCGCCAGCGTCAATGAAGCCGTCGCATCCTCGGCCGCGCGGAACTGGACGCGACGCAGCTCGACGTTGTTATGGCCCAGGCCATCGGCGAAGCCCGATAGCCATCCTCCAAAGCTCATCCAGCAGATTGGGATCCCGCGCCCGCACAGCTCTCGGATGGTGTGTGCCGAGACCTGCACGTTGCCGAGCAGCACGAGCTGTGACAACTCGAACAGCCGCGCCTTCCCGATCTGGACGCGTTCGCGGCTGCGTACCTCGAGCAGTTCGCCGTCGAGGCCGACACGAGCTCCTTGCTCTTGAACGTAGAGCGGCTGTGCGTCGTCGCGCGCGGGTACCAAGCGCCTGAGTGGTTCGGAGGCCTCGCCGACTTCTCGCGCCAGGTGATTCACCTCGTCGGGCAGGCAGATCCCATGCAACGAGCACCCCTGGCACTTCGGGCTGGCCTGCAGCGGCGGCGGCAGAACGCCACGGGCGGCCGTTTCCTTCGCCTGCGCCAGAAGCTCCAGCGTTCGACTGCGAAGCGCCTCGTCGAATACCACCTCGACGCGAGCCTTCGCCTCGGCGAAGTAGATCACGCCGCGCTCGCAGAGGTAGGCATGCTCGCGCAACAGAAGGCCATACGCGCAAAGCTGGACGCGCTCGGGCTCGTGCGGCCCATCCGGTGGCGGCTTGCCGCGCTTGTAATCCACGGGCGAAACCGCGCCGCCCTCTCCTTCGACCAGGTCGATCTTCGCGGAGAGGCCGAGTTGCGCCGACGAGAGCGCGACCGAGCGCACCTCGAACGGCGCTGGCTCCTCCGGTGCCGGCATTGTGCCGCTCCGCGCATCGACGCGGCGGTGTGCAAATCGACCCTCGACGGTGAACTCGTTGTCCGCGAACTCGCCCTGGACCCATTCGAGGTAGAAGAGGCGCGGGCAGTAGGTGAACTCGTTCAGCATCCGCACCGGCATCAGCCGGCCTGCTTCGACCGGCTCGTCCGCTCCCAAGTGCATGGCGGCCCTCCTGCGCCCAAAATGAAACGCGCTTGGGAGAAGGTAGAAGGCAACCGCGTCAGGAGAGGTCACAAGCCATGAAGCAGATCGCGGCCTCTTGGCCTTGACATCTCGTTAGCCGACATGCTAGCAGTGGGCATCATACATTAACCCCTCTTAACAACCCCCCACATGCAGTGCAATGAAGATACAGACTCTTGTCCTCAAGTTGCTCGCTGCCGGCCTACATGGAGTCGCGGCAGTCGCGATGCAGGTGGCAAGCATGGCGGGTGAATCCCGGGCCCGGGTTCAGCCGCCTCGCAAGGCTACGAAGAAGCCCATCGGTTTTCGCCCCAACAATGAACGACCCTAAGCGGTTCGCCAAGTCTCCTGGAGGCTCCATTGAAGGATTGCGCTGCCCGTGGGCGGTGGTTTTGCGTCTCGACATCCTTTGGGCTTCTTGGCGAAACCGCACCCTCTGACAGCCTCGCCCATGTAGCGACGAGGTTGCTGCGACCCTGCGTGACACGCGTTCGTGCCACACTCTGCGGCGTTTCGGTGAACTGGCCCGGGAAGTGCCCCGTGCCGATGAGAAAGGACGTCCACACATGACCGAGCTCACGATTGAGCGGCTTGCGCGCGCCGTGGCCGAAGATGCTGCCATCCGACGCGTCCGCCGGCTGCAGCCCGCCGGCGGACCCGGCGACAAGATTTTTCCCCCGACGTATCCGGGTGAGCGCAACAACGCCCCTCCTCGGCACGTCTTCGAATACCGGCGAGTCGGCGGATCGAACGTGCTCTGCGTGCTCATCGATAGCGTCCAGAGCCAGGCGAACCGCCTCGAGGAGGCTCTGAAAGCGGCGCGTGAAGCAGGGGACGTCGGGTTCCCGGTCATCGCGGTGGACTTCGGGAGAACGGAGCTGAAGGATGTCGGCCGCATCACCACGTTGGATGCACCGCATCGTGTGTTCGACGCCATCATCCGAGATTCGCAGCACGAGGGCAGATCGTTCCGCGAGACGGAGCACGGGAAGCAACTCGTCGAGGCGAAAATCCAGAACGCGCGCGCCGTCTACGAGACCTCGCCGACGGCACTTGTTTTCGGCGCGTGGAACTCGACCGGTGAAGGCGGAGGGCTGGGCGCCAAGTTCCCGCGCACGGTCGTCTCCGAGATCATCGGGGTCGGCGTCGCCACCGAGACCGATCCGCAGTCCGGCGCAGAGGTGCCGTCCGGCAAGCGCACCGGAAGCCGCATAGATCCACTCGGCATCCGGAGTGCGGTTCACGTATTCAAGCTCCCCAACGGCGACTGGACGCTGGAACCGCCGAAGGGTGCGAAGGACGCCAAGGGGAAGGAGAGGACCGCCAAGGAAGTGAAGCCTTCCGAGGTGAACCACTCCAACATCGCTCCGAGCGTGACGCCCCTCGGCGTGAGCGTGGACTACGCGCAGCACACTTTCGTGCTCTCGTTCGCCGCGCTTCGGAGGCTCCGGTTCTCAGCGCCGGCGACGGGCGGATCGGACGTGGACACGCGAGCGAGGACATGCCTGGCTGCGCTCGGACTTCTCGCCGCGGCCTCGCAAGACCGCCTCGGATATGCGCTGCGGTCGCGCTGCGACCTCGTCCCCGAGGCGGGAGCTCCTGCCCCTTTCGAGATCGTTCTCGCGGATGGATCCACCGAGCCCATCACGATCGACTACAGCCACGCCGCGGCACTGCTCAAGTCTGCCGTAGGGGCCGCGCCAAAGGAGGCGCGCTGGCGGAAGGACGATCTCATCCTGGAGCCGCAGAAGAAGCTGGTCGAGCTCGTCCGCCTGAGTCGCGAGAGGGCCCTCGAAGGCGTCGCGGAAGCCGACAGCGAGGTCTGACGTGCTCACGCTCGAGGTGGAGCTTCTGACCGGCGCCTATCGAGCATCGCTCCCGGATGGATCGGGCGCCGAGTGGCCGCCGCATCCTGAACGCGTCTTCTCGACGCTGGCGCAGGCCTGGGGTGATGGCGGATGTGATTCCGACGAGCGGGCCGCGCTCGAGTGGCTGGAAGGCCTCGAGCCGCCAGAGATCGAGGCGAGTGCATCGGTCAACGAACGAAGCGCGCCCACGGTGTTCGTTCCGCCCAATGACGCACGCGGGACGAACATCGAAGCGATGCCAGATCGACGCCGCCGCCAAGCGCGGACGTTTCGTGTTGCTGTTCCGGACCATCCGGTCATCCGCTTCCATTGGGTTGCTTCGCCGAGCGAGCCCGTTCTGCGGGCGCTGAGCACGCTCGCACATCGAGTGGCGTCGCTTGGACACTCGGCCTCCCTCGTCCGAGCTTCATTTCCTCAGACGCAAGAGGCACCGGATGTATCGCGGCTCTGGCTGCCGGCAATCGGCGGCAGGACGTCACTGCGGACGGCATACTCGGGACGGCTGAAGGACCTGGAGCAGTGGTTCGCGGAGGGGCGCGCCGAGGGAGAAAGGCCTCGTTCGCGCAAGACTGTTCCGTATCGTGCGCCGGCTGCGGCGCCCGCAGCGCATCCGGCTGCCGAGACCGTGTTCGCTGGTCCGTCGGGTTGGTTCGTGTTCGAGGACGCCGGAGGCTCTCGCCCGGACCTTATTGCGTTCGCTCACGTGGCCCGCAGACTCCGCGATGCGCTGATGAACGTCGGACCACAGCCTCCCGCAGAAGTCGTTTCCGGCCACGGGCCCGACGACGGGCCGAGCAGCCGCCCTCACATCGCAATCGTGCCGCTCGCGAGCGTGGGTTGGGAGCACTCAGGCGGGGAGCTTCTTGGCTTCGCCATAGTCCTGCCCAGGACCGTGTCGCCGGACGATCGTCGCGCTGTGCTCGAATCGGTAGCGAAGCTCGTGCGATTCGAAGAAGACCGTGTGGCGGCGACCCTTCAGCTCACGCGCCAGTTGTCGTGGCACGTCGAGCGATCGGCAATGCCATCCCGGGCTTCGCTGCGCCCAGAACGGTGGTGCGCGACGGCACGCATTTGGTCGAGCGCGACCCCGGTCATCCTCGACCGCTTCCCCGAGGAGGACGATCCGCTCGAGATCGCGCGGCTCATCGCTGCGTCGTGTCGCCATATCGGCCTTCCCGAACCAGCCGAGATCGAGATTCACAAGCACTCAGCCTTGACGGGCGCGCCGTCTGCATACGCAGGACGAGGGCGGGGGCCAGGATGGACCTTCCCATCCGGTTCGAAGCTGGCAGACCGGCCGCGTAGGCATGTCGTCCTGCGGTTCGAGGCGCCGGTTTCCGGGCCGATTCTGCTCGGCGCCGGCAGGTATCACGGCTTTGGCCTTTTGCTCCCCACCGAGGCGCACGATGAGCACTCCGCAGCTCACGCCTGACGATTTCGCCGGCTTTTTCCGGGCGGTGCACGACGGCAACGCTCCCTTTCCATGGCAAGAGCGGCTCGCGCGCCATGTCTTCGAACGAGGATGGCCCAAGGCTCTCGACGTTCCCACCGGGGCCGGCAAGACGGCTTCCATCGACGTCGCCGTCTTCCATCTCGCGCTTGAGGCGACCAAGGGCGTGAATCGGCGTGCGCCGATTCGGATCGTATTTGTCGTCGATCGTCGTCTCGTCGTCGACGAAGCGCATCTACAGGCGATGAAGATCAAGTCAGAATTGGAAAAGGCCACCGATGGTGTTCTTGGTCGCGTGAAGGCGAGGCTGACGCTCCTCGCCGAACCAGGACGGCCGGCGCTGGCCGCGGTCAAGCTCCGCGGAGGCGCTCCCAAGGAGCCAGACTGGATTCGCACGCCCGCGCAACCCGCAGTGATTTCATCGACCGTAGATCAGGTTGGTTCTCGACTCTTCTTTCGTGGATATGGAGTGAGCGATTCGATGAAGCCGGTACACGCCGGGCTTCTCGGATCGGATGCGCTGTACCTGCTGGACGAAGCGCATCTCTCGCAGCCGTTCGTGCAGTCGATCCGGGACTCGCGGGCATTCCAGACCTCGAAGACCTGGAGCGACGATGCTGCACCTGCGCCGTTCGAGATCGTGACGCTTTCGGCAACGCAGAAGGATGAGGCGCCTGTCCTGCTGAAGAGCGACGATCGCCGCCATCCCGTGTTGGGGCGGCGACTCGCAGCGCAGAAGCCCACACAAATCGTTCTCACGATGGATACGGCGGGATCGAAGGCGTGGGTCGACGAGTGCATCGCGCGCACCTGGGCGATGTCGGTCCTCGGCGGGGGCGACGGAAGGACGATCGCCGTGGTCGTGAACCGGATTGGGCGTGCCCGCGCGATTCACCAGGAACTTGAAAAAAAACTCAATGGCTCTCTCGGAGCGGATGTCGCGCTGCTCATCGGGCCTGCGCGACCGCTCGACAGGGATTCGAAGCTTCAGGATCTGATTCCTCGACTGTCGGCTAGGCGTGAAGAGGCGGTGAACGCTCGACCTCTCTTCGTCGTCGCCACGCAGTGCATCGAGGCCGGAGCGGATTTCGACTTCGATGCGATGCTTACGGAGCTGGCGCCCCTTGACTGTTTGCGACAGCGACTCGGTCGCGTCAATCGAACCGGGCGACCCATCAATGCTCGTGGAGTCGTGCTCGCCAGTGCCGAGCAAGTCGGCGCAAACGCCGAGGACCCGATTTACGGCGGCAGCCCTGCTGCCACGTGGGCTCTTCTTTCGGAGAAAGCAAGCACACGTGGGAAGGGCAAGGCAAAGGAGCAATGGATCGATTTCGGAATCGAGCACGCCGGCGAATGGCTGCCTGAGAAAGGTTCCCTTGATCCGTACCTCGCGCCTCACGAGAGCGCTCCGGTCATGATGCCAGCGTTTGTTGAGCAGTGGGCGAGCACTTCCCCGATACCCGCCGCAGATCCCGAGGTGTCTCTATTCCTCCATGGCCCACGCGCTGGTCCAGCGGATGTGCAAGTTGTATGGCGTGCTGATCTGCATGAACACGCGGAATCCGTCTGGAGCGAACGCGTCGCGGTCTGTCCGCCGTCGGCGCTTGAGGCTATTGCGGTCCCGTTTTATTCGGCTCGCACCTGGCTGCTATCCGAAAAGCAGGAAGACATTGCTGACGTCGAACTCACGTCCCCGTCCGGCGCACGCAGGCCAATTGACGGTGGACGGCGGGCGCTGCGTTGGCGAGGGCCCGATGATGACCAGACTGAGCCGATCGGCCCCAGCCAAGTCAGGCCCGCCGACCTGCTCGTGGTCCCCGCAGAGTATGGTGGCTGCGACGCGTGGGGATGGTCGCCAGGCGCACGTGGCCCGGTGACGCCGGATCTCGGAACCGAGGCCAACCGACGGCATCGCGGATTGGAAATACTTCGGTTTACGCCGGAGATCGTCGCACAGGCTTGGCGCGAGCAGGGCGGGGACGAGGCCGACAGCGACCTGCACGCGGCGCGGCTCCGTGAGCTGATCGAGACCCTTCGGGATGAAAGCGACCGTGAGGTCGTCCGCACGTTTTCATCGAACGAGAGTATCCCCTTTCGTTGGCGGGAAAGCCTACGGTCCAGCAACAGCAAGCTTCACCGCGATGAACAAGGGAACCCGCTGGCGCTAATCCGTCGCGTGCGTTCCGACGAACCGACGGGAACAGCGTCCACTGAGGACGAACTCAGTTCAAGATCGTTCAAGGCCATTCCGCTCGCCAAACACTCGTGCGGTGTGCGTGACGTCGCGAAGCAGTTCGCTGAGCAGCTTGGTCTTCCGAATTAGATAGCTTCAGACGTCGTGCTCGCAGCGTTTCTACACGCTGGCGGTTAGGCGCATCCCAAGTTCAAGCGCTGGCTCTATGACGGGGAGGAACGCGCA
>Ga0137407_10002033_pt1 | contig 13289 bp, 15 predicted proteins | sample CZOMad2_2_16fung_FD_108410 | JGI IMG/M metagenome (GOLD analysis project Ga0137407, IMG submission 108410) | Vadose zone soil fungal communities from Angelo Coast Range Reserve, California, USA - CZOMad2_2_16fungal (Illumina Assembly) | ecosystem: Environmental > Terrestrial > Soil > Vadose...
GCCGCGGGGTCTTCCTGATCACGGCCTCGACCGCCGCCATCAGACCCCGGCCCGGCGTGCAGGCCTACGCCGCGTCGAAGGGCGCCGTCGTCACCCTGACGAAGAGCCTGGCGCTCGAGGCGGCAAGCCACGGCGTGCGCGTGGTCTCGATCGCGCCCGTCGCCACCGAGACACCGATGCTTCCGGCGTTCATGGGCAAGAGCGTCGTGGACGACGAAGGTCGGGCCCGCTACGTCGCCACGGTGCCGCTCGGTCGTTTGAACCAGCCTGAGGACCTGGCGCGCACCGCCGTGTTCCTCGCCTCCGACGACGCGGCGATGATCACCGGCACCTGCGTCGAGGTGGACGGCGGCCGCTGCATATGACGGGGGCGCCCCGGCGGTAACCCATGAAGGTCATTCCGCTGGCCGCCGAGTCCCTCGGCGTGCGATCGATGGCGACGTACGTCGAAGTCGGGCGGACGGGCATCCTCATCGACCCGGGCGCGACCCTGGCGCACGCGCGGTTTGGACTCCCGCCAAGCGAAGACGAATGGGAAGCCCTGCGCCGGGCGAACGACCGCATCTCGGCCTACGCGGCGCGCTCGAGCTTCGTCTTCGTGAGTCACTACCACGAGGACCACTTCCGGTCTGATCCCGCGTCGTACGTCGGGCGGATTGTGCTCGCCAAGGATCCGCGGCGGATGATCAGCGGCAAGCAGGCGCAGCGAGGGGAGGCGCTCTGGAAGGCGCTCGATGGCCAGGCCCACGTCGAGAGGGCGGACGGTGCCCGGCGGCGTGAGGCGGATTTGGAGCTCTGCGTGTCGCCTCCGCTGCCGCACGGCGTCGACGGAACACCTTTCGGGTCGGTCGTCACGCTGACGGTCGTCGATCCGGCCGAGCGCGAGCGTTTCGTCTTCGCCTCGGATCTTCAAGGACCGGCCTCCGTGGTGGCCGCCGCGTATCTCATCCAGCAGCGACCGACGCTCCTCTACGTGTCCGGACCGGTGTCGTATCTCGAGCGCGACGTCGGCCGCGCTGCGATCGAGCGCGCGATCGACCAGCTCGTCCGGGTGATGGACGCCACCGGATGCCGCGTCATCATGGATCACCATGCGCTCCGCGACGCCGGATTCGCCGAACGATTCGCGCGGCTCTGGGAAACGGGTCGCGTGGTGACCGCCGCGGCCTATCTGGGCCTCGACGTGGCGCCGCTCGAGAGTCGACGCAACCGAGCGTGGGCCGCCGCGCGCAAGCCCCCGACACGGGTCCCGGTACCACGTGTTAAAATGAACGACCGCACGCCGCGAAGATTCGCGAGAGGGGGGTTCACGGATTGAGCGACGACAAAGTCCTCAACGTCGGCGACACCGCGCCCGACTTCACGCTCAGGACGATCGGTCTCAAGGAGGTCGGCCTCGCGGAGTTCCGTGGCAAGAACGTGGTGATCCTCTTCTACCCTCTGGACTGGACGCCGGGCTGAAGCACGTGCATGCCTGCCTTCGACAAGCGCATCAGCGACTTTCAGGCAGCCAATACCCAGGTGCTGGGTATCAGCACTGATAGCCCGTTCAGCCACGACAACTGGGCTCGGTCGGTCGGCATCAGTCACTATCCGCTGCTCTCGGACATCCACCGCGCCGTCTCGCGGGACTACGGCGTCTATTGGCCCGAATGGAACGCCAACGTGCGGGCGACGTTCATCGTCGACAAGGAAGGGAAAATCCGCTTCGTCGAGCGGTACGGCAAGGGAGAGCTGCCGGAGCCTGACAAGATCCTCTCGGAGATCAAGAAGCTTCGCTAGCAGCCCTCCGAGCTAGTCGAGGGCGCCTCGTGAGGCCGACGCCGGCCAGCACGAAGAGCGTGCCCACGACGTGCCAGATGCCGATGCGCTCGCCGAGCAGGAGCGGGGCCAGGACGATGCCGACGATCGGCTGGAGATTCGTGAAGATCGCCGCCTGACTCGGTCCCACGACCATCACGGCCTCGTACCACCAGATGTGCGCGACCGCCCCGAGAATGCCCTGGTAGAACACGATCGACCACGCCGTCAGCGAAGCCAGCCGCGGGGCGGGGAAGAGCGGGGCCGTGAGCGCGGCGGTCGGCAGGATCAGCATGGTCCCCATCATGTACGCGGCGGTCGTCGCGAGCAGGGGCGAGTACGACGCGAGCACGCGCTTGCCGTAGACCGTATAGACCGCCCAGCTGCCGAGCGACAGGAGCGTGATGAAGTCACCGGAATGCAGGTCGGCGGGCTCGAGCACGACGAACCGCCCGCGGGTGATGACCAGGAGCACGCCGAGCACCGAGGCGCCGACGCCGAGCCACTGGACGCGCAGCAGCCGCTCGCCGAGATAGAAGCGGGCGATCAGCACGACGATGACGGGGGTGGCCGCCTGGAGGATCACCGCGTTGCCGGCGGTCGTGTTGTAGATCGCGAGGTACGTGAACTGCATCGAGCCCCAGATGCCCGCCGCGCCGAGCACGAGAAAGGTCCCGGCGGCGCCCGGACCGAGCCCGCGGATCGTGTCGCTCGACGAGCGCGCCAGGAGCAGGAGCAGGAAGCACGACGCGGCGGTGCAGCGCACGGCCGCGAGGAAGAACGGCGGGAAATCGACGAGCGCCAGCTTGGCGGTGGCCGGAAAGCTGCCCCACAGCGCCACGCTCAGGAGGAGCGTCACGTAGGCGCGTGTTTGACTCGCTCCGGGCACCTGCCTATCATAGCCCGCGCGTCATGGCCGACTACATCCTCGAGTCGCGCGTGTGGCTCGCCAGGGCGCGCACCGAAGTCTTCGCGTTCTTCGCCGCCGCCGAGAACCTCGTCCTGCTCACGCCGCCGTCGTTCCGCCTCGAGATCGTCGCCGGACCGCGCGCGCTCTCGACCAGCGCGGTGCTCGATCTCAAGATGTGCTGGCTCGGCCTGCCGGTGAAATGGCGCGCGTTCATCCGTGAGTGGGATCCGCCCTATCGATTCGTCGACGTCCAGGTGCGCGGACCGTACGCGCGCTGGGAGCATCGCCACCGCTTTCTGGAGGAGCGCGGCGGGACGTGGGTCGAGGACCGGGTGACCTATCGGCTGCCGCTCGGCGCGCTCGGGCGCGCGGCGCACGCGCTCTTCGTGCACCGCCAGATCGCGGCGATGTGGCGCTACCGGACGCTGCGGCTCGGCGAGCTGGTCGGGCCGGTCAGCTCGCCGGCAGGCTGATGCCGAGCTTCTCGAGGCGGGGCCGGACGCGATCGGTCAGGAGGCCCAGCCGGGCGAGGTTCGACACCATCGCGGTGTGCATATCCTTCTTGAAGTACTTGCGGAACGGCGCGTAGTCGTTGGACGCGGCCGTCTCGCGCCGATAGCGCTTGACCTCGTCGATCTGACGCGGGCTGAAGCCGACGTCCTGGTAGGCCTCGAGCGGGAAGAATCCCATCAAGGTCTTCTCGAGCGCGAAGCACGTGTAATCCTCGAGCTCGCGGCGCTCGGTCTCGGACGCCTCGTTCACCACACGGGGAAGGGACAGCATGCCGAAGCCCATGTGACGCGACTCGTCCTGGAGGATGCGCTTACAGATGGTGCCCAGGACGGGATCGACGGCGCTCTCGCTCATCATCTTGAACAGAGCGACCGCGAAGGTCTCGGCCACCAGCTGCAACGCGATCGTCTTGAGGTACCAGCGGCTCTCCGAGAGGATCGAGTCGAAGAGGTCTTTCTCGTTGGCCGGCATCGGGTAGGTGAGGCCCTCGAGGCGATCGGTGAGGTAGCGACTGAGGACCTCGTTGTGGCGCGCCTCGTCGAGCACCTGGGTGGCCTGGAAGAACTTCTGGTCCGCGCCCTGCACGATGTCGACCATCTGGCTGCAGGCCAGGAGCGCGCCCTGCTCGCCGTGCATGAGCACCGAGAGCCGCCAGGCGGCGATGCGGCGGTTGAGCGCGACCTTGTCGGCTTCCGGAAGGCTCTCCCAGAGCGGGCTCCCGTAGATGTCGATGAGCTCGTCCGCGATCACACGCCCGTCGGACGGCAACGCGTCCGTCCAGGGAATGTCCTTCGAGGCGTTCCACTGGTCTCGCTTGGCGTTCTCGTAGAGCCGACGCATGTCGGCCTCGGAAACGCCGTACTCGAGCGTGAAGGTCGTCGTGAACGCCGAGGGAACCTGGAAGGGTTTCATTGGGGCAGAATAGCAGAGTGCTACCGTGGCCGCCATGACTCCGCTCCGCGACGAGATCGGGGCCCACATGTCCATCGCGGGCGGCCTGCATCTGGCCCTCCAGCGCGGCCGCGAGCTCGGCTGCGGCGCGGTTCAGATCTTCCTGAAGAACCAGCGGCAGTGGGCGGCGAAGCCCCTCACATCGGACGACGCGCGGGCGTTCATCGCGGTGCGCCGGACGACCGCGATCCGGCACGTCTTCGCCCATTCCAGCTACCTCATCAACCTGGGAAACCCCGACACAACCCTGTGGGCCCAGGCGGTGGCCGCGTTTACCGACGAGCTCGAGCGCGCGGAGGCGCTCGGCCTCTCGTGCGTCGTCATCCATCCGGGCTCCCACATGGGCACGGGGCTCGAGGCCGGGCTCGGCCGGGTCGTCGCTGCGATCGACGAGTCGCTCGCGCGAACCGCGGGCTATCGGGTCAAGATCGCGCTGGAGAACACCGCGGGGGCCGGCAACACGATCGGCCGCACGTTCGGCGAGCTGGCGACGCTCATCGAGCGCGCGGCTCGGCCCGAGCGGATCGGCGTCTGCCTCGACACCTGCCACTTGTTCGCCGCCGGCTATGACCTGCGCACGGAGACCGGCTACCGGCGCGCCATGGCCGAGTGCGAGGCGACCATCGGCCGCCGGCGGGTGGTGGCGTTCCACCTGAACGACGCGAAGGCGCCGCTCGGCTCCGGGCTCGACCGACACGAGAACATCGGCCGCGGCCTTCTCGGGCTCGCCCCGTTCCGGCTCTTGCTCAACGATCGCCGGTTCGCCGGCGTGCCCAAAGTTTTGGAAACGCCGAAGGAGCCGGCGCCGGCCGCTGATCTTCGAAACCTTGCGGTACTTCGGCGGCTGCGACGTCGGCTTGGTCGATAGGGTAGTGGGAAGAGGCGGTACAAGCGTCTTATACTGAACTGACTCACGTGTACGACTCCCTCGGCACCCAGAGTCTGAACGCCGTTTCCTGGCGGAGGCTCCTTGACCTCCGCGTCAGCCACACCGTGGTCCTGCTTGGGCTCACCAGTCTGTTCACCGACATCTCGTCGGAAATGGTGAGCGCGGTGCTTCCGCTCTACCTCGTCCTTCATCTCGGTTTCACACCTCTGCATTTCGGCCTGGTCGACGGCCTGTACCACGGGGTAACCGCGCTGGTCCGCGTCGCCGGCGGGTTGATCGCCGACCGCGGGCGACGTTACAAGGAGGTCGCCGGCTTTGGCTACGCGCTCTCAGCGGCGTGTAAGCTCGGTCTGTGGTCGGCCAGCGCTGCCTGGCTACCGACTCTGGGTTTCCTCTTCCTGGACCGGACCGGCAAGGGTATTCGCACGGCCCCGCGGGACGCGCTCATTTCGCTGAGCAGCCCGCCGGCGCGACTGGGCGAGGCCTTCGGCGTCCACCGGGCACTCGACACGGCCGGTGCCCTGCTCGGCCCCATTGTGGCCTTCGCGCTGCTCGGGCTGGTGCCGGGTGCCTATGACGTTGTCTTCATGTTCAGCTTCTGCGTCGCCGTCGTCGGCCTCGGCATCCTACTCTTCTTCGTCTCGAATGCGCCCGCAGCCGCTGAGCCTGCCGGGGCTACCGTGTCGCTGCGCACGGCCGGCCTTCTGCTGCGCCGGCCCGGTTTTCGCGGCGTCGTGGTGGCCGGCGGCCTCCTCAGCGTCGTCACGGTCAGCGATGCCTTCGTCTATCTGACGTTCCAGCGCCGAGCACTGATGGATCCCCAGTATTTCCCCCTGCTGTTCGTCGGCACCGCATCGATCTACCTGCTGCTCGCCGTGCCGGCCGGACGCCTCGCCGACCGGGCCGGCCGCCGCTTGCTCTTCGTGGCGGGACACGTCCTGCTGGGCGGCGTCTACGTGTTGCTCCTGCGCTCCAAGCTCGGGGCCATGGAGCTGATCGCTTGCCTGGTGCTGCTCGGGGCGTACTACGCGAGCACCGATGGTGTGCTGATGGCGATCGCCAGCAGCCGGCTGCCCGCCGGTCTGCTCACCAGCGGACTGGCCGTGGTGACGACGGTCACGGCCCTCGGTCGACTCCTGGCCTCGACAGCCTACGGAGCGCTTTGGACGTGGTGGGGAGCCGAGGCGACGGTGATCGCGTTTCTGCTCGGGCTGCTCACGGCGCTCGCAGGAGCCTGGATCGCCCTCGGTCGCTCCTCGCAGAGGACGGTCGCGTGAGCGGCGGTCGTCGTCGACGTTGGTGGCGGATCGCAAGCTTTACCGCGCTCACCCTCGCGGCAGTCTGTTGCGGCGGCCTCTATCTGGCGAAGGCGCTGCACCGCATCGACCCGACGGTCGCCGGGCTGACCCCGCCACCCAGGATCGTTTCGTCGGGCCCTCCGGCGGTCGCACCGGCCGATCGGCCTGCCACTCCAGTGGTTGAGCAGCCGCGGCGAGATGGGTCGCCGGCCCGAGTCGCCAAACCAACTCGGCCCCGCAGGCCTCACGAGCCAGTCGCCACCGTCACGCCGGCCCTCGAAGTCTCGTCGATCATGTTCCGAATCACCGGGCTCGGTGACGCCAATGGACGGCTGGGTGTGGTGGGCCTGGCCGAGGCCGAAAAGCCTCCGACCGTGACCCCGCTACGTTGCGAGCGGTTGCATTTCACCGTCGATCGCGGGGTGTGCCTTACCGCAGAGCGACGCATGTTCGCCAGCTACGGGGCAGTCGTCTTCGACGGCGACTTCCAGCCGCGACACCAGCTACGCCTGACCGGTATACCCAGCCGGGTGCGGGTCGCTCCCGACGGCCGGCATGCCGCGATCACCGTCTTCGTGAGCGGACACTCCTACGCGGCGAGCAACTTCTCGACGCGCACGTCGTTCGTCGACCTCCGCACCGGCGACCTCACGGTCGAGGACATGGAGAGCTTCACGGTGTGGCGTGATGGCGACCGCTTCAAGGCGGGGGACTTCAACTTCTGGGGTGTGACCTTCGAACGCGACGCCAACCGTTTCTATGCAACGCTCGGGACCGGAGGCGGCACCTACCTGATCGAGGGCGACTTGGCGCTTCGCGAGGCCCGCGTGCTGCGTGCCGGAGTGGAGTGCCCGTCTCTCTCGCCGGACAACACGCGGGTGGTGTTCAAGAAGCGCACGGGTGGCATCCTCACCGCGGTGGCCTGGCGGCTCTCGGTGCTCGACCTCGCCACCGGAAGGGAATGGGAGCTGGCCGAGACCCGAAGTGTGGACGACCAGGTGGAGTGGCTCGACGACCGCCAGGTCGTGTACGGCCTCCTCGCGGCGCCCTCCGGCACCGCGGTCACGAACGTGTGGGCGGTGCCCGCCGACGGCTCAGGCGCACCGCAACTGCTCATCCCGGGCGCGGCCTCTCCGGTCGTCTTTCGCGATTCGCGCCGGGCCGGCTAGCGGGCGGTCTTGACGCCGATTCGGGGGCAGAGGGTGGTGACGGGGCAGAGAGAGCAACGAGGGGAAATCGGCGCGCAGATGTTCTGGCCGAACGAGACGAGCAGGTCGTTGTAGCCGATCCAGTACCGGCGCGGGAGCTTTCCGCGGAGCGCCATCTCGGTCTCTTCCGGGTTCTTCGTCTTCACGTAACCCAGGCGGTTCGAGATCCGATGCACGTGCGTGTCCACGCAGATACCGGGCTTGCCGTAGCCCATGGTCACGACCAGGTTGGCCGTCTTTCGTCCCACGCCGTTGAGGGTGAGGAGCTCATCGATCGTGTCCGGCACGCGGCCCTCGAATCGCTCGAGCAGGTCGCGGCAGATCCCGAGGATGACACGGGCCTTCGTCCGATAGAAGCCGACGGGATAGATCAAGCGCTCGATGCGGCGGGGCGGCAGCTTGAGCATGTCGGCCGCCGTCGCGGCGACGGCGAAGAGCCGGTCGGACGCCGGGCCGGTGGTCGTGTCCTGCGTGCGCAGCGACAGGATGCAGGCGATCAGGACGCGGAACGGGTCGCGATCGCGGCCCGCGACGACCGCGAGCGCGGTCGGATTCCAGCTCGGCCGGCTCCCGCGAAGTCGGCGGATCACGACGCCGATCGCTACGTCTTGTCTTTGATGGACTCGAGGAGTTTTCTGGCGCGTGGCGCGTCCTTCACCGTCCAGTCGGCGACGACCGACGGCCTGGTCTCGTTGACGACTCGCGAGAGCTCCCGTCGCGCGTCGGCATAGCGCGCGTCGGCGATGTAGACGCGGGCGAGGTCGACGCGGGCGTTCGTGAATCGTGGATCGATCTCGAGCGCCTTCTTGAAGTGCTCCTCGGCCTTCACGCGGTCGCCGCCGGCAAATCCGGGCACCTCCAGGAGCACGTTGCCGGCGAGGATGTGGGCGCGGACCGAGCGCGGGTCCAGCTCGAGCAGGATGCCGAGCTCCTCGCGGATCGTCGGCAGGAGGAACAGCGATCGGAGCACGCCCTTGGTCTCACCCCAGCGCGCCGTGTTGATCGCGTACCAGAGGTGGGCGTCGTGGCTCTTGGGCGCCAGCTCGACGGCGCGCTTGCCGATCTCGCGACCCCGATCGTACGCGGCCAGCTTGTCCTCCGCCGTGGTGGCTCGAACGTCGCCGATGAGGAACTGCACGTACGACAGCATCGCCATCGTCTCGACCTTGCGGTCCTTGGCAAGAGCCGCGTCCAGGAGGTCGCGCGCGCGGTCGAGCGCGGTCGCGTCCTCGTGGTAGCGCGCGACCAGAGCGCGCGCCGCCTCGACGGGTGACTGGGCCCACGCGGACGCGGCCGCGGCGAGAACGACGGCGAGGACGGCCAGAGGACGCGCTCGCATCGCCGCGCACTCTACCGTCGTGCGCGAGGCCCGTCAATCTTGACTCGCTCGGATGCGTCGGCGATCCTCCGGTGCGTGATCGCGATCGGCGTGCAGACGTGGGGGACCGATGTCGTGGCGCTCCGGGGTTACTGGCGCCGGGCCGACGAGCTCGGCTACGCGCGCATCACGTACGGCGACGGCCTCTGGGGGTGGACTCACGATGGCTGGACGATGCTGGGCGCGCTGGCCGGACTCACGCGGCGCGCCCGCCTCGGGCCGGCCGTAACGTACTGCTTCGATCCTTCGTCTCATCATCCGTCATGGCTCGCCAAGCGCGCGGTCACCGTCGACCATCTCTCGGGTGGCCGCCTCGACCTGCGGCTCGCGGTCGGCGCCGAGGATCCGACGACGGCGGCCGCGTGGCGGAGCCACGCGATCCGGTATCCGGACGCGCCGACGCGGGTCGCGCTCGTCGCCGAGACGATCGAGATCCTCGAGCGCCTCTGGACCGGCGAGGCCGTGGACTACGCCGGCCGCTTCTATGCCCTCCGCGCTGCGCGCCTCACGCCCGCGCCCATGCAGAAGCCCGGGCCGCCGATCTGGCTGGCGGCCATGGGTCCAGGGGCGCTCGGCGTCGCCGCGCGGCGCGCCGCCGGATGGGAGGCATCGTACGTGACGCCGGCGGCGTTCGGCGAGCGCTGGGACCGGCTCCGGTCCTCGCTCGAAGACGCGGGGCGGCCGTGGTGGGACTTTCGCCGGTCCGTCGAGGTCGACGTCGTCCTCGGACTCACCGGCGCCGAGGTCGGCGAGGCGCTCGGTCGATTCTGCGCGGCCCGCGGGATCGACGCGCGCGATCCGCTCCTCGCGACGGCGCTGATCGGCACCCCCGAGATGGTGCGCGCGCGCATCGGGGAATACGCGGCGGCCGGCGCCACCGACCTGATGCTCGGGTTCGCCGATTTTCCGGCCACCCGCATGACCGAACTCTTCGCCGAGCGCGTGCTGGCCCTCGAGTAGCCCCCACGCGCGTTGCTTCCCCCGTTCGGACGCGTCACGAGTGCGCAGTGCGATCGGTCACGCGCGGCCGCCGCGTGTGATTCGTGTCGATCAGTCGCATTCGACCATGGAGGATTCGAATGACAATTCTGCGAGTCCCGCTTCTTGCGCTCCTCCTCGTCTCGAGCCTGCCGGCCGCGGCGCTCGCCCAGGCGGGGCCCATCCCACCGACCGCAAGAGTGGTCGGGCGCGTGCTCACGCTCGATGAGTCCATTGCCATCGCACTCGAGGCCCAGCCTACGATCCAGGCCACCCTCTACGACTACGCCGCCGCGCGAGCGCGGGTCCGCGAGGCGTTCGCCCCGCTCCTGCCACAGCTCTCGGGATCGGTGTCGGCGACCCGGAGCAGCGGCAGCAATCCGCAAACGGCGACCCTGACGGGCCGAACCGTCATCGTCTCGGTCAATCGCCAGCCTGCGGACACCTTTCTGGCTCAGGTCCAGCTGTCACAGCTGCTCTTCGATTTCGGCAAGACGATTGCGGCCACGCAGGTGGCCCGGAAGCTCGCGGAAGTGTCGGCCGAAGGCGTCGAGCTCCAGCGCCAGCTGATCGCCCTCACGGTGAAGGAGGCGTACACCAATATCCTCCTGGCCCAGCGGCTGATCCGAGTGCAGGAGCAGGCGGTCGAGCGCGCCGAGCTCAATCTGTCGTCGGCGAAGGGTTTCTACGACGTGGGCACGCAGCCGCTGTCCACGGTCGTCCGCGCCGAGGTCGACGTGGCCAACGCCAAGGTCGACCTGATCAACGCGCGAAACGCGCTCAGGATCGCGCGGGTCGCGCTCAACACCGCGCTGGCGATCGACGCGGGCACGCAAACGGAGATCAAGGACAATCTCGAATACGAGCCGACCACGCTCGATCGCGCCGCCCTGCGCGCCGAGGCGCTCCGACAGAGCCCTGAATACCGGCAGGCCAGGCTGCAGAGCGCCGCCGCCGAGGCGCGTGTCCAGGCGGCGTCGCGGAACTTCCTGCCCAACATCAACGGCACGGGGTCCTACGGCGGGACCCAACTCGAGCTGAATCCCACCTGGTCGCTCGGCGTCGTGTTCAGCTGGAACATCTTCGACGGCGGTAACCTGATCGCCGCATACGATGAAGCGAAGGCCAATCTGGGCGCCGCGAACGCGCGAATCAAGGTGGCCGAGCTGACGCTCGTTCAAAACCTCGAGCAGGCCGAGATCGTCGTCGAGGCCGCTCAGGAGCGCATCCAGGCGGCGCGCGTCCTCATCGCGTCGTCTCAGGAAAACTTTCGGCTCGCGCAGGGGCGTTTCGACGTGGGCGTGGGGACGATCCTGGAGCTGACCGACGCCCAGCTCGCCCTGACGCAGGCCCAGAACACCGAGGCTCAGGCGCTGGCCGATTACCGGATCGGGCTCGCTCAGGTGGATCGAGCCGCGGGGCGGCGGTAGGAAGCGCACGAACCCAAGGGAGGACCGATGGACATCCTGCGAACGCTCGCGGCCGTCTGCGTCGCCGGCTGGCTCGCGATCAGCGCCTTCTTTTCGTTCGCGGTCGCGCCGCTCGCCTTCCGGACGATCGACCGGGCCGTCGCCGGTCAACTGGTCTCCGCGGTGCTGCCCCGCTACTACGATTGGGGCGTGGTCCTGTGCGCGATCGCGCTGACGGCCTCCGCGGTCCGGGCGGTGTCCGGCGGCAAGCCGCGCTGGCGCGCGCTCGCCGGTGTCGCGCTCTGCGGCGCGATGCTCAGTCTTCTGCTCTGGGCCTCGATCGTGGTCCTGCCGAGGGCCGAATCGGCGCGGCACGCGCGGGACGACAGCGCGTTCGCGCTCGCGCATCGCGCGTCGGTCCAGCTCAACGGCCTCACGATGCTCGCGGGCGCGGCCGTGCTGCTGCTCGAGACGTTCAGCCGCTCGGCACGGCGTAACCGCTGAGCTCGAGCACGGCGCGGACTCGATCGGCGACCGCCGACGGGGGCTCGTGGGCGAACGCCTCGCAGGCGGCCAGGAGGAGCCACGCCAGGGTGTCCGGTGCGAGCCCGACCACCGGCCGGGTCCTCGGGGAGCGCGCGACGGTCTCCTAGAGGCTCAGCCGGACCTGCTCCCGGGCCCAGCTCAGCGCCAGTGACGCCGTCTTCTCGCGCCGGCCCTTGATCCAGGCGCCGAAGACCTCGCGGGGCAGCTCGCCGCTCGGCGCGAAGGCGTCGGCGAGCTTTCGCAGCGCGCCGTCCAGCGGCGCGCCGGCGAGATCCTTCGCAAGGGTCAGCAGGAGCGTCTCGGCGCGGGTCGGTGGCGGGACGGAGACGCGTATCCGACGCTTGGGGGCTTGTCGGGTCTTCTTCCGCCGGGTCTTTTTCTGCCGGGTCTTCTTCTGGCGCCGGCGCGCACGGGCCATCGCTCCTCCAAAATAGCAGGAGACGGGCGCGGCGCCCCATTCTGCGGGCGGCGACTACTCGTAGCGCAGCGCTTCGATCGGGTCCAGGCGCGAGGCCTTGCGCGCCGGATAGAAGCCGAAGAAGATCCCGATGGCCGCCGCGAAGCCGAACGCGAGCACGATCGACTCCGGGGCGACGAGCGTGCGCCACTCCGCGAAGTAGCTGATCGCCTCCGAGCCGGCGACCCCGAGCGCGATGCCCATGATGCCGCCGATCAGCGAGAGCGTGACGGCCTCGATCAGGAACTGAAGGAGGATGTGGCGCCGGCGGGCGCCGACCGCCATGCGCAGACCGATCTCGCGCGTGCGCTCGGTGACGGACACCAGCATGATGTTCATGATGCCGATGCCTCCCACCAGCAAGGACACGGAGGCGATCGCCGCGAGGAGATAGGTCATCACCCGGGACGACTCCTCCTGCGTCTGGAGGATCTCCGAGAGATTCCGGAGCCAGAAGTCGTCGTCCTGAAACGGCTGCAGCCGATGGCGCTGGCGCAGGAGCGCACGGATCTGGTCCTCGGCCTCGGCCATGTCCTCGCCGGGGCGGACCTTGACCGAGATCGAGCCGACGGCGCGGGCGTTGGCCTGGCTCACACCGAGCACCTTCTTCTTCGCCGTCGAGAGCGGGACCAGGATGATGTCGTCCTGGTCCTGGCCCCACGAGTTCTGTCCCTTGCGCGAGAGCAGGCCGATCACCGTGAACGGGACCTTCTTGATCCGGATGATCTGGCCCACGGCGTCGGACTCGCCGAAGAGGTTGAGGGCCGTCGTCTGGCCGAGGAGCGCCACCTTGGTCGCCCCGTCGACGTCCTCCTGGAGGACCGGCCGACCTTCGTCGACGGGCCAGTCGCGCGCCTCGAAATACGAGGGCGTCACGCCCTGGATCTGGGTGGCCCAGTTGAGGTTGCCGTAGACGACCTGCGCGTTGCCGCGCACGGACCCCGCCGCCGCC
>Ga0137407_10002034_pt1 | contig 13284 bp, 14 predicted proteins | sample CZOMad2_2_16fung_FD_108410 | JGI IMG/M metagenome (GOLD analysis project Ga0137407, IMG submission 108410) | Vadose zone soil fungal communities from Angelo Coast Range Reserve, California, USA - CZOMad2_2_16fungal (Illumina Assembly) | ecosystem: Environmental > Terrestrial > Soil > Vadose...
ACGAACAGCGAGTTCTTGCGGTTCAGAACCACACGCTTCATCTCCCGTTCACTCACATTGTTGTCGATGGGCACCGCGCCGTCGCTGGTGAACACCGTCAGTTCCTCCCATTGGCTGAGCGTGTAGTTCACCGCTTCCGCCATGGGATGCTTCGGCAGCAGCTGTTCTTTCCAGGCCAGCAACTTCTGTCGCAGTTCGGCCAGCACCGGCACCGACTGCATCTGCCGCAACGCTAGTCTCTCGGCCACGGACACATCCTTAGCCTGTTTTTCCACCGCAAACAGCTGGCCGATCAAATCCACGGCCTCGCGAGCGATCTCCGGCGCCGTTTTCTCAGCCTCCCACGAACTTCCGCCGCGCGTGCGACCAACATCCGGCACGCCTGATGGCGTTGCCGGCTACCACTCCGTTGTAGCCTCCATAGGCATCCGCCAGAAGAACTTCGGTGTAGTCTTTCAGAAACTCTTTCGGCCCCTCTCGTCCGCGGTTCAACGTGAAGTCGAGCACGTTGTACGGATTTGCTTCATCGCCTACGTACACCCAGATGCGTGTCGACTGCGTCTGCCCCGGCCCCAGCATCGGAAAGACCGTGTCGTCGGTGGCCACCACATGGGACTGTCTTACCCGTTCCGCCATCCGCCGGTACAGTGGCTCCACCAGGTCCGCGACATCCCCGCACCACACCGATTGCGTGGCGCGGGAAATTGCAAAGCCTTGCCGCTCGAAGATATCTTCCAGCCGATACAGCGGCAGGTAGTCAGCGAACTTGCTGGTCACGATGTAAGCCAGCAGCGCCCCGGACCGGCAAAGCCCTTTTCGATCGCCGTCTCCGCTTTCGTCGCAGCCTCGATCTGTGGATTTTCGCCGGCTTGCTCGCAACGTAAGCATGCATACTTCTTGCGCACATGCCGCAAGCGCTCGAAGTGTCCGGGGAGGTATTCGATCTGCCAGCTCTCCTCGCTGCCGATTTCTTGTCGCTGCTCGCCGCAACACGAGCAGCGTCGTTGTTCTGCAGGGAGTTCATAGACGTGCGTACTGACCGGAAGATTTTCGAATTTCGCTAAGGCCCGCCGTCCTTTGCGCCGCTCTATGCGTCGCAGTTCCGGCTTGGCTTCTCCTTGCGGAATGCTCTCGGCAGGTAACGGTTTTTGTTCCAGTTCTTCGGCAAACTCCAGCAGCGCCAGCGCCAGTTCGTTCTCGTTCAACGGAAGCACATTTAAAAAAGGGCGAAATCTGTCGGCCTGGATGGGGATCGTCCCGGGGGAGTACTCCACTGGCGGCAAACAGAAGCTACTGGGCATTAGCAAGCGGGGCAATAAATACTTACGAAGACTCTTCATCCAGAAAACGGCCAGAGAGAATGAGGCCTGCCAACGACTCACGGAGATTCCAGGAGTCGGCCCGGTCACCGCGACAGCCCTGATCGCTGCGGTTGGCGTTCAGGGCGCACGCAGCGTACTGCAACAGCGACACAAGCAGACTCCTGGTCTGAGCAGTTGGTTAGCGCAACTGTTGGGGCGCACACACCAGAAGATTGTCGTCGTGGCTTTGGCCAACAAGCTGGTTCGCATGGCCTGGGCGGTCTTATGCAAGAACGAACGCTATCGCGCTCCCGCCCTTACGGTGACAACTTAAAAGCCCTGTTTACGGGAAACAGTTCCCCAGGTCTGCTGGCGGAAAATAGAGATGGCAATGGGTCTCTCCCACGCTTTCGAAACCCGAAATCGGAAAAGGTCTCTTTCAGGCCGTCAAGTTTATGAGGACGAAAGCGAGCGGATATCCATCATGGCCCGGAGTCACTGACTCCACTGAAGGCCGAATACATTGGCGCGGACCAACTGCCATTCTTCGTTTTTCGCTTGCAACTCTGCGGCGGACCATACATTTCCGATTACTTGCCGCTGTACCGATTGGAAGACATCTTCGAGCGGCAGGGTTTCGAGATTTCGCGGGCTACGCAGTCGGTCTGGTGCGGCGATGTGGCCGATTTAGTTGAGCCGCTGTACGAGCGGATGGCCGAGCGGGTGCGGGAGTCGCACGTGGTAGCGACCGATGACACGACCCTGCCGATGCTGAGTCCGGGGAAAACGCAGCCGGCGCGGATGTGGGTGTATGTGGGCGACGAGACAAATCCCTACAACGTTTTCGATTTCACCTTGAACCGAGGCCGCGACGGACCGAAACATTTTCTGAAAGATTACCAGCAGGTTTTGCTGGCCGACGCTTATGGCGGGTACAACGGCGTGGTGGCCGGCAACCAGATCACGCGCGCGGGATGTTGGTCGCATGCGAGAAGGAAATTTGTCGAGGCGGAGAAAGCAGCACCGCAGATAGCGCGGGAAGCAGTCGCCTTGGTGCGCGCACTCTATGTCGTGGAAAAGCAGGCCAAGGTTGTTTCCGTGGCGGAGCGTCGGGAGCTGCGCCAGGCGCAGTCGGCGCCGGTGTTGGCCGAGCTGCGGCGCAGGCTGCTGGCCTGGAAGGAGCCACTGCTGCCCAAGCATCCCATGGCGGAGGCGGTGAACTACACTCTGAGCCAGTGGGCGGAGCTGAACGTGTTCTGCTGGGACGGAGCGGTACCCATCGACAATAACGTCAGCGAGCGGGAAATGAAGCGCGTCGTGCTGAATCGAAAAAATTCCCTATTCGTAGGCAACCCGCGCGGCGGGCGGACGGCTGCGATCCTGGCGAGCTTGACCAGCACCTGCCGCCGGCACGACGTTGACCCGCAACTCTATTTCACGCAGCTGTTGCTGAGCCTGCCGCAAGTCCGCAGGAGCGAACTGCCGATGTGGTTGCCCGATCAGTGGAAGCTCGGTCAGGCCGCACGCATCGCCGGCCTACAATGAGCCCTGGTAGACGCGGTAATCGTCCACATGGATTTCAAGGTTCCAATTGCTCGGCCTGAGCGAAGATTCCAAATGAGGTGAAACCGTGGCAGAAATAAACCTACTGCTCACCGAGACATGATTATGAGTTCAGTTTGTATCGCTTTATTCCCGCACATCCAAATTGGATATTGGGCTTTCCGAATCCACTTATCAACGGTACTGTCGATTGGGGGAGCGGATGAGTTTAATGAGACAAACTTCTCGATACGACCGTCAGGTTTAGTGAGTACATAAAACGGGAAAAATGCATTCGGAGGATTCGTCTTCGGAAAGGGAGAGGTAGGAAAATCAGAGCCCGGCTTAAGTACGGGCTGCAGACACCAATCTCTTACTTCGCTATTCGCCGGCGGCACAAACACATCTGCGGCAAAATCGGTCGCTTTCTCGAGTTTTTCGATACTTACTTCAATGATTTCATCCTTAGTCCGACGGACGTATCGTCGCGGATAGCGAATGTTGTCAATGCTTATAAAATCAGATTCGTCCAAGGTAGTTAAAAAACCATCAGGTCCCCAACGGCTGTGCAGCAAGATGACTTCTCTTGTAGCGGCGTCGAAACAGACTCTGCTGTCACGAAGGTCGCCTGGCTCGAGACAAAAGGACGGGGTTCCGGCCTTTGGGTCGGAATAGACTCTACTGACAGTCGCAGTATCCAATCGGTAAGGGTCAGTTGGAAAGGGATAAAGGGGATGCCGGACCAAATATTGCAACCGACGGATATGTGGAGCCAAGGTAGAAGTGCTCCGCGTAATATAAATCTTGTCGCCTGAAGCGAAGTCCGTTTCCGCGACTTTCCCAAACTGGACGGTCTCCCGGAAATGGTCCGGGGCGGCCCACAGAAGTTCGTACACTCCCTCCTTCGTTGTTCCGAGATAGACATAGCGCACATGCGCCAGCAGATGAAAGGGCGGATTACCAACGGCTTGGAGATTCTGTCTGTGCACTGTCTCTTGCAAGAGCTTATCGGCTTCTGTCCGACGCGGAAGAGACTGCGCAGTTAACGAAACCGCAACCAGACTGAACATGAAGGGTAGGACTGCAAACCGTGTGCGTCTCGTGACCATCCTGCAAAAACTAGCATTCTAAGAACCAAATAACAAATTATCCGCTGCTTTCACTTTCTCCACAGAAGTGCCGTTCACATATCGCTCACGACAAATTGATGGGGCAGGTCGCGAAACGTGTCGAGGATAAGCGGCTGTTAAAGCTCATTCGGGCGTTCCTGAACGCCGGATTGGTAGTAGCCGGCCGAAATGTCGAATTTCTCGCGGTCGCTTGTGTGGTTGCGCAGCGCGAAGGCCTTCCGAAGCGCTTCCTCCGAGCGCTCACCCTGCCCGAAGATCTGATAGGCGCGCCCCAGATTTGCGTAGGCCATAGCAAAGTCGGGGTCTAAATGAATGGCTTTCTGAAACAGGGATACGGCGTCGGCTTGGTCGCCCCTAGCGTATTTGGAAAGGCCGAAACTATAGGCCTTCAGAGCTTCCAGCGACGATGTCGTCGCATGTACCAGAGGTACGTCAAGCCTCTGCACAGAACTGAGAGACTCTCCAAGCTCTTTGCGCAAGGTCGCAGCCGCGCCGCCGAGCGCCGCCAACACTTGCTGCTTGTCCACAGCTTCCGTCTGTTCGCGTGCCAGGGAGTCTCCCGTCGTGCAAGGGATGGCGTTGAGGCCAATCACATAGTGACCGCCAAGATTCGCAATCGAGCCCGCAATGTATGCCTTGCTTCCAGTGCGTTCACACAGTTCCTGCGCCACACTTGCGGTTATGGTGCCATCAGGCGAGCGCCGCATTTCCTTCAGTGCGGAGCGCACTTTTTGCTCCGCAAGGATGTTCAGCAATGGCGATTGAAAGCTCTCCCAGCCACTAGGACTGACGTTGTTCCTGCCGATCCCTTTGTGCTAGTTGCCAGCGGCCGTTAGGCAGCCGAAGGGAGACAGGAAGGCAGCAAAAAAAAAGCCGACAAAAAAGACAGCGGGTGCGACACACAGCGCGGGAAACAGCATGGCATCGCCCAGCGGATTATCGTATGATTTGCCGGCAAAGCGCCTGCTGAGAAATTCAGGCCCAAGGCATGGGCAGAGCTTCTCTGATCCGCACAAATCCCGAATGGCCATCAAGCGACGAAATTTCCTAAGGCAACTTACGAGCGGAGTCGCCGCGAGCGCTCTCCTGGTCGATCGTTTTGGCGCGAGCCCGGAAGGATCGGAGGAAGGGCGTAGTGGCTCAGGGCAGCGACCTCTCTTGCTGGATCGGAACGAGAATGCTTATGGTGCCGGCCCCGAAGTGCTTGCGGCGGTTCGCTCGCGGCTTCACGAAATGAACCGATTTCCCGCCGAAGCAGATAAGGTTCTGAGCGAAGAGTTGGCGAAGTTTCATCACAAGCAGCCGGAGCAGATCCTCATCGGCGCCGGCTCGAATGCCATTCTGCAAATGGCTGCCGCGGCCTATCTGGGGCCGGAAAGAAAGCTACTTCTCGGGACGCCAAGCTACGGAGCGCTTGAGTATTACGCCCGTGCGCGAGGCGCGCAGGTCAAGGCGGTGCAGCTGCGGAAGGATTATTCGCATGACCTGGAAGCCATGCTCGCGAAGGTAGACTCTTCGATTGGATTGGTCTATCTCTGCAACCCGAACAATCCGACCGCCACGCTGACGGAGCGAAGCGAGATCGACAGGTTCCTAGAGAAGCTGCCTGAGTCGGTGCCCGTCGTCATCGATGAGGCCTATCACGAGTACGCGGGAGGCTCGGGAGCGTATGCTTCTCTGATCGACAGGCCTCCGAAGCCCCGGCCGGGCGCAATTGTGCTGCGCACATTTTCAAAGATTTACGGGCTGGCGGGTCTGCGGCTGGGATACGCGATTACGGAATCAGACACGGCGGAACGCTTGGCTTCGACACGGCCTCTGTTTGCAGTCAACCGCCTGGCGCTGGCGGCCGGAGTGGCCGCGCTCAGGGATCGCGAACACGTTCGGGACTGTGTCCGGCGCAATCAAGATGACCGACAGGAGTTTGTGAACCAAGTGAATGCCCGCATGCTTCGAGTGCTCGATTGCCACGCGAATTTTGCGTGCCTCAACGTGATGCGCCCGGCGCGGGAAATCCTGAAGCACTACCACAAACACGGGGTCCGGTTGGGGCCTGAGATACTCTCAATGCCGAATTACGTCCGAGTCTCTTTTGGGAAACCTGAGGAGATGAAGGAGTTCTGGAAAGTCTGGGACCTGCTGGGAGCGCACCCGATGGCGATGTAGGCGCTAGTCAATGTGGCTCAGCGGATCGGCGAGCGGAAAGCGCTGGATCCGGAAATGCGAAAAATTTCCCAATAGCCCATTGCCTTCTTTTCCATACTTTTACCCTAAACTATTGAACAGCTTAATGAAAATAGAAGGATAAGCTTGGTTCTGGAGAGGGTATTCTGCGCGACGCAACCCCTTACACCTTGATGGACAGCTGACTTCGTTCGAAGAGAACGGGAATCAGGTGCTGGGAATTTCCGCGGCGACTTCATTGGAGTAGATGCTTTCGGAGCCATCTGCTTCGACCGCTGTGACGACGTAATAGTAGTGGCCGCCGGGCTGAACGCTGGTGTCCCTGTAGTTGAGCGAACCGACAACTGAGTTACTTACACGCTGAAAGGGGCCGCTTGAGGACTCGCTGCGATAGATGTGATAACCCGCGACAGTGCTGGTGCTGGGATCCCAATCGAGGGTTACAGAATGAGACGGCACAGAACTGGGCGAAGTGACGGTCGAATTTGTGGCCGAGCCGGCAACACTGAGTTGCACAGGTGTGGGAAGCGAAGAGGTTGCGACCGTGATCGTTGAAGAGGAATTGCCAGCCACCGTAGGATGGAACCAGACTTGAAACTCGACCTTCTGATCAGGCGACAAGGAGACGCCCTTGGCTAGACCGGAGGTGGAAAATGCCGAACTTGCGAGACTGACCGAACTAATGGAGAGGGCAATGTTCCCGGTGTTTTTCAACGTAACCGATTGCGAGGTAGAGCTTTTCACCGCGCGAGTGCCAAAATTCAAGGAAGCGGGAGAAGCTGTGAGCGCTGGAGTTGCTTTTTCTCCGGAACCGGAGAGAGGGACGCTGACGGGAGCTTTCAAGTCGGAACTGGAAATTACGAGCGAGCCAGAAGCGTCTGAAGTACTGGCAGGAGCGAAAACAACAGTAACACTAACTTGCGCTCCCGCCGGCAATATCACAGGGACCTTTGCCGAGGAGAGTGTAAATCCCGAACCGGAAACGCGAAGCTGCTCTAGATCGATGGACTCCGCGCTGGAATTTGTGATTTTGAGGGCCTGCGAATTCTTCTGACCTACCACCACAGACTTGAAATCGATGATCGAAGGAACGACCGAAATTCTTGCGGCGGGTGCGGCAGAAGATTTGTCCGCCGGGACGGAAGCGCAACCGGAGATTGCGGTAGAAATGATAAGAGCCGCGACGAGAATTTGATGAGAACGGAACAGTCGAAACATAAGGCGGAAGAATGACGATTGAGATGGAGTTCCACGCATGTTTGGGAATGTAGACGGCGGGATGCCCTGTTTACAATTTGTTCAAAGGACAGCTTTAGGCCAGGGTGCGAACCTGTACGTGGAACCGATGAGAGGTCTGCGGAGGTGGGCTATTCGGTGTGTGGAGACAAGCGGGAGGCTCAAGAGACGAAGCAACAGCCGACGCGAACCGTGTTTTCACTCAGCTGCTTGGTCCAAACGCGTTTGAGATTCACGCGAACGGGCGGAAGGATTGGCACATGAAGAACGGCGAGCAGCGTGTCCGGAATGCCTTCTTCACTGGGAAAATCGAGCGCGACACCGCCGAAGCCGAGGTCCACGACCCGGGCGCGATGTGAGGGTTGATCGCCCAGAACGGCATAGGCATTGGTGCCCGCCATGGAAACCCGTTCTGCCTTGCGAGGCACGGTATAAAGTCGCGGTTCCTCGGGTGCCACAGGAAACGAGGGCTGTGAGGTTTGTAGCGGCGAAACCGGTGGCGATGGGGGAGGTGGAGCTGGAGGTGCAACCTCGGGAACGGTGGGGGCTCTAGAAACGGGAGGCTCGGGAACAGGAGCAGTGGCTTGAGGTGTAGCGGCCATTTCAATGGGTGGTTCCGCCGGCGGAATGGCAGGCTCGGTTGCGGAGGGCGCGGATTTTGGTGCTTCGCCTGGTCGATCTGTAGCGGGCGCCTCCACACTCGGCGGGGCGGCTTCGGCGCTTGCCCTGCGGTGGTTGTCCTTTTTTGCGCGGTAGAGGCGTTCGTCGGCAGCGCGAATTAATTGCTCGCGTTGTTCGCCGTCCTGCGGATACGTGGAGACGCCATGATCCATGGTGACGGAGATGGTAAGGTCGAGAGGGCGAAGAATTTCCGCGAAGACAACGCCAACGCGCCGGCTCAACGCCGAGGCTTGCGCGGAATCGGTTTGCGGAAGGAGTAGAGCGAATTCATCACCGCCAATGCGGAAAGCGGAGTCGGAAGTACGGAGAGCTTTCTTTAGAGTTGCCGCGGCTGCGCGTAGAACCTCATCACCGCGAGGGTGGCCGTACTTGTCATTCACTTCCTTGAAACGATGAAGATCGAGGATGACCAAGCTCAGAGGATGAGTGTAGCGGCGGGCGCGGTTGAGTTCCTTGTCAAAATTTTCGGTAAAGAGGCGGCGATTGTAGAGTCCGGTCAGGGGATCGGTTATCGCGTTGCGATACAGGTTTTTGAGGTCCTCATATTCAAGAACGACCGGAACACGAAGCAATCCGGAGGAGGTAAGCACGTCGACGAGCGCGGTCTGCAAGGAGACGTGGGACTCCGTGCGTTCGGAGAGATAAGTTTTGCGGGCAAGGACTTCGTCCCAGAGAGCGACCACTTTGTCTTCTGGAATTTCAACGTGAGCGATCGCGAGGAAAAAGCGCTGGAGAAATTGCGCACGAGCGCTCGATTCTAAACCCTCGAGCGTGTCTGCAATAAGTTCAAAATAGGCGTCGTTCGGACGCATGCGCACGGAAACCGGAACGCCGGAGCTGGGAATCACCGGTGTGGACCTTACCTCGTTTGTCCCCGCGGGGAATGGGGCGGTGCGATTGTAGTGCAAGGGGAGTGGAGCAACCGGAGTGCCAACGAAGAAAGCACGCACTTCCGTTGCGAACAAACACTTCTTGCGCCTTCAAGTGAGCGTAACGATAACACAAACAAAGATAATTCGTTCAGAAAAAAAACTTGTCTCGTGGAGCGAGGCGAGTAGAGGAAAACCATCGCGTAGTACTGCTCTTCGAGCGCTTAGGACAGGGGATGAACGAATTCCAAGCCGAAGAGGCGAAGATCGCCTGCCGATTCCTGGCGCAGAACGCGAGCGGCGATCGGAGGAGTTTCATAGGGAACCAGTCCGGAGGTGGACGGAGACGGGGTCGGGATTGTCAATTGAATAAGTTGTTCCGTTTGAAGGAGATGCGAGGATGCAATACAGGCGCCGCTGGAACTTATGTTCAGCGTCTTGGTGAGCTCGATGAACTCGGCTCCCAAAGCGTCCGTACCCCGCAAAAAAACCGGGATTTGGATCCGAATACGTGGGCTTCGCCGTTGTTGGGATGAGGGCACCGAATTTTGGGTCTTTAAAATTTGACTAGACACTTGGCTCTCTTTAGTACCATCGAGCTAGTACGCTGTAAGCATCCGACATGCCAGAATCAGGTCAGGTTTGGGCGGTTACAAGGTTCTGATAACAATAGCGTTAGCCGACAGCAGCCTTTGTGCGCGGAGCTTCAGTGAGAACGGGAATTCGCAAATGTCCAGCGAGTTTCCCCAATTGTGCAAATGGAACGGATTTACCATTGACAGTCCTAGCACCGAATGGGAGGATTGCTGAACGCAACGGGAAAATTTTTACCACTCAGTCAGGGAGCTGGATGAGAGTAAGAGGATGAGCGGTCGAGTGGCAGCGCCGGCGACTGCAGACAGCCTGTGCCCCACAGTGCTGACGGTCGATTCCTTTCGAGCAATCCTAGAAGACATTGAGGCCCCAGTCTTAGTGGCGGATCGCACCGGACGCTTGCTAGCGGCGAATGGCGCTGCCAAGATCGTGTTTGGAATCGTCGAATCGTCAGCTTCTCAAAAGGTTAATATTTTTGAGTTTTTATTTGAAGCGGATGGAACTGAGATTCTGGATGAGTTGGCTACCGGCAGAGCGTGGGCGGAGCGCGAAATTGCGAGGGGCGAGAACGGCAAGCTTGCGCGCGTAAGGGTGACGCCGGACTCTGAATGGATTGTTGTACAGATCAAGGAGAAAACAGCCGACGCCGCGGGGCCCGGAACAACGCAGCTGACGGTACAAGAGTTATTGCAAGAGCGGGAGATCACCTACCGGAACCTGCTGGCAGCATATTTGAAATTGCAGGAAGTGAATCGTCAAAAGACAGTATTTCTGGCGTCTGCGGCGCACGAACTGAAAACGCCGCTGGCGGTAATCAAAGGATATTACGACCTGCTGCTGGCCGGGTCGCTGGGCCGGCTGACGGAAAAACAGAAAGACATCCTGGAAGAGTCGAAAGAAAGCTGTGAGCGGTTGGTGCGGCTGGTTTCGATGTTCCTCAACTATTCGGCGCTCGAAAGCGGCAAGCTGGTGCTGCAACTACGCGAGAACGATTTGCGCGACTGCCTAGACGAAATGGCGAAGCGGTGGGCCGAGGCATTCCAGAGAAAAGGCGTGAAGCTGGAAGTGCAGTTGGATCCGTCGATTCCGACGTTCCGATTCGACTACCAAAAAGTGCAGCAAGCAGCAGCCAACCTTTTGGACAATTCGCTGAAGCATACGCCGTCCGGAGGAAACGTAACCCTGCTGGCAAAGCCGCATTTTTGGGAGCGGCGCGTTGCGGAAGCGGTGCCGAGCCAGGAACGGCGGAGATTTCGTTTGCCACGGCCGAACAGTGTGGAAGTCAGCGTGACCGATTCAGGAGCGGGAATTCCACCGGAGCATCATCAAGAAATATTCGAGGACTTTGTGCGCGTGGACCGAAATACGTCTGGAATGGGCCTGGGACTTGCGATTGCGAAACGACTGGTGCAGGCGCATCGCGGGAAAATCTGGGTGGAAAGTGAAGCGAAGAAGGGAAGCACGTTTCGATTTCTTTTGCCGATTGAGCAAGGATGACGCGGTTTGGAGGAAGTTCGGGAAAGGACCAGTGCCATGGCCGTTCGAGAAAAAGTGATGGTGGTGGACGACGAACCAAGCATTCGGAAGTATTTGCAAACGCTGCTTGAGGTGGACGGGTTCGATGTGGAAACGCTGAGCAGCGGACGAGAAGCGATCAAGCAAATCAGCGAAGGCCAGCGGCCGGACCTTGTGATTCTGGACGTGCTGATGCCCGAGATGAACGGCATTGACACGCTCAAAGAGCTGATGCATCTGGACCGAACGCTGAACATCATCATGCTGTCCTGTTCGAACGAAGTGGGCACGGTCGTGGAAGCGATTCGAATCGGCGCGCACGATTACCTGACGAAGCCTTTTGAGAAATCCGAACTCGATGCAGCAATGTTGAAGTCGCGGCAAAAGAAGGAACTCACGACGGAAAACCAGGCACTGCGCGACTATTGCGACCAAGTGACAGAAGATTTGAGTTTCCTTGCCGCGAGCCCGCAGATGGTAAGGATTCGCCAACAGATCCTGCAAATCGCACCGGTGGATGTGCCGGTGTTCGTTTGCGGAGAGAGCGGCGTCGGCAAAGAAGTGGTCGCGCGGATGATTCACCTCCGTTCGAAGCGCAGGACTCAGCCTTTCGTGAAAGTGAACTGCGCAGCGCTTCCGGGAGAACTTCTGGAGTCCGAGCTTTTCGGGTTTGAGCAAGGCGCGTTCACTGGCGCAGTGCGATCGAAGCCGGGTAAGTTTGAAATGGCAAACAAGGGAACCATCTTCCTGGACGAAATTGCGGAGATGAGCACGCATTTGCAGGCGAAGCTGCTGCATGTCTTGCAGGATCATCAATATTCGCGGCTGGGCGGGCGGCACATGATCGATACGGACGTGCGCGTCCTTGCGGCGACGAACGTGGATGTGCACGAAGCGATGAAGACAGGGCGATTTCGAGAGGATCTTTACTATCGATTGAACGTGCTTTCGATCCTGGTGCCGCCGCTACGGGAACGGACGGCTGAGATTCCACTGCTGTTCCGGCACTTCCTGGATAAGTACAGCGAAAAATTTGGAAAAGAGGCAATGCAGCCATCGAAGCATTTGCTCGATGCGGCTTTGAACTACCCATGGCCCGGAAACCTTCGTGAGTTGGAGAATTTCGTGAAACGGTATGTGATTCTCGAAGACGATGAAGGAAGCCTGCGCGAACTGGTAGAAATGTCTGCAACGCGGCAAAGGACTTCTCCTCGGCAGGAAGTTGTGGTGCCAAAGGAGCAAGGGCTGAAGGCTTTGGTGCGCGGATTGAAAGATGAAGCGGAAATGGAAGCGATCGCGGACGCCCTGGAAAAGACGCGCTGGTGCCGTAAGGACGCGGCGAAGATGCTGGGGATCAGCTACAAAGCACTTTTGTATAAAATGCGGCAGTTCAACCTGGATACGCCTCGGACGAGGAGATCGTCAGTGCCAGCAGCGAAGGAAACCGTGCCTGTGCCGGCAGCTTCCGAGTAGGATGGAATCGGGTTCCTGGAATAGGATTATCCCCGAGAGGGCTTTTGCGATCCAAAGGACCGGCGAGCATTGAAACGCCGCCTTCGTCCCGCTCTGTGGCTATTGATTTTCAGAGCACGATCGAAAGATTAGGGAAGATTCAGAAATATTAATTAAGGCCATTCGCTGGCAAACTCAATGCGAAAGGGTCGCGAGCCTAAGGCAGCAGGCTTGCGAACTCAGGTGGGGAATGAGTTTAATGTCCGAACGTCGTGGCACCCGGCGCTATGACTTGTCGCTGCCGGTAATGATCCGAATCCCGGCGCAGGGATTTGCCGAGACGCAGAGCGGCAGGACTCGCGATATCTCCACGAGAGGTCTTTATTTTGTAATTGATCGAGACGTTCGAGCTGGCTCTGAACTGGATATCATGTTGACGCTTCCGCGAGAGATGACCAACGGGGAAGAAGTGCTGGTAAAAGCCTCAGGGAAAATCGTCCGGGTGGAATCGCGAATGGAAGATGGCAATGAGCGACAGGGTGTGGCGGCAGTTATCGAGCGCTACGACATCATGCGGGCAGCGGCAAGCGCCTAGCGCGGACCAAACGGCAAGGCTGGCTGATTTGTCGACTAGCTCGTAGTCCAACCGCGAAAGCCGTAATCTCACCGGAAAATGGTACGCTACGGGAACTGTAATTCTCGCGTGCGGCAGATTCTTTCTCTTGTAGAGAACCAACGGGCTAAAACGAACGTCCGCCAGTACCATTACCACCGAGCCGC
>Ga0137407_10002035_pt1 | contig 13284 bp, 11 predicted proteins | sample CZOMad2_2_16fung_FD_108410 | JGI IMG/M metagenome (GOLD analysis project Ga0137407, IMG submission 108410) | Vadose zone soil fungal communities from Angelo Coast Range Reserve, California, USA - CZOMad2_2_16fungal (Illumina Assembly) | ecosystem: Environmental > Terrestrial > Soil > Vadose...
CGACCCCCGCGACGAAGGCCGGCGCCACATCGAGCTTCGCCGCGATCTCCTCCATCGCCTTCGTGCCGACGAACCCCTGCTCCTTCTGCGCCACCCACAGCGCGGGGAGCAGCGCCGATCGCCTGTCGGGGTACATCGCGACGAGGCGGTCGATCTCGAGGCGCGACTCGGCGGTGAGCGCCCTCCCTTCGTCCGGCGTGATCCCCTCCGGACCCGCGGGGCCGCGCAGGGCCACCGACCCTGCCGCGAACCCCGGGATCCGCGAGGGATCGGACGGCAGCACCTTGAGCCCGCCCGTCCCGGCGCGGTGCTCGCTCATCGGTCCACCTCTCCCATGACGGGGTCGAGGCTCGCGATGATGGCCACGAGGTCGCTGACGAGCTGACCCTCCGCGATCTTCACGAGCGCCTGCAGATTGATGAACGACGGGGAGCGGATCTTCAGGCGGTATGGGCTCCCGCCCCCTTCGCTCTTGATGTAGAAGCCGAGCTCGCCCTTGGGCGCCTCGATGGCGTGGTAGACCTCGCCCACCGGCGCGTCGAACGACTCGGTGACCAGGATGAACTGGTGGATCAGCTCCTCCATCTTCCGGAGGACGTTCTCCTTCGGCGGCAGGACGATCTTGGGATCGTCCACCACGATGGGTCCGTCCGGCATCTTCGCGATGATCTGATGGAGGATCCTCACGCTCTGCCGCATCTCCTCGAGCCTCACGAGGTAGCGGTCGTAGACGTCGCCGACCGATCCGACGGGGACGTCGAAGTCGAGCTCGTCGTAGCCCGAGTAGGGCTCCACCTTCCGGAGGTCCCAGTCCTTCCCGCACGCGCGGAGATTGGGCCCGGTCACGCCGAGATCGATGGCGTCCTCGACCTTCAGGATGCCGATGTCCTTCGTGCGCTCGACCCAGATCTTGTTGTGCGTGAGGAGAGCCTCCCACTCCTCGACTTCCTTCGGGAAGCGGGTGACCCAGGCCTTGAACTGATCGAGGAAGCCCGGCGGAAGATCGCGCGCGAGCCCGCCGACGCGCGTGTACGACGTCGTCATGCGGGTGCCGGTGAGCATCTCGATGAAGTCGTAGAGGATCTCGCGCTCCCGGAACGTATAGAAAAAGACGCTGAGAGCGCCCAGGTCGACGGCGTGCGTGCCGAGCCAGAGGAGGTGCGCCGAGATGCGGCTCAGCTCGCAGACCAGCACGCGGATCGCCCTCGCCCGCGGCGGCACCTCGCAGTCGATCAGCTTCTCGACGGCCATCACGTACGCGCAGTTGTTCGACAGCGGCGCGAGGTAGTCGAGGCGGTCGGTGTACGGGATGAACTGATGGTAGGTCTTGTTCTCGGCGATCTTCTCCATCCCCCGGTGGAGGTAGCCGACGTGGGGCGTGCACTTCCTGACGATCTCCCCCTCGAGCTCGAGGACGAGCCTCAGGACCCCGTGGGTCGACGGGTGCGACGGCCCCATGTTGATGGTGACCGCCTCGCCTCCGCTCTCGAGCTTCTCGCGCGTGATGGGCATCGCGTCAGGCTCCGTGACCTTCGAGAGGGAAGTCCCTGCGGAGCGGATGGAACTCGAAATCCTCGGGCATGAGGATGCGGCGCAGATCCGGGTGGCCGTCGAAGACGACGCCGACGAGGTCGTACGCCTCGCGCTCCTGCCAGTCGGCGCCGACCCACACCCCCGTCACCGTGGGGCAATGATTCGTCTCGGCGAGCCTCACCTTCAGGCGCAGCCGCGCGTTGTTCTTGAACGAATAGAGGTGGTAGAGGACCTCGTACTCGTAGTCGCGGTCGCCGAAGTGGATTCCCGTCAGATCGCTCAGCATCTCGAACGATAGATCGGGATCGAGCTTGACCAGGCGGCAGGCCTCGACGATGCGCGCGGCCTCGACCACGACGGTGACCTCTCCGCGGAAGACCGCCGTCTCGCCGATCGACGCGCCGAAACGGGCGCGGAGCGCCTCGGCGGCCTTCTCGGCGACCGGGTGGGGCTTCTCCCAGCGCGTCACTCCCACTCAAGGCCTCCTCTCCGCCAGCAGTAGACATAGCCGACGACGAGCACCCCGAGGAAGAGGAGCATCTCGGTGAAGCCGAAGAGCCCCATCCGGCGGAAGAGGACGGCCCACGGGTACAGGAAGGCCGCCTCGATGTCGAAGAGGATGAACAGCATCGCGACGACGTAGAACCTTATCGAGGCCCGCTTGCGCGCCGTATCGACCACCGGGATGCCGCACTCGTACGGGTTCAGCTTCACCCTGGAGTTCTTCACGAATCCGAACAGGTGGGAGATGCCGATCATCCCGAACGCCATCGCGGCGGCGACGCCGAGAAGCATCATGGCCGGGAGGAAGGAGTCGAGCATCTTGGGACCCTTGGGGCGCCGCGTTCCTACACGAAGGGCTCAGCCATCGAGCGGAGGAAGCGCCTGATTTGCAAGCTGTTGCGATGAATTGCGTGGACTCGAAACGGGCCGGAAATCTACCACAGCGTCTCCCGGGGGATCAAACGGCGGGGGGGGCCGGGTATACTCGCCGCGGGAGGTGCGGATGCGGCCATGGTGCGTGGTCCAGCACGTCGCGTGGGAGGGGCCGGGGCTGATCGGGGCCGAGGCGCATGCGCGAAGCGTGGACCTGCGGGTGCTCCGGATGGATCTCGGCGACCCGCTTCCCGCTCCCTCGGAGATCGCCGGCCTGGTCGTGCTGGGCGGGCCGATGGGCCTGGCCGACGCCGCGGCCTACCCGCATCTCACCGCCGAGATTGACCTTCTCGCCGACGCGGTCGCCGCGAGGCTCCCCGTCCTGGGGGTCTGCCTCGGCTCGCAGCTCCTCGCCGCAGCCCTCGGCGCGCGCGTCTTCAAGGGGCCGGCGCTCGAAGTCGGACTCGGCGACGTCGACCTGACGGAACAGGGGCTCGGCGATCCCGTGATGGGTCCCGCGGGGCGCGCCCTCCCCGTCGTCCACTGGCACAACGACACCTTCGATCTGCCCGAGGGGACCGCCCTTCTCGCCTCGAGCGCCGGGTACGCGAACCAGGCGTACCGATTCGGGGATCGCGTCTACGGCCTCCAGTTCCACGTGGAGCTCGACGCCGGGATGCGCCGCGCATGGGAGGCTCGCCTGCCGGCGGGAGCGACGCTCGACGAGATGGGGCACGCCCGCGTCGCGCGCGCGGGCCGGGCGCTCCTCGGCCGCTGGTTCGATCGGGCGATCGGGCTCGCCATGGCGTCACCGCCGAGCTGACCGTCATCCCGGGCGGTCCGTCCCGTGTCTCTAGGGCATATGCCCCCCTGCGGTCCCAGGCCGGTCCCTGTCACGCAAGGTTGCGAAGAGTCCACGACGGCCCGGGTCGGGAGCTTCTGGATTACCGAGGCGCGGTTTCCTCCGCGCGCCATCCTTCCGTCCCACATCCACGATCGCACCTGCCTGGCGGTGATGCTCGAAGGAGGCTTCGAGCTGGCCATCGGAGGACGAGGGATCGAGTGCGCGCCGGCCACCGTGGCGACCGAGCCCGCGGGGGAGAGACACGCGAACACGGTGGGGGTGACCGGCGCGCACGTCGTCGTTCTCCAGCCCGATCCCGCCGACGAGGAGCTATCCCGCGCATGCGGAGGGGTGCTGAACGAGGTGAGGCATTTTCGCCACGGCGGGATTGCGCTCGACGCGAGGCGGCTCGCCCGCGAGATCCGGCACCCCGACGCGGTTTCGCCCCTCGCCATGGAGGCCCTTTCCCTCGAAATCCTCGCCGCGGCGACGCGCCTCCAGGCGTGCGACGTCTCGGGGCGGCGCGCCCCGGCGTGGCTCGGGCGGGCCCGGGAGATGCTGCACGCGCAGTTCCTCGACCGGCCGAGCGTCGCGGGAATCGCCGCCGAGGCGGGAGTGCACCCGGTCCACCTCGCACGCGTTTTCAAGTCTCACTTCCAGGTCTCCGTGGGCGCCTACGTGCGCGTGCTGAGGATCGAGTGGGCCGCGTCGCGGCTGGCCCTCTCCGAGGACTCCCTCGTCGACATCGCCCAGGCCGCGGGCTTCGCCGATCAGAGCCACTTCACGCGCGCCTTTCGCCGGCGCACCGGCCTCACGCCGCAGCGGTACCGCACGACCGCCCGGGAGTGAGCGAACCCCCCCGGGCGGCCCAGGCTCCGGGCTCAATGGACCTGGATGTTCCCGCCTCCCACCGGGTGCGGCCCGAAGTTCGGATTGGGGACGCGGCTCGCGGCGCAGAAAGCTTCGTTCGCCGCCTCGTTGCCGAACCCCGACACCGTGCTCTCGTCACTCCAGCCGTTCGCCCCCTCGCCGTTGTCGATCGACTGGAACCAGATATAGAGGCCGATAGACGTCGGGTCGTTGCTGGCCTCGATGCGCCCGCCCCACTTCGCCCGGTTCTGAGTCAACGCGGGAACTTCGGGAGTGCGCTGCAGCACGGGCGTGTCGTACACGCTCAGGCACGTGACCGGGCCGCTGAACTTGTAGACGGCCCCGTCGGCCGCCTGCTCGTACGTGTACCAGCCGCTCACCGAGCCGTCGGCGTCCCGCTTCGCGTTGAACGTCACCCGGTTCTCGATCGGCGTCGTGGTGCCGAAGATCCCGCCGTTGAAGTTCGGATCGACGGTGAAGTGATAGCCGCCGGTGGCGATCAGCACGTGGCCGCCGCCCACCGCGGCCGACGACGAAGGCGCCGAGAGCTGTTCCGCGGGCTCGGAGGCGGCTCCCGCCCGCGCCAGAGGCCCCGCGAAGGCGACGATCGCCAGAACTGAAAGCGGCACGATAAGACCCGATTTCCTTCTCATTCCGTTCTCCTTTCCTCGTTGTGAGGGCATCCGCCCTGCTCGAGCGGAAAGGTACGCGGGGCGCGCAGCGGGTCTTGAAAGCACCCCAACACGCGTGGAACCGGACCAACATCTCTTGATGCGCCCGGCGGTGCCGGGTACGATGCGGCATCCACCCGAGCCCGTCGTGGATCGCGGAGGTGTTCGATGCCCACGCCCCAGCCCGGCCTCATCCCGGGCGGTAACGCTCATGCCTGCTTCGTCGTCCTGAAAATCGCGCCCACCGCGACGAGGAACGCGGTCCGGGCGCTCGCGCGCAGCCAGGCGGAGGGCGTCGAGATCGCGGCGCTCGACGCGCGCGCGCGGCTCGTGATGAACGTCGGCGTCGGAACCGAAATGTGGGATCGCGTCTCTCCCGCCGCGAGGCCGAAGGGGCTTCACCCTTTCAAGGCCCTGGGCGCGGAGGGGCGAGGCGCCCCCTCGACGGGCGGCGACGTCCTCCTGCACATCGCCTCCTCGCGCCACGACTTGAACTTCGAGCTCGCCTCGCGGCTCGTCCGCTCGTTCGAAGGGGCCGAGATCGCCGAGGAGGCCCATGGCTTCCGCTACCTCGACTCGCGCGACCTCACCGGCTTCATCGACGGGACCGAGAACCCGATCGGCGAAGCGCGGGCGGCCGTGGCGCTCGTCGGCAGCGAGGACGCCCGATTCGCGGGCGGCTCTTACGCGGCGACGCAGCGTTACATCCACGACCTCGCCGCGTGGAGGAAGGTCCCGCCTGCGGAGCAGGAGGGGATCGTCGGGCGCACCAAGCCCGACAGCGTGGAGCTCGACGAGCGCCGGATGCCCGCGACGTCGCACGTGCGGCGGACCGTCATCACGGCGGACGGCGAGGAGCTGAAGATCCTCAGACACTCCTACCCGTACGGAACTCTCCGCGAGTCCGGCCTCTTCTTCATCGCCTACGGAAAGACCCTCGACAACTTCGAGGCGATGCTCGCCCGCATGATGGGCACGAGCGGGGACGGCGGCCGCGATCGCCTCATGGAGTTCAGCCGCGCGGTCACCGGCGCGACCTTCTTCGTCCCGTCGATGGAGGTGCTGGCATCCCTGGCGAAGTGAGCGGCGCCCAGGAGATCGACCCGATCTGCGGGATGACCGTCGATCCGAAGACCGCGCGCTCGGCGAAGGGACCGGATGGCCGCACCTACTACTTCTGCGCGCAGCACTGCCTGGACCGCTTCGTGTCCGGGGGGTCGCCCCGGAGCGCGGCGCCGATCGCCATCACGATCGGGCGGATCGGATCCGCGCCGAAGCCCGCAGGGATCGGGACCGCCGGAGCGCGGCCCGCCGATCCGCCGCACGCCGCCGCGCCGGGCGCGGCAGGCCCGCGCACATACACCTGCCCGATGCACCCCGAGGTCGTCCGCCAGGGGCCGGGCGCCTGCCCGATCTGCGGGATGGCCCTCGAGCCGCTCGAGGCGGCGGCCGAGCCCGAAGGGAATCCCGAGCTCGACGCCATGTCGCGCCGTCTCAGGATCGCCGCCGGCTTCGCGATCCCGCTGCTCGTCTTTGAGATGGCGCCGATGATCCCCGGCGTTCCCGCCCACGCGGGGCTCGGCGCGGCCGCGATCGCATGGCTGCAGCTCCTCCTCGCGACGCCGGTCGTGATCTGGTGCGGCCTCCCCTTCTGGGAGCGCGGCTGGGCGTCGCTCGTGAACCGGTCGCCCAACATGTTCACCCTGATCGCCATGGGGATCGGCGTCGCGTACGGCTCGAGCCTCGCCGCGACGATCGCTCCATGGATATTCCCGCCCGCCTTCCGCGAACCCGACGGATCGGTCCCTCTCTACTACGAGGCGGCGGCCGTCATCACCTCGCTGGTCCTCGTCGGCCAGGTCCTCGAGCTTCGGGCCCGCGACAGGACCGGCTCCGCGATCCGGGCGCTCCTCGGCCTGAGACCGAGGACGTCGCGCCGCCTCGACGCGGCGGGGCGCGAGGAGGAGGTCCCGACCGAGCACGTCGCGCCGGGGGATCGCGTCCGCATCCGCCCCGGCGAGAAGTTTCCCGTCGACGGCGTCGTCCTCGAAGGGACGGGCGCAGTCGACGAATCGATGCTCACCGGCGAGCCCGTCCCCGTGACGAAGGAGGCCGGCGCGCGCCTCTCGGCCGGAACGATCAACGGGACGGGAAGCTTCGTCATGCGCGCCGACCGCGTCGGCCGCGACACCCTCCTCGCGCAGATCGTGAAGCTCGTCGGCGAAGCCCAGCGCAGCCGCGCGCCGATCCAGCGCCTCGCCGACGCCGCGGCCGCGTGGTTCGTGCCGGCCGTCGTCCTCGCGGCGGGGGTCACGTTCGGACTGTGGGCCGCGCTCGGCCCCGAGCCGCGCCTCGCGCACGCCCTCGCGGCGGCCGTCGCGGTGCTCATCATCGCCTGCCCCTGCGCCCTCGGCCTCGCGACGCCGATGTCGATCCTCGTCGGCGCGGGACGGGGCGCCATGGCCGGAGTGCTCGTCAGGAACGCCGAGGCGCTCGAGCGCCTCGAGAAGGTCGATACGCTCCTCTTGGACAAGACCGGCACGCTGACCGAGGGGAAGCCGAGGCTCGTCGCCATCAAGGCGGCCGGCTCGGAGACCGAAGTCCTGAGCCTCGCCGCCGCCGTCGGCGCCGTCAGCGAGCATCCCCTCTCCGGCGCCATCGCCGCGGCCGCCCGCGAGCGCTCCCTCGGGATCCCCTCCGCCACGGAGTTCGAATCGGTCACCGGAAAGGGTATCCGCGGTCGCGTCGACGGGCGGCGCGTGGCGGTCGGCAGCCGCGCCCTCCTCGACGAAGCGCCGGCGACGGATGCCGCCGGGCTGCTCGACGGCGCGGAGGAGTTCCGCAGCCACGGCTGGACCGCGGTCTTCGTCGTCGTGGACGGCGCGGTCGCGGGGCTCCTCGGGATCTCGGATCCCCTGAAGGTTTCCACGCGCCCCGCGCTCCGGGCGCTGAAGGCCGAGGGGCTGCGCGTCGTGATGGTTACGGGGGACGGCGTCACCACCGCCCTGGCCATCGGGAAGGAGCTTGGGATCGACGACGTCACCGCGGGGGTCCTCCCCGCCGAGAAGGCCGAGGTCGTGGCGCGCCTCCAGAGCGAGGGGCACGTCGTCGCGATGGCCGGCGACGGCATCAACGACGCGCCGGCGCTGGCGAAGGCCGACGTCGGCATCGCGATGGGGACGGGGACGGACGTCGCGATCGAGAGCGCGTCGATCACGCTGGTTCACGGCGATCTCACGAGCATCGTGAGGGCGCGTCGCCTCTCCCGCGCCACGATGAGGAACATCAGGCAGAACCTCTGGCTCGCCTTCGGCTACAACGTCCTGGCCGTGCCGCTCGCGGCGGGGGCGCTCTACCCCTTTTTCGGCCTTCTTCTCTCGCCGATGATCGCGAGCGCGGCGATGAGCCTCTCGTCCGTCTCGGTCATCGCGAACGCGCTCAGGCTGCGGAGGGTCGTGCTGTGAAGTCGTCTCGTCAACTCGTCGTCGCCCTTCTCGTCACCACGGCCTGTGTGGCCCCGCCGTCCCCGTTGACGGAGCCGGCGCAGCCACCGGCTCCGCGGCCGACGGTGATCGCCGCCGCGGGGTTCGAGTTCCACGACGGCTTCTGGATGAACCTGCACCACGCCCTCTTCCAAGAGGGGCTCAAGAAGAGCCGGGGCGGCAAGGTGGAGTCGCTCTGCGGGCGGCCGCTCGTCGCGCGTGAGCTCGCCGGGTGGGACGCCGCGATCGAGTTCTACCGCGCCAACTACGCGACGCGCGATCTCCTCTTCAACGATGTGCTCACCGCGGTCAAGTCGGCGATCGCCGCGATCGACGACGGGTCGGTGGTGACCGAGCCCCTTCCCGCGGATCTCGCCTCGATCCTCGCGGCGGCGGCGCCGGGCTACCGCGGCTGCGGCTGGGAGGCCCAGCGCGCGGCGAACGAGCGGTGGATCGCAGAGCTGAAGCCCAGGCTCGAGCGGTACGGCGCCGCGGTCGAAAGACGCCTCGCGGACGTCTACCACGAGGCCTGGCCGGAGCCGATCCGCGTGGACGTCGTGGGGTACGCGAGCTGGTCGGGGGCGTACACGACGCTGCGCCCCGTGCACTCCGTGATCTCCGGCTCCGAGCCGGCGCAGCAGGGGCTGGCGGCCTTCGAGATCGTCTTCCACGAGGCGTCGCACGCGCTCATCGGCCCGAACGACGGCGAGATCACGGTGCGCCTGCGCGACGCCTTCCAGGCCCGCGGCCAGCCGATGCCGCGGGATCTCTGGCACGCGCTCCTCTTCTACTCGACGGGGGAGGTCGTTCGCGATCTCGTCGAAAAGGAGCACCTCGGCCCTTACACGCCGTTCGCCTTCGCGGGCGGCCTCTACGACAGGGATCCGAAGTGGAAGGCGTTCGCGGAGGCGATGGCCGTCCACTTCAAGCCCTACCTGGACGGGAAGACCGATCTGGACGCGGCGGTGCGGGAGCTGGCCGGCGCTCTCTGACTCCCCTACTCCGTCATCCCCTCGACCAGCACGGGATCGCTCTGCTCGGGAATCCTCGCGCGTCCGTTCGGATCGATGTAGTGCCCCGACCGGATCGCCTTCGTGAGCAGGTAGAACCGGTTGTGATCGTTCGGAGGGATGACGTGCGGGATCCGGCTGCTCACGACGACGCCGAAGTGCGTGAGCTGCTCGATCTTCCGCGGGTTGTTCGTCATGAGCTGAACGCTCCGGACCGAGAGCGAATGGATCATGTGCGCCGCGATCGCGTAGTCGCGCTCGTCGTCGCGGAAGCCCAAAGCGACGTTGGCCTCGACGGTGTCGAGCCCCATGTCCTGGAGCGCGTACGCCTTGATCTTGTTGATGAGCCCGATCCCGCGCCCCTCCTGACGCAGGTAAAGGACCAGCCCGCGATCGAGGGAACCGATGCGCCTCAGAGCCTGCTCGAGCTGATCGCGGCAGTCGCACCGGAGCGAGCCGATGACGTCGCCGGTGAGGCACTCGGAGTGGAGCCGCGCAGGAACGTCTGCAGCCCCGAGGATGTCGCCGCGGACGACCGCGACGTGCTCCTTGGCATCGCGGTTGTTCCAGAAGGCGACGATGCGGAAGTCGCCGAATCGGCTCGGGAGATCGGCGACGCCCGCGATCCGGACGCAGACCTTGTGTTCGCCGAAACCCTCGCAGTCGTGATCGCGGTCGCGCTCGACCAGGTCCTCGAGGCGCGTCGCCGGCGCCCCCGAGGACATGCCGCCGCACGGAGTGAGATTCGAGCTCACGGATGAGTCTCCCATAAAGTCTGAAGATAGCTCACGGAAGCTCGGCGGCCCACAGGACCGCCATCTCCGCGACCTCGATGGCCGTTTTCTTCGGCCTCAGCACCGTCTCCTCGATCGCCGCCGCCGCGGCCGTCCAGCGCTCTTCGATCTCTTTCACTTCCCCTTCCGCCTGCGCCTTCAAGGCGTCGAGGTCGGCCCGCGCCGCCTCGGCCTCGGCGCGTGATTTCTCCGCCTGCGCGTCGGCGCGAGCGGACATCTGATGCCGCGTCCCGGCGCCGAGGACCGATGTGCCGAGGCTCCGGCGGCTGCCGAAGAGGGCGCCGAGCACGGCGCTGCCGATGCCCACCGCCTCCTGCGTCTTACGCAGCTGCGCCGCCTGCTCGTCGCGCGCCACGTCCAGTTGTTCCTTTTCGGCGCGCGCGCGGAGCTTGCGGACCTTTTCCTCGATCTTCGTCTGGTAGGCGCGCAGCTCTTCGTCGCGGCGCTTCGCGCTCTCGTTACGGCAGCGCCCTTCGAACTCGAGCCGCGTCTCGCCGGCTCTCGAGGCGATCCTCAGCGAGGCGTTCCGGAAGATCGCGACCGCCTCGTTCGCGGCGGCCCAACCTTTGAGCGCCGTCGCCGCCGATTTGAACGTGGCGGCCCGCTGCCACGAGGCCGGCACCGGCTCGTACGTCGCGCCGCCGGGAGGGGTCGTTGCGGGACCCAGCGCGCCGGAGTCGATCTCGCGCGACTGCGCCCAGTCCGCCGAGAGGCTGGCCGCCTCGGCGGGGAGGGCGATCGTCTTCTGGCGCGTCTCGCGAACGCCCGCCTTCACGTCCTCGATGACGAGCCGGACCGTCCCCATCAGGAAGGGGTTGAGCCCGGCGCCCGCCCCCCCCGCGATGAACCGCTCGGCGACGCCGTCGGCGATCTTCGGCCGCACGGCGAGGCCCCGCGCGCCCGGAGACGCGGCCCCCGGGGCCCGGCCGGGTGCCGTCGGCGCCGGCCGCTCCGCGTGCTTCGGCGGGCGCGCCTCGGGAAGGCGCCGGATGTCGTCCTTGCTCATCGGTCCGCGCAGGTAGGACATCGCCCACCGCGAAGCGAAGACCCTCGGCGCGCTCTCACGGGTGTCGTGCAGGACGACGGACCTCGCCGGGAGCGACGAGAGGAGGCGCTCCATCGACGCGCGATCGAAGGCCGTCCCTCCCGCGCCGGACATCCCCTCCATCAGCCGCTGGCGGTCGTTGTCGGTCTGAAGGCGGCCGAGCATCCATGTCCCGGCGTTCGCGAGCCCCTTGTAATCCACGTCCACGGGGTTCTGCGTCGCGAGCCTCACGCCCACGCCGAAGGCGCGCGCCTGCTTGAGGAGCGTCAGGAGGGGCTCCTTCGACGGCGGGTTCGCGGGGTGCGGCGGCATGTAGCCGAAGATCTCGTCGATGTAGACGAGCGCGCGGAGCGTGGACGAGCCGCTCCCGCCTCGCATCCAGGTGACGATCGAGGCGAGGAGGGAGGCGAGGAAGAACGAGCGCTCGCGATCGGAGAGGTGCGCGAGGTAGAAGATGCTGGCGCGGGGGCGGCCATCCGCCGACGCGAGAAGGGTCGCGGGATCGAGCGCCTCCCCCTGAGCCCAGGCGGCGAACGCAGGAGCCGCGACGAGGCCGTTGAGGGCCATCGCGACGGCCATCCTCTTCGGCTTCGGAAAGACGTCGTCGAGATCCATGACGCCGAGCTTCTGGACCGGCGGATCCCCGAGGTCGCGGATGAGCCCCTCGAGCGTTGTCGGCTCGCCGCGCCGCCAGATCCTCTCGAACGCCCCCGCGAGGTAGACGGCCTCGGGAGAGGTCATCGAGTCGCCGGCGAGCCCCGCCAGATCGAGGAGCGCGGCGACCGACTGGCCGATGCGCGCGCGGACGGCCTCGGCGTCGTCGTCGATCGCCGCCCCCGGCGGGGCGTAGCCTCCCAGGACGTTCACGGGGCGCCCCGCGGTGCTCCCCGGCGTGAAGACCGCAATCTCGGCTCTCGCGCGGAGCGCGGCGACGTCCTGGGGGCCGAGCTGCGAGGCGGCCAGCCCGGCGCGCCAACTCTCGGACGTGGCGACGGCGAGGGCGGCGGGGGTCATCTGGCGGCGGGCTGCATCCCCCGCGTCGATCCAGGGCTCGAAGTCCGACGGCGCGAGGTTCGGGAAGGTCAGCGCGAGATTCGCGAGGTCCCCCTTCAGGTCCACGATGAGGGCGGGTACCCCGGAGCGCAGTGCCTCTTCGAGGAGAGCGAGGCAGAGGCCCGTCTTTCCGCTCCCCGTCATGCCGAAACAGACGCCGTGCGTCGTCAGGTGATCGGCGTCGTACAAGAGGGGCCGGCCGGAGGGCTGCAGCGACTTCGGGTCGAGCTCGGCGCCGAGGTGAAAGCCACGTTCCTGCGGCATGCGCGGATCTCCGTTCCACGGGAGGGCTGGCGGGGTTGTCGAGGGGCAGTCTGCCACAGCCCGGGTCAGGAGGCGCGCCGGGCCGGCCAGGTCCCGCGCCAGCCTTCGAGGATCCAGATTTTCCGACGCGACGTGGAGTCCCGGCCGCGTCCGAGATCGACGGTTTCCCCGGCCCGCACGGACTCGAAGTGGGGCGAGAGAAGGGCAATGGCCCGGGGGGTCGCGCGGTGCTGGCGGAGCACCAGGACGAGCGCATCTCCGGAACGCGCGCGCTCGGTGAAGCCCGGCCAGTAATCGTACTGGTTCGGGCGCCCCGACATGTTGAGGGAGAAGACCATCGGGCGATCCGGAAGATTGAAGGCCAGCTCGGAGGCATCCTCGTAGTTGTCCGCGGCTACGTGCACGGTGCGCCCGCCTGCGGCGCCGAGCGCCGAGCGCGCCTGCGCCGTGCTCCCCGCCAGGGCATCCCAGCCGTAGGCGCGCCCGATGGGATCCGACGATCCGCGAAATCGCACGACCGGGTAGATCGCGTGCGCGTAGATGACCGCGACGAAGATCGCCCCGATGATCGTCCCGATGCGAAGCCATCGGCGCCACGCGGGCCCCCCCGGCGCGATCACGAGCAGGACGACCCCGGTGATGTACGCGGGCCCCGTCCAATTGGGCGCCACGGGCTTGCGCAACGCGCTGACGGCGAAGAACAGGGCGGTCGTCCCCGTCAGGATGGCGACGAGCCGGTGCGGCGCCGGTCGGGTCGACCGGAGCGAGACGATCACCGCGACGAAGATCATCGCGAGGAGCACCGGTGAGCCGAGCGCCGTCTGCCCCGCGAGAAGTGAAAG
>Ga0137407_10002037_pt1 | contig 13274 bp, 15 predicted proteins | sample CZOMad2_2_16fung_FD_108410 | JGI IMG/M metagenome (GOLD analysis project Ga0137407, IMG submission 108410) | Vadose zone soil fungal communities from Angelo Coast Range Reserve, California, USA - CZOMad2_2_16fungal (Illumina Assembly) | ecosystem: Environmental > Terrestrial > Soil > Vadose...
CCATCCGGGTCGCGGCCCTGGTCACGGTGGGGGTGGCCAGCCCGAGACGCCGGGCGATCTCACCCGGCGGCTGCCCGTCCTCGGCCCACAGCAGGCGCAGGATGAACTGCTGCCCCTCGTGCACGCCGTGCCGGGAGAAGGCCGCGGCCGTCGCCACGGCCAGGTCGTGCTTGGCCGCCCAGAACGCCGTCTGGAAATCGGCCATCTGGAAATCGGGGAGCAGCTGATCATCGGACATCGCACGTCCAGCGTAAGGCCCCGGAACACATTAGCCGGCTCATGATAGAATCATTGTCCGGCTAACGACATGCGAGGAGGCAGCCATGAAGCTCGGTATCGGCATCAGCATGTTCCCCTGGGCGGCGGAGGAGATCGGCCCGGTCGTATCCAGGATCGCCACGGCGGCGGACGAGGCGGGCGTCGACAGCCTGTGGGTCATGGACCATTTCTTCCAGATCCGGCTGACCGGGCTGCCGCCCGAGTCGCCCATGCCCGAGGCCTACGCCACGCTCGCGTTCATCGGCGGCCTGACGAAAAGGATCAAGCTCGGCACGCTGGTGACCTCGGTCGCCTACCGCCATCCCGGGGTGCTGGTCAAGGCGGTCACCACCCTCGACGTGATGACCGGCGGCCGGGCGGTCTTCGGCGTCGGGGCGGGCGCGCCCTGGAACATCCCCCCGGCCGGCCCCGGTACCGCCTTCGAGGCGGAAGGCCTCGGCATCCCGTTCCCGTCGCTGGCCGAGCGCTTCGAGCGGCTCGAGGAACTGCTGCAGATCGCGCACCAGATGTGGCGCGGCGACGAGAGCCCCTACCAGGGGCGGCACTACCGGCTGGTCCGCCCCCTGAACTCGCCGAACTCGGTGCGGCGACCCCACCCGCCGATCCTGATCGGCGGCAGCGGCGAGCGCAAGACCCTGCGCCTGGTGGCCCAGTACGCCGACGCCTGCAACCTGTTCGACGTCCAGGGCTCGCAGTTCCGCGACAACATCGCGCACAAGCTCGGCGTGCTCCGCCAGCATTGCGCGGAAGCGGGCCGCGACTTCGCCGCGATCGAGAAGACCGTGGCCACCGACTTCGGTCTCGGCCAGGACCCGAAGGCGGGCGCGGCCGCGCTCCTCGCCCACCTGCGCGAGCTGGCCGCCACCGGTATCGATCACGCGCTGGTCACCCCCGGCCAGGCCTGGGACGAGGCTTCCTTCGACGCGGTCGCGGCGATCCTGCCCGAGGTACATGCCATCGAGACCCAGGTGCCAAGATAAAAGAGTGCCGGTAAAGGGACGACTGGCCGCGTTCGCCGCGGCCCTGGCGGGCAGCGCGGTGCTCGGCGTGGCGGCCGGGCTCATCTGGGCCGCCGTGGCGCCACGGGCGCTGCTGCAGGAAGTGGCCCATGGTGAGGCTCAGGTCGTCAACCCGGAGAGCGGCGCGTTCGTCGCCGCTGACGGCTGGTTCTGCCTGATCGTCGTGCTCGGCGGGGTGATCACCGGCCTGGCCGGGCACCGGCTGCTGGTCCGCCGGGCGGGCTGGGCGGCGACGGCCGGGCTGGTCCTCGGCGCCGTCGCGGGCGTATTCCTGACGCTGTGGACCGGGGAGAACATCGGCCTCGGCACCTATAACCACCTCCTTGCCACCAGCCCGGACGGCACCTTCTTCCGCGCGTCGCTGTCCCTGGGGGCCAAGAGCGCCCTGGTCTTCTGGCCGGGGTTCACCTCGCTGGTCGTCCTGCTGGCCGAGTACGGCGGGCGCCGCCCTGATGAGGTCTACGCTCCGTAGACTAGGGCAGGTGAATTCCCGCACCGGCTTGCGCCGCATCGATCTGAGGGGACACAGCCCCGCCCGCCTCAGCCGGACTTCCCTGGCCGGCGTCCTGCCGCGCGCCTCGACCGACGTCGAGGCGGCCGTCGCGCAGATCCGCCCGCTCTGCGCGGACGTGAGGAACCGCGGCGCCGAAGCCGTCCGCGAGTACACGGCCCGCTTCGACGGCGTCGACCTGGCCACCACCGTGGTGCCGCCGCAGGCCCTGGACGACGCCCTGGCCGGGCTCGACCCCGAGGTCAGGAAGGCCCTCGAAGAGGCGGTCAGGCGCACCAGGCGGGTCCATGCCGCGCAGCTGCCGGCCGAGCGGCCGGTCCAGGTCACCGAGGGCCTCACCGTCACCGGCCGTTACGTCCCGGCTGGCCGGGCCGGCGTCTACGTCCCCGGCGGCCTGGTCGCCTATCCCTCCTCGGTCGTGATGAACATCGTCCCGGCCCAGGTCGCCGGCGTCGCCTCGATCGCGGTCGCGTCCCCGCCGCAGCGGGGTAACGGCGGCCTGCCGCACCCGTCCGTGCTGGCCGCGTGCGCGCTGCTCGGCGTGCGCGAGGTGCACGCGGCCGGCGGGGCGCAGGCGCTGGCGATGTTCGCCTACGGCACGGACGACTGTGTCCCGGCCGACGTCATCACCGGGCCCGGCAACGTCTACGTGGCCGCGGCCAAGCGGGTGCTGCGCGGCGTGGTGGGCACCGACGGCGAGAACGGCCCGACCGAGGTGGCGGTCATCGCCGACGACACCGCCGATCCCCGCCACGTGGCTGCCGACCTGGTCGCCCAGGCCGAGCACGACGAACTCGCCGCCTGCCTGCTCATCACCACCGACGCCGCCCTGGCCGACCGCGTCGACGCGGAACTGGCACAGCAGGTCGCCACGGCCCGGCACCGCGAGCGCGTCGAGAAAGCCCTCAACGGCCAGTCGGCCTGCGTGCTCGTCGACGACGAGGACGCGGCCCTCGCGGTGAGCGACGCGTGGGCCCCCGAGCACCTGGAGATCCAGGCCAGGGAGGCGGCCAAGCTGGCGGCGCGGGTCACCAACGCGGGCGCGGTCTTCGCCGGCCCGTACTCGCCCGTCTCGCTGGGCGACTACCTGGCCGGCTCGAACCACGTGCTGCCGACCGGCGGGACCGCGCGCCACACCAGCGGCTTGTCCGTCTTCCCGTTCCTGCGCGTGGTCAACGTGGTGGAGTGCGACCGCGACGCGCTGGCCGCGACCGCGCCGCTCATCGACGCGCTCGGCGGGGCCGAGGACCTCGACGCCCACGTCCAGGCCGTCCGGGTCCGGGTTCAATCATGATCGATGTCCGGGCTGATCTGAGCGACCTCACCCCGTACGGCGCCCCGCAGATCGACGTGCCGGTCCGGCTGAACACCAACGAGAACCCGTACCCGCCGAGTCCCGGCATGGTCCGGGCCATCGCGGACGCGGTCGCCGAGGCGGCCGGGACGCTGAACCGGTACCCCGACCGCGACGCGACCGAGCTGCGCAAGGACCTGGCCGACTACCTCGGGCACGAGCTGACCGCCGGGCACGTGTGGGCGGCCAACGGGTCGAACGAGATCATCCAGCAGCTGCTGCAGGCGTTCGGCGGCCCGGGGCGGCTCGCCCTCGGCTTCGACCCGGGCTACTCCATGCACCCGCTGCTGGCCCGGGTGACCTGCACCGGCTGGGTCTCGGCGGCCCGCGACGAGGACTTCGGCCTGGACCCGGAGCGGGCCGTCGCCGAGATCGCGGAGCACCGTCCGCACCTGGTCTTCCTGACCTCCCCGAACAACCCGACCGGGACCGCCGCCCCGCTGGCGCTGATCGAGGCGGTCTGCGCCGCGGCGCCGGGCCTGGTCGTGGTGGACGAGGCGTACGCGGAGTTCGCCCGGGCGGGCACGCCGAGCGCGCTCACGCTGCTGCCGCGCTACCCGCACCTGGTCGTCACCCGCACCATGTCCAAGGCGTTCGCCCTGGCCGGGGCGCGTCTCGGCTACCTGGCGGCCGCCCCCGAGGTGGTCGAGAAGCTGCTCGTCGTGCGACTCCCTTACCACCTGTCCGCGGTCACCCAGGCGGTGGCGCGGGCCGTACTCGCGCTCGCCGCCGAGCCGCTGGCCACCGTTACGTCTCTTCGGGCCGAACGGGATGAGCTCGTCGCCTGGCTCAGGCACCGCGGGCTCTCCGTGGCGGATTCGGACGCCAACTTCGTGCTGTTCGGTGAGTTCGACGCGCGGCGGGAGGTCTGGCAGGCGCTGCTCGACCGCGGCGTGCTGGTGCGTGAGGTCGGCCCGCCGCGCTGGCTGCGGGTCACCGTCGGGACGCCGGAGGAGATGGCGGCGTTCCGCACCGCTCTGGAAGGAGTGCTCGCCCTGTGAACTGGCCGGTGAATCGGGTCGCCCGGGTGGAAAGGCTCACCCACGAGACACAGATCGTGGTCGAGCTCGACCTGGACGGCATCGGCGTGGTGGAGGTCGGCACCGGCGTGCCGTTCTTCGATCACATGCTGGCCCAGCTGGGCAAGCACGGCAGCCTCGACCTCACCGTGCGGGCCAAGGGCGACGTGCACATCGACCCGCACCACACCGTGGAGGACACCGCGATCACCCTGGGGCAGGCGCTGCGGGAGGCGCTGGGTGACAAGTCCGGCATCGCCCGGTTCGGCAACGCGATGGTCCCGCTGGACGAGACGCTGGTCCAGGCCGCGGTGGACCTGTCCGGGCGTCCCTACGTGGTGCACCACGAGCCGGACGGCATGGCCCCGCTGATCGGCACCTACGACACCACGATGACCAGGCATATCTTCGAGTCGCTGGCCTACGCCGCGGGGATCTGCCTGCACGTCCGGGTGATCGAGGGCCGCAACGCCCACCACATCGTGGAGGCCCAGTTCAAGGCGGTCGCCCGGGCCCTGCGCGCGGCCGCCGCCCCGGATCCGCGGGCCGGCGGCATCCCCAGCACCAAGGGGGTCCTCCGCTGATGGCCCGGGTGGTGGTGCTCGACTACGGTTCCGGGAACCTGCGCTCGGCCCAGCGCGCGCTGGAGCGGGTCGGCGCGCGGGTCGAGGTGACCGCGGACCCGGACGCCGCGCTGGACTGCGACGGGCTCGCGGTACCCGGCGTCGGCGCGTTCGCGGCCTGCATGGCCGGGCTGCGCGCGGTCGGCGGTGACAAGCTGATCGCCCGGCGGCTCGAGCTGGGCCGTCCCGTGCTCGGCATCTGCGTGGGCATGCAGGTGCTGTTCGCCGCCGGGGTGGAGCACGGGACCTGGACGGACGGCTGCCGGGCCTGGCCGGGCACGGTGGAGCGCCTCGACGCGGGCGTGCTGCCGCACATGGGCTGGAACACGGTGACCCCGCCCCCCGGCTCGGCCCTGTTCGCCGGGATCGACCCCGGCACCCGGTTCTACTTCGTGCACTCCTACGCGCTGCGTGCCCCCGCCGCCGCCGAACTCGCCGCCGGCGGCGCGCTGGTCACCTGGGCCGAGCACGGCGAGCCGTTCGCCGCCGCCGCCGAGCAGGGCGTGCTGGCCGCGACCCAGTTCCATCCCGAGAAGTCCGGCGACGCCGGCGCCGCCCTGCTCGCCAACTGGCTGGAGACACTGTGAGCGCCCTCACCTTGCTGCCCGCTGTGGACGTCACCGACGGGCACGCGGTCCAGCTCGTCCAGGGCGTGGCCGGCAGCGGCGGCCAGTACGGCGACCCGATGGAGGCCGCGCTGGCCTGGCAGCGGGCCGGCGCCGCCTGGATCCACCTGGTGGACCTGGACGCCGCGTTCGGCCGCGGCTCCAACGCGGACCTGCTCGCCGGCGTCGTGCGCAAGGTCGGCGTCCAGGTGGAGCTGTCCGGCGGCATCAGGGACGACGCCTCGCTCGAGCGGGCGCTCGGCACCGGCTGCGCCCGGGTCAACATCGGCACCGCGGCGCTGGAGAACCCGGACTGGGTGCGCTCGGTCATCGCCCGGCACGGTGAGCGGGTGGCGGTCGGCCTCGACGTGCGCGGCACCCGGCTGGCCGCCCGCGGCTGGACCGCGGAGGGCGGCGAGCTGCACGAGACCCTGGACCGGCTGAACGCCGAGGGCTGCGCCCGGTACGTGGTCACCGACGTGCTCAAGGACGGCATGCTCCGCGGCCCGAACCTGGCCCTGCTCCGCGACGTCTGCGCGCGCACGTCCGCGCCGGTGGTGGCCAGCGGGGGCGTGTCCAGCCTGGCTGACCTGCGGGCGATCGCGGGGCTGGTCCCGCTCGGCGTCGAGGGCGCGATCGTCGGCACCGCCCTCTACGAAGGCGCGTTCACCCTGGAAGAAGCCTTGGCGGAGGTCTCGTCGTGAGCGTTGCCGTCAGGGTGATTCCCTGCCTGGACGTCGACGGCGGGCGGGTGGTCAAGGGGGTCAACTTCCGCCAGCTGCGGGACGCCGGGGACCCGGTGGAGCTGGCCGCCTTCTACGACGCCGAAGGCGCCGACGAGCTGACCTTCCTGGACATCACCGCGTCGAGCGGCGGCCGGGACACCATGTACGACGTGGTGCGGCGCACCGCCGAGCAGGTGTTCATCCCGCTCACCGTGGGCGGCGGCGTGCGCAGCGCGGCGGACGTGGACCGGCTGCTGCGGGCCGGGGCCGACAAGGTCTCGCTCAACACCGCCGCCATCGCCCGGCCGGAGCTGCTGGCCGAGACGGCCCGGCGGTTCGGGTCCCAGTGCATGGTGCTGTCGGTGGACGCGCGGCGCGCGGAGGGGCCACTGAGCGGCTTCGAGGTGACCACGCACGGGGGCCGGGCCGGCACCGGGATCGACGCGGTGGAGTGGGCCCGGCAGGCGACCGAGCTCGGCGCGGGCGAGATCCTGCTGAACTCGATGGACGCGGACGGCACCACCGCCGGGTTCGACACCGAGCTCATCCGCGCGGTGCGCGCCGTGGTGACGGTCCCGGTGATCGCCAGCGGCGGCGCGGGCACCCTGGCCCACTTCGCGCCGGCCGTGGACGCGGGCGCCGACGCCGTGCTGGCGGCGAGCGTGTTCCACTTCGGCACGCTGCGCATCGGGCAGGTCAAGGGCGCCCTGCGCGGGGCCGGCCACCCCGTCAGGTAACCGGTAACAGGCCGTTCGGGAAGCTGATCTGCTCCGGCGCGACCAGCGGGGCGCCCACCTCCAGCTGGATCTGGGCGTGCGCGGTGAGCGGGATGTCCCGCGGGTCGCCCTTGAACGCCTGGCCGTTGTAGAGCGCCACCACGTGCCCGCTGGCCGGGCCGACCCGGCTGGCGGTCAGCGGCTGGCCCCACTCGTCGAAGAAGTTGCCCAGGGTGTAGGTCCGCTTGACCGGCGACTCGATATGGATGATGCCGTCGGCGGCGTGCGTATGCAGCCAGTAGAAGCAGGTCCCCTGCTCGACGAACGGGCCGGCCGAGGTCGACTGGGCCTGCGCGCCGGGGATGCCGATGGCGGCCGGCACCTGGCGGGCCGTGCCGTTCACGAAGACGGTCAGGTGGGCGTGGATGTGGAACAGGGTCTGCTCCATGGTCTGGCAGCCGATCCCGTCCACCTTCTGGCCGGTGACCGAGGCGGCCGGGGCGGCCAGCGTGGCGGCGGCCGGCACCGGAACCTGTTCCGGGCCGAGGCCGCCCGCGGCCGGCGCCGCCTTGAGCGCGCCGAGCGAGCCGATCGGGGCCAGGTTCAGCTTGGGGCTGGCCTTGGCGCCCCCGCCCCCGCTCCCGCCCAGGGACAGCGTGATGCCGACCGCCGCGGCGATGACCACCACGGCCGCGGCCGCGCTGATCAGCCGCCGGCGCCGCCGCCGGCGGGCTTCCTCCGCGCGGATCCGCGCGATCCGCTCTCGTGCGCGCTCCTGCCTCACAAACTAGAGGTTCCTGTGGCGCCCGAGGTATCGGGCACGGCGGTGCTCGAGGTGGCCATCGCGGCGCCGACGATGCCCGCGTCGTTGAGCAGCGCCGCGGGCACGATCTTGGCCCGGATCCCGGTCAGCCGCGGCACCCACTTATCCGACTGCTTGCTGATCCCGCCGCCGACGATGATCAGGCCGGGCGAGAGCATCGCCTCGATGTGCTGGAGGTACTCATCGACCCGGCCGGCCCACTTGCCCCAGCTCATGTCGTGCAGTTCCTTGGCCCGCTCGGACGCCCGCGTCTCGGCGTCGTGACCGCGGATCTCGATGTGCCCGAACTCGGTGTTCGCCACCAGGATGCCCTGGGTGAACAGGGCGCTGCCGATCCCGGTGCCGAAGGTGAGCATCAGCACGGTGCCCCGCTGGCCGATCCCGGCCCCGAACCTCATCTCGGCCACCCCGGCCGCGTCGGCGTCGTTCAGCACCCGGACCTGGCTGCCGGAGGCCTGGGCGAACAGCGTGCCCGCGTCCGTCCCGATCCAGGACGGGTCCAGGTTGGCGGCGGTCCTCGTCACGCCGTCGGTGACCACGCCGGGGAAGGTGATACCGATCGGACCTGACCAGCTGAAGGCGGTGGTGAGCTGCTTCACTACGTCGGCCACGGCGTCCGGCTTGGCCGGCTGCGGGGTAGCGATCTTCTGCCGGGCAGAGAGCAGCTGGCCCGTCTCCACGTCCACCGGCGCGCCCTTGATACCGCTGCCGCCGATGTCGATGCCGAGTGCGTGCATGGCCCAAGCGTAGCGGTCAGCGACGTCTAGCAGGGAAGTCGGGTAATATCGCGTCAGGGGCAGAACTCGTCCGAGGGAGGATGCGGCGGATGCGCTGGTTCAAGATCGCCGCCATCGGGGTCGGCATACTGATCGCGTTCCTGGTCGTCGGCTCGGTCATCGGGGCCATCCTGCACGCCGTGATCGATGTGGTCATCGCCGCGGCCGTCGTCGGGGCCATCGTGGTCGCCGTCAAGGTGGCCCGCGCCCGGAACCAGGTCTCGGCCAAGAAGGCCGACCGTGAGGTCCGCGAGCCCGATCACCGGGAGTACAACATGCCGCTGCCGCGGGCCGACGTCGAACCCGTCAGGGACGAGCCCGTCCGCGGCCCGTCCAAGCTGGACGTGGATGACGACCTGGCCCGGCTGAAGCGGGAGATGGGCAGCTTAGCCTTACCAGCCCGCCCCGGCGAGCTTGCTCACCGCGGCCTCGGTGCCGTCCATCCGGACCCGGGCCGCGGTCCGGCGCCCCATCACCCACATGGTGAGCTCGGCCGGGGTGCCGACCACGGTCACCGCGGGGGTGGCGTTCCTGGCCGTGATCCGGTAGGCGGGCCCGTCGCCCGCGCCGTCCTCGATGTCGTCCCGGGCCAGTTCCACGCCGACCGGCGCCTTGCGGAGCATGAACCGGGCCAGCCGCAGCCGGCGCCAGAGCATGTCCGACTGGCCGCGGCTGAGCTCGCGCGGCTCCCAGCCGGGCGCCCCGCGCCTGACGTCCTCGTGGTGCACGAAGAACTCCACCGCGTTGGCCCGCTCGTCCACGCCGGGCAGTGCCATGACCGACAGCCGGGGCGGCCCGGACCTGATCATCCGCACCAGGTCGGCGAACGGGATCCGGTCCTTGAGCCGCCGTTGCACGCGGGCCGTGTACCCGGCCAGCGGGCCGCCCGCCACCCCGGCGGCCGCGTCCGGCCGGCGCTCGCGCAGCACCAGGTGCGCGGCCATGTCCCCGGTGTTCCAGCCCTCGCACAGCGTCGGCGCGTCCGGGCCCGTCTTGTCGAGCAGCGCGCACAGCGCGCGGCGCTCGTCGGATGCGTAGCTCACCCGCCGATCCTAGGCGTCGTTGCTACTCTGTTGAAGTCCCAGTGAAGGAGAGGAACGATGCTTGACCCTGCCATCGCGGCCCGGCTGAAGCGCGACGCATCCGGCCTGGTAGCGGCGATCGCCCAGCAGTACGACACCGGCGAAGTGCTGATGCTCGGCTGGATGGACGACGAGGCGCTGCATCGCACCCTCACCACGGGCCGGTGCACCTACTGGTCGCGCAGCCGCCAGGAGTACTGGGTGAAGGGCGACACGTCCGGGCACTGCCAGCGGGTCAAGTCGGTCGCCCTCGACTGCGACGGCGACGCCCTGGTGGTCAAGGTCGACCAGGCCGGCGGGGCCTGCCACACCGGCGACCGGACCTGCTTCGACGCGGACGTGCTGCTGAAAGATGCGTAGGGAATTCGTCCTGGTGCTGCTGGCCGGGGCGGCCGGGGCTGGCCTGGTCGTGCTCGCCGTCCGTCAGCCGTGGGCGCACGCTATCTTCACCCCGCCGAAGCCGCTGCCCGCCCAGGACATCGCCGTCACCGGCCAGCAGCTCGTCCCGCTGGCCGGGGCACTCGCGCTGGCCGCGCTGGCCTGCCTGGCGGCCGTGATCGCCACCCGGTCGGTGATCAGGCGCGCCTTCGGCGTCCTGCTGGCCGTGCTCGGCGCGGGTGCGGCGGTCGCCGCGGCGACCGCCGTGCGGGCCCCGGCCGTGCTGGCGGCGGCCCGGGCCAGCGCGCTGGACGGCCCGCTGGGCGGTTCGACGACCAGCGGGTCGTCGTCCGGCGGGGCGGTGCACGAGGTCGTCATCGCCGGCCCCGGCCGGGCCATCCTGGCGGGCGCCCCCTGGCGCGCGGCGGTCCTGGCCGGCGCGGCCGCGATCGTGCTGGCCGGCCTGGCCACCGCCTGGCGCGGGCCGCGCTGGCCCGCCATGGGCGTGCGGTTCGAGCGGCCAGGCCCCGGGCGCCCGGCTGCCGCGCGGCGGCCGGACGCCGACTCGGCGACCATGTGGGAGTCGCTGAGCCGCGATGTCGACCCCACGGTCGATGACGCCACCCGCGGCTAGGACCCGGCCCCGTTCGGTCCTGCTGGCCGAGCACGAGCCCGACGTCGCCGAGATGTCGGCCCGCTACCTGCGCCGGGACGGACTGCTGGTGTGCCTGGTGACCACGCCGGAGCAGGCGCTGGCGGAGCTGGCCGGCGGGGCGCCGGCCGGCGGGGCGCCGGCCGGCGGCCAGGATGGCGCGCCCCGCTTCGACCTGACGGTGCTCGACCTGACCATGCCGGGCCTGGACCCCCGGCGCATCCGCCGCGCGCTGCGGACCCCGGTCATCTTGCTGGCGGCCGGCCCGCGGGGTCCCCGGCCACGCGGGCTGGCCCGCGGGCCCGCGGGCTCGCGGCGGTGGCTGACCCGGCCGTTCGGCCCGCGCCAGCTGGTCGCCATGGCCCGCGAGGTGATGACCGAGGCGCAGCGGGAGGCCGCCAGCCCGGGCATGACGGCCGAACGGGTGGGCGGGGCGCTCCGGCTGACCCCGGCTGAGTCGGCCATCCTGGCCGCCCTGCTCGCGCAGCCCGGACGCGTGCTGTCCCGCCGCCAGCTGCTCGCCGCCGCGGGACGCCCGGCGGCCGGCGACCGGGCCGCGGACGTGTACGTCGCCCAGCTCCGGGCCAAGCTCGGGGCGGCCGGAGAAGCTGGCGCGATCAGGACGGTGCGCGGCGCCGGCTATGTAGCCGACCCGTGACAAATCGGGACAGCGGCGCGGTTTGAGGGGGGTAGTCACGGCGGGCTCCGGGTAGCCGGGCTACCATCAGTGGCGCAACAGTACCGATCTGAGGGGACGAGCGAACCGCGTGAGTGTGCTCGACGAGATCCTAGACGGCGTGCGTGCCGATCTCGCCGAACGGCAGCGGCAAGTCTCTCTTGACGAGCTGAAGGAGATGGCGCGGCGAGCGCCGTCCCCGCGGGACGCGACGGCCGCGCTGAAGGCGGAAGGCGTCAGCGTCATCGCCGAGGTCAAGCGGGCCAGCCCGTCACGGGGCCAGCTGGCGGCCATCGACGACCCGGCCGCGCTGGCCGCGGAGTACGAGGCCGGCGGCGCCAAGGTGATCAGCGTGCTGACCGAGCAGCGTCGCTTCGGCGGCAGCCTGGACGACCTGGACGCGGTCCGCCGGGCGGTCCAGGTGCCGGTGCTGCGCAAGGACTTCGTGGTCAGCTCCTACCAGCTGTGGGAGGCACGCGCGCACGGCGCCGACGTGGTGCTGCTGATCGTGGCCGCGCTCGAGCAGAGCGCGCTGGTCTCGCTGGTCGAGCGGGCGAGCTCGATCGGCCTGCTGCCGCTGGTGGAGGTGCACGCCGAGCCCGAGCTCGACCGGGCCGTCGAGGCCGGTGCCACCGTCATCGGAGTCAACGCCCGCAACCTGGCCACCCTCAAGGTAGACCGCGGGATCTTCGGCCGGCTGGCCGGCCAGATCCCGGAAGGCATCGTCAAGGTCGCCGAGTCCGGCGTCCGCGGTCCCCGGGACCTGCTCGCCTACGCCGCGTCCGGAGCGGACGCCGTGCTGGTCGGCGAGAGCCTGGTCACCGGGAAGGACCCGCGGTGCGCCGTCGCCGACCTGGTAACCGCGGGGTCGCACCCCGCGCTCCGAGGAGAACGAGGATGACCGAGACGGTCACGGCGCCCGGGCACCATGCCCCGGCCGCCGAACCTGATATTTCCCCTGTTCCCGACGCGGCGGGTCACTTCGTGGTCGGCGCGGTCGGGATCGCCGAGGAGGGCGGGGCCGGCGAGGCGCCCGGTGTCGCCTACGGCGGCCGGTTCGCGCCCGAGGCGCTGATACCGGCGCTGGACGAGCTGGCCGCCGCCTACGAGCAGGCACGCCGGGACCCGGTCTTCCGGGCCGACCTCGACGCGCTGCTGCGCGGCTACGCCGCCCGGCCGACGCTGCTGTACCGCGCCGAGCGGTTCGGCCAGCAGGCCGGCGGCGCCACCGTGCTGCTCAAGCGCGAGGACCTCACCCACACCGGGTCGCACAAGATCAACAATGTGCTCGGCCAGGCGCTGCTGGCCCAGCGGATGGGCAAGACCCGGCTGATCGCGGAGACCGGGGCCGGCCAGCACGGCGTGGCCACCGCGACCGCGGCCGCGCTGCTCGGCCTGGACTGCGCCGTCTACATGGGCGAGGAGGACACCCGCAGGCAGGCGCTGAACGTCGCCCGGATGCGGATGCTCGGCGCCGAGGTGTTCGGAGTCACCACCGGCACCCGGACGCTGAAGGACGCCATGAACGAGGCCTTCCGCGACTGGGTGACGTCGGTCGGGCACACCCACTACTGCATCGGCTCGGTCGGCGGCCCGCACCCGTTCCCGATGATGGTCAGGGATTTCCAGCGGATCATCGGGCTTGAGGCCAGGGAACAGGTGCTCGAGGCCACCGGCCGGCTGCCTGACGCCGTGGTCGCCTGCGTCGGCGGCGGCTCCAACGCCATCGGCATCTTCCACGCGTTCATCCCGGACGCGCAGGTCCGCCTGATCGGCTGCGAGGCCGGCGGCGACGGCGTGGGCACCGGGCGGCACGCGGCCACGCTCACCAGCGGATCACAGGGCGTGCTGCACGGCATGCGGACGTTCGTGCTGCAGGACGCCGACGGCCAGACCCTCGGCACGCACTCCATCTCGGCCGGCCTGGATTACCCGGGAGTCGGTCCGGAGCACTCGTGGCTGAAGGACACCGGCCGCGCCGAGTACCGGTCTGTCTCCGACACCGAGGCGATGGAGGGGTTCGCGGCGCTGTGCCG
>Ga0137407_10002038_pt1 | contig 13265 bp, 10 predicted proteins | sample CZOMad2_2_16fung_FD_108410 | JGI IMG/M metagenome (GOLD analysis project Ga0137407, IMG submission 108410) | Vadose zone soil fungal communities from Angelo Coast Range Reserve, California, USA - CZOMad2_2_16fungal (Illumina Assembly) | ecosystem: Environmental > Terrestrial > Soil > Vadose...
CGGAGGCGGAAGCCGAAGCCGACGACGAGCACGGTCGAAAGAAGTCCCATGCTCCCGAGCCGTACGAGAAGCGCCTCCTCGAGCCCTGGAAGATCGCGGCGGAATACGTGGGAATCGCCCGCGCGCTGGGGGCGGAGGCGCACATGATCCTCGCACCCGATCGGAGGGATCGCTACTGGGATCCCGGGCTTCTCTCGGAGGGGCAGCTCGACGAGCGCCTGGTAGAGGTGAGATCGCCGGGCGATCCGGACGACAGGGCGATCGTGGTCGCGCCCGGATGGGGGCTTCCCTTCGGCGTCCTCCCGTACTGGATGGCTCCTTCGAAGGGGCTGCTCGTGACGAAGGAAGGAGGGCGCGACGACGTCCTTCGGGGGACGGATCCTCGTCTGAACGTGCTCGAGACCAGGGCCTCGATCGCCCTGGACGATGCCGGCGGGGCGCGCGCTGCCTGGACGACGACGGGAGCGGGTCAGCGCGGATTCCGGGAGATCCGCCGGCTCCGGGTCAGCTCCCCGGAGAACCGGAAGAAGGCCCTCGACGATCTCTGCGGCGCCTCCGCGTCGCTCGATGTCTCGAAGGCGGAGGCGCCGGCCCTCGACGACGTCAACGCGGCGTACCGCCTCGAGTGCGAGGGGCACGAGGCGGTTCCGGGCGCCGGCGAAGGACGGGAGGAGCTCGCGGTGCGCTTCGACGGAGCCTGGATTCCCGATGTCCCGCTCTTCGCCTCCCCGACGCGCGCCTTCCCGATCGTGTTCGACTACCCGTGGATCGACATCGCTTCCATCGAGGTCGTCGCGCCGAAGGGGTACGCGCCCTCGCCCTCCCCGACCCCCGTGAAAATCGAGTCGGCGTTCGGGAGCTACGCCCTCTCCGTCACGGCGACCGATCGCGGATACGAGGTGCATCGCGCCTTCGCCATGGTGAGCGCGACCATCAAGTCCGAGGCGTACGACGCGCTCCGGAAATTCCTCGAACAGGTCCGGGTCACGGACAGGACGGCGGTCGTGTTTCGACGGGCCCCGGCGGGGCCGCCATGACGTCGTCGACAGTCCTCGTCTCGCCCGTGCTCCTCGCGGCGATCGAGCCCGATCCCCCGACGATGTCCGACAGACCCGGAATCGCCGGGGAACGCCTTCTCAAGGGGCGCCTTTCCGCTGCTCGGATGTCACGTCTCTCCACCTGGAGTCCCCCAAATTCATGACCACGCGGCCGCTCGAGCAGACCGTCTCCCACGTGGCGTCGTACGACGTGTGCCCGCGGTCCTTCGGGGCGTCCCACCCCGCCGATCGGACGGAGCCCGTCTTCCGGCGCTCCGAAGGAGGAACGCCGTGACCCGCACCCGATTTTCGGAGCTTCACCCGACCGTCTTCGCCCTAGCGGCCGGGCTGAGCTTCCTCTCCGGCGCGCCCGTCTTCGCAGGCGGAGCGAAGGCCGCCGTGACCGACGTCGCCCCGGGTCCGAGCTCGATGTCCGACGAGGAGAAAGCGATCGTCGCGGACCCGAACGCCGGCGCCCAGCATGGCGTCATCCTCGTCGAGCAGACCGATCTCGACGAGAGCGGCCAGAAATACAAGCGCTACTCGTACCACCTGCGCGCGAAGATCCTCTCGAGCGAGGGGCGCGATCTCGCCGATCTCGTGCTGCCGCTCGATCCCAACGAGGGAGATCTCGTCGAATGGTGGGGCCGGACGATTCTTCCCGACGGCCGGACGCTCGAGCTCGGGAAGGAGGATCTCAAGCGATCGGTCCACGAGCGCGCGCGCGGAGCGGACATCGCCGAGCTCAAGGGCGTGCTCCCGGGGGTCGAGCCGGGGTGCGTCATCGATTACGGCTTTGTTTTCCACGATCGGTCGTTCCTGCTCTCGCGGTGGACCCGTGTTCCGCTCCAGCGCCGCTGGCCGGTGCGCTCGTTCACCTACCGGTGGGTTCCGTCGCTCTCCTACGTCAGCGGTTTTCTCGTCTCGCGCGCCGGCGGCATGGCCGTGGAGGCGACCCGGACCGGGCTCGCCCTGAAGGTCGTCGGGAGCGACTTGAAGCCCGTCGTGCGGGAGGCCTGGGGGCCGCCCGAGGAGTCGCTGCGCGCCTCCGTCTCCCTCTTCTACTTCACGAAGACCGAGAACGGCACCGACTTCTGGAACTCCGAGGCGAAGAAGGTCGAAGGGCGCGTCGCGGCCTTTCTCAAGTCGGGCGCCCGGATCACCGGCGCGCTCCCGGGGCTCGGCCTCGATCCCGCGTCGCCCCTCGTCGAGCGGCTGCGGAAGGTCGAGGCGTGGATCGCCGCGACCGTGCGTCAGATCGCCCCCGGCAGGACCGACGGCCTCGAGGCGTACCGCGAGGACCAGATCGACCTGCCGAAGGACCTCAAGAGGAAGACGGCCGACGATGTCCTCGCGGCGGGGGAAGGCTCGGCGATCCAGAAGGGGCTCGTCCTGATCGGCTTCGCGCGGGCGCTCGGGCTGGACGCGCATCTGGTCCTCGCCGCGGACCGGACCGACCACTACTGGGACCGGAACATCGTCACGATGTGGCAGTTCGACGAGGCGCTGGTCGTCATCCGGGACCCCGCGCAGCCCGCCGCCCCGCCGATCCTCGCCGAGCCCGGCCTCGGTCTCGGCGTCGGCGAGATCCCCTGGTGGATCTCGGGCGCCGTCGGACTGGAGGCGACGCCCCAGGGGGCGAAGGACCTTCTCTTCCCCGGCTCGGATCCGAACGGAAACGTCTCCGAGACCACCGCGAAGGCCGACCTGCGCGAGGATGGCACGGCGACGGTGAGTTGGAAGGTGAAGTTCTCCGGCGAGTCGGGTCTCCTCGACGGCGTCTCGTTGCGGGGGAAGACCCTCGACGACCGGCAGAAATCGATCGATGAGCTGTGCGGCGGCGCCGACGGAGTCGATGTCTCGAAGGCGGCGGCTCCCGGCGTGGACGCCGCGGGCGCCGCCCTGGCGCTCGAGTGCGAGGGCGAGACGCTGAGCGCCGGCTCGACCGGGGAGCAGCTCTCGTTCAGGCTCGCGGAGCCTCTGATCGCCGACTTCCCCGACCTGCCGCGCGGGGCGCGCACGATGCCCGTGATCCTCGACTTCCCGCGCGTCGATCGTCTCTCGCTGGAGGTCGCCGCGCCGGCGGGGTGGAAGGGGGGAGCCGCGCCGGCGCCCGTGCGCTCCGAGGGCCCGTTTGGCTCTTACGTGCTCACGATCACGCCGAGCCCCGCCGGGTTCACCGTGCAGAGATCCCTCTCGATCCTCAGGCCGAAGGTGGACCCCGGCGCGTACCGAGGCTTCGAGAAATTCCTCAACGACGCGAGAACCGCGGATCGCGCGCAGCTCACGTTCGTGAAGGCGGGGCGGTGAGAGTCGTCCTCGCGGCCGCGCTCGCCGTCCTCTTCTCCGCATCCGTCGCGGTCGCGGCCAGGGGGGAGTTCAAGGTCGGTCCGGGGGCCACCACGATGTCCGACGAGGAGAAGGCGATCGTCGCCGACCCCGCGAGGGGGATGGAGCACGGCGTCATTCTCCTCGAGGAGGTCCAGCGCGACGAGCGGCTCGGAACCGCGACCGAGGTTCGATACCACTTGAGGGCGAAGATCTTCTCCAGCGAGGGGCCATCGCTCGGGGACGTCGAGATCCCCTTCAATGCGCGCACCGGCGAGCTCCGCGACTGGTGGGCCAACGTGCTTCTTCCCGACGGAACCCGGGCCGTGCTCAAGAAGGAAGAGTTGAAAGTGCAGGATGTCACGAAGACCCACACGTCGGGGGAGCGTGTCCTGAAGGGGACGCTGCCCGGAGTGGGCCCCGGGTGCGTCATCGACTATGGGTACACGTATTGGGCGTCGGGGTTCGAGGGGATGACGCGCATCGATCTCCAGAGGACCTGGCCCCTCCGGGAGTTTCGGTACCGCTGGTACCCTTACCCGAACCTCCAGAGCTCGCTGCGCCTCACCCGCACCGACCCGTTCGACGTCAAGGCGGAGCAGGGCGCCTCGGACTACACGATCGTCGGCAAGGACCTCCCTGCGGTGCTCGACGAACCGTACATGCCCGCGTCGAACGCGGTCCGGGCGCAGTTGATCTTGTATTACCTGGGCGCCATGCACGTCCAGACGTCGAAGGAATTCTGGGATGCGCAGGCGAAGGATCTCTCCCGAACCCTCGCCTTCTTCACGAGCGACCGGGACGTCAGGGATCTCATCACGGCGATGAAAATGCCGGCCGACCAGGATCTCGGGACGCGGCTGCGTGCGGCTTACGACTGGCTCGGCGTCCACCTCAGGCGCCGTGACACGCTCAACGCGGCCGAGGAGGAGCGCACGGCGGAGGCGGACATCACGGCGCGAAGCAGGAACCGAGATACCCGCATCAAGTCGGGACGGGAGCTTCTCGCCGCGCAGGCGGGCCTCGACTGGCAGATCACATACCTCTTCCTGAACGTCGCGAAGGCCCTCGGCGCCGAGGCCTACGAGGTCCTTGCGACGGATCGCACCGAACGCTTCTGGGATCCCCATCTCCTCACGACGGAGCAATTCGACTCGTCGCTCGCCGCCGTGCGGGCGCCCGGAGAGCCGGACGAGCGATTCGTCTTCCTGGCGCCGGCGAGCGGGCTCTCGTACGGTCAGGTCCCCTGGTGGCTCACAGGCGCGAACGGGTGGATGGCGACGCCGCGCGGGGGGCGCGAAATCAAGCTGCGCGCATCGCCCATCCGCGAGAATTCGGTGGACGCTCGCGCCGCCATCCGATTCGACCCGGACGGCGCCGCGCGCTCCGTCTGGACCGAGTCGGCGACAGGGCAGGAGCAGTACCTGGAGTGGCGCGCCCTCCGACGCATGGATCCCGAGGAAAGGCAGAAACGGCTCGATCTCCTCTGCGGCTCGAGCGCGAGATTCGAAATCACGAAGGCGGCGGGTCCGGACCCGAACGAGACCACCGCCGCCTTCCATCTGGAGTGCGAGGGGGAGCTGACGGGACTCGCACCCGGCGAACTCTCCACCTACAGCCTGAGCCCGGAAGGGCCCTGGAACGAATGGATGCCGGACCTGACGGCGTCCTCCAGGACTCACCCCGTCGTTTTCGAGTACCCCCGGATGTCCCACACCGTGATCGATGTCGCCGCGCCGCCTGGATTCACGACCGGGCCGGCACCGCCGCCCGTCACCATCGAAACGGATTTCGCCGTCTTCACGGCGACGTTCGTCGCCGCGCCGTCGGGGTTCAAGGTCGAGCGGGATGTCCAATTCGCCGCCCTGCTGATCATGCCGGACGAGTACCCGAAGCTGCGCGACTTTCTCCTCTCGGTCCGCGCGGCCGATCGAACGCCACTTCCCTTCACCCGGAGCGCCCCGAAGCCATGACCACGAGCCGCCGCGCCACGATCCTCATGCTCGCCCTCGCCGGCTCGCTCGCGGGAGCGGGCCTCGCCGAGGCCGCGCGGCTCCCCGACTGGGCGAAGGAGATCGCCGACGCGGCTCCACCCGTTCCCGAGGGGGTCGCGCCGTATCCTGCGCGCGTCCTGCTCTCCGAGATGCGGTACCGGATCCGCCCGGACGGCAGGATGGATGTCCGCCGGCGCTTCGCGACGCAGGCGCTCAGCAGCCGGGCCGAGTCGGTCGGAACCGGGTACTTCGTCTTCTACGACACCATGAAGGTGACGGCGTCGCGCGCGTGGCACATCCCGCCGGGTGAGAAGGCCTCGAGGAGCTGGGGTCCGCCCGCCGAGGTGACGCTCGACCAGTCGTTCCTCAACGACACGAAGGCCCGCGTCGTGCAGGTGAAGGACGTGAAGAAAGGAAGCCTCGTCTTCTACGAGTTCGAGGCGGAGGACACTCCGCGCTGGCTCCCGATCAGCGCCTACTTCTACGACGGCGCGCCGGCCAGCGTGCACCGGCTCGAAGTGGAGACCCCGCCGGGGTGGAAGGTCGACTGGGCGTGGCTGCGGCAGAAGGGTCCCGAGCCGGCCGTCGCGGGCGACGTGCGCACGTGGACGATGACGGAGCTGCCGGTCCTCGAGACCGAGGCGCTCGGCAGCGACCCGGAGGATCGAGCGCCCCTCCTGGTCGTGAACCCGGTCCCGCCCCCGGGGGTGAAGACCGCGCCCGCCGCGTTCTCGAGCTGGGGCGACTTCTCGCGCTGGCAGGACGAGGTGATGCGCGGGCGCGACGACGTGACCCCCAGGATCGCCGACGCCGCGAAGTCCGCGGTCGCCGGGGCCGGGACGGACTTCTACGCGAAGGTGAAGGCGGCCGCCACGTTCGTGCGCGACAGGGTGCGCTACGTGGACATCGAGCTCGGCATCGGCGGCATCCAGCCTCGGCCGGCCGCGGACACGCTCACCAACCTGTACGGGGACTGCAAGGACAAGGGGACTCTGTTTCGATCGCTCCTTCACGCGGCGGACGTCGCGTCGTACGCCGTCCTGGTGAGCCTGGGCTCCCCCGACACCCTCTCGGCCGAAGTCCCGGCGTGGGGCTTCGATCACTTCATCGTGGCGGTGCCCGTACCCGACGGAGAGGAGATCCCGGTGAGCTTCGCCCCTTCGGTCGTCGACGCCGGCGACCTGGGGAAGATGCTGATCGTGGACACGACCGACGAGAAGACCGCGATTGGATCGCTCTCGGCGAGCCTCGGCGGAAAGCGGGGGCTCCTCGTCGCCGGCGATCGCGGAAGGCTCATCCAGCTTCCGTCGGGGGATCCGGCCGTCCACACCCTCGTGCGCCGGCTGAAGGTCGAGATGCTCCCCAACCGATCCCTCGCCGTCGTCCGCGAGTCGCGCTACCGGGGGACCTTCGCCTGGTCCGCGCGGTCCCGCTACAGCAGCTCGTCGGTCGAGAGGCGCAAGGGGGTCGAGCAGCGCATCCTGCAAATCTGGCCCGACGCGACGGTGAAGGATTTCAGGACCGACTACGAGACGGCCGACGGGGAGTTCGTCGAGACGCTCGACATCCAGCTGCGCCCCGTCCCGTCGAGCGGGACGGCGGCGAAGATCGATCTCTTCCCCGGCGCGGCCGACGACGTCGAGCGCGTGCCGCTCGGCAAGCGGAAGAGCCCGGTGGACTACGGCCACGCGCAGACGGTCCGCTACGAGGTGACGCTCACCGGCATCCCGGAGACGGCGGCCCTCCCCGCCGCCCAGGCGTCGGCGGGGGAGGGATGGAAGGTGACGACGACCTACGCGCGCGAGCGGGGGACGATCGTCGCGACGTGGGAGGTCGTCCTCTCGCGCACGCGCTTCGACCCCGAGGCCTTCGCGGAGCTCCGGAAGTTCTGGTCGGCGATGGCCTCGGCTTCGTCGTGGGTGATCAACCTGCCCGCGTGAGGAGCGGCGGCCTCTCGGTGTGCCAGTCGGTCGCCGACTGGTAGAGCTTGCCGAGCGCGAGCGCCTTCCTCTCCTCGAAGGCCCCCGTCATGATGACCATCGCGACCGGAAGGCCGTCGCCGCCGTGGCCGCACGGCACCGCGAGGGCGGGGAGGCCGCAGAGGTTCCCGGTCCCGCCGAGCGGATCCGACTCCGAGAAGTACTCCGACAGCTTCGCCTCGACGGGCGACGCCGTGTAGTGCGTGGCGAGGCCGACGATCGCGTCCCACTCCTCGTAAAGCTCGGCCATCGCGCGCTGCGCGACGGTGCGGATGCGCATCGCCTTCAGGTAGTCGGTCGCGAGGACCATCTTCGAGGTCGGCTGGGCGAGCGCCGCGCCGGGGTCGGCGAGCGAGCGCACCTTGCCGCTGTCGAAGAGCGACTCGAACGACGCGGCCCCTTCGGCGACGACCAGGACCCACGCCGCCTCCTCGAACGGATAATTCGGCAGGGCGACCTCCTCGACCGAGACGCCGGCGCGGCGCAGATCCTCGAGGGCCTTCTCGAAGGCGGCGGCGACGGCCGGGTCGGCGTTCTTCGGCATGTCGGTGCGAAGGACCCCCACCTTCAGCTTCCGCGCGGCGTCCAGTCCCAGGGAGGAGCCCAGCGGCTCGTCGGCGCTGGTCGGGTCGTCGGGGTCGACGCCCGCGATCGCCTCGAAGATCGCCTCGCAGTCGGAGGCGCTCCGGGCCATCGGCCCGAGCTTGTCGAGCGTCCACGAGAGGGCCATCGCGCCGTGGCGGGAGACGCGGCCGTAGGTGGGGCGCAGACCCGTGATGCCGCAGAAAGACGAAGGGCAGACGATGGAGCCCCACGTCTCGGAGCCTATGGCGAAGGGGACGAGCCGTCCGGACACCGCCGCCCCCGATCCCGAGGACGATCCGCAGGTCCAGCGCCCGGTGTCCCACGGGTTCCGGGCCGCCCCGGTGAGGGAGGCGCCGGCGATGTCGTACCCCATGCCGCCGGCCAGCTCGATCATCGCGCACTTGCCGACGAGGACGGCCCCCGCCTCCCGGAGGCGGCGGATGACGGTCGCGTCCGCCTTCGGGATCTGGTCGGCGTAGGGGGCCGCCCCCCAGGTCGTCCGGATGCCGGCGGTCGAGACGAGATCCTTGGCGCCGAACGGGATGCCGTGGAGCGGCCCGCGGTCGCGTCCGGAGGCGAGCTCGGACTCCGCCGCGCGCGCCTGCGCGAGCGCAAGGTCGCGCGTGACGGTGACGAAGGCATGGAGCTCGGGGTCGAAGCGGGCGATGCGGGCGACGCTCGCCTCGGCGAGCTCGGTCGGCGTCACCTTGCGGGCGCGGATCTTCACGGCCATCTCGACGACGCCGAGATCGAGGAGCGCGTCGGGGGCGGCGCTCACCGGGGCCTCCTGCCCGAGCGCATCGCGCGGAAGCGGAAGGCGGGCTCGACGTCGTCCGGAAGCGGAAAGTCGCGGAGCTTGCGGAGGGCCGCCTCGAAGCCGGGGAGCTGCTTCCTGAGGCGCTTGCGCTCGTCCCGCGAGAGCCCCGGCTCCCGCTTCGCGAGGGCGCGCGCCTCGTCCGAAAGCTCCGGCGCCTCGGGGGGTGGCGCGTCGGGTGCGTCCTGCGCCGCACGCGGGGCGCCCGAGACGGCGAGGACCGCGGGGGCGGCCGCCGCGATCCACCCGAGGGCCGAACGTCGTGTCACATCCCTGGTCTCGCGATTGTCAGCCATCGAGGCCTCCTTCACGCCCGGCGTCCGTGGATACGGATTTCGGGGAGTGGTAAAGTTCGGCATCCGTCCCACCGGAAAGCCCGCATCGCACGGAGATCTTCCGCCGCCATGAGATTCGACAAGATATCACCGCCTGCTTCCGGCCAGAGAATCGAGTACCGGAACCGGCGTCTCGTCGTCCCCGACCACCCCATCATCCCCTTCATCGAGGGGGACGGCGTGGGTCCTGACATCTGGGCCGCCTCGTCGAGGGTCTTCGACGCCGCCGTGAAGAGCGCCTATTCGGGCGCCCGCTCGATCGCCTGGTTCGAGATCTTCGCGGGGGAGAAGGCCGTCAGGATGTACGGCGAGAGCCTTCCGAAAGACACTTTCGAAGCGGTGAGGCAGCACCTCGTCGCGATCAAGGGGCCGCTCACCACGCCCGTCGGCGGCGGCTTCCGCTCCCTCAACGTGACGCTGCGGCTCGAGCTGAACCTGTACGCCTGCATCCGCCCCGTGAGGTATTTCCGCGGCGTGCCGAGCCCGGTGCTCCATCCCGAGGCCCTCGACGTCGTCATCTTCCGCGAGAACACCGAGGACGTCTACGCGGGGATCGAGTGGAAGGAGGGGACCGACGAGGCGCGCAAGGTCATCGCCTTCCTGGCGCGCGAGATGAAAAGGTCGATCCCGGCCGACTCCGGCATCGGCGTGAAGCCGATCAGCCGCACGGCGAGCCAGCGCCTGATCCGGCGCGCCCTCCAGTACGCCCTCGATCGCGGGAAGGGGAGCGTGACGCTCGTCCACAAGGGGAACATCCAGAAGTTCACGGAAGGGGCCTTCCGCGACTGGGGGTACCAGCTCGCCGCGACCGAGTTCAAGGAACGCGTCGTCACGGAAAGCGATCTCGAGTCGGCGCACGGCGGGAAGCTCCCGAAGGGGGCGATCCTCCTCAAGGACCGGATCGCCGACGCGATGTTCCAGCAGGTCCTGCTCCGTCCCCGCGAGTACAGCGTCCTCGCCACGCCCAACCTGAACGGCGACTACCTGAGCGACGCGTGCGCCGCGCAGGTGGGAGGGCTCGGGCTGGCACCGGGGGCGAACATGAGCGACGAGATCGCCTTCTTCGAGGCCACGCACGGCTCGGCCCCGAAGTACACGGGGATGGACAAGATCAACCCGGGGTCGGTGATCCTCTCGGGGGTGATGATGCTCGAGCACCTCGGGTGGCAGGAGGCGGCCGATCTCGTCACGCGGTCGCTCGAGGAGACCATCCTCGCGAAAACAGTCACGTACGATCTCGCCCGGCAGATGGAGGGAGCGCGGGAAGTGAGCTGCTCCCGCTTCGCCGACGAGATCATCAGGCGAATCGGCTGAACCAGGGAGAAACCGGAGATGCGCTACAAGGTCACCGTGGTCGGCGCCGGCAACGTCGGCGCCACGGCAGCCCAGAGGATTGCCCAGAAGGGGTACGCCGACGTCGTGCTCGTGGACATCATCGAGGGCGTCCCGCAGGGGAAGGCGCTCGATCTCATGCAGTCGGGACCCGTCGAAGGGTACGACGTCCGGATCACCGGCTCGAACGGCTACGACGAGACGGCGGGGTCGGACGTCGTCGTCATCACGGCGGGTCTCGCCAGGAAGCCCGGCATGAGCCGCGACGATCTCCTCCTCAAGAACCAGGAGATCGTGGGGGGCGTCGCGCGCGAGGTCGCGAAGCGATCGCCGAAAGGCATCCTCGTGGTCGTCAGCAACCCGCTCGACGCGATGGCGCAGGTGGCGAAGGTCGTCTCGGGATTCCCGAGGGAGCGCGTCGTCGGCATGGCCGGCATCCTCGATTCCGCGAGGTTCCGCACCTTCATCGCGATGGAGATGAACGTCTCCTCCGAAAACGTCCAGGCGCTGGTCCTCGGCGGCCACGGCGACACGATGGTGCCGCTGCCGCGCTTCACGACCGTCGCCGGCGTTCCGATCACCGAGCTCCTCACGAAGGAGGTCATCGCCCGCCTCGTGAAGCGGACCCAGGAGGGGGGGGCCGAGATCGTGTCCTACCTCAAGACGGGAAGCGCCTACTACGCCCCGTCGGCCGCGGTCGTCGAGATGGTCGATTCCATCCTCACCGATCGGAAGAAGATCCTCCCCTGCGCCGCGTACCTGGAAGGGGAGTACGGGATCCGGGGCCTCTTCTGCGGCGTCCCGGTGAAGCTCGGGGCGGGCGGGGTCGAGAAGATCCTCGAGCTGCCCCTCAACGCCGAGGAGAAGGGGATGCTCGAGCGGTCGGCGGCGTCGGTGCGGGAGCTCGTGGGGATCATGAAGATCTGATCTGCCGCCTCAGCCACGAGACGAGCGCCTCGGAGGGCTTCGGATCCGTGTGGCACCTGTAGAGCGCGGCCGCCCGCCGGATTTCCTCGAGCGCCCGGATCCCGGCCAGCACCTGCGGGAAGCGCTTCGCCTGATCGAGTGACGACGCGAAGAGGAGATTCGCGGGATCGACGCGGCCGAGATCGATCGCGGTCGCCACCCGCCGGCGGCAGCGACACGGGCTGTCCGGATTGACCAGTCCGCACCGGGCGGTCATGAACGCAGTGATGCTCGCCCGTGCCCGTGACAGCCGCTTTCGAAAGGCCGCCGGAGTGACCTCGAGAACCTCCGCGGCCTCCCGGTGATCCAGCTCGACGATCTCCCCGAGGATGTACGCCATCCGATGTCCGCGATCGAGACAGAGGAGCATCGCGAGCGTGCATCCGATCTTGACCTCTTCCAGCAGCAGAGCCTCCTCGACGCCGGGTTGGGCACGCGGCGGATCGTCGCTGAGCCCCCGGGCGAGATCCTCGCCGAACGCGCCGAAGCTCATCGGCCGCTCTTCCATGCGCTGCCTGCGAAGCGTCAGCAGCGTGTTGCAGGCGAGACGATAGACCCAGGTCGTGAAGGCGCTGTCGCCGCGAAAGCCCGCGAGCCCGGTGATGATCCGTACGAGGATCTCCTGCGTCGCGTCCTCTGCGTCCTGCGGGTGCCAGAGGAAACGGACCGCCAGAGAGTACACGTCGGGCTGCACGGCGCGGACGATCGACTCCAGAGCGTCGCGATCTCCCGCGCGGGCCCGTGCCACGTCGGCCTCGAGCTCCGGATGCTTCGGCGCGGTCCGCCGGTCAGCCACGGGCCTCGAGGATCGCCTTGAGCGTTCGGAGCTCTCCGGCGAGCGTCCGCGCCTGGGCATCGAGCGCCCCCTCGAGTCGCTCGAGCGGGACCGGCGGTGGTGTGAGGACGAAGCAGTAGACGCAGTGATCCCGATCGATGGCCACGAGACGCGAGAAGGCGGTCGCGACACTCCCGTCCTGGAACGCCATGCGCCAGTCGATCGTCCCTTCCCCGGGACAGGACGACACTTTCAACTCGATCGCGACCTCTCCGGCCGGCGTCCGCAGGACGGCCCGGCCGGGGGTGACGGAGGCGAACGCGCTCGCCCACCTCGGCAACTGCGTCGGCTCGGCGATGAGCTTCATCGCCTTTTCAAGCGGAACTGCCAGCTCGATGGACTGCACCTCGAAGCGGTTCATGAGGGTTCTCCTTTCAACCCTCTTGGACTTCCCGAAGGCGCCGGGTGTGACCGGCGGCGCGCGCCACGGGCTCAGCGCGCCTTGATCGCGAGCAACGTGTTGGGTCGCAGCGATCCGAAAGTGATCACCCCGAGGGCGGCGCCCAGGACGCGCGACTCCATCAGGCGGGCCTTCCCGCAGCCGCTCGACGCGAACGTCCGGGCGTACTCGGCGTGGTGCCGGATGTCCGAGATGATGGCGCGCCCCCCCGGCTTCAGGACGCGCGCGACCTCGCGGATGGCCCTCTCGCGATCCTCGGCCCTGTAAAGATTGTGGATCGCGGCGGAGGAGGTCACGACGTCGAACGATCGGTCGCGGAAGGGGAGCGACCGCATGTCGGCGGTCTGAACGTGGACGCGATCCGCGACCCCCTCGATCCGCGCGTTCCGCAGCGTGGCCGACGGCTGATTGCCGGAGAGATCCTCCGCCTGCCAGAGGTCGATCCCGAAGGCGGCGCCGCCTTTCAGTCTCCGCGCCGCGCCGACGAGGACCAATCCGCGTCCGCACCCGACGTCGAGGACCCGCTCGTCGCCGCGCCACGCCACGTGGTCGAGCAGCCGCTCGCGCTCCCTGGTCTTGCCGACCTTGCTCGACCAGAGCATCCAGACGGCCATGGCCGCGCAGCCCAGGCCGGGACCGAGACCCAGCCCGACGAGCGGA
>Ga0137407_10002039_pt1 | contig 13264 bp, 11 predicted proteins | sample CZOMad2_2_16fung_FD_108410 | JGI IMG/M metagenome (GOLD analysis project Ga0137407, IMG submission 108410) | Vadose zone soil fungal communities from Angelo Coast Range Reserve, California, USA - CZOMad2_2_16fungal (Illumina Assembly) | ecosystem: Environmental > Terrestrial > Soil > Vadose...
TCAAATCGGACAGTGCCCACCATTGTGACGCTTCACCCTTCAGCGGGGACGTAGTTCAGTTGGTTAGAACGCTGCCCTGTCACGGCAGAGGTCGCGAGTTCGAGTCTCGTCGTCCCCGCCATTTCTTTTCAGGTCCGGCCCGGAGACATGGGTTACACAATGTACCGGCTACATGGGTAACACTTTTGGGCCGAGCGGATTTTCGAGTGGTTCGAGCACCCGAGTCTCCAGATCGAAGTATCCCAGATCATAATCCATAAAGCTGACCAGCCAGATGTCGTCGTGCACTGAGCTGAAACAGCTGAAGCGTTCGCTCTCCATGCTGAGTCCTTTCAGGCGAACATAAGGCGAATATGTTACGATGGCTTGGGTAACACTGCGGCGGCCCGAGTATCCGGCGAATGTAATGACAATCGTCCTGGCTGCTCTGGCTTCGCGTCGGTGGCCGTTTGTCCCCTACAATGGCTGGTAACAGATAATTTTGGTCTCTTGTTCAGACTCACAGGGCACGGCTGTGGCAGTGGAGAGGCGCCCTTGCCGTCGGCATTTACACTCCGGCGGGCCGCACTCGCCCCGAAATACCATGTGACGAAAGAATGGTCAGTAGTGCCTCCCCGCCGAGGCGTTTCTTTCGTTTGGCTAAGGGGTGCTCGGTCCCGTCTACCGGCATCCACTCAGCCGCTATCAAAGTCTCAGCAATCTCAGCTGCAGCACCCCAGTGAGCTTCAAGCAGAGCGTTCGCCCTGTTGCCAACGCTTTCCCAGATATTACCGGCGATATATCCTGCAAAGTGTTCTTTAACAATCTTGAAGAAGTAATCGTTGTCTGGCTTGGATCCAGTGGTGTCGGACCGCGGAAACTTTCGCCATTGGGCGATTTGGCCTGCACGCACTGCTTGAAGATTCTTTTCCCAGCCGGTGTCATCATCCCAGTAGCCAGCCAATCCGTCCATAACGTTGTTTGTAACTTGCCAAATCGTAATGCCCTTCGGTCTCAAGTCCAACCCGAGCGCGACAGCCACGACGATGTGCCCCGCCTCGTGATAGGCGGTTTCCTCCAGCGTATTTCCAATAATCAGTGTTTCGTCCACGGCCCCTCCAATCGATCCGTCTCTTACCCTTACAGGTCGCGTCACGTCCCAGTGTCAGTCGCTAAGTCTTGCACACCTCAAATCGGTGTGCTTAGGTCGGAGTGAGTGAAGAAAAGACTCGTCTATTATGCATAATAAGTATAGTGTTGGCTAACGAACACGCCGGGGACTTGAATGGAAACAATGCTTGCGACGATTTCCGGGCAATTTACTAAATCTATAATTCTTGGTGTGTTTCTTCCAGTTGTTCTGTTTGTTTTGCTCGGTGCTTGGTTGATTACGCCCTTGCTCCCGCCGTCTCTGCCGTTGCTTACACTAGTCAAATCTCTGGATCGGCAATGGTTCTTGTTCGCTTTTACATTCCTTATAATTTTGATTAGCGGCTTTCTATACAACTTGAATGTTCCTATCATTCGGCTGTATGAAGGCTATCCATGGCGTAACAGCCGGCTCGGGCGATGGCTGACAAAGCGCCAACTGACCAATCTGCAAGGCCAGCAAACTGCATTTGTGCGCTTACGGGCTTTGCGTGAGACTCTCAAGGCGAATAACAAAAACGATGCTAGCCTTCCCGAGGTAAAGGCCCAACTCAATATTGCTGCAAGGTTGAAATTCAATCAGTACCCCGAGGCTCACAAAGTACTTCCTACGCGCCTTGGAAACATGATTCGTAGCTTCGAAGACTATCCTTGGCGCCAATATCGCATGGCTTCGGTGACGCTCTGGTCCCGGATCGTCGCCGTGGCGCCAAAGGAGTACGTCGCGATAGCGGACGATTCAAAGACTTCTCTAGACTTCTTCCTGAATTGTTCTTTCTTGAGCGCGGTTTTGATAATTTGGATGCTTAGTACGGGGTTCATCTTCCATGTTCCCTTCGTATCCACCCGCGCGTTCTGGCTGTGGCTGGTCGAACTTGCGTTTTTCACATTCCTGCTCATTTGGTGTTATCAGGCGGCCATCGTAAGCGCCGCCGCCTGGGGCGAACAGGTGAAGGGTGTCTTCGACCTCTATCGATTCGATCTTCTTCGATCTCTTGGATACAAAGACGTGCCAACAACGCGCGAGGAAGAACGCCAACTGTGGGAAAGCATTTCTACACAGATGCTGCTTGGCGACCCCGAAGAAGGTAGCCCCGCTCCTTACGTGCGACCGCTGAACACGATTGTCCCTGACCCCGCGGGTCTGAAGATCGAAGTCGCGAGTGGGATAAAGGCAAACCTGAACAGCAATCTCGTGATTTTTACCTACCGAATCAGGAATGCCGACCAAGGTAATGCCGCGAGGCTTGAATTGCGACAGGCGTTACCACAAGGGTTTTACTACGAGTGGGGTTCTGCGGAAGTTGCTGGGGCGAAATTAGTACCGCTCGTGTCAAATCCATTGACATTTCAGATTGGAGCGCTGGCTGCAGGCGATGAGTTGTCGTTCACTTTTTCGGCGATCCAGATAGGCGGGCCCGTGCCTTCGGATGGGGCGCATGAGCAATCGTGCGGCCCCACAGGATCGAAGCGAGAAGACAGTGGGCAATCTAGTGTTGCGGAGGTCAAAAAATGAAAAAAGAGATCTCCGATAAGGGCAGCGAGAATTGGTTTTACTTCCTACTGGGCCTAGGTGTGGGTGGCGCAACAGCGTTGCTGCTGGGATTGAGACCCAAGAGCAGGAGCACGGTACATGCGCCCAAGTCGACGGCCGCACGGGAGGCACGAGAAATCACTCCCGATCTTCTTGGCCGAGAATGGGCAGCGTCAGAAAACCAGCGCGAATTGGCAGCACTCCCGGGTGACGATGATGTAGATCCGCCATAGGTTCCGGAATTTCTAAGACGACTGGAATGACGAGTCAACGTTATACATGAAGGTGGTCCCAATGCCGAAGAAACAGCCCAGGTCGAAAAAGCAAGGCACGAAGAAACGGTCGAAAAGGCAACAGAGGTCAACCATAGCGGGGCTACACGATGTCGTGAAGCACGTCAGGCGTGTAGCACCTCCGGAAGCGCAGTCTGACTTTCGTCATTTACTAGCGTCACTGGAAAAGAAAATGAAGTCCGGGGTCGCAAAGCCTGAGCCGGCAATTCATTTCAAGGTGAAGCAGAACATACGCAATCTGAACATGGAAATCAAGAGGCTCAAGTGGGCGACGCTTCGCCTAAAGGCCTCGAAGCCTAGATTTCCTCCAAGTCACAAAATTAAGCTGTCCCTAAAACGATTGGACTCTCTACTTAGGCTTCCCGGAGATGACGACATCGATGTCCCGTAGCGAACACAAACGCAAGCTCGATGAAGCTTGGAAGACTGTCGGGGAAAACCCGAAGCTCAAATCGAGAGAACTGGCCGGGTTACTGGCCAAGAGTGACGCTGCGACAATTGCCGATCTTGCGAAAAAGACTGTCGAGGAGCGCGAGAAGAATGCGCTTTGGATGGCGAAGTCTTGGGCGGACGTTTTGCTGGTGGTGTTCGGCGTTGCTGTGGTTTGCCTGGTAGCTTGGAATATTTGGTGGAGGGCTGGCCATAGCACGAGTAACAAGGTTCTGGTAACGAAGACGGGATTGTCCGCCTTTCACGTTTTGCAAGAGACAGACGTTCAAGCTGCGAATATGTCTGCCGAACCCGATTCATTGAGTACTTCGGAGCAAGCAGTTGGGCTTTATCTGATGGAAGCAGTCCGGAAAGGAGGTGTGCTGCATAAACAGCAATTGAGTGCGAGCAGAATGGTTGATGGTGAATTTCTGAAAAGTTGGCAGATAATTACAATACCTCTCAAATCAACTCCGGCCTTTGCGGTCCTCTCTGACTTGCCCGTAAAGGTCGGTCTAGTGTTGACACCACGGTCTGAGAAGCTTGGTCCGCTAATACTTGACGCTATCCTGCTGAAATACGGGCTAAAGGAAGATGCGCGCTTGGCAGTGGTAGCGATTCGCAACGACGATCTGCAGAGGTTTTCGGCAATTGCCGGACAGAGTGATTTCTTCATCTCGGGCGGACTCCGTTGACTACAAGTAACTGGAGGATATTTCGCAGCAGATGCAAACTTCGAGGCGAATAAAGCAGTCGAGAGAGCTATGGGCGATTCCCCCGGTCGTTGTCTAGCCATCACGGTTTAGGGTCGCAAAAGTTGCTCAGGCCCACGGCAGCGAGGCGAAAACGCTGGTGCGGGGAAATTTTCAGCAGATGTTGAGTTCCCAAGTGTCCTGCCGCTCGCATTTTTTCCGATTCTGCGTCCAGGGTCCAATTGGGGTCCAAAACTTGGTGTTTTTGGACGGGTTTCGGGGGTCTGATTGTCGTAAGGGCAACCGAATCAATGGGACTTATTATAGAGAGTGACCTTCAACTCATAACCCGAAGGTCGTCAGTTCAAATCTGACCCGCGATCTGGACTGTTGGCCTTCGAGGGGGAATCGCGCGGATCGGAAGGCCGCCTGGGAGCGGCAGCATTCTCGAGTCGTAAACAACGAAAGTGAGGAACTCACAAACCAAAGTCCGCACTTCCCTTTCCGGAGGATTAGGAAATCCATGAGGGAGGCGGCAGTAAGTCCGCGAACATGCAGATCCGCGAATATAGTTCCCAAACAACGGACTATCCGGTTGCAAACGTGCGCATTATTTTCGCCTGAAGGGAAATGACTTTTGGCTTAAAAACGACTTCAGGCGGCTCCACAAGTGCCTCAGCCTGTTATGCCGCTGATGCATACTTTCGTAGTGCGCTTCAAGTCGGTCTTGTTCTTTGCGGCGACCGGCTTCTATCTCACTTCGGGACCACTTTGGCGCCCATCTAACCTTGCCACCATCAATCCAGTAGTGTGATTGGCACTGTTCCTCCCAATTCCCCACTGACGGGTGCAGGGATGGACCGTGTTCCGTCTCAACGAGAGTCCATCGATTTAGCGGAGTTCTCACGATCGATCCGCAGCCGCAGGCACATAAATGCGCAGCGGCTTTAAACTCCGCTGCAACATAGAGAATCCCTGGCTCCAGTTTGGTCGGCATGTACTTCACCTTTCGGAGCTCGAATTTGTCTGTCATAAGGCCTCGTGCAATGTCTTGATGTTTCCGACCTGCATAGCGAGGCTATTTAGAGTGTCCTTGTCGAAGTAGAATCCTCTAATCTGTTTGAACTTGATGACAGCTAATGCGGCGTTTAGGGCGTTCAATTCAGCAATTTGGATGTGAATTCTGTATTCGTCTGCAGGGTCATCAACGAGTTCCGCCAAAGCTAAGTCCCGCAACCTCTGAGCATCTTCCACTGAATAGTATGTTGCTCTCAAGGTGCCGTCGATCGGACCGCGCGTTCGGTTCAACCCCATGCCGACATCAATAAACGGAATCCGGTTCGAAATCAGCAGATCGAATATGCCCGCTCGTGACTTGCCCTTGTCGACGCAAACAAACGCGAAAGTGACTCCCTTGAGGCTCTCCAATGACTGAGCGTCGATATATCTCGGTTCAAGGCAAAGTCCTTCACGAAAATTCTCGTAACGAGACTTGTACACTTCAGCCTTGTTTGTACCTAGTTCAGCATCTGCAAGTCTCCCCGGTGAGCGATACGCGGTATGTACGTGGAAATCATCCAGGTCGAATCCCCGAATCTCCTTCACGGGGGTCTTGACCAAGAAGTCGAGAACGAAGGAACCCGTGCCACCAAGTCCAATTACGGCCACCACATCATCTGCAAATTTCGCGGAGAGATCTACTATCTGTGCTCGGCTGGTGAGTGTGTCGCGAAATTTGAAGACCGACTTGGTTGGAGTTTCTTCGACAAGACGGAAAGTGAACGGCGTTGCACCGCACTTCTCCTTTGCCGGACCAGAAATAATGGTTACGTAGTGTTCTATCTTTTCAAGGAAATCTCGATAGTCTCGTAGCGCCCCGCTGTCCGTCATCAGCTTATTCGAAAAGGAACGCTGTACCACGACATCCGAACTCGACGTAAGTGCAAGGTTAGTCGGACCACCCCCCAAACCTTTTATCGGCGTCCCATCCAGCTCACAAGGATGAGAACCGGCAAAGAAGATTTGATGGTCGTGTGGCTTCACCTTCTTGCCGTCAACATCGGATATTGACGTGACTATTGCCCCCATTTGACAACTTGCATTGTTATCGAGATAAGGGATGTCGCGCACCACTAAGTAACCGTGGTCTTCAGTAATTGCGTACCCTTTCTCCAGAAGGAGCTTCAAATCTTCGTTATGATTCGCCAGTTCGAGAAACATTGAACGTCATCCCGTCCTTCACCTTCACCGAGCCGCCCTTGACCAGCTGCCCCTCAGGCTTCTCGTTGTCGCCTCTTTCGAATGTGACGGTGTACGCTCTTCCGTCAGACGGTGAGTAATCCGAATAAACCCAAATCACGACTTGATCAAAAGAAATCTTCTCATTCTTGGGCCATTCGTGGGGAGTTCCTTCCACGATGATTGTCACTAATTTGCTTTCTTCGGCCATGAATTGTTCCTTTCATCGTCAACTTAAAGACTTCGATCGGGCCAACTATCAGGTTACAACGAATTCGCAAAGGCAATGAATGTACACTTCTCTTCCAACAACGGAACGAGATCTGTCTCCTCCTTGTGAGCCATCAGGTTCTCGGTCTTGCTCACGATGCGAATGCCAGCCAGATGCAGTGTGCCTAGTTGTTTCTGCGGTTTTACAGGGCACCAGGGAATCGCACCCGGACCGTAATGCTATTTTCACGAAAAGCTTTCAACCCACAATCCAACCCACAGCACGCTGTGTCTTGCGCGATTTTCAACGACTTACGCGACCCTTAGCCGTCCCCGCAGTTTTGTAAGTGGTTGTAAAACCTACAATCGGGCCGCTACATTGCCCCTCGGACGCTGCTAGGACGATTTCTTTGGCTGCGACGACTTCGTTGAATCGTCCGCCACTTTTTTGCTGCTCGTCGAACCCAAGTCCTTAACCTTGAAAGTAATCGCGAATGCGAACCGCGCTGTATAACGTTTGGTCGCTGTCGGCGTTCCAGTGTTCGGTGGAATCACCTGGCCAGCCTGAGTGAACCCTTGCGGAAAATCAGCGAATTCACCAACGTGTACTCCCGGAGTCAAATAGACCCACTTTGACAACCGCAAGGATGCTCCGCCGAAAAAGCCGAATCGTGACGTATCCGCTTTACCGTTTGAAATGTCAAATACAGGCCCGGCAGAAATTGAGAGGCCGCACTGGCGCCACAGAATTAGGCCTGGGAAATTGTAGTTCAGAAGGGCAGTCAAGGCCGGCCGGACCCCGGAGCCGTAGTCTACGGCTAATACATTCTGGGTCTTTGTAGTCGGAGCTGTCGGGTCAGGCGAAGTGCGGCTCGAATAACTTCGGGCTTGTAGTTCTGTAAGCAAGAATCCGGCGGAAGCACTCAACACAGCTCTGCCAGGGTCCAGATGAAACGTCTTGGGATCACTGGTCGTCTGCTGGGCATCTTTGAATTCCTTCACGACAACGTCGTATCCGTTGATATCGTCCAGTTCGGCTGTATAACGGACGACGTGCTGCGAGTTCACGAGAGAAAGCAGACGTACGTACCGTTCGCGCGCTGGAACATAGCCCTCAAGTATCGCTGCCTCTGCATAGGGCAACGACGGTTCTACCGCTGCACAATTGGTCCCACTCGAATCCTTTCCATCGGAGTCCAACTTGTTAAGCGCCGCTATCAAGCCCCTGATATCTCCCTCAAACGCCTTATATTTGTCTGGCACCCCGCTCCATTTCGACAGCGTCGTGTCCAAGGCTACGCTGGTCGCCTTGCCACCCGAGTCCTTTCCTGGATCCAGTTGATTCAAAGCATCCTGGAGCGCAGCTGCTGACTTCTTCACATCGTCGAGGTTAATGTTGCACGTGGAAGCACCAGAAGCCTGTTTCGCTTTCTCCGCTCCAGTGCCGAAGTCAGACACCGCAGTAATCGCTGCCTTCAAAAGATCAAACGGGTTATCACTGGGCGCGATTACGTTCAGCGTGAACTGGTATGTGTAAATGATCGTGTTGGCGTTCGCTAGCGCGAAGCAGTAGTCGCCAGGATGCGACACAGAAGAAGGCGAGATACTGCCCGACTTCCAATCCAAATTGACATCGTATCGTTTCTTGCCCGGTAGCGGGCACGTTTCATCCACTCGGGCAATCTGTGGATATCCACTTGGGTCCGCGATAACAGCTTTCGCTGCAGCAAGACGCTCCTTCGTGTGAGGGGGTGCGGTCGCCGGTGCGACTTGTGCGTATGCCGTACTTACGCTGGTGACAGAAACCAGGATCACCGTCAAAACCTTATTACGGGTGCTCATAGGTATCATCCTTTATGTTAATAACGCTGGACTGAAAGAGTGCGCGGAGTATACTACGCCGAAGCCTTAAGTCAATCGCGGAAGGAACCCCGATTCCCGCAACGTCAGCGGGACGCTCGGCAAAACGACGACGGCGGCCATGCTGGCGTTTTACTCAAGGCATCGATTGAGGTTCTATGAAGCCGGTTTTGGCTGCATTGCTATTCTGCGCCGCCCCCGTTGCGGCTCAGGTTCGAGTCTCAGGATTTGAAACGACGCAAGCGATTCAGACGTTGGGAAATGGCGTTCCGCTTGTTGCTTTCAAACCTACAGTCATTCGTGTCTATCTCGACGCTGATGTTCCGCAGGCCGGCCTGAAAGGCGAGCTAGTCATAAATGCTGGTGGTCAGTCTTCGACTCTGAAAAGCAATGCGATTTCTGTCACTCCGAAAGCCCTAATTAGCGATCTCCGCAACGACATTGGCACGACTTTGAATTTTACTTTGCCTCCAAAGTCAACTGGCGGCCCCCTGACTTTGAGTCAGTTGACAGTTCATGACGCATCCGGAGGCACGGTCCAGTGCACAGGATGTCAGCTAAATAAATCTCTCACCTTTGTGCAGGTCCCGCCTCTGCGGGTCAAGCTCGTCGGATTCTCTTTTTCCGTGCCTCGAAGCAACGTCGTCGCCAAACCCCGCGACCTCGACTTCGAGCGAACCGAATCGTGGCTGAAACGTGCCTATCCGATCGCCGAGTTGGTGTCCGAGCGAGCGATTCTCGACGGTGGAGATCAGGGCCTTACGGTGGATCAACTCAACTGCAACAATGTCAATGCGGTGCTTAGCGTTATTCGTGTTAAGGACAGCGGTATCGATCCTCGAACTCATTACTACGGACTCGTTCCTGACGATGTCGGATTCATGCCCGGATGCTCGTCTGGTATTCCACAAAAACCTGATCCTAGTGTTGTTGCTTCCGGCCCGTCAGGAAAACCCCGCAAGATCTCCGAAGACTTGGATTTTTCCTGGGATACGGACGGATCCTACGCAGACTTCTACGCGGGGCACGAATTAGCCCATACCTTCGGGCGATATCATCCAGGATTCTGCAGGAAACAGGGTAAAGACGATGTTGCGTTTCCGTATGCTGACGGCCACTTATCCGACGCCGATGACAAATATGTCGGTTTCGATAATGGGGATCAGATTGTTAAGACCGCGGCCTTGCCAGGTCCGAAATGGACCGACCTGATGACATACTGTAATTATGTTTGGGCCAGCAATTACACTTATGAAGCTCTCATCGGACGAATTCAAGTTGAGGGCGCGTCCGCTGCCGGACCTGGGATTGGGGCAACAGACACGACGATACGGGGAATAAGTATCATCGCCTCAGTGAATCTCACCAAGAAAACGGGAAGAATCCGCGACGTCTCTCGGGTCACTCAGATGCCTTTGCCACCAGCTGAATCCGAGCCCAGGGCGTACATCAGGGCGACCGACGCTTCTGAAAAAATGCTCTACTACCAACCTGTCCAACTTCGGCTGGACACCGATATTCCTGAAGGCCAAGACAAGACCGCTCTTGTTAATGCTGTAATTCCTAATCTCCGTGACATCTTCAGACTGGAACTAATCTTGGATAACACGCTTCTTGATCAGGCTAGGGTAGAACCGGCCGAGCAGGTCGCCAAACTCTCTGAGGTGAAAGCTAACGAACTGACTAAAAGCAACGCTGGGGAGTATGTGGCCTTCATCCAGGGAATCACGGAAGAGGAAACTACCGACGGTCTTCTCTTGCGATGGTCTGATACAACCCCGAGTTCCACCTACTCCGTTCAGATCGGTCCCGAAGACGGGCCTTTACAGACCCTTGCGATCGCCGTCAAAAGGAAGTACTACGTAGTCCGTAAGAGCGTTCTGGATAAGTACCGCGGACACCCCGTCAAGGTTGTTGTGTCGACGAATAACCTGTCGCGAACACAAGTTGTTTCACAAGTTCTCTCCATACAATGAAAATTTCCAGCTACATGCTCAGACTGATCCAGCTTGTTTCGCTGCTAGCCCTAAGCCTCAGTACTCCGATTGGAGCGGCTCAACAGGTAAAGATCGCCGGCCAAGATTTCAACGAGTGCTTGTCGGCACTCGATAGTTCCATGCTTGAAGATCCCGGCTTTGCGCTGCTCGTGAGCGACCTAGAGCAAGTCCCTGCATACGCGAAGACAGTGTGGAACATCAACCGTCCCTATCGCGCCAAAGCGATCAACATCATCGTTCCATCCTCGAACAACGATTTCTGGCCATCTCAGATTTGTGGCGGATTACCTCGAGAGCCCGCGGACTGCATCACCTCTCCCAAGGAACGCTATATCGTGTGCAACCCGGCCGTCGGTCGTCAGCTGGGATCGCCCCTTCTGCATTCCAGAATCGCCTCGGTCCAGGTTGAATTCGCCGCCCATTTCATACTGCTTACTCTGTTCGGACACGAACTTGGACACATCCGACTCCATACGGATTCTGAAACCCATCATCTCTTACGCTACCGAGGCAAAAATGGATTGAAGTGTTTCCGGCGGCCCGCCAACGCCCCTCCTACCGAGGAGCAGCAAGCGGATGAGATTGGAACAGACATCGCCTGTCAAGCATTGCGGAGCCGTCCCGGCCGAAACGAGATCCCCCAAGGAACTGAAGGAATCGTCAATTTGATTTCGCGCTTAGAAGAGGAACTGGACGACGGTTATTTTTCCATGGATGACGTTTGCACCGGGGACGCCGACTATCCTAGCGTCTCCCGAAGAAAGCTGCAGTTCTCCGAAAAATACTACAGATGCCTCTACGGAGATCGTCCTAATGCAGTGAAACTGGTGAATAGCGATCTTGGTGCCACGCTGACGAGAATCGAAAATTGGTTAACCGATCGGCAACTCAGTGGGCAAATAGGATCCGGAAACTACGGAAGCAAGCCGATGCTGTCGAACGCCATTACGCGAAGCGGCGGGCAGGACGCGTACGTCTCCTACGACTCCACTGGTTTGGACTCGGCATTGTGGGCTGTTACGCCGAGCACAACCGGAGGCCTCAACGCGGTCACCCTTCTAAACTGGAAGAGAACGGGGAATGTCGTCGACGCTCGTCAAGACCATGGCTCTCAGAAATGGCTCTTACTGCTTCAGCCTGGTGCCGAGAGCGACGAGAGTACAGCGGCAGAGGTCTCATTCGATTGCCTCGACGACAAATGTTCAGCAACTGAACGCACGAGACATCTTCCAGAGGATGCCCGGCTCATACCTGGCGAGAATTCGTCTATTGCCTTGTTGACCCCGTCCGGGTTCCAAATCTTTCAGGACTGGGACCATCTCTTTCAGCAAGGCACTTTCGCACTTAAACCTTTCCAAGTGAAAGCACAGATTGATGACGTGATCTTGGCATGGCACGGATCTCAAATACTTATCCTACTGCGGCAAGACAATAACTCGAATGGCCGTTTGTACAACGTCGGCGTCGTTCGGCCCGACCGTATCGACTGGAAAATCTGGTTACCTAACGGACAAGCGGCTGGAACACTCGAATCCGCAAGATTCATTGACGATCATCTCTTACTGGCCGTCTATTCTCATCCGATGCTGACGAACTCCTCTCTCAAAATGTGGGTGTGTCCGGCCGACGTATTCACGAATTCCGGGACAACAACCGTTAGCTGCACAGTCTATTCTGCTCCGGATTTAATCACTGAACCGATCGCTCTTGCCACACGCGATTTCAGCTCTATTCAGGAAACATCGATTGCGCCGGCTTTGATTTGCCACGATGTCGTGGTTCAGCATCGCGGCTGGCTGTGGCTGCTCGACGCAAGACACAGTACCGGCGACCTGATCATCGCCGACGGAATCGCGGGCTGCGTGAATGACGAGCGTCGTGTTTTCTCATATAGGGCTAGACGCGTGGACGAAATGAGATTGCAGATGGCCCCCCTCCGAAGTTCAACAGGAAATCTGACCATCTCCGAAGCGGCGCCGCCGCCAAGGGTTCAGGTGCATTAAAGGGTTGCCGTTACATATCACTGCGCCACAGACACCAGACAGAAACGGCCTACAATGCCGTCCTAAATGCTTTGAACTTTCAGATCAGAACCGATCGATCACGGCAGCCAAAGTTTCGCGCAGTGAATGCATCGGTTCCCCAGACCGTTGTACGGCTGATCACCTTGTCGCAGTTCCGCGATGGTTCGTAGAACCGTTGTTCTCACAAAGCGTGTGCGGGATGACGGTACAAGCCCGCGCAGGCGGTTTCCTCAGAAATCTCCAACCCACAACTCAACCCACAGCACGCGATGTCTTGTGCGATTTTGAACGACTTAGGCGGCCCTTGGCAGTCCCCGCGGTCTTGTAAGTTGTTGTAAAACCTATCAGGGGGCCGCTGTCACGGCAGAGGTCGCGAGTTCGAGTCTCGTCGTCCCCGCCATTTTTCCCGAACATCGTAGTTCCCTTCTTGCGAAACGCTCACGGCAGACTTTGGGCACTCGCTCGGTTGTACACGACGCGAGGCGAATTGTGCAGTTACACTCGGCAGCCAACTACGAAAGCACCAAGTTCCTTAAACCTGAACCCGGGCTACGCGCCCCGTTTTTTATCTGTCCAGACCCCAGGTGCGAATGATTCCCTTGTTGACCAACTCCTTAGTCTTCGATGGCCTCAACACCAAGGTTCTTAAGTCGCTCGAGACCACCCTTCATGGCTTTGAGTTCTTCGGCGGAGTGCCCCTGCCAATTCAGGACTTCGCCTATGACACGAAGGGGATCCTGGGAGCGGTATGAAAGCGTAGGGTTACCCGGGTACTTCTTGTCAGTCAGATTGGGGTCGTCTTCAAAAGGGCCAGTCGCCTCCACCACGTAGATTCTGCCGGGGCTCTCACCAAGGGCGA
>Ga0137407_10002040_pt1 | contig 13264 bp, 12 predicted proteins | sample CZOMad2_2_16fung_FD_108410 | JGI IMG/M metagenome (GOLD analysis project Ga0137407, IMG submission 108410) | Vadose zone soil fungal communities from Angelo Coast Range Reserve, California, USA - CZOMad2_2_16fungal (Illumina Assembly) | ecosystem: Environmental > Terrestrial > Soil > Vadose...
CAACTATCGACCACGCTGCGTTCCCGAGCAACGCGAGGAAATTCGCGAGCGGTACCGGAAGCAAATGCAGGCAGCCCTCGACCTGTGCCGGGACGACGCGGCGCGCGGGATTCACGACTGCGGCTCGATGATCGCCCCGGACGGGACCTTGCTGGTGGACGTCAGCGGCGGCCCACCGTGCCCTGAAACGCCGCGGTTACCCTGAGAGCGAGGCCTCCGGACCGAGCACGCCGCAGCGGGCCGGCAGGACCCTTCCGATGGAAAGCACAGCGGCCTTACTTGCCCTTGCTTTCGGTCTTCGTCTCGCTCTTGATCCCGGTCTTTCCCTTATCCTTCTCCATCGTCTGCTTCGACTGGACCTCCAGCTTGGTCGCCTGGTTCGAGCTCGGGTCAAAGCTGGCGCGCACTTCGTCGCCCTCCTTGAGCTGTTCCAGCTCAGCCACCGGGGTGCCGTCGCGGGTGATCGTCGCGCTCGGGGCGATCTTCACGTCCTGTTCGACGCCAGCCGAAGACAAGACCTTGAGCGACCGCTTGTCCTTGTCGACCTTCTTGACCGTGCCGGAAAGCTCCTTGCTCGCGAGCTCCTTGTTGGCGCTGGCCGTGGTCTCCGCCTTGTTCGATACGCCCTGGGTCGTCGATGGCTGGTTCGCGGGAGCCTGCGTCGCCGACGATCCCTGAGCGGCGGTGGAGCTCTGCTCTGCTGCATTCGCACTCGTAACGGCCGCGACAAACCCTGCTGCTGCTACTCCGATGAGAAGCGTTCTCATTGTCTGCCTCCTTGTTGTGGGGGCAAAAGGTGGGTACGAGGTGGACCTGCGAGAAGCCCGCCCCGAGCACGTCCTCCGGCCGATCGAGCGCATCGTCGAGTGAAGCTCCCGCGACTACTCGTTCGCTTTCCGCTTGGCCTCGCCCTTGAGCTCCTTGGCCTTGCCCTCGGCGGCCATCTGCTCGTTATCGATGACCTGACCGATTCGGTTCTTCACCGCGCCGGCGACTTCCTCGATCTTGCCCTCGGTGCGCCCGGCAGCCTTGGCGGCCTCCTGCTTGGCCTCGCCCTTCAGCTCCTTGGCCTTGCCCTCGGCCTCCATCTGCTCGTTGCCGAGCACCTTGCCAGCCACCTTCTTGATCGTCCCGCCCAGTTCTTCAGCGGCGCCTTCGCCTCGTTTGCTCTCGGTCGACATGCCTTGAACTTAGGGAGCGATCTTCCGGTTGGGAACCGGGCGATGTCCATGTGCTAGCCTCAACCCCGGGGTGAGCGTCGTGAACCCCGTGTCGCTGTTCGGGGAGTTCAAGCGCAGGCGCGTCTTCCGCGCACTGATCGGGTACGGCATCGCCGCGTTCGCCGTCCTGCAGATCGTCGAACCGATCATGCACGCGCTGCATTGGCCTGACGCCGTGCTGTCCTACGTCGTCGTCGCGCTCGCCGTCGGATTCCCCATCGTTGTTGCCCTGGCGTGGATCTTCGATTGCGCAGGGCTGAAGCGGACGACCAACCCGGGCGCGCGGAACCGCGCGCTCCCCGTACATGGAAGAGACACTCACCCTGTAGATCGACGGCTTCCGCATGAGGCGCGCCGCGTCCCCACAGACAGCCTCGTTTCGCTCCCGCAGCAGCGGCCACTCGAACATCGCCGCCACCTTGGCGAGCGCGTCCCGGCGCGGGTCGACCGGAGTGGCAAGATGGGCGATCGCTTCGCTCACCAATTCTGAGTACCACCCCCCTCTGACATTCCCGCCGGCCAGGTGACCACATCTCGCGGTCGACCACGGACTTCGGCGTGCGCTGTCGACGCCCGTCGGCGCCGCGACTCGCTCCTCGAAACAGGCGCCCGATACTCAGAACCGCGGATCGCTGTTGGCCTCGTACCCGCACGTTGCGGCTCGACCCGGTTGTCACCCGCCGTGCCCATGAAACACGACAGCAACCGGAAGACCGACGGCCCCGCCACGAGCACGGCGCCGCGGACCGGCAGGGACCATCCCAATGGAAAGCACCTCGAGCCCACGGAAATCCTCCCAACTTCACGCGACCTCCGCCCAAATCTGCTTGGGTCCGCGATAGCCCATGACCCCGGGGGCCGCTCCCGTTAACGTGCTCGTGCTTCAGGCGGAAGCGGCATGCGAGTTGCGATGGCGTCGGCCCCCCTTCGTAGCTGCCGTTTCATAGCGGACAGTTCTACCCGCCGGGGCCGCCTACTTGCGCCATGTTTCAACGACCATTTGTGTTCGTTTTGCCTTTACTTCCCCCAGGGAGCACGGTGTACGTTGCCCTTCTGAGCGGACGTCGAGATGCTACGCCATTGTGACCGGTGGCCCTGATCGTCCCTGAGGGGTCCAGCGCTCGCCATCCTCGGCGCATGAGCACTAACGAATCAGCCATTGCTGCATCTGCCTGCGAGGTCTTCCGATGAGGCTGAATACTTGTGCGCTCCTAGCTTTATTGCTCGCTGTCATGGGCTGCAGCGGTTCCGGTCCAGGAGACCAACCGGATGCGGGTGGCCCTACGCGACCAATAGTGTCCGTCGCGATCTCGTCTAATGCGTCCGCGGTCGAGGCGAGCGGCCAGATCCAGTTCACTGCCGCCGTCACCGGCTCTAGCGACTCGGCCGTCAGCTGGGCTGCTTCAAGCGGCACTATCGACAAGACCGGCCTCTTCACTGCCCCCACCACGCTTGGCGAAGTCTGGATTTCGGCGACCAGCCGAGCCGATGTCACCCAGTCAGCGACCGCTCAGATCATGGTCATCGCTCGGGACATCTCCTCTGCGTACACGGACAAGTTCGACGTAATCGTCGATCCCTACGCGATCAATCCTCTCGCAGCAGTCGCGAACGTTCGCGGTCTCGCTTCCGCCGACGTGCGGTCGGTCAAGGTGAACGTCAAGGGCGATGGCACAAGCCCACCTTTCGCGATCGTGTACGCACCAGACTCGGTAGCGTACCGCACGAACTGGGACTCGTCAGATTTAGTATACGCGCAAGATGGACTGCACGTGCCAATCATCGGACTTCTGCCAGATGTCGAAAACCATGTGGACGTCTCGATCGAAACGCGACACGGGGAATCGATTGCGAAGTCGCTCACGATCCCGACCGCATTAGAGACTGACTTCTTCGATGTCTGCCACGATTGCTACCCGTCCATCACCACGACATTTTCAGATCCAAGTCGGATGGAACCAGGATGGACTCTCGTCGAACTCAATATCGGGGATGGGAGTCGGTTCCGCACTCGTCCCCTTGCGTTCGACGCGACCGGCCGGGTTCGATGGATGTTGAAGGTCGAGGATCCCGGTGATTGGATCGGGCCCTTCTCAAAATCCATCAACGGGAACATTCTTACGGGTCGCTTCGGTCGCTTGTACGAGTTCAACAAGTTAGGACGGAACGTGAAGGTTATCTCGTTCGAAGGCTACAGCGCGCACCACGAGGTGCTCGAGATCAAAGAGGGACCACGAGCGTCGAACCTTTTGGTGTCCGTCGATGAATCCAATGTTGCCACCATTGAGGACAGGATCCTCGAATTTAACCGGGCTACTGGGCGCATCGTACACAAGTGGGACTTGACAAGCGTACTAGACCCCTCACGACGCACGCTTGTGGACGACGCGGTCGACTGGTTACACAATAACGGCATTGCACATTCGCCCGTTGATGACACGATCGTTATTTCTGGTCGAAATCAAGGCGTCGCCAAGGTGGACCGCGCAGGCCGGTTACTCTGGTTGCTAGCACCGCATCGCGGCTGGCAGCCGCCTCAGACCGGTCGGCTCCTGACCGCAGTGGACGCTTCCGGGATTCCATACGCCGATGCGGTCCAAGACGGAGCAGAGAACATCAAGGGAGGGCGCGAGTTCGACTGGCCATGGGGCCAGCATTCGCCGCAGGTCCTGCCAAACGGTGACATCCTGTTGTTTGACAATGGCTTCAAGAGACACTTCGATCCCAACTATTCACCGGTCTCACGGGCAGTGATCTATCGTATCGACGAAAGCGCGATGACAGTTCGCCAGATTTGGGAATACGGTATCGACAGAGGTGCCGATTACTTTTCGCCAATCATTTCGAGCACCAGTCTTCAGCCCACCACGGGCCACATCCTCATCCAACCGGGAATCGTCGGTTCTTGGGGTCGCGATAGCGGCTGCATCGTCAGCGAAGTTACGCGCGATGGCGTCATCGTCTTCGAGGCAAATGTTCATTTTGCGAATCGCCACGCTCAAGGCACAGATTGGGGCGGTTTTGACATGTCCTACCGCGCCCATCGGATGCAGTGGTAAGAGTCACAACGTGCCTGCGAACGTTGTGGGCCGCTGTCAAGTAGGATGGCGACTCGTTGGAGCGTCGCGAGAATGCCATGTCGGTGCCGTGCAGGCCTTATCAAGTGCGCCGGTCGCAGGCTCTCACGTTTGCGTTCCGCGGCCCCCTTTCCATCACAGTGCCGGAGGAGCGAGCCATTCGTTGATGGAGCGTCGAGCCTCGTCGGTATAGTCCTTTGGCTCAAAATGGTGAGAAGTGCAATTCGTCGTGCGCATGATTGCATCGTGTAGCGCCCTGACGAGCTCTGATTCGTGCCTTATGGAGGACGGCTCTAATACAACGACGCGAGGATCGTCGGCAAACGCGAGATTGCCGCCGACCGGCAGGACTATGACGGTCAGTCCCAGTGCGAGCGCCTCGCGAATAGTCGACGCGTAGCCCTCTCGGTAAGACGAGAACAGCAAAACGTCACATTGCGAGAGGCATGACAAGAACTCCGCTCTCTGAAGCATCCCGTGCGAAATGACCCCGGCGTCCGCGGCGCCTGGGGCGTATCCTCCGAACACATGCAATCTGCAAGCGGGCTCCTCCCTCTGCGCGAGGCGGAATAATCGAAGAGCTAGCGGAAAGTTCTTTTTGGGTCTTCTTGGGTCGCCCACAAAGGCGAACTGCGCGCCGGCAGCATAATGATTGCGCCGTCGAGCACCACCATTTACCACGGCACCCACCTCAACTGACAGCACTATTGGCTCAGGGATAACTGCACGCACGGGCAAGTGCAGCGACTGCTCGAGTTCGACTGCCGCGGCCGGAGTGCGCGCGACCGTGAACCAATCCGTTGACGAGCGACTCTTCAACCACGCCGCGATTCCCCTGACCTGTCGCGACACGAACGTTCGAACGGTTTCGGATACCTGCCATCTGAGCGGCAGGCCTCGCTTCACCTCGTGCGGAACGTCAAACCCTCCACCAACAGGACCCCACCATAATCTACGCACCCCCAGCAGAGCGAATGGAAAGAAATAGGTCGCGCTAAGCGTCACGTACGCAACCGCCTCGGCCCCAAGCCCTCTTGGCGACGACGCGAGAAGGCGTCTCACCCGAAAAAGCCACCAATGGTGACGGATGAACAAGAGTTGGTTTGGGTTCAGAAACCGCGCGAGCGGCATGCAAACGTACGCGACCTGGACGTTCCGTCCAAAGCCGGAGCGCCGTAGATGTTCCTCGAAATGAGGCTTCCAGAACGGGTCGACCACAAGGCGCACCGGATGGAGCGATGCAAAGGCCTCCAGCCAACGCCATCCCACCTGGGGTTCTGAGCCATGCTCGGCGCTGACGGACGACGCCACTAAGACAACTTGGTCCACCGGTTCAGCCCTTCTCCTGCCAGAATGAGCGCGCCGCACAGGAGCACCCCCAGTGCAAAATTGCGCACTGCTCCGTGATCTCGTTGGACTAACCCCACTTGTAGTGTCGAGAGTGTCATGCCCATTCCTGCAATCGCGACGGCGAAGAAGACGATTCGCGCGGGGACAGACACAGGATCTCCAGAAAGTGCGGTCAGCAGAAACCCAATTCCACCAAGCGTGCCGCCAACCCACCCCACCATCAGCAGCACCGCGAACATCAGTATTACACCGGACTCACGGACAACCCGCACGCCTCTGGCGAGGCAGTAGGTCAGGGTGATACTCAACGCGATTGGGATGACGTTTGCAAACCGAGAGGCGAGCGGATACACGCCGCACGCATCACATATCCCGCTCGTCGTAAGGCGAAAAAAGAAGGTCACAGCCGCTGAATCGAGCACCTTAGGGAGCACCCCAAGCGCGGCCATCGGAAGCACGATCCGGCCAAACCCGGACAATGATCCCAGGTTCACTCTGGGCCGCACAGGTCGCGCGACCTGGTTGCTAAGCCAGCCCGCCCCAAACACGAGGAACGAAACCACGATGCTGATTAGGAGCGTCAACTCTGAGTTCAGGTGGTGCCGTAGAGCGAACGCGACAAGGATCACTAGCGTCGTGCGAACGATGTCCACTAATCCGGCGCGTCGAATCCTTCCCTCTGCCATCATCACAAACTGTGGATTCAATGTCTCTACCAACACGCCGACCGAGGCGAGCAGTGCCCCCTTCCGAGCCGCCCCCGCCGAGCCCAATATCGTGACGGCCATTGCGCATGTTGCGGCGAGTACCACCCTTAGGCGGAGAACACCACCCAACGGATAGCCTTCGCGCACGTATTCCACCACAGCTGTGCCGAACGAGCCGCCAACGAATCCGAGCGCGAAACCAGCGATCCCGGTAATGGTCATGTAGAATTCGGCCTCGTGCGCACCGAGCAGGCGAATCACGACGACCGCCTGCGCTAAGTATAGGACGGGCGCAGACGTCAGGAAGGCGAAGTCAACCAGCCGTCGGCTCATCTCTCGCACCGTACCGCCCCTGTACGTTCATGAACACGCCGACGCAGAACAAGACCGCGATCCACACGTACGAGAAACCGCCTCCGTCTACGACGGAGGCGACTGCCAGCATGAGCGCAATTTTGACGCCCTCCGCTCCCCCTATCTTGATCAGCCGAGCCGCGAGAAGCGTAAAACTGACCAAGACGAGACCCGTTCCGAAAATGCCAAACTTCACGATATATGTGAACAAGGCGTTGTGGAACACGAATAAACGTGTCGGGTCATCACTGCTCAGGATTGGTAGGCCAGAGTCAAGATAGCTGGCGGGCCCGCCGCCGAATAGAAGAACATGTGGTGCAGATTCGGAGTACCATCGGATCACCAGTGCGGCCTCGTACCCGCGAAGATTCGATGCGCCACCGAATCCGTCCGCGTCGAACTCCGCGGGCACCATCTCGTCAAGACCCGCCACAATCTTCGACCTGAGCAACTCATTGTTTTGGAGCAGAGCGATCCCAATGCTCGCCGCAACCGCGACTGCAACAGCGGAGAGAAGCCTTCGCGAAGCCGAGCGACCCGCGGCCAGCAGCGCGCCTCCTTGCATCGAAGCGAACAATAACGCTGTTCTCGACCCCCCAGTCGTTAACAGGACTGCGAGCGCGGAGAGCAGGGTGGCTGTCGCGAGCTTCTCGATCATAGTCCTCGAAATGACGAGAAGAGCCGCGACCGACATCAACGCGAGCGGTGCAAGCTCGCCGTTCTGTCGAATGTTGATGACGCCCGCCAGAATGGCAAACGTGGTAACGAGATGCATCGCTGGTTTTGTGGACCGATGCCTGTTGGCGAAATCGTAACCTGCGGCGATCAACACCCAAGGCGCCACCATAAGCAGGATGCCCTTGGCCGCGGATGACGCATCGTTTCCAAACGCCTCAACTAGCGCCCAGACCAACAGCATCGGGACGACACCTAAATAGAAAAGACGAGGAATGCTGCGTGGAACCCAAGCGTCCGCTGATCTGAAGATTCCCGAACCATGGATCAACGGCAGTGCCGCAATGGCAAAATAGTATCCCGCACTCGACTCGAACGCGGCCAGGCTGCACGCAGCCAGGAGCACGGCACCTGACCACAGGGCGGTCACGCGCGTGGGCATACCCCGTTGCCGGTGAGTTCCGCGATTATCGCTTTCCACTGTTCTGCCATTCGGTGCGGTAAGAAAGGTACAATGTTAACAGGTGGCGGTTCTACGGCCTCACGACAGAGCCTCGGGAGGGTTTCACACAACGCCTGCGCAAGTTCCTGCTCCGATCTGCCCGGCACGAGGATACCCGTGCGCAGTGCCGTCAACGTGTCCTGGTAGGCGCCGCTATCAGACGCGACGACCTGGCATCCGCACATGGCGGCTTCGACTAGGACGAGGCCAAAGGTCTCTGAGCAGAGTTCAGGAACTGTCGGCACGACTGCTACCCGAGCCCTTCTTAGGTAACTCAGAACGTCTCGTGCATCCCAAGCAATCTCGACTGTCTGCAGGCGCGATAGTACGTCAACTGACTCCGAGTCGATCTGCCCCGCCGACGACAAACAGAGTTGCCAGCGGAGCGAATGACACGGCTCGAGCCGGCGCGCGACTTCCGCAATCACGCGAATACCCTTTCGCCGCGTTGCTCCACCCACATAGATCAGCGGAATGTCCCGCCTCTTGAAGGGTAGCATCGAGTCGACTACGTCAGGCACACAGTTTTCAACGACTCGCAATTTCTTTCGCGCGCCGCGTGGCAGGAGCTTCTTCAGTTCCTGTTCGTGGAACCTCGACACACAGACAATCGCATCCGCAAATGTCGCAAGACGGAGCAGAATGCGATCCAGCCATCCGCGCCCCGTCCCGAGTTCATGCAGATGGAGAATCGTCTTAACGTTCGGGAACAGAGAGAGTGCTGCCAGCGGAAGCGAGAACATTGTGCCGCCATAGACGAGTACAACTTCGCGTGATATCGCAGCCAACCTCAGCGAATGAAATGCGGTTATCGCTAGGCCGAACCCATACGAAACGGCTTTGCCAATAAGGCGAACTCCCGCCGGAGCTGCCACCACCTGAGAGCCAAACGCCTCAGCCAAGTCCTGCAACGGGCCACCGCCCCGCGCGGGCGAGAACACCGCGACCTTCAAATCGGGCTGCAGTACGCGCGTAACCTCCGCGCCCATTCTGGCCGCGCCCGTATATCCATCGGCAAAAAGATACGATACTATCTTCATACTCATGTCCGGTTCGCGACTCGCTCGTGCCTGCAGCGATCGTCACCGCCGGCGATTAAGCGAGCAGCAGCGCGCAAGAATGCCACGCCACGCTCTCGGCGCGCCCCACGCCCGATTGCGCTCAGCCCTAGGAATGCGACGGATCGCAGGGCAAACACGGTCGCCAAACCACCGCGCAGGAACACACGTTCCGCCGGCGAGTAGTACCGTCTGGCATATTCCAGATAAGAGTCAGCCGTGCTACATAGCGCGCGTTCTCCAATCCACTCCCTCCCACCGCCTTCCAAATGGAGGGCAGCGATCGATGGAATGTAGTCGACCCGGCGGCCAGCATCACGAACCCGCCGGCAAAAGTCGACGTCCTCCATGTACATGAAATACTCGGGCGCCATTCCGCCGACGTTATCCCATGCTTGCCGCTCGACAAGCATAAGTGCGCCGGATACCCAACTCACATCATTCTGCGGAGTTGTGTAATACTCCCCACTCATCTGCATCCTGCGCATGATCGACGGAAAGCAACGAATTCGACCGAGACCGGTCCAAGACAGAACTAGCCGCGCCGGAGTAGATTCTAACCCCACAGAGGGCTGCAATCGGCCGTCCAGGTACCACAGCCGGCCTCCGACGGCTGCTGCGGTTGGATTCGCTCGGAGATGATCCAGAGCCGGGCGCACGCTCGTCTGCAATCGTGCATCGCTGTTGAGCAGTAGCACGTACGGCGCGCGTGCGGCCTTGACCCCGAGGTTGCAAGCCTTACCGAATCCCAAGTTCGTCCCGGAGGACACGGTCTTGACGTCCGCAGACTTTGTCGCAAGATACTCTAGGCTCCCGTCAGTTGATGCGTTGTCTACGACGACAATCTCGTGTTGCACCTCCGCGTGTTCCCGAATCGAGCGCAAGCAATCGTCGAGCAGGTGGCGCCCATTGTAGTTGACAACCACAACTGCGATTTCCGGGTCGCGAACGGCCTCGAAGCTCATGGAACCTTTCCTGTAGATCCCACCGCGAACTGTTGAGGAGATCCGGCCATTGTTTGGTGAGCGAGCGCCACGTACGTCCTGGTAACCTTCTCCCAACTGTAGTGCTCGCGAATCCGGGCTCGACTGAAAGCACGGATACGATCCCGCTCCTTCAAGGACATCCGTTCGAATCGCTCTAGTGCCGCGGGGATTTCTTGCGAGTCCGTGAAGTACTGCATTAGGTCACCCCCGACCTCGCGGTTGAAGGGGTTGCTGTGTGCGATAATCAGGTTCCCGCAAGCGAGCGCCTCCAAGAGTGACGGATTCGTTCCTCCGACTGTGTGGCCATGGAACGCATAGCGCGCGAGCCCGCGGAGTGCAATCAGCACTTCGCGGTCATAAACGGCGCCCGCAAAATGGATCCGTGAGCTTGCGAATTGGAGCAAGCTGCGCGCGTACGCAAGCTGACGTTCGAGATTCCCGACGATCACAAGAGGACGGGACATATCGCTGACCAAGTAACCCCTGATAATTTCCAGGATCTGGTTTTCGGGTTCCAGCCGCGCGACGAGGAGATTGTAGGAGTCAGGACTCAGCCCACCAGGCAACAACTCTGGGCGGAATTGGGACACCTTCGGGATGGTCGCGCCGTACGGTATACATGTCGTACGCACGCGTTCGCCATAAGTGGATTCCAGGTACAGCTGAAGCGCGTGCGCGTCGGCAATCAATAGATTGGCAAAAGTGGAGGCCGTCCACTCCATCAGACGGAGGTAGAACCGCCCGAGAACACCCCATTTTGAGCGCTTCCACTCCAAACCGTCCGGATTGATCCACACGTGTTTGCCAAACATACGCGGAAACACACACGCAAAGCTAGCACCGACGCCGAGCATGTAAACGATATCGTGGGTCCGCATCGTCGCGAATACCGACCGCACGTCGTAGGCGATAGTGGTACCCGGACCGAGACTTACTTCGGGAACATACTCAAGGTTCACGGTTCCTAGGCGTTCCGGGGTTTCGGGGTTCGATCCTGCCGGACACACGACGGTCAACTCGAATCCAGGAATATGAGACCATCGCGTGGCGAGTTCCTCCGCAAACGTCTCGAATCCTCCGTACCGAGCAGGAATCCCGCGCGTACCGACTATTGCGACACGGATCGGACGATTGATCACACGAAGTTCCTATTCTTCGCTCATGCTGTGCTCGATAGTGTACCGATGCCGACCGTCCACAGCTTCGTAAATCATTTGGAGACCAAGGCAGGCAGCCGTTCCTTCACTATTCTCTCCTTGTACAGAAGCCCATGGCAGACCGCGACTTTGTGGCCGTAAGCTGACCAGCGCATCGATCGAGCGGCGCGGCAATGTAAGCGCCTGCGGCGACGATAACGACGTCGCTCGTACGGACTTGCCAAGTCCATCACGTGTTAGCCCCATACAGACCAAAGGTTAGGCTGCCCTCCGCAGATCAGGCTCAATGAGAGCGCGGACCCATGAGCGCCCGAAGACCCATCCGAATCCGAGGAGAAGGCCCAGTACAAGGCCGCCTGCCAGAATGAGCCCACGCCGCGGTCGGGCCTTGTACGTCGGCAGGGGCGGTGAATCGAGGATCTGGAATGCGGACGTGTCGCGCGCTTCGTTCACCTTCGCCATCTCCAGCCGTTGCATGAGCAACAGCAAGTCTGCCTCGCGAATCTTACGATCGCGAAGGAGTTGCTCAAGTTCAAAGCGTAATCGTGGTACAGACAACGCCGGTGGAAAAATGTTACTCGCGTCTCTTTGACCATTCCCATTCGCGAGACGTGTGCTTGCCTCGGAAGAATCCTTGGCCAACGGTTCCTCCAGTGCTCTGAACTTTGCATTCATGACGGACAACTGCTGGCGCAGCTGGACGGCGGTTGACTCGTCGCGCGCGGAGAAACTGTTTAAATAGGAGAGCTGCAGTTCTTTGGAAATTTCCTGGCTCCGGAGGGACGCCATCGCAGACACGACCGCCTTGCTCTGCGAGTCCAAGTCCACGACCTTGAAACGCTCCTCGAAGTCCCGCAACCGGCGCGCCGAGTCGTCGGCCTCCCGGCGCATGTCGGCAACCCTCTGCTCGAGAAAGCGCACTTCTTCGCTCGCGGACGTTGTGCTCACGCGCCGGAAGACCTGGTTGCCGTAGTCGCCGAAGAATTCCAGCATCGTCTTGACGAATTTCGGATTTTTGTCCTCGCAGGTGAGCGCGACGAGGCGGGCCTTGCGATCGATTCGTGTGAAGCAGTGGGACCAGAGGTCCTTGCGCGCGTGTTCTATGTACTTCCGGTCATAGCGATCGCGCAGGTCGAACTTGTTGATCACGGCATCGGTGACCGAAGTGCTCTGGAATACGGCCGCGATTCTCTCGACGTCTGCGTTGTTCCCGAGATCGATGGGCAAATCAGCACCCAAAGATCCTGCGAGTTGTGAGCCAAGGCTGACGCCCTTGGACGGCGTTGCTGGCACAACGGTGAGCGTCGATTGGTACCAATTTGGGGCAGCCAAGACGTAGACGATCGCGAGCAGGAGCCCGGCGAAGGTCGTCTTAGCGATCCGTTGGGCCTCAGGCGTACGCAACTGGGGCGGGAGCTTGTTCCACGCGAGCTTCATTTGCGTGCCGCCAGCACGAGCGCTGCGCCACTGATGAGGATGCCTACCCCGCCCATGATGAGCGAAACGACCTCGCTGCGGGAGAAGCTGCGCTCGGGGACCACGATCGTGTCGCCTGGGTTGACCGTGAGCTGGTCCGAGAAGGGCATCTCCTTGCCGTTCGGTGTGATCAGCTTTGCATTCTCGAGGGTCTGCGCGAAGCGCGTCTCGCCACCAGCGCCGGCGACGTAGTCGCGTGGGCTGAACTTGGGGTTGTAGGGATAAGCGCTCGGACGGAACACGGCACCTTCGACCAGGACGCTTCGTCTCTTGTAGGGAACGACGAGACTGTCGCCAATCTCGATCGGCCTGTCCGCCGAGAAGTCCCTGCGCACGAGCAGCGCCTCGAGATCCACCGGGACCTGCGTCGAGTCGGCCTTCATGATGTAGGACTGGACCGTGTCGGCTCCCGGACCAACCCCGCCGGCCCGCTCGAGCAGCGCGCGCACGATTTCCTTCTCCACGAAAGGCACACGGCGCAGATGGGTCGCCTCATCGGTCGGGACCGCGCCGGCGATCGCGCCGACGAGGAGAACGCTCCGCTGCAGATCGACGACGCTCGGCACGTACACCAAGTCGTCAGCGTGGAGGGCGAGCTCGGGTAAGCCGCTCGTGCCGGAGGGATATGCCACCTCGGTCTGTGACTGGCGTTCGTGCTGGTCCTTGCGCACGAGACGGAGGGGAAGCTGGCGGGTCGCGGTA
>Ga0137407_10002041_pt1 | contig 13260 bp, 9 predicted proteins | sample CZOMad2_2_16fung_FD_108410 | JGI IMG/M metagenome (GOLD analysis project Ga0137407, IMG submission 108410) | Vadose zone soil fungal communities from Angelo Coast Range Reserve, California, USA - CZOMad2_2_16fungal (Illumina Assembly) | ecosystem: Environmental > Terrestrial > Soil > Vadose zone...
GGCGTCCGCCTGCTCAACCGCACGACCCGCAGCGTCGCCCCCTCCGAGGCCGGCGAGCGGCTGCTCGCCCGCCTGCGCCCGGCGCTGCTGGACATCGCCGACGCCGTGGAGGACGTGAACGCCTTCCGCGACACGCCCACCGGCACGCTCCGGCTCAATGTGCCGCGCCCGGCCGCCCAGCTGCTGCTGGCGCCGGTCATGGCCCGCTTCCTCGGTGCCAATCCGCAGATGCGGCTGGAGATCGTCGCCGACGACGGGCTCGTCGATATCGTTGCGGCCGGCTTCGACGCCGGCATCCGCCGCGGCGAGAGCATCGAGCGCGACATGGTGGCGGTCGCCATCGGCCCGCCCCAGCGCTTCGCCATCGTCGGCTCCCCCGGCTATTTCGACGGCCGCGAGAAGCCGCGGATCCCCGCCGACCTGCGCCGCCACCCCTGCATCCGCTACCGCTTCCCGAGCGGCGTCCTCTTCCGCTGGGAATTCGAGAAGGACGGCCAGGCGCTCGAGGTCGATGTCGACGGCCCGCTCACCCTCGGCGAGCAGGAGCTGATGGTGCGCGCCGCCCTCGATGGCGTCGGCCTCGCCCTCGCCTTCGAGGGCCATGTCGAAGCCCTGATCGCCGCAGGCCGCCTCGTCCGCGTGCTCGAAGACTGGTGCCAGCCCTTCCCCGGCTTCTACCTCTACTACCCGAGCCGCCGGCAAGTGCCGGCGGGATTGCGGGCGTTCATCGAGATGGTTCGGAAGGGCTGAAATTCCACGACTGAACCCACTCCGACCCCGATTACGGGAGAAGTTCCTCGCCCCTTGCGGCTGCGGGATTCACACATCTCCGCGGGACCGGCCGGCGTCCTTCGACAAGCTCGGGATGACGGAGAATCCTGGCGGCACGAAGAATGTTCCTCATCCTGAGCTTGTCGAAGGACGCACATCGCTGCTCCCATTCTCCGGCAAGCCTTCGATCCGAGTGGCATACTTATGTGCATACCCTGGCGGTCGGCGGAGGCCGCTCCCTTTGCGCTCTGCTTACGCTTGCGCGGGAAGCCGTGTCCGGGCTAACTCCAGGCCTTTCGCGCGGCTCTCCTGTAGTCTGCGGCGCTTGGACGGCGAGAACGTAGGGTTGACGGCCGCGGGCCCGCCATCGTTATAGACAGAATGCGCGGGAGCGTCATTTCGCACGCGTCGAGGAGGCATCTATCGAAGAGGTCAAATCACCGTCCGGTCAACCGCCCGCCGCGGGCACGCCGGCGCTTGCAGAGAATGCGAAGCCGCAGCAACAAACTGCGGGCCAGGGTTCGCAAGGTGATGCCGTGGTCGACGCGGTCAAGCCAGCCCTCGAGCAACAGCCGCCGGCGACGGTAGAGTCGCCCGCGAAACCTGCAGAGCAGGCGAGACAGGAGCGTGCCCCGGATACCGGCGAGAGGCCCGTTCCGGGCACTAAGCCGTCCGATGTGAAACCGGTGTCGCCTGTCGCCCGGCCGGCGGAACTGCCGCCGCCGGCGAAACAAGGCGGCCGCGGCGCTGCTGTCGTCGTTGCGCTGATCGTCGTCGCGATCCTCGGCCTCTCCGCCTGGTACCTCTCGCGCCCCACATCGCTGCTCATCCAGGGCGAAGCCGACAGCACGCGCATCGACATCGCCGCGCGCGTCGATGGGCGCGTGCTGAAGATCCCCGTGCTGCGCGGCCAGAACGTCGACGCCGGTACCATCCTCCTGCAGATCGACAATCCGGAACTCCTGGCGAAATATCAGGAAGCGATCGCCGGCAAGGGCGTCGCCGACGCCGAACTTGCGCACATCAATGCCGGAACGCGGGCGGAAACCGTCGCGGCGCGCAAGGCCGAGGTCGATCGCGCGGCGGCCGATGCGGCACTGGCGCAGGCGACCTACGAACGCATCCGCAAGGTGGCCGCCACGCAGTTTGCCTCGCAGCAGCAGCTCGATCAGGCCACCGCCACGCTGCAGGTAGCGCAGCGCAGCCTCGACCAGGCCAAATCCTCCTACCAGGAAGCACTCGCCGGCTATACGGCCGAGGAAGTACGCATGGCCGAGGCCAAGGTCGTGCAGGCGGCCGCGGCCGTGCAGACGCTGCAATCCCTCGTCGACCAACTGGTGGTGACTGCGCCGGCGACGACGCAGATCTACCAGATCAACATCGAGCAGGGCGAGGTGGTGTCGCCGGGCGTGCCGCTCCTGTCGCTCGTCGACATGCACGATGTCTGGCTGCGCTTCGATCTGCGCGAGGATCTCGTGCGCGATCTCAAGGTCGGCGACAAGATCGCCGTCCGCATCCCGGCGCTCGCCGACCGTCGGGTGCTGGCCGAGGTGAAGCTGATCGCCGCCAAGGGCGAGTATGCCGACTGGCGCGCCACGCGGGCGACCGGCGATTTCGATCTGCGCACCTTCGCCATCCGCGCCTATCCGACCGAGACGGTCGTCGGATTGCGGCCGGGCATGAGCGCCTACGCCGACTGGCCGAGCGCCAAACAATGAAGCGTCCGCCGCCGCCGGGATTCGTCCTCGTCGCCACGCGCGAGCTGCGCTGGATCCTGCGCGACAGGATCGCGCTGTTCCTGATCCTCGGCGTCGCGGTGATCGCCGCCGCTGTTCTCAGCCTCACCTTCAGCAATGCCGTCATTCGCGGCCTCAACACGGTGATCGTCGATGCCGACCGCTCGCCGACGTCGCTGCAGTTCGTGCAGGCGATCGCGGCGGCGCCGGGCATCGGGCTGCACAGCCGGGCCGACGACCTGGCGGCGGCCATGCACGCCATCCGGTCGGGCACCGCGCTTGCCGCCGCCTACATCCCCGAGAACTTCGCGCGCGATCTGGCGGCCGGCCGGCGGCCGCAGATCTCCGTCTTCTACAACACTCAGTTCATGACACCCGGTAACGCCGCGTCGAAGGCGCTGCAGGACGCCATCCAGGGTGCCATCGCAGCCCTCGCATCGAACGGGACGGCGCAGCCGCGTACGGTCGGCCCGCTGGTCGTCGAGCAATACGTCCTCACCAATCCCGCTCTGAATTACGCGCAATTCCTGCTGCGCGCCGTGCTGCCCACGGTCCTCCACGTGATCGCCGGCATCGCTGCCGCCTATATCGTCGGCTCCGAGTTCGCGCGCCGCAGCCTGCGCGCGTGGCTGCGCTGTGCCGGCGGGAGCCCGCTGGTCGCGCTCACGGGAAAGCTGGCGCCGCTCCTCGTGATCTTCATCTGCCTGATGGCCGGCGTGATGCTGATCATCCACGGCGCCTACGGCCTCCCGTTCCGCGGCGATCCCGTCATGGTGGTGGCCGCCGCCTGCCTGATGATCTCCGCCTATTTGGGGCTCGCGGCGCTGCTGGCACTGCTGGCGCGCAACATCGCGCTCGGCCTCAGCCTCACGGGCATCCTCTGCTCGCCGGCCTTCGGCTTTGCCGGGGTCGGATTTCCCGTCTACGCGATGTCACCCTTCGCCCACGGCTGGGGCGCGATGCTGCCGCTGCGCTGGTACATCCAGGTTCTCTTCGACCAGGCCGCGCGCGGCGCGCCCGTCGCCAGCTCCGCCTTGCCCTTCGCCGTTCTCGCCGGTCTGGCGATCCTCTATGGCGGCCTCGCCTGGCGACGGCTAGCCGGGCTCACCCGCAATCTGCGGCCGCCCGTCGCCCGGCGGGCCGTGGCGCTGCCGCCGGTCGTCGCGCCCGCCAGCTTCGGCGCTGCCGTCATCGGCGAGGTCCGGCGCGTGCTAGGGGACCGCGGCGTCATGGGCGTGATGGTCTTGGCGCCGCTCCTCTACGGCGTCCTCTATCCGCAACCCTATCTCGGGCAACTGCTTCGGCACCTGCCGATCGCCGTCGTCGACCACGATCGCACCGAACTCAGCCGCCGATTGATCATGACGCTCGACGCCGATGCCAGCCTGCAGGTCGCCGTGCGCGCCGACACGCTGGCCGAAGCGCAAGCCGCCCTGTTCGATCGCCGCGTCTTCGGCATCCTCGAGATCCCCGACGGCACCTCTCGCGACCTGTTCAAGGGCAATCCGGCGCGCCTGCCGGCCTATGTCGACTCGGCCTACTTCCTCGTCTACAGCCGCACGCTGCAGGGCATCGCCGAGTCGGCCGCGACGCTCACGAACACGCTGGCGGCGCATGACGGCCGGCCGGACGGCACCGGCAAGGCGCTGCTGGCGGCCGCCAGTCCGGTGGCGATCCTGCCGGTCCCGCTGTTCAATCCGACCGGCGGCTATGCCAGCTATATCGTTCCCGCCGCCTTCATGCTCATCCTGCAGCAGACCTTGCTGATAGGCGCCGCCATGCTTGCCGGCGTCGCCTTCGAGACCGGCGGCAGCGTGGCGCAGGCGGCGCGCGGCACGGCCCGTGCGGTCCTCGCCCAGGGGTTCGCCCATCTCCTCATCTACGCGCCGGCCATGCTGCTCTATCTGGTCGTCCTGCCGCATGTCTACGGCTTCACGATGGTCGGCCGCCTGCCGGACCTGTTCCTGTTCGCCGCGACCTACTTGCTGGCGACGAGCTTCATGGGCCAGGCCGTCGGAGCCTGGGCCCGCCACCGCGAGACCGTCGTCGTGCTGTTCCTGGCCACCTCGCTGCCGCAGCTCTTCCTGGTCGGCGTCTCCTGGCCGGTCGAGGCCATTCCTTCGGCGCTGCGCTTCATCGGCCAGGTCTTCCCGTCCGAACGCGGTATCGACGGTCTCGTGCGGATCAACCAGATGGGCGCCAGCCTGGCCGATGTCGCGCGCGACTGGCTCGGCGTCCTCGCGCTCGTGCTGGTATACTTCGTACTGGCCGTGTCGAGCACCGGCATTCGCCGCCGGAGGGCCGCCCATGCCGTCTAGGCTGCTGCGGCGTAGTCGACGAATCGGCGCCGCGCTCGTGCTAGTCGCCGTCATCGGCACGCTCGGCGATCTCGCCCTGCGGCCGGCACCGCCGCCGCCGATCGTCGGCATGGTCCGGACGACCGAAATCAAGATCGCGCCGGAGGTGAGCGGCCGCATCGCGGCGCTTCCCGTCAGGGCCGGCGAGCATGTGGCAGCCAGCGCCGTAGTCGCGACTCTTTCCAGTCCCGAACTCGCCGCCTCGGTGGAGGAGGCGCGCGCGGCCGTCGGCCAGGCGCGCGCAATCCGCGATCACGTCTATGCCGGCGTGCGCCAGGAACAAGTCGACATCGCCGCCCGCGAAGTGGAGAAGGCCACCGCCGACCTGACGCTGGCCGAAGAACAGTTTCGGCGGACGTCGTCGGTCGCCGGCGCCGGCTATGCCTCGAAACAGAACCTCGATGCCGCGCAAGCCGCCGTGGCCGCCGCGCGGGCGAACCTGGTGCAGATGCAGTCCGAGTCTGCTGCGGCACAGCATGGCGCGACGGCCGAAGAGCGGGCATCCGCCGATGCGGCCGTGACGGCCGCCGAGGCCTCGCTGACCGTGCTGCAGCGGCGGCTGGAAAAGCTGCAGCTCAAGGCGCCCGTCGATGGCGTCGTGCAGACTGTCGTCGCCGAACTCGGCGAAGCCACCGTGCCCGGCCGCACCGTGCTCACTCTCACCGCCGCCGCCGAGCCGTGGTTCAGCTTCAACGTCCGGGAGGACTCGCTGCACGGCATGGACATCGGCACGCTATTGACGCTGACGGCATCCGGCAACAGCCGGCCGATTGCGGCCAAGGTCACGGAACTGCGGCGGCTCGGCGATTTCGCCACCTGGCGCGCCGCGCGCGCCGTCGGCGATCACGATCTCAACACCTTCGCCCTCCGCGCTGACCCGATCGCGCCGGTCGGCGGACTCGAACCCGGCATGACCGTCTGGATTTCGGCGCAATAGGCGGTCGAGGGATCGGTGCGTGTCGAACTGCCTGTCGCCTGCATGATGCGATGAGGGTCGTTTTATCCCGGCTTGATTGCGCCGCCGGTCCAACCGCCGGGGCGCGTTCCGGAATGAGCGTCACGGGGTCAAGGGGCGACCAGCCGCGGGTAGGGCGCGATCGACGGGCTGGATTGCGGCGTTCCGCCGCAGGGGTGGAACGGAAGCGACCGCGACCGCTACCGTGCATTCGCCTGCTGCGCAATTGCCGCGGCGGTGATCCTGGGTTACTAATCAAGCCAGCTTGAGTTGTTTGGCGGGGAGCGGCAACCATGCGAAAGAGTCAGCTGGACATTTCTGGCGTGCACGAGCGCGCGATCGCCGCCATGGCCATCGTCGGTGTTGCCGCGTTGATGACGGTTGGCACCGCGGAGCGTGCCCATGGCCAGACATTCCAGGACGTCAACGATAACAACGGCGCCTGCGATACTTCCTCACCGGCCTGCGATATCGCCGGCACTGCTGGCGCCGGCGAGGTCGGCGGTCAGCCGGAGGTGCAAAGTGATGGCCTCTCGAGTGCGCAGCGGCAGGCAATCGAGCAGCGCCTGCGCGACGAACGCTGCAAGGCCGACAAGAGCGCCAACTGCGTTCAGCCGGGCGGCGGTGCCGCCGACACCGCCTCCTTCGCCGGCCTCAACTTGTTCGTTTCAGGGGACTATCAAAACAAGGAGAAGGACCAGGCGGCCGAGGCCGGCTTCACCTCCGACCGCGCCGGCATCACCTTCGGCCTCGATAGTCCGATGGACTGGGGCGTCATCGGCGGCGCCTTCAGCTACAACCACACCTGGGGCCAATTCGACGACAACGGCGGCGACTTCGGCCTCGATTCCTGGAGCGGGCTGCTCTACGGCTCTTACTACCCGAGCGATGCCAGCTTCATCGATGGCGTGATCGGCCTTGGCCTCAAGAAAAGCCTGACGGACCGCCGCGTGATCAATAACGGCAATATCCTCGCGGGTGATGCAAAGGGCGATACCGCGGGGTTCGAGTTCCAGACCAGCGTGAGCGGCGGCTATGATTTTACGTTCGACAATTTCACCGTCGGACCGCGGCTGGGCATCCACTACCTGCGCACCGAGTACAACGCCTTCACGGAGACCGGCACGCCGATGGCTCTGAACTACCCCGATCAGGTCGAAGATTCGCTGACGAGTACGCTTGGCTTCCAGGGCTCGGTGGCCATCAGCACGAGCTTCGGCGTCGTGGTGCCGCAGGTGAACGCCGAATATGTGCATGAGTTTCTCAACGACCGCCGCACGGTGCATGCCACTGAACTGGATGGAGACGCGGCGACCTTCGTGACCGATCCGCCCGACCGCGACTACTTCAATGTCGGCGCCGGCCTGGTCTTCGTGTTGCCGGATGGCGTCTCGCCGTTTCTCAGCTATTCGGCCGAGGTCGCCAACCGCTTCGAGGAAGTCCACACCGTCACCGCCGGCGTCCGGATCGAGATGTGACGTCGTGGCCGAGGAACTTGGCACATTGCCAAGGCCTCGTTTGGCCCTTTGAACGGAACGCCGGCAATGCCGGGCCGCCTCAGCAGCCGCGAGCGCGTCGAGGTGGGCCGTCTGCACGATCTCGTCAGCGGCGCGCGTCACGCGGATCGTCCACAACACGCCGCCGATCCCTGAGCCGTTCGGTAGCGTGCCGAATTCTGGTGGCAGTGCGCTCAATTCGCGCGCGACAGAATTACGGTGATGGGGTGGACGGCGCCCACCCCATCACCGTAATTTAAAATGCGCTCGACGGTGATCACGTGCTGACCTCCGTCATCTGCTGGAAGCTAAGCATCATCGCGTTGGGCTCGTTCAGGTATCGAGTAAATCTACTGATCTTCACCAATTGCATCGTAACTCGTCGGTTCGGCTGGTAGACAACGACCCTGCCAAAGGTCGTGCCGTTGTCCACGGCAGCTAATATTTGCGCAATTTGAGGCGTATCTCGGCGGTCCCCCTCGTGCCTCGGTATAGCGCTCGCCATGTGGACGATGGCGTTGCGCACCTCCACGACCCAAAGCCGACGCATGTGTGCGGGATATCCCCTGCCGTCTGACCCGTTGCCATCGGAATCCCCCAAGAAGAAGTCACGGATTTCGATCCGAGGCGTCAACTTGTCGAGCGGTGGGTTGAACGCAATGTGCGATGCCATAGGTGCCCCTTGTCCTTGACGGGAGTCGATCACACGCCAAGAGCTAGGATTTTACTGACTTCCTGTGCGCAAGGACAGGCGTTATCGGCCTCAGGGATCATGGCTGCTGGCGGTCCCGGTATCCCAGGTAGCCGAATCCGAATTCCGGTGAGAGCGCACTCAATCCGCGCGCCCCTCTCTTGGACTCCAACGCCATCAATCCTCGAACAAAGCCCGCGCCACCTCGATGGGCATCAGCATGACGCGCTCGCCGAGGGGCGAAAGCAGGAACCCGTCCTGCTTCGGCGCTGGTGAGATCCGACGCCAGGAAGTCGGAGCAGAGTGACTGCGGTCACAGCCGCCTGAGCCGCGGCGTGCCACACTGGCATGGAGAGTCCTGCGTCCATCTGGGGAGGTCCGAATGGAAGCCTGGTGGTCCGAGGCGACCGACCTTGAGTTCGCGAGCCAGAACGGCGGCGCCTACAGCGGCGGCCCGTTCCGGGGCGTCATCCATACGACCGAGCTCATGGACTTCAAGCCGTCGAAGCGGAATTACTTCGGCAAATTCGACCCGCCGCATTTCACCCTGGTGATGGAGAAGGGGGAGCCCCGGTTCTACCAGCACTTCCCCATCACGGTCGCCGCCCGCTCCCTGGAGAATCCGCCCGGCGGCGTCGAGACCAACCGGCGCTCGGCCATCCAGATCGAACTGGTCTGGAAGGCCGCGGAAATCGACAAGTTGCCCCAGGCCATGGTCGAGCGGCTGTGGGATTGGATGCGTTGGGTCGAGACCCAGGCCGGCGTCAACGGCTCAAACTACGCCGAGTTCAAGGGCATCGAGGCCAAGGGCCTCACGGGCGCGGCGCGCATGACCGGCGACGAATGGAATGCCTTCGACGGCTGGTGCGGCCATCAGCACGTCCCGGAGAACGTGCACTGGGATCCCGGCAAGCTCGACATCGGCCGGCTCGTGCGCATCACGCGCCCCGGCACGCCGCCGCGCTGCGAAGTCGCCGGCTGGTTCGGCACGAACGCCATCTGAGGGGCAGGAGCGGGGGGCGCGCGATCTTCTCCGGCCCCATGTCGCGTTCTTCGCTGCTTCCTAGCGTTTGACGACGAGGCCGACGCGGCTGCTCGATATCGCGGTGATACTGCACTCAATTTGCTCGAATGAGAATTGTCCCCATTATTCGTGTCTCGCTTTCGGGGTGCACTCCAACCCTTGATCACCGCTAAGGGCCGACGCACTGGTCGGCGCCTCCGACCGTCATCCGGGTGGTCAAGCGGCCGGGTGGTGACGATGTTGCGCGAAATGGCGTACGTCCGGCAGTTTCACCCGCGATCGCCTCCTGCGCTGCAACGGTTTAACGTTCGGGAAACCAGTTGGGTGATACAGCACGATGCCGAGCTGCCGTCGTCCGACTCGCGGGGAAGACCTGTGGGCAGGCGCGCGGAGAGCGGCTCGGCAGCCACGTGTCGTGGAAGGCGCAAGGCAGAAATGGCGATCATGTTCCCGCAAGCGCGGCCGCAAGCGTCGCAGCGGCAGGATGCGCGGGCGAAGGCGCTGGTCACGCTGGCGATCGGAAGCGTCATCGCCGCTATCGGCCCCTTCGATGTCGCGTTCGGCCTCGCGACCGGCGGCTCCGCGGTTCTGCGGGCGGTCGCCTTGCCGGCGATGGGGCTCGCCGGATTGTTCTTCGCAAGCCGAGTCGGGCTGACGGTGCCGACGTTCGGATTGCGCCACCCCGTGCGCACGCCTCTCGCCGTCGCCTTTGCGGTTGCCTTTGCGGTCGCCGCGATCGACGGCTTCGTTTTCAGGCCGCTTCTTCTCCCCGACTACGTCGAGTATTTCCGGAACAGCGATGACGCCGAACGGCTGCTCTATTTCATGCTGCGCGCCTTCAATGAGCAGATCATCTACCGCCTGTTCTTGATGTCGTTCCTCGTCTGGGGTCTCGGCCTGATATGGCGCGGCGACGGCGGTCGGCCGGCGAACGGCGCCTACTGGGCCGCCATGACCATGGCGCAGGTCGCCAACATCGCGATCAATATGCCGCTCCCGGCCACGCCGACCATGCTCTGTTACGACATCGCCCGGTACATCTGCCCCGGGATCGTCTGGGGATATCTCTATTGGCGGCACGGATTCATGACGGCGGAGATAGCGCACGTCGGCACCCATCCCTTCCTCCAGCCGGCCCTCGGTTACCTGCTCGCTTAGACCGATTGATTGGCGAACCGTCACCGCAGTGCCGTCATATGGTGGGTTGCGACGACGGCGCACTGACGGTCCTATCGCCAGTAACCGTGAAAATTCTCTAGTGGTCTGATCCTGACGCTTGGTTCCCAAGCGTCAGGTGAATCAGCCCACCAGATCAATGGCTGGTGGTTCGATTCACGCAACGAATGGGAACCATTCGTTGCGATCGAACCACTAGCGCTGTGCCAACGGGTCGCTTCCGCGTCCAAGGAAAGGCCAGATCAGCGCCGTCAGCAGGTTCCGCGGCGGGTCGCGCGTATCGAGACCGGTCACAGGGAATTCGCCGGGCCGTGGGCGATGGGCCGTGCCGAAGATCACGTCGAAGATCGGGAAAAACGCAGCGAAGTTGCGGTTGAAGTGTTCTGGCCTTGCCGAATGGTGGATGCGGTGGAATTGCGGACCGTTGAGGAGCATCCAGAATTTCCCGAAGTGCACGCGTAGGTTCAGGTGGTTGACGAAGTGATACAACACGGCGACGCCATAGATCGCGTAGACCATCGGGGGAACTTGAAACAGGATTCCGACCACGGGATAAACGAAGATCGCCTTGATGATGGGCTCGAGCCAGAAGGCTCGGGTGGTCGTCGTGACGTTGACCGACGGCTCGCTGTGATGCAGCGAATGCATCGCCCACAGAAATGGGATGGCGTGTTGCGCGCGGTGGAAGACGTATTCCATGAAATCCATCGCGAAAAGGAAGATGGCCGCCGAGCCGACGACCGTCCAGCCGCCATCCGGAAGGCGAAACAGGCCGCCGCCGCAAAAATTGACGATGCCGGTGCCAATCGCAGCCGCGAGCGGATTCAGCAGGCAGAGGATGGCCGTATAGGCCATCGCGTAGCCCAGGTTCAGGATAACGTGGCCGAGGGGCTGCGATCTTTCGGCCGGAGCCAAGCGTTCGACCAGCGTGCCGATCAAGAAAATCGGTAGGCTGGCGAAGAGCGCCGATACCTTCATAAACGCCAGGAGCGGAGCAAGGACACCCATGCGACGACGAATAGGGTGTTACAGCTTAACAAGCGCTAAAGAATTGGCGCGTGCTGAGATCCCGCAGCCGGAATGTCGCCCCGAAAAAGGGTGCTCTCACTCGCTTGCCTACCGGGATATCCTTGTGGGGATATTCTTGTTAACAAGTTCCTTGTTTGTTCCTATGCTCTGATCTCTCCACCAACTGTGGCTGTCCGCCAGTCCAGCGGCTTGCTGCGGGGAGGCGGTCGGTATTGGACATCGTGAATAAGAGGCACGAAACCGGCGCCGCCGCAGCCACTGGCCAGGCGCCGAGACTTTGCCTGTGACTCGTGCCGTCTGGTCGGAACCGGACTTACGCGAAATACAATAGCTTTAATCCTCGTGTTTTGAGTTTGGACCTCGCCTCATCCTACTGACCTCCGGCTCGACGACGCGGCCGCGCCACCGATGGTCCCGCTGAACATGGGGTAGACCCGCCTTCGCGAAGCCCGCTTCGGCGGGCGAAGGAAGGTCGCTCCGATTCGAGTCCCAGGGCCCCATCCCCTTGCCATCCGCCAACATGAACGCCAGATGAACCGCAGCCTCAGAGTCGGTTCAGTCCGGCTCGGGTAGAGTGCTCTTACGAGACTGGAACAATGCCCGGCCGCAAGGCGTTCGATCGTCGGTTCCGAAATCGGGTCGGGTGTCGCCTCCAGGGATGTCTTGGCAGCAAGGAAGGGGATGTCACGATGAAGTTCGTGCGTTTAGGTGCCGCTCTCGCCCTCACGGTCGTGCTGGGCGCCTGTCAGAACATGGGCCAGAAGGAGATGATCGGCACCGCCGCCGGCGCCGGCGTCGGCGGCCTCATCGGCTCGCAGTTCGGCCATGGCAGCGGCCAGCTGGCGGCCACGGCGGCCGGCGTCTTCATCGGCGGCCTGATCGGGAACCAGATCGGCGCCTCCATGGACGAGGCGGACAGGCAGCGGGCGCGCGAAGCCGAGTATGCTGCGCTCGAGCGCAATCGGGACGGCGAGTATTCCCGCTGGGAGAATCCCAACAACGGCCATTCCGGCTATTCCGTGCCGGAGCGCACCTACCAGGATAGCCAGGGCCAGTACTGCCGCGAATACCAGACGACCGTCGTCATCGACAACCGCCCGCAGAGCGGCCACGGCACGGCCTGCCGCGAGCCCGACGGCACCTGGCGGCTCGTGAGCTGATGTTTCCCGCCGGTCCCATGTCCGCAGCACGCGCCGGAACGGAGCATTGCCCCCCAATGCAGACCGACATCCGAGCTGGCCGTGAGCGGAACCGGCGGCGGTTGGCGCCGGCGCTGGCGGCGGTCCTGGTCCTCGCGGGCCTGACCGCCGCCACGCCGGCGGTAGCCGACTACAACGACGGCATCACCGCCTACGAGAACCGCGACTACGCCACCGCCCAGCGCGAGCTGCAGCCGCTGGCCGACCGCGGCGACCCCCGCGCCCAGCGCCTCGTCGGCCTCCTGTACCGTGACGGCCTCGGCGTCCGGAAGGACCAGATCCGCGCCTACATGTGGTTCGACCTCGCGGCCCAGCGCAACCAGTACGGCGCCGCCGATCTGCGCGACCAGCTGGCCCAGCAGATGCTGCCCTGGCAGGTCGACGAGGCCAAGAAGATGGTCGCCGCCTGGCCGCAGCCGCAGGAGCAGGCGCAGACCTACGCCGGCAACGGCAATCCCCAGTTCCAATCGGAACAGCTGCCGCCGGCCACCACCTACCACGGTCCGATGACCAAGCAGCAACTCGCCGACCTGCAATGGCAGCTCGCCGTCCACGGCTACGACCCCGGCGCCTCCGACGGCAGCGTCGGCCCCCGCACGCAGGATGCGATCCAGCAATACCAGGCCGATGCCGGCCTCCCCGTCGACGGCCAGCCCTCGCCCAGCCTACTGGAGCATCTGCAATACAACGATCCGCCCGTGCTCAACCGCAACAGGGCGCAGGCCGAGGGCCAGCCGAACGAGGGCGTGCCATCGGACCAGTCCGACAACGCCGACAGCGGCCCGTCCTACGACAACGGCCCGTCCAACGACAATGGCCCGCCCTA
>Ga0137407_10002043_pt1 | contig 13252 bp, 8 predicted proteins | sample CZOMad2_2_16fung_FD_108410 | JGI IMG/M metagenome (GOLD analysis project Ga0137407, IMG submission 108410) | Vadose zone soil fungal communities from Angelo Coast Range Reserve, California, USA - CZOMad2_2_16fungal (Illumina Assembly) | ecosystem: Environmental > Terrestrial > Soil > Vadose zone...
AGAGGAAACCGAGGAAGACTTATGGGGTATCGAAACGATTACTAGGACGTGCTTGCTTATGCTGATCGGTCTTACAGCCGGTCGCGTGGTCTGCCTCGACGCTTGGGCGCAAGCGACGGCTCAAATCGCCCGCGTCGTGAGCGCGGAGAGGGTGACAACCTGTTCGCAGACTCTGTCGTCGCATTGGACGCAGACACAGGCGAGCGGAACTCCGAAAGCTCTGTCCACGGGCTGAACGGATTGCCTTGCATCAATGAAGTGCCGCACGAAGAATGAGAAGCTCCCGCCAGAATACAGCGACAGCGGCTGTCAAAACGCTGCGCACCCGGCCTGCCGGTCAGCGGCAAGTTGACGTAAAGCGCCTTCATACGTCATCCCTCCAGGAAAGGTCTCCGTTTGACACCGTCCGGCTGCCTTGTTATCTTGGCCCGCTGTTCAATTCGACAATTGGTGATTTGCGGAGACCAGGGAATTTGAGTTCCGCCTGGATGCCGTGAACATGCTAAACCATCCGATTTTCGGAAATCCGGATCTGGACATCGACTCCAACAACTTCGGCCGTATTACGACGGCCTCAGCGGGTCGAAGATTCACAATCAATGCTCGCTTCAACTTCTGACACCGACCAGCACGAGGAGGTAAATCATGCTCAAAAGCAAAACGATCGCGATACTGTTCGCGGTGGTGGTCTTCAATTGGTTGGCTTCGGGTCAGGTTCTTGACGCGGCTGTTCCGTGCGAAAGTCTGGTCTCTCTGAGTCTGCTGAATGCGGCCGTTGCATCGGCTCGTACTGTCGCCGCGGGCGCGTTTACGCCACCTTCCGGGAATGCCGCGGATTTCAAGAACCTGCCGCCGTTTTGCCGTGTGGCGCTGACGCTGAAACCGAGCAGCGACTCCGATATCCGTGCCGAAGTATGGATGCCGGCCGAAGGCTGGAACGGCAGGTTTCAAGGGAACGGAACCGCTGGCATGGGAGGAGCCATACCCTTCAACGCGTTGGCTGCTTCTCTGCGGCAGGGTTATGCCACAGCTGCAAGCGACACCGGACATCAAGGAGACTCCAGTTACGCGATCGCCCATCAAGAGAAGGTGATTGACTTCGCCTACCGCTCGTTCCATGAAACGACCGTAAAAGCCAAAGCCGTGATTGCGGCGTTTTACGGCAATGGGCCGAAGTTTTCTTACATGGATGGATGCGGGACGGGCGCGCAGTATGCGCAGGCTGAACTGCAACGCTACCCTGAAGACTACAACGGCATTGCGATAACTGGCTTTTCCAACAAATCCAACCATGTGTTCTGGCAGATGTGGGCCTGGTATGCCGCTCATCAGGACGAGGCCAGCAATATCCCGCCGGATAAATACAAAGTGCTCCACAATGCGGTGCTGCAGCAATGCGACCTCCTCGATGGAATCAAGGAGGGTGTGCTCGAAGACCCCAGGCAATGCAAAGTCGATCTGACGGCCCTCCAATGCAAAGCCGGAGACGGACCCAATTGCCTGACCGCCCCGCAGATGGAGACGGTCCGCAAGATCTATGCCGGACCGAAGAATCCCCGCACCGGCGAGCAGATCTTCCCGCCTCCCTATCCGGGAAGCGAACTCACCTGGTACCGCTTTACCGAACCCAAACCGTTCGCGCTGGCCGATGATTTCTTCCGGTACTTCGTCTTCAAGGACGTGAACTGGGATCCCAAAAAGCGTCCCATCAATTTCGACACCGATGTGGCCCTTGCCGATTCGCCTCAGAACGGAGTGGTGAATGCCATGGATCCCGATCTCAGCAAATTCGTCGGGCGCGGCGGCAAGTTCCTCCTGTATGAGGGATGGAGCGACACGAGCATTCCGCCGGATCGGGCCATCCAATATTACAGAGACGTCGTGGCCAAACTGGGCACCCAGAAGGCGAAAGACTCAGTCCGCCTGTTCATGGTGCCCGGCATGGCACATTGCAGCGCCGGCGAAGCTCACGGCACATTCGATTCGTTGAAGGTCCTTGAGCAGTGGGTCGAGAACAAAAAGCCGCCGGGGGAGATCGTCGTGTCTCGAATCAACGACGGTAAGGTCGTTCGTACGCGACGCCTGTGCCAGTACCCGCTGGTGGCTACGTACAAAGGAACCGGCAGCACCGACGACGCCGCAAATTTCGTCTGCAAGGCGTCGGCAAAATAGCCGCGCGCGGAGGTGGTCAGTTCGGCGGGATTGCTGTATTTTGCCGATCTGATTGTCTTTCAGAGATGGAGGGCGACATGTCGACAGGCTTAAAGATGACCATCGCTCTGGTGGTGATCGGACTGGTGTCAACTGCGGCCCCGGCGCAGCCGGCCCAGGCCGACCCGCGAGCGGCGCAAGCCGTGCTCGTGAAGCAGGTAAAGGAGCATATCGATAAGGCGAAGGCGGCCGCAGGCAAGGAGTGGCCGTGGTTTCAGCAGATGCTGTGCAGCAATCCACAACTGGGCGGGGACGTGATCGGCATGTTCTTCGGCGCGTCGCGGCTGGGCGCGCCCGACGCGGATTTCGAGCCCGTGCGCGTTTTCGACACCCTTTATTATGTCGGGCTGCAACAACTCGGCGCTTGGGCGGTCACGACTTCCCAGGGCATCATGCTCATTGACGCCCTCAATCCCGGCGACACCGAGCCGCGTCTGCTTCCCAATATAACCAAGGTCGGACTGAATCCCGCCGAGATCAAGATCGTGATCGTCACGCATGCCCATGCGGATCACGGCGGCGGCGCCAAATATCTGCAGGATAAATTCGGTGCCAAAATCGTCATGTCAGCCCAGGATTGGGATGGCGCGGTGAAAGGCGGCCCTGGCGGTCCGAACAATGCGCCAAGGCGGGATGTGGTGGCGACCGACGGAGATAAAGTCACATTAGGAGATGTGACTGTGACGACCGTGTTCACGCCTGGACACACACCGGGTTCGATCTCCGTCATCGTTCCAGTCAAAGCCGACGGCGTCAGCCACACCGCGATGATGTGGGGCGGTCCGCAGTGGGGCTTCAGGAACGCGGACGTGCCAGCGCGGGAGTTTTATGAGAATTCGCTGGTGAAGTTTCAGCAGGCGGTCAAGCGAGCCGGCGCCGACGTCGTACTGGAGAGCCATCCGTTCCTCAGCAATCTGGTAGAGAAACTGGCGGCCCTCCGCAACCGCAAAGCGACCGGTCCAAATCCTCTCATTGTCGGAACCGATGCCGTCGATCGCTACATGACGATCTGGACGGAGTGCGGCCGCGCCAGCGTGGCCCGCTACAAGCAGTACCAATTGAAATACGGCCCGAATGCGCGCGACTGGCCGCAGCCGGCTTTCATGGACGAGGAATTACTGCGGTAGTCTTCGGTGATGCCTATTCTGTTCCACAGACGAAACTAGCCGCATCATCAATACTGCCGCTTCCTTTGTATTTCGCGACCTTCGGATAGGGGCACAAGGGACGGGTGCGATCGACTGTGCCATCGCGCTGTCTGTGCGACGCAATGATCTGATCCGGCGCTTTGCCGTTTTCGACCCACTGTTCGAGCGCCGCCATAGGGTCGAAGCTATTCGGTCCTTCTCCTCCGCCGCAATGCTGCATGCCCGGCATCATAAACAAACGCACCCAGTCGGAGGGTGCTTTCGTGCCGGTTAAGGATTTCTTGTAATAGTTCACGCTAGCCCGTGGCGCGATATCCTGATCAGCCCATCCGTGGTACATCAGAAGTTTGCCGCCGCGTTGAGCGAACTTCGTCAGGTTGGGATCAACAGCCTCAATAGTGCCCTTGGCGAGTTTATCTGCAGTAGCCGTGTCTCTTTCGAGATCAAACGTTCGCCAGTCCCAGTTTGGATTGCCAAAGAGGACATACTTGAAATCATCAAGTGCAGTGTCATACGGATCCGGCCCTTTGAGCAAGCGTCCCCAACCGAGTTCGCTGCCTGGCTCGAAACCGGGGAAGATCAGCGTCCCCGTATGTCGATCTCTCGCGCGGCCCACGATGATCGCGGCCGTACGAATTTGAGCTTTCGTGAGGCACTGTGGGCCGTCAGCACCTTTGCATTCAGTAACGCTCGGATCGAAATGACATCGCAGCGGGTTCTCCAGCAGACCGTCTTTGACCCCATCGAGTGCATCACACTTTCCGAGTACGGCCTCGTGAATGATGGAGTATTTACTCGGAGGTATGTAGCTATCTTTGTCTTTGAACATCGCCTGACCCATCCACACACGCCAGGCATCGAGATGCGTCTTCGGGTTTGCGGCTGCTCCAGCGAGGATTCCGTCGAAGTCTTCCGGGTATCGCTGAGCTTCAACCAAAGCCTGCCGTCCGCCCGTGGAACAACCCTTGAAATAGGAGAACTTCGGGGGCTCGCCATAAAACGCGGCGAGAATAGCCTTGGACGCGATCGTCGTTTCGTGTACCGCTCGATAAGCGTAGTCGAGCAATTTTTCGGGGTGCCCGAGTGCGAATTTGGCTCCTGCATCATCATGGCCCGTATCGGTGGATGCTGTCGCATATCCGTTTCTTAATGCGCCGGCCATTCCACCCGGTCCGCCACTTGCAGCTGCGTCCCCATTCATGTACGAAATAGCTCCAGCCCATCCTCCGTTACCGACAACCTGAAACTTCCCATTCCATTTTGTCAGGGGCAGCCAAAGCTCCATTTTTATGTTGGAGTCGGGGGATGGTTTCAATGTTGCGGCGATCCTGCAGAATGCCGGAAGGTCTTTGAAGGCTGTGTTTTGTATCGTCCCTCGGTCACCGCGACTCGGCGGCGAAAACTCTCCGGCAGCAACCGACTGTGCCAAGGTGATTGTCGTGTGTGCCAACGAGAGCGATTGCAAAGTCTCGCACGTTGCGCTGTACGCAATTGGTGTGATCGACAGAATCGGACAAATTGCGAAAACAAGCTTCCGCAGAATCATAGTGTCCACCCCTGACGGCGATGACGATCGGTCGGCCTTCTTTTCATGCGTGCCTATCCTATCGCGGCGAGAAAACCACGTAAAAAGAAAAATCGCCGCGCCTAAACGCGCGTGCACGGATCGATTTCGTTTAACCACCCATATATAAAAAACACGCTCATTTTTCGGTTGAAGGAAAACAGATTGGCACTCGCAATCGGCACACAACTTGGTTCGCTCGAAGTGACGGAACTCATCGGCCGCGGAGGGATGGGCGAGGTCTATCGTGCGCGCCATGCAACTATACCTGGGCGGCCTTGGGTCGGTGCGTCCCTTGGTGGCACGTGCAGGATCGACAAGGAACAGTTCATGCCCCGGCTGAATCGAACCAAAGGTCGTATCGCGGAGCTCGAAGCGAGAATTCACGCAAACAGTCAGGGGGCTGATCGACAACAAGAATTACGATTTCTTGTGGATCACTCTAAAAAGCTGGCGGTCCATCTTCGACCTGGCCTTCGAGAATGCAAATTGGAATCGAAGACGAGAGATCATTCGCAGCCTGGTTGAGAGAATTGAAATAGCGCGTACGAGCATTTCCATCGTCTACCGAGTGCCCGCTGGCCCTGCTGTCTCGCTCCAGGATCCCATTATCGTGAAATTGTCGCGGGCGTGAACTCCCGTGGGAATGACAAAACTGATTCAGAAGAAAGCGGAGAGGGGGATTCGTTTCGTGTCCGGGATAATGAGGTCTGCAAGTTACAGATTCAACGTTGCCAACGTTCCCATGATTGCCACACTTGCCAGGGCGCATTGCCCTAAAAGACCCTGAGCTCTGGCACCGATTACCGACTTGACGCTGGCCGAAGAAACCGCCAAAGTTTACATGCAGAGGTCACCAATCAGCCGGTAGTGGGCAACAACGCGTTTCGCGGAATGAAACAAATGAAACCAGAAGGTAAGGTTGCCAGGCATAACAAAATACTTGGCAGCAACATTGTGATAACAGGGTCGTCCGGGGGGCTCGGGTCTCACTTGGTGAAACATTTTGCGGCAGCTGGAGCAAATGTGTACGGGGTGGATCTCGTCACCCCGAAACATGAAGTCGAGGGTGTTCAGCCTATCACTGCTGATTTGAGCAAAGCAGACGGAGTCAGGTATGCGCGGGAATTCCTTTCCACACGAGTGGCAGGATTGGAAATCCTCATCAACTGCGCGGGGCAATTCCATGTCGATCCTGTGAGCGAAAACGCATGGGAAACCGCCGACAAACTGTGGAAGGCAAACGTCATGACCACTATCATGTTCACTTTGCAGCTCGAAGCTTTGCTTGCTTCTGGTTCCAACCCTCTCGTGGTCAATGTGGCTTCAACTGATGGCGTCGTTGCGAGCGGCGGGCAGGATAACGAAATCGGGGTCTGTAACGACATTCTCTACGCCGTCTCGAAAGGCGCCGTGGTGACCTTCACGCGTGCCTTGGCGATGAAGTGGGCACCGCTAAGCATTCGAGTCAATGCAGTCTGTCCGACGATCTTTCCCTCACCAATGACTGATTCCTTGCTAACGATAGCGGGGAAAGAGCAGGAACTTGCTGGAAGAATTCCCCTCCGGCGGCTTTGCCAAACTCAGGACATTGTTGAAGCTGTCGATAGCATTTATCCAATGCTAATGACTACGGGACATCTGTTTCCGATCGATGGTGGATACTTGTGTCAGTAGCGCCTCGTCCGCTTTCATTGCTGAGCGGAATTCGCAACTTCGATACGGATGCATTTCCAATTGACAGTTGATCTATTACACGCGGTGCCGACAGCCGCGTTCACTATCTCGCCGTCGAATTCAGGTATTCTGTAGCCGCGTGCAAGGTAAAGAACGCCTCAGGCTTTGTGTGTCCAGAACACGATCCAAGTCATGCCTGATCCAGGTAGACCGGCCAAACCGGCTCCCTTTTAAACCGCCACTAAACATTTTTTCACGTCCTTAATGATGCCCTCCTGCTGGACCTTGTCGCTTGAACGGCGAAGAGCGCTCTAGTAGATTCGCTGTCGAAAGCCGGACTTCTGCAAAATGTGCCTCCGTGATCGAGGCGTCAGCATGATTGCCACGTGTGCCGAAAACAACGCGTCTTTCTCAGATGCCTACGCGACGCTTCGGCAAGATCTTCATGCTTCCCGTCCGACATGACGCATCGGCGGCACTGATCAGAACATGAACTTCACCGACAACTGGACCTGCCGCGGATCGCCGACGCCTTGACGGAGAAACCCGTCGAAGTTGAATAAGCCCGGCGAAGCCAGAGGATTCACATTGTTGGTGTTGTTGAATGTGTTGAACATCTCGATCTGCGGGACTATCGAGTAGTGTTCACTCAATTTGAACGGACGCTGCAGCCGCCAATCGAACGAGAAGAACTCGTTGTCCTTGCGCAGGCTGTTGCGGTCCGCGCCTTTGCGCGGAGACGGGCTGATCGGTTGAGCCGAATGCGCCTGCATGCGGACGTCGGCGATGAAGCCTTTTCCGAGGTCCCAGTACGAGAAGAAATTGAACTTGTGACGTTCGTCTCGATCCGAGGGGGCGTACTCGAGGTAGAGCCTGTTCACATCAAAGTAACGGAAGGTGAAGGGATCGCGTTCGTTGGAGTCGTCATCCCAGTCCTGCGAGTAAGTGTAGTTGCCTTCCAACTGGAATCTCCGGCTGAAACGCTTGCGCACGCCGAACGTCACGCCGCGATATAGGGACTTTGCAGAACTCACGGTGTCGGTGACGTCACCCAGATTCTTGAACAAGGCGGAGTTTGCGTTGGGATTGATAAAGCGCGTGAGATGAACGCCCTTCGACCAGGTGAAATCCACATAGGCGAACACATCTTGTGCGAGTTGCTGCTGGAAGGCGGCGTTAGTCGTGTAGACGCGAGGATTGGCATAGTCCTTGCTGAATACGGTGACGCCCGCACCAACGGGAAGGGTTCCCGCCGGAATCGACGGCGGTACGAGCACGCCGGGGTATGTCGGAAGATCGCCGCCTGCGGTGTTGAAAAACCCCCCCGGAAATCCTCCCGCGGCGATCGACTGTTGCTGGATGCCGTTCGTTGTGATCGCACCCACCTGCGTCAACATGTTCTGGCGCGCGTTGTAGATTCCCCAGCTCCCCCGCAGAACAGACTTGCCGTTTCCCGCGGCATCCCAGGCAAAGCCCACGCGCGGCTGGAACATTCTCTTCTGATTGTGAATCGTCCCGTCGGATGGGAAACGCGGATCGCTCAAATAAGGACCGTAAGCAGTTTTCGATGGATCCAAGGTAGGTTTAGGGAAGATTTGCGCCTCCCAGCGCAGACCGTAGTTCACCGTAAGATTCTTCGTGGCCTTCCAACTGTCCTGTAGAAACAGGCCGTAATCCTCGTTCTTGATGGAGGACGCGCCTGCCGCGTCGGTGGTCGGTCCGCTGAGCGCCGCGTGCTGGAGGTAGAGGAGCATCGGCGTGTTGGCCGCCGATCCGTCCGAACAGGTCTGGCCGAAATTGATCCACGCGCCATTCCCGCAAATCGCAGCCCTCGGACCGTAGCCGGGTCCAAGCGAGGCAGGCGAGGCGTAGTGCAGGAAGCCCACGACGTCGCTGAAGATGTAGCGTCCCGTGAAGAAGCCGCGGAAGACCTGGGTGTTCACACTATGCACCCAGCCGCCGCCGAACTTGATGTTGTGGCCGCCCCTGACGATGGAGAACTTGTCGCTCAAATCGGTGCGCCAGAAAAGCTCGTCGATGGCCGGTTCTATAAAGTAGGGCTGGCCGAACCGGAAGGTCGTCGCAAAACCCATCGCGGTGTCCGGGACCTTGGAGGAGACCGCGTTACGCGGACGATTCTCGCGCGAATAGCTCAAGTGGAACTCGTTCAACTTGGTCGGCGAGACCGTTGTGAACAAGTTGCCGTTGACCACGTTGATCTTCGAGGGGCCCTCAATCCCATTGGCTGAGTTTCCATAGGTCGGCACATCGAACGTCTGGTTGGTGTTCTTGGAATAGTCAAAGTTGTACGACACGCCCATGGAGCTTTTGGGGGTCAAGTTCCAGTCGATACGGCCAAATGCCGCACTGTTATTGATCGAGTGGATAACGGGCTGGCTTTCGTCCTGACTGAAACGGGTCTTGAAAAAATTGATCAACGCCAGGCGCTGGCAGTCGGCGCTGCCCGCGATCGCCGTGTCGTTGGTGCTCACAACTGGAGCAGAAATCGAGCAGGGAGGGCCAATGGCGGTACTCAGATTGTCGCGGCGGAGATTTTCGAAGATCTGCTCGAACGCGCCGAAGTAGAACGCTTTGCTCCTGACAATCGGTCCACCGATGCTTCCGCCGGACTGCTCGCGGCGAAAATCCTGAAGCGGTTTGCCGTCCGAAGTATTGGCACTCAGAGCTCGCAGCCGCTGGTAATGAAACAGGCTGCCGTGCAGGTCGTTTGTGCCGGATTTGGTAATGACGTTGACCACGCCGCCGGCCGTGCGGCCGAACTCCGCGCTGGCGCCGGTGGCCACAACCTGGAACTCCCTCACGGCTTCCATGCTGATGTCCACGGCGGCGCGCTGGCCTCCGACTTGCTCGCCGAAGAATCCATTGTTGTAGTCGCCACCATCGACGGAGATGTTGTTGAAGACCCCACGCTGGCCGGCAAAGTTGATCTCATCGCCGTCCGCGCCTTGAACGATGCCGACTCCCGGGGTGAGTGTCAGCAGGTCCTCGAATTTGCGCCCGAGAACAGGCGTGCTGCTCACCGTGAGGTCATTCAGCGTGGTGCTGGACTCCACTCGGGTCACGTCGACGGGTGTGGCAGAGACCGTGATCTCTTCCGACACCGACGATATTTTCATGGAGATCGGGAGCGATAAAGCCTGGCCCACAGTCAGCTCCAGGTTCCCCTGAACGATAGTCGCGAAACCCGGTTTCGAGGCCGTCACCGTGTAGCGGCCCGGCGGCATTTGCAGGAGTGCGAACCGCCCGCTGGCATCGCTGTCCTGGCTGCGCGTGAAATTCGTGTCCAGGTTCCTGGCTTCAACTCTGGCGTCTGGAACTGCAGCCCCTGTTGGATCGGCTATGGTGCCTTGGATGACTCCCGTCGTGGCCTGCGCCTGGCCCCAACCGAGCGCCGTGCATGTCAGAAACAAAAATGAGAACTGGATAGTCCGCTTCACAGATGCCTCCATTTTAGTGTTCGAGATCTTTCCTATTACGGGGGACAACGTGGTTCCGCTTCGCTTGGCTGGCGGGGGTCATGTTAACTCGAAACTAACAATTGCAGGCGCGAAATTTGTTCACTCCACGGGATATGGGCCCTCTGCAAAGTTGCCCGCGTGGTATCCCTTGATTCCCACAGCACGCGACAAAGGACTGCGCGGGTCGGCCCCCGCTTTCAGGCTGTCGAGCACGTGTACAAAGTCATACCGAGGGCGCCAGCCCAGCTCGTTTCTGGCTCGTTCATTGACACACACTCTTTCGACGCTTGGAAACATCCTCCGGCCTCGACGGGCATACTCCGGCTCGTACTCCGGAACCCGCCGCCTCAGGACTAAAGGTGCGTTCGCGCGCAAGTCGAACAGATCGTCACGTGTAAAACGTGTGGTCGCAGTTATGATTTAGCGGCCAAAGCCGATTGAAGATGCCTTCTCAAGGGAGCAGACGAGCGCGGACGACGTCTGCGGATGTCTACGCGGCGATAGAGAAATTCACTCGCCTTAACGCTGCTGTCGTCGTAGGACTGTAGCGTCTTTTTGCGCTCATCCTCTTCCGGAAGGAAGCGCGAAGTTCTCAAGACGAGGCATGCGAGTCCGTGATTCCGATGGAACAGCTTGCAAAGATCTTCCGCCGCAGTCTTTGTCAGGCCGTAGACATTCGCAGCGAGAATCCGCATGCGACTTTGGCAGCGGCGATCTCGTCCACGCGCCGGAACGATGTGAGTTGAAGCAACTATTTCAGAGCTTCTTCCAATGGAATTCCTTGAGCTCTAAAGAAGCTGAGTTTGTCAAAGTAGCCGCGCTGGAAAACGATTTGTCCGTTCTTGACTTGGAAGAATCCGCATCCGCGCACACCCAATGGGTCCGACCATTCAAGAATCGCCCATTCTCCGTCTTGAAATAGATTTTCGACCTGACAGACCATTCTTGCGCGCCCAAAGTCCAGCTCGAACAGTTTTCGAATCTTTTCCGCACCCTTCAGCTTACCGCGCGATAGTCAAGAAGCTGAACAATTGGAATCGCGCTTGCCATACCGACACGTTAGCAAAGGGAGATTCAGACAATGAATAGGACCAATTATTGCGAAGAACGCTCGTTCGGGTTTGCTTACCGCTTTTGCTCCATTCTTCGTCTTCTCGACAACGGCGATGGAACAGGTGGCCACAATCGATTCTGAGACTATGCGGTCCGAACGCACTGGGGCTTACCGATGAATAGTCGTCACTTCATTACGGCGCAAAGGTATGGTGATGCTGTGAGAACGTCGGAAACGGACTCCGCGATGGCAATCGCAATCGCTCCACCGATAGTGACACGGGAACTTGTGACACAAGTCCCTGCTGCGGGACGGATAGCGCTCATCAATTCTGACGGAAACATCGTTGCAGTCAATCAGAACTGGATGGCCCTCGCCGAAGAGACCGGTGCGGCGTTGGATCATGTCGGACCAGGAATGAACTATCTGGAAGTGTGCTGCCAGGCAAGCGGTTCCTCCAGCGATGCTCGAGAAGCTCTAAGCGGAATCCGTGCGGTTCTGGAAGAAAAGATTCAATCCTTCAATATGGATTATGCCTGCGAGACCCCTTCGGGACCAGCTTACTTCCGCATGTGCGTCACGCCGATCTGTTACAAGGATGCTCGAGTTGCCATCGCTCATGTGGATGTCACTGAACTACACCTTTCAAAGGAGAGCAGCTTCAAAAGCATGCAGCAGTTCAAGCGGTGTCTGATCAATGCGCAGGAGGAGGAACGGCAGAGAATTTCGCGAGAAATACACGACGATCTGGGTAACAGGATCGCAGTCCTGGCGTTCTCGGTTCACCAAGTCATGAAGGAAGGTACGAAGGTCTCGCACTCGAGCATGAACCAATTGAATCAAGTCATTAATGACCTTACAGATCTTTCAAATGCGCTGCGCAACCTCTCGCACGGTCTTCACCCCCCGCTCCTGCGGTATGTGGGAATCTGCGCAGCACTGAAGAGGCTTTGCGTAGATGTCGAAAAAACGCGAAGTATCCGAATAGATGTTGTGGTTCCCGAGGAGTTCCCACGCCTTCCCGATGAAGTGCAACTTTGCATTTTCCGGATTTCGCAGGAATGTTTACAGAATATTGCCAAGCACTCCGGTGCCGATTGTGCCCGTGTTGTCCTTGAAAGCACGCCCGGGCAGGTCCAGTTAATAGTGTCCGACACCGGCCGAGGATTTATCGAATCGGATGCCATGCGAAAGGGTGGCCTCGGCCTTGTCAGCATGAAAGAACGGGTGCTGTGCGTTGGGGGATGCCTGGAAGTGAAAAGTTCACTCGGTGGGGGCACCGAAGTACGCGTCGGAATCCCGCTCCAGGACAACCCGTCGATTTGGACATGATTTACATGAATCGCACAAGCGTTCTACTGGCAGATGATCACGTTATGTTGACGGATGCGCTTGTCAGCTTCGTGCGGCAAACTGGGCAGCGCAGATGAATTTATGAAGGCGATTCAATGCGTTGCTCGGGGCGCCACGTACATCGCGCCACTGCAGCCCTGCTGGGGATCTCAACACGACTACCGAATCGCACGAATATGAAATCATGCGTCAACTCAGGGTCCGGACAACTGCAGAACTGATGCGGTACGCCGTTTGCATCAAGCTCGTTTAATCCGGGGTCCTGAGTCCGGTGGCCCGCTTCCCCGATACGTCCTTTGGGCTCACCTGCGCCGATCCCGTGCTTGCTCTGAAGACCGCGCCGTTTGCCGTCCTGTTATCTCATCCTGCAAAAGCCTTATGAGGATACCCGGCAGCTCGACGTTGCCACAATCGTCAAAGCTTCGCACGCACTGTTCAGCGAGTGTATAGTCTGCTTGATTGGCCTGCCGCTTGCGGGGCACTTCCGATGAGTTCCTCCGACCCTGCTCTGGCCTGGCGCAAAGGATCGCGATACGTCATTGGCTCTTTAACCAGGAGGCAACTATGGATCGCACGCAAAAACCCGTTCGTCTTTTTGGCGAAGATTTACCCGAATCCCCGCACGTTTGTGCATTCTTTCGTACGTCGGACGAAAGATATCGAGTGCTGATGCCGTTTATCCGCGAAGGCATGGAACGCGGAGATAAGGCACTTCACATCGTTAATCCGTCGCTTCGTCACCATCACACGCAGCGTATGAGTGAAG
>Ga0137407_10002044_pt1 | contig 13252 bp, 12 predicted proteins | sample CZOMad2_2_16fung_FD_108410 | JGI IMG/M metagenome (GOLD analysis project Ga0137407, IMG submission 108410) | Vadose zone soil fungal communities from Angelo Coast Range Reserve, California, USA - CZOMad2_2_16fungal (Illumina Assembly) | ecosystem: Environmental > Terrestrial > Soil > Vadose...
CCATGCAACAAACGCAGAAATTCTCGCTCCGCACACAAGCAGAGTAACGCCTCGCGATCGTTCACAAGACCGACAATTGCTCGCACCCTTTCGTCGTCTGCCCGAATTTGCATCGCGATGATCCCCTGCCCGCCCGCGGACAAAAAGATCTCCGGCGGAAGCACCTCAAGAAAGAATTTCCGGTCTTCAAAGTTGATTTCGCTTTGCGTTGAAGATAGCCCAAGACGCTCGAGCCCGGCGCTGGCCAGCACAATTGCATCCCAATCATTCTCCGCGAGCTTGCGCAACCGAGTCGGCACATTGCCGCGAAGATCGACAATCTTTAGAATTGGCCATTTCCATAACAGTTGGTGTCTCCTTCGCACACTGCCGGTGGCGATCGTCGCGCCTTCCTGAAGCGCAGCCGAACCGCCCCGATGTCTGGAAACCAGCACATCATCCGTCGGTGCGCGCGGAAGGACGGCTGCGATCTCCGCGCCCGGGCTTATTTCACTCGGCAAGTCTTTCGCGCTATGAACAGCAACATCGACATCTCTGGCAAGGAGCGCTCGTTCAATTTCTGCCGTGAACAATCCTTTTCTACCGTGGCGCAAATCCGCCACAGCGGATTCGTCCTCTAGCGAATTCGCAGCTTGAAAAGTCACGCCACCTTTATCCCCCTTCGTCACTATGATTTTGGTCTCGATGTTCAAGTCAGGCCGCGCCGCTTGAATAGCTCTTTCAACCAAATGGGCTTGTGCGCGCGCCAGCTCGCTGCCGCGCGCGCCTAGGACGATTCTCTCAGCCATTGCGCAAATGTAGCTCCTATAAGGGAAGCTGGCAGCTTCCCCTACAGCTCCGAGGCGCGCAGCGAACTTTCCGCGACCGAAGGATGTTCGGCGGCTCGCCCAACGCGACTCAATCCCCGGGAAATCGAATTACCAAAGTCCGCGACATGTTCGGCGATAATTTCTTCCGCCGCGGCGATTTGCTGGCGCCTGAGGGCAAGCGATTGATCTGCCACCGATTGCAAAGAGTCGATGTCGTAAAGATAGACGCCTTCCATTTCATTTACGCTGGGATCGACATCACGCGGGACAGCAATGTCGATAATGAAAAGCGGACGATCGATACGATCGCGCAACATCGGCGCCAGATTTTCCGATGTCAGCAACGGCGCTTCAGAAGATGTGGACGTAATTAAGATGTCGATCTCGCGACATTGTGCCCGCCACTCATCGAACGGAATGGCGCAGCCGCCAACGAGCCGCGCCAGTTCATGCGCAGGCTCGCTCGAACGATTACTCACGCGAAGATCTTTAACGCCACGCGAGGCGAGCGCCCGCGCTGTGCGCTCACTTGTCTCGCCCGCTCCAAGCACAAGGACTTTACAATTGCTAAGTTGTCCGAAAATCCTTTGGGCAAGATCGACAGCGACCGATCCAACCGAGACCAAACCGCGCGTGATGTCGGTGTGAGTGCGCACCTGTTTCGCCACTCGAAAGGCGCGTTGAAACAGACGATTTAGATATGGGCCAGCCGTGCGCAATGAACGCGCTGCCTCGTAGGCCTTTTTCGCCTGGCCAAGAATCTCACTCTCGCCCACTACCATCGAATCAAGACCCGAGGCGACGCGAAAGAGATGCTGCACGCACTTCTCGTCTTCGTAACGGTAGAATGCAGGTGCATACTCGGAGGCGTCCTTCGCGACCCCCCGCACGAGGCAGCGCGCGATTTCATCGGTCGAGAACCGCTTTTCCGAAGCTCCATAAACTTCCACTCGGTTGCAGGTCGTAAGCAACAAAGCTTCCGCGCATCCGGCACTGCGCAAAATGCATTCGGTCTCGGCGTGACCGGCGAAACGCTCGCGCGTTTCCACGTTCGTGGTGTGATGGCTCAAGCCGACGCAGAAAAGAGTCATGGCAACGAGTGAGCTTGCGCTGAGAAAGAGATTCCCCAGAGAAGCGTGAGGGCCGCGGTAAATCCGAGAATGCAAAGCGTAGCCACGCGTTTGGGCGCCAGGCGGCGAAGATGGCGGCCTTGCAGAATGGCGGCATAGAGCAGCCAAACTCCAATCGCCGCCACCAGTTGGACCCGGGGCAACGGCCCTCCCGTAAAAAAGCCGCTCACCAGTCCAAGGGTATAAAGCACAAAACCCCACCAGAGGAGTCTTGTGATCGCCGCGAAAAGATCAGTTAGCGGCGGCAAATGATAAAAAATGGAATGCAATTGGTGCGTCTTGAGTTGACGCTCCTGCACGAGATACATCACGCCCGCAATGCAAGCGAGCCCAAACGCGCCGTAGGCGACGATCGAAATCGACGCGTGAAATTCCAGCCACGAGTTCGGCGGAAGTTTCACTGGATGGCGGGCGTCGATTGGCGCAATCAGGGCAAATCCCTGCAGCAAAAAAACTAGCGGCGCGGTGAACGCGCCCATGAGCGAGAGCCGATAGGCCGGCCCGACCAGCATGTAGATAAGCGCAATCGACCAGGCGAGGAAGACAAATACCTCAAACAAGTTCGTCAGCGGGCAGCGTCCCAGCGCATGGCCGCGAACGAACAAAAATGCCGTTTGAAAAATGAAGCCAAGTCCGATCGCAAGAAAACTAAACTGGCTCGGCTGAAAAGTCCTCGCCCGCAAAGAACGGACTGTCCGCACGATTGCAGCGAGAAAACAAAGCGTCGAGACGATGAGCAGATATCGATCCACCGGAAGTAGCTACTGTAAGATCACGCGCCTGCCTTGGCAATCCTACGGCGCTTCGAGCAGTATCCTAATTTGGCTTTTTGAGCAGGAGAAAATCGATCTCCTTCTGCGCGGAAAAGACGTCTCTGACCATATCGATGTCCCGCCTCATCGACTCATTCTGCCTAATCGAGAGTGGCAACTAGCTCGATGTTTACCGCTTGGCAAAAACCTCCGTCGCGACCTTGGTGCATCGCAAGTATCTCGATGACGTGTTTGTCGCTGGTTCCTCGATATCCGGTTTTAGCTGGATTCTCGAAGGTCTTTTGAAAACTGTTTTTGTGGAGTCCGAGCACGTCGAAAAGCTCGGTTTCAGAAACCGGAAGGCTCTCGAAAACTGAAACTAATATAGACGGCCTTGTCCCGGTAAAAATCGACGAACAACGTCAGCCAGTTACTACCATCCGGATACGACCTTGTATTGATCGGCGTATTTCGGCGACGGCTTCAGAATCATATCGTTTGCGTTTGAATAAGCTGAACATTTTCGTGGTTCGTAGTTAGGGGGATGGAAGACCGGGACGTTGTCTGGCGCTGGATCAGCGGAAGAGCCTTCCGGCGGGGTTTATGTGGTCGCTTTCTTAGATTGTGACCTGCTCGTATGAGAAGCGTGGGATATCGGCGCGATCGCTGGCGTGCTCGACGGTTATGCCGCGGATATTCCCTTTATCATCCAAATCAAGAAGGGTGTTTTCGTCCAGATCGCGGGTCTCCGCCACCTTTGAAGCCTTAAACTCGATGTAGAGTGTATCTGTGTCCTGGAAATACTGGATTTTCATGGCTTAAACGAACGATCAAAGAAGGCGTTGTGAATCGTCTCCCGATCCGGAAGCATTATAACCCGCAAATATCGCCCGTCCATTTCAGCCACGCGCGTCCAAAGGCGAATTCGGCCATCTGCTTGAAGACTCTCTTTAATCGGATGATCAATGGCCCGTTGAATCCATTCGTCCTGAATCTCAACGCGGTCAGCTCGATGTCGCATGGCGAGGAAATACTGCGTGAACTTCACACTGCGATACTATAAGAATGCTCGCCAAAAGCGCGAGGGAATAGCAGCGGCGAAGACAGACAAGAAAGAAAGCCGGGCATTTCCGCTCGCCAAGCGCATTTGAGATGGGCAATCATCTCCACCCATGAACATGAAACGTCTTATTCTCGCAATCGTCGTCGCCTTTGTCGTTCTTTGGGTGACCGACTTTCTCATCCACGGCGTCTGGATGATGCCCGATTATCGCGCCACCCAATCCCTCTGGCGACCAGAAGCCGAAATGGGATCGTACATGGCTTGGATGCTCTGCGCTCAACTCTTATTTGTGATCACCTTCGTCCTCGTTTGGGCAAAAGGTTTCGCCAGCTCCACAACCAGAATCAGTCGCGCCATCGGCTACGGCGTGTTGATGGGACTGTTCTCGGGAGTCTGGGCGATCATCATGTACGTTGTCGTACCGATGCCGTGTTCAATCGCCACGAAATGGTTCTTCGCCGGTATCGTGCAAACCATTCTACTCGCGCTCGTCACATTCTGGATTTACAAGCCGTCGGTACACGCGACCGCGACATAGTTCGCGCGGGTTAATCTCCAAAATTCTTAACCAAGTCGTGCCGCTAGCGTCCCACGGATGAATTCAGCAATAATCGAAAGATTGCGCGCAGGCGTCCGCGACGTTCCTGATTTTCCGAAAACGGGGATCGTTTTCAAAGACATTACGCCGCTCTTGAGCGATCACGCACTGTTTCGCGCGTCGATCGATCTGTTCTTGGAGCGCTGCCGCGGGAAAGAGATCGACAAAATCGTCGGGATCGACGCGCGTGGATTCCTCTTTGGATCAGCGGTCGCCTACGAGCTTGGTGTCGGTTTTGTTCCGATCCGCAAGCGCGGAAAATTGCCTTACAAAACGGAGATCGCGAAGTACTCACTCGAGTACGGGGAAGCCGAAATGGAGATCCATATCGACGCCATGATTGCTGGTGAACGAGTAATATTGGTGGACGATTTGCTCGCCACCGGTGGAACCTCGGCTGCGGCAGCCGCGCTCATCCGTAAAGTCGGCGGACGCCTTCTCGAGGCACAGTTCTTAATTGAGCTGGAATTTCTTAATGGCCGCAAACAGCTCGATCCGACGCCGGTAATATCCTTTCTGAAATATTAACCTGTGGCGGCGCTCTGCCTGCCGCGTCGCAACTTTCCGAAGACGGATCTGACGCGCCGCAGCTTCGGCGGAGGCGGGTCAGCATCGCATTATCTCGGGCTTTTTGCCTTCCCCGAAGATTACCAACAAGCGGGAGCCCAAAAGGTTTTGCTTCCCTGAGGCCAGCCTATATCCTGTCCCGAAAGTGCCAATTCGTTTCCCAAAAAGAAGCCGACGCAATATTATTCGCCAAACCTCGGGCGATGGTGCCACTGCGAAACGCTCAACGCGCGTCCGGCTGCGGCCGCACGCTGACTGGCACAAACGCAATTTTCTCACCAGCGTTCTTATTCCTTCGCTGTTCGTCAAACGCTCCGGCGGTCACGCCCCGCCACAATTTCCGAAAATCCGAGAAGGCGAAATTTGCATCACCTGGATCGGACATGCCTCGTTTCTCGTCCAGACCCATGAAGTTAATGTGTTGATCGATCCGATCTGGTCGAAGTGGCTCAAGGTGATCAAAAGACTGAAGCGACCGGGCTTCGAAATTCATCATTTGCCGTCCATTGATTTAGTCCTCGTCACCCACGCTCACTTCGATCATCTCGACAGGCGCACTTTGCGGCGGGTTGCTGCAGATCAACCCATCGTCGTGCCCATGGGCGTTGGGAATTTGGTGCACAAGCTCGGTTTCCAAATCGTGCACGAGCTCGATTACTGGCAGATGGTGGAATTGGGCCCACTTAAAATTTCACTTACGCCTTGCCACCACTGGGGCGCCCGGTTCATTGCGGATTCGCATCGCGACTTTGGCGGATTTGTCATCGCGGCGAACGGACGCACGATTTTTCATTGCGGCGATAGCGCTTATTTTCCCGGGTTCAAGGAAATCGGCGACCGTCATAACATCGAGGTGGCGCTACTTCCAATTGGCGCTTATGAGGCGCCAACTGGGCGGGAAGTCCACATGAATCCGGAAGAGGCGGTGAAGGCTTTCCTGGAGCTTCGCGCGCAAACATTGATTCCGATGCATTACGGAACCTTCCGGCTCGGCTTCGAGCCACTCCACGAGCCCCCGCAGCGATTGCTCGCATCCGCTCGCGCTCATGGCATCGAGGAAAAGGTCCTCGTAATGGTCGAGGGAAAACCGGTGGTGCTCTAAGAAGATTTTCTAGCCAGGAATGAACACAGATGAAACACAGACAAGCAGATTTCTTTTTCTGCATCTGTGAAAATCCGTGTTAATCAGTGGCGAAATTTCCTGGGCACAATCGGTGCGGGCCTGATTGTCGTTTTCTTCTGCCTAATCCTTCTCTGGCATGATCCGCTCGTTTTTTGGAACGACGATTATGAAATATCGGTCCTGCCAGTGTTCGCCGATATGGCGCGCAGTTGGTCCGAAGGCCACTGGCCCCTCCTGAGTCCTTATTCCTGGGTCTGCGGTAATCTCGCCGGGGAATTTCAGTACGGCACGCTCTCGGTTTTTGTGAATGCCGCCGTCATTCTCATCTGGAAATTTCCGTTGACCTTTCCGCAACAGGCAGCCGCTCTTTCCGTCACGCATCTTTTTATTCTGGCAATCGGCGTATTTTTGCTCGCCCGCGACCGCCGGTTTTCAGTGCCGTTGTCGATCTTTGTCGCGCTCGTTGCTTCGTTGAACGGCTGGATTATCTGCTGGGGCGCCACCGATTGGTTCGGCGCGCTTGGCGCCTTCACCTGGCTGCCGTGGGCATGGTGGGGAGCCGAGCGGGCGTTAGATCGACAAAGAACAAAATGGCGATTTCTCTGGCCGGCGCCATTCGTGTACCTGCTCGTCACAGGCGGTTTTCCCTACACAGTTTTGATGTTGCTGCTCTTGCTCGCGTGGCTGTCGACCAAATCCTTGGTCCAAACGCGAAGTGTCATGTCGACCTTGCCGATGCTGCTCGGCGTCGCGCTCGGCTTCGGACTTTCGGCTCCGGCGTGGCTCGCGATTCTCGATCTGGTCCAAGGTTCCGCGCGCGAATTGCAGCCGGCGTCCACACATTGGCAATGGATCGTGCCGTGGCGGGCTCTGCCCGGATTTATTCTTCCGTGCTGGACGGTTAATTGGTCCAATTTCTCAAGCCATTATCTGCCACACACCGGAACCGAATTGGCCTGCGGGCTGGTCGCTCCGGTGGCGCTCGTCGCTGGATTTATCTGGCGCGGGCGCATGCTCGTTACGCGACTCAAATGGGATCTAGCCTTGCTCGTGGTCGTGCTCGTGCTGGCGATGCTGCCAACCGCGGGCCTGTTTCGGTGGAGTTTTCGGTGGCTGCCGTTTGTCCATCTCGTCCTTGCTATCTGTGCGGCGGAAGTGCTGCGAGTGTGGCGCGAGACGAGACGAGAGGAATGGTCTCTTCGATGGCCGGGGTCAGCGATCCCGGCTACAACGGCAATCGCTCTCGTCGTCTTGACAGCGATTGCGATGTCGGTCTTGCACACCGGTGGAGCGTACGCTTTTCCGTTGACCTGGATTTTTCTCGGACTCGCCACGCTTTGGTGTCTTTGGGAATTTATTTTGCGCGATTCCGCATTTCGCGAATGGACGCCGGCGATGATCACATTTTTGGCGCTGCTTGCCACATACCTCTGCATTCCGACAAACTGCGGCGTTCCGAAATATAATCTGTCGCAAGAGTTGCTTAAACCTTCGCCCCTCGATCCGTCTCGCCTTTATCTTAGCATTTATCCATGGGCAGAGCTGACGTATCGCGGGGAAAATAAGCCAGAACCGCTCGGCCAAGTTGTGCGACTCGGAAGCACGTCGATGTGGGCTGGATTGCGATTCATAAACGGCTACAGCCCGATTCGTCCCGCTGGCGTGGCACGCGAATTTCAGACCACCGTTCACGGGGAGATCGACCCCGCTGTTGGAGAATACCTCCTCAATGACCAGGCCGGTCCCGATGGTGAATTGGCGCAGCTTGGCGTAGACGGAATCGTTGTGGCGCGAGAAATGGATTTCGCTCCTCAGCCGGCCTCTGAATGGGAGCAGGTTGTCTCGACAGATGAAGGACGCGTCTTTCACCGGCACGGTGCGCCATTTGCACGCGTGCGCTCGGTCACTTCAATCGATTCGCGACCCGACGAGCAATTCGTCTCCGCGACGATTTCACGGCTTAATGATTCGCGAAATCGGATGGAAGCAGATATTGATGTGCCAGCCGGCAATCAGCCGGCCCTACTGAGTTTTTCGCGACCTTATTTTCGCGGATATCAAGCGCGACTGGGAAACCAGAAGCTCGCAGTGAGTTCCTATCGAGAATTGTTTCCGCTCGTGGAAATCCCAGCTAACACGCACGGACAGCTCATTCTTGTTTACCGGCCCAGCTGGTTAATTTGGGGAGGCAGCGCAGCCGTCGCTTGCGCTCTGGTAGTTGTGCTTGGCTTTTGCGCTGCGATTTACGAGCGCAGATAGAGCATCGCTACAGAAGAACTAGCTTTCCGGTTTAGAGGCTTTTGGGATTCTGCTGTCACCGCTCGCGACCTGATCGCTACTGGCAGCAATCGATTCCAGGATGATCCCGAGGCAACGGTAGATCAAATCGAGATCGGTCATGCTGGAATATCTGGCCTGCGCTTCCTGCGGCATGAAATAGGCGCGATAAATCCGATCTACATCGATGCCACTGCAATACGTGTTCAACAGCCAACGATTCTCCTCCCGAAAAGATTCCTCGATCCGGGCCTCCTCTTCGCGTGAGAGCATCTGAATGTTTGGCGATTGAAACTTCGCTGGTAGGACGCGCATCAATCCTTTCATCAATTTGTTGTCATGAATATCCGAAAAAAGATGCGGATTCTTCGAAAGCACGTGGAGGATGGAAAAGTCCAGGCTGGGATTTCGAGGCTCCTCTCCGATCGCGTATCTGTCTTGAGACAGCCCAAGCAGTTCGAAAAAATCTCGGGCCGGATTCCCGCCAATCAGCAGCTCCGGGATAAGGAATCGAACATGGATTTTCGCTGCCGGTAGGACATTTCTCCAAGTCTCGATACCGAGTTTGAACGGCGGTCTGCGTATGCGGATGCAATGCGAGACAAATTCGCTCAGCGACATGCCCCTTTTAAGGTCCCACTGCTTCCAGGCCGATGGAATCCATTCAAGTTGCGGCCGCAAATAGAAGACCAGCGAGACATCCAAACGTCGGTCCAAGCCGGCGAGCAACGGAGCCATTTCCGGTCTCGACAGGTTCTCGGCGCTCAAAATCCCGACCCGATCTCCATTGGCACCCCTGACAGATGCAATCTCGTCACTAAGTTTTTGCGCTAAAGCCTCGCGTTTCTCTCTAGCTGCTTCAAGAAACCAGAGCGGCACGCCGAGGTCGGCGGACGTGTGGGCAATCCTCAGTTCTTTGCCGAAAAGCGAAAAACCATCCTCCTGCAATCTGGCAAAATTGTGGAAAAGCGCCGCCTGAATGCTGCTGCTTCCGCATTTTGCAAAGCCTGCATGAATTATGATCCGTCCCGTCACCGTGAACATTTAACCACGGATTATGCGGATAGCACGGAGAAGGCGCTATTTGCATCTATCGGGCGCTAGGCCGGGCGTCTGGGTAGCGCACCCGTCTCGGGTGTTGGTTTCGGCGTCGCGCCGAAACAATCCTTCTTTGGACTCCTCTGCGCGATCATATTGATCACAGGCAAAGTTTGCGATGGCGAGACACCATCGCCAGACACGCGAGACGCGTGCGCTACCCAGATCAGAGCTTTTTCGGGTCTTCCAGCAGCTCGATTACGCGTTTGAGCAACCGGCCCGCGCCGCCGCCATCGATGCTGCGATGATCGAAACTAAGGGTAATCTGTGCCTCGGTCTTGGGAACAAATTCTTTCTTTGCTTCATCCCACGAGGGAACTTTCTTCCCTGCGCCGAGACCGAGCAGCAATGTCTGATCGGGCAATGGAATCGGTGTTCCCCATTCCATTCCGAAGGTTCCGAAATTCGAAACGGTCGCAATGCCGCCGGCCTGCATGTCGGGCGAAATCCGCCGCTGCCGCGCAAGATCGACAAGCTCCTTGTATTTGGTCGTGAGATCGACAAGTGACGTTTTGTCGGCGGCGCGAATGACTGGCACCATGATTCCATCCTGCGCTTCCACCGCGACACCGACGTCGATCGAGCTCGATTGGACAACGCGGTTGCCAATTAATTTCGCGGCTGCTTCGGGACTTTCTGCAAGCGCGACAGCGAGCGCGCGGAGCGCGTAAAGACCAGGCCCCGGCTTTGGATCGCGCGATTGTCGATCTTCCAGCACTGGATCAAGATTCACTGAGGAACCAATCGTTGAGAGCGGCCGTGTCCAACTGCGGCGCATCGCATCGGCTACGCCGGCCCGAATGGCGGACGCTTCATGCGCGGCTTGGTTCTCGATCTTGTGCAGAAAATTCTCCAGGTCTTTGATCGTGACGCGATTGCCCGATCCGGTCCCCATGATCCCCGCGAGATCAGCCGTTGTTAATTGCAATTCCACCATCCGCGCGCGCACTCGCGGAGACATGAAAGTTGCGCCTTTCGGCGTGACCGGAACCGGCAATCCGCCAGCGCGCTCGCCGTCTCCGTCGCGGGCACCGATTTTTTTCTCGCGTGCCGGCATTACCTCTTGATCCGCGCGCGCGGGAATTTCCTCCGCGACTTCCCGTTGAGGCGGAGGCGGCGCTTGTTTCGCAAATCTCGCTGCGTCTGCTTCGCTTGCTTCTACATAGCCGAGTATGGCTCCCACTGGATACGTTTCCTTTACCTGCACGGCGATTTTGTCGATCTTGCCTTTGCATGGCGTGGTCACGCCCATGACGGCTTTGTTCGTCTCAACGTCGATGATTTCCTGATCAACCGCGACCTCGTCGCCCGGCTTTACTTTGATATCGACAATGGTGGCTTCGGCGATCGATTCGCCCAGCTGCGGCATTATGATTGGAACTTGCGGCATAAATTTTATTCTCGAAGCAAGGCGCGAGCTTTTCGCGCGATCTCTTTTGCATTTGGACGATGCGCCGACCAGAGATTGGGATGATACGGGATGGGGGTGTCTTTCGCGTTGAGGCGCTGGGGCGCGGCATCGAGCAAATGAAAACCTTCCGCAGTCACGCGCGCGATGATTTCAGCCGTTGCTCCGCCCCATGGAAACGACTCTCCCACGCAAAGCAAGCGGCCGGTGCGCGCGACCGAAGCCAGAACGCTGTCGGTGTCAAGTGGTTTGACCGAGCGGAGATCGACGACTTCAATTTCGAAACCTTCGCCGGCCAATTGTTCTGCGACCGCAAGTGCTTCATGCAGCATCGCGCTGTAGGTCACAATAGTGAGGTCGCGCCCTTCCCGCGCGATGCGCGCTTTGCCTGTGGGCAAGCCTTCGGCCGGAAGTTTATCTGCCTTGAGATGGTAATAGAGATATTTGTGTTCGCAGTAGATGACCGGATCGTCGATCGCCACGGCTTCGATGAGCATGGTGTAGGCATCGTCAACAGTCGCCGGCGTCATTACGATGAGTCCGGGGTAATGCGCGTAAATCGACTCCATCGATTGGCTGTGAAACGGCCCGCTGCCTTTTGTGCCGCCAGAGGGCAAACGCACTGTGATCGGAACTGAAACATTCGTCCGCCAGTAATGCGTGCCGGCGTTGTTCAAAATTTGATTGAGCGCGATGCTCGAAAAATCGGCAAATTGCATTTCCACAATTGGCCGCATTCCCTGCATTGCGGCGCCGATCGCAGTCCCGACCATCGCGTCTTCGCTGATCGGCGTGTTTAACACGCGTCCGGGAAATTCTTTTGCGAGACCTTTGGTTGCCTTAAAGGCGCCGCCGAACGTTCCGCCGACATCCTGCCCGTAGATAAAAACGCGCTCGTCGTCACGAAGCAACTTCGCCTGCGCTTCACGGATCGCTTCCAGATAAGTGATGCTCATTCGAGAGAATCGACAAGTTCGCGCGTGGAGATCGCGCACCAATCTTCTTTGTCGCCTTCGGGCGGGGCCTCTTTTTGCGCAGTGGCGATTGCTTCGTCCACCTGCGCGGCTGCGTCTCTGCGCCACTCGGCCAGCGTTTCGGCATCTAATAGATTAAGATCGGCAATCGTCTGCTCAGCGACCTTCAAACAATCCCGCGCAAACGGCTCACGCTTGATGTCCTCAGTCACGTAACTCGCATCGTCGTGTTCGCCGTGACCGGAGAGCCGCAAGGCGGAGGCGACGACCAACTGCGGTGGGCGCCCGGCCCGCGCCCGCTTCACCGCGCCACCGATCACATCCAGGCACGCGCTGAGGTCCGTTCCGTCGAGGCTGTAGCCCTCGAAGCCGTAACCGATCGCTCGATCGACCAGATCATGACACGCGAATTCGCGGTCGTTCGGCGTTGAGTAAGCATAATGATTGTTCGTCGCGACAACTACGAGGGGCACTTGTTCGACAGCGGCGATGTTCATTCCTTCATGGAACGAACCGGTCTGCATCCCACCTTCCCCGATGCACGCCAGACCGATGACGTTTTTCTCTCCCTTAGATCGTTTTGCCATCAGCGCGCCTACAGTAACCGAAATCATCGCGCCGAGGTGACTGACCATCGCAAGCTGATTCTCCTGTGGGCGGCCCCGATGAATATTGCCGTCGCGCCCGCGCATCGGTCCCAGGCGCGAGCCGAGATACGTGCGCGTGACGTCGATCAGTGGTTCGCCGAATGCGGATCGTCCTGCCTGGTCTCGAATCAATGGCGCGAAGATGTCGCCTTTTTGCAAAAACAAACCGCAAGCCGCGCTCACCGCTTCCTGACCTTTCCCGATGTAAACGCCACCAGTGATCAGACCGCCGCGATAGAGACTGACGAGCTTTTCTTCAAGCGTGCGCGTCAGCAACATCCAACGAAATGCCTCGAGAAAGCGCTCATGCGGCGACGCAGCCTTTTTTGTTTTCGATCGTGTGCTGCGCTGCGCCGTCTGAAGCATCGGACAATTTTACGCAAGATCGACAAGTGCGCGCAAAAAATTTTTGTGGCACTGGCGGTTTCTATTTTGGGTGGAGCACGGGCTGCCAGTCCGGCTTCCAACAGCGAGACTACCGCGTCGCAAGCGCCAGGTGCCGTTGCCTGGGTTGCTGTTGGTCTCCGTTTGACGCTACCCCGGCGGAAACCTGCTGTGGGGCAGTTAACTTCATCCCAACGAGCTTGCTCACGCCGCGCTCCTCCATCGTGACCCCGTAAAGCACATCTGCTTTCGCGATTGTGCGCTTGTTGTGGGTCATGATGATGAACTGGCTCTGCTTTACGAATCGCTCCAGCACGCCGATAAAGCGGTTGATATTGCCTTCATCGAGCGGCGCATCCACTTCGTCGAGAATGCAGAACGGGCTCGGTCGCACCATGTAAATCGCGAACAGCAACGCGACC